>Ga0105047_10000868_pt1 | contig 53186 bp, 49 predicted proteins | sample MAT04_FD_78384 | JGI IMG/M metagenome (GOLD analysis project Ga0105047, IMG submission 78384) | Freshwater microbial communities from Lake Fryxell liftoff mats and glacier meltwater in Antarctica - MAT-04 (megahit assembly) | ecosystem: Environmental > Aquatic > Freshwater > Ice > Liftoff...
CCACCAAGCGTCGCCCGGCCCGACACCTCGGAGCTCGTCCGTCGTAAGCAGTGCTTACGTTCGGAAGCTTTCGCTCCGAGGCCGTCGGGATCACAGATCCCGGCGGCCTTTCTGTTTTTCCGCTTCCGGACGCAGCCACGACAGCTGGCCGTCCACCTGTTCTCCAGTCCGTCTCCGCATCACTTCGTGAGGATCCATCCCATGTACACGAGCATCACCACCGACATCTCGCCCACGCTCGACACGACCACCCTTTCCGCCGGCACGAACCTCGATCTCACGACCGAGACCGTCGACCGGGTGTTCGACGAGCTCGTCCATGCCGACACCCGGGCCGACACCCGGGCCGACCCCCGGGCCGACACCTGCGCCGACGAGCACGTCGACACGCCGGTCACCCTGCGCACGCCGCAGGCCCGCTGCGCCGATGGGCACGGCACGATCACCCACCTGTTCTTCTCCGACGACGTCCTCGACATCGCTCGGGCGAAGGCCATCTGCGCCAGGTGCAAGCTCGCACCGACGTGCCTCGAAGGTGCGCTCGATCGAGCCGAGCCCTGGGGCGTGTGGGGCGGCGAGCTGATCGAGAGCGGTCGCATCGTCGTGCACAAGCGGCCACGGGGGCGTCCGCCCAAACACCCCAGACCGCTCGCCATCGTCGACGAGTGCCCGATCCCTCCGCACCTGGTGGCCTGACCCCCGGCCTCCTGCCACAGCTCCCCCGACTGTGGCAGGAGGCGTAGGGGTGCCCGTCGCCTCGCGGTGACCTGGAGCGACTCGCTCGGTAGCCTGGCGAGGTGGCTGTGAACCGACGATTGCTGGGCGCCTCGATCGGCGTCGCAGTCGTGGTCAGCCTCGTCGGCGGGTGGGCGATCAGCCGTGCCGGCGACGAGTCTGACACCGGATCGACCGACGACGAGATCGTCATCCTCGACACCCCCGGCACCGCCCAGATCCCGACGATCGAAACCAACCCGCAACTGTCGGGTGAGGTGCTCCCGTCGATCGAGCTCGTCACCAACGACGGCGAGGTCGTCACCACAGCCGACCTGCTCGGTCGGCCCCTGGTGCTCAACTACTGGTACTCGACGTGCGCCCCGTGCAAGAAGGAGCTGCCCGCGTTCGGCGCCGTGCACGCCGAGTACGGCGACCGGGTGCGGTTCGTCGGCGTGAATCCGCTCGACACGCCGGAGGTGAACGAGCAGTTCGCTCGTGAACGCGGGGTGCAGTACGAACTGCTGCGCGACGAGGCCGACCGGTACGGTTCCACCATCGGCATCGCCACCGCACCGTTCACGCTCTTCGTCGCCGCCGACGGCACGATCGTGCGCCAGACCGGTGTGCTCGACGAGGACGAACTGCGGGCCATCGTCGAGGAGCTGCTCGGATGAACCTGTCGCTCAGCTTCATCCGCGGGCTGGTGGCCGCCGTCAACCCGTGCGGCTTCGTGCTGTTGCCCACTTACCTCCTCTACTTCCTCGGTCTCCAGAGCAGCGACGCCGGTCACCGACGAGCACCGATGAGCAGGGCCCTGCTCGTGAGCGCGGCCGTGTCGGCCGGTTTCCTCAGCGTGTTCCTCGTGGTCGGTCTCGTGAGCGAGCTGTTCACCAGCTGGATCCAAGAGAACGCCAAGTACTTCACGCCCGTCGTCGGCGTCGGCCTGATCGCCCTCGGTTTCGCGATGCTCTTCGGCTATCGACTCCCGATCGCCACACCCAAGCTCGACGCCGGTGGACGCGACCGCACCGCCGGGTCGATGTTCCTGTACGGCATCGCCTACGCCACTGCCTCGATCGGGTGCACGATCGGCCTGTTCCTCGCCACCCTGTTCGGTACGGCCGAGCGTGACGGCTATGCGGCCGGCGTAGCCAACGTGGTCGCCTACGGGGCCGGCATGGCCCTGCTGATCTCCGCGCTCACGGTGACCCTGGCGGCCGCCAACTCCGGCCTGCTGAAGCTGCTCCGCACGGGGATGCGCCACGTCGAGACGATCGCGGGCGCGTTCGTGCTGCTGTCGGGCGCCTACCTGCTCTGGTACTTCTGGGTCGTCGACATCCGCGAGGAGAGCGATCCGATCACCGGAGCGGTCGAGCAGGTGCAGATCCAGGCGCAGAACTTCCTCGACGATCACTGGCACACCGTCGGCATCGTGCTGGTGCTCATCGTCGGCGCCGCCATCGTGGCCTCGGTGCTCGGACGGCGTCATCAGCCGCCGCATGCTGACCCTCCCGGGCCAGCGTGAACCCCAGTGAGCCCAGAGTGAACCCCCAGTGATCCCCCGGTGAGCGAGGAGTTCGCCGAGCTCCTCGCCGCGCCCGGCGTCGACGAGGTGTGCGAACTGCGCAGCACGTTCGGGTTCATGGCATACCACGGTGGGGCGCTCGAGGAGATGACCGACGTCATCGCCCGCGCCGCAGCCGAGCGCACGGGCGCCAGCTACTACGGCGTGCACCAGCCGAAGGGTATGGAACGGCACATCCCGTCGATCCGGTTCGACCCCGCTGTGTCGCAGCAACTCCGGTCGTTCGTCGACCACGTCCACACCGTGATCACGATCCACGGGTTCGGACGTCGCGGCTACTTCACGACCCTGCTCGTCGGCGGCCAGAACCGGGCGTTGGCGGATCACGTGGGCACTCGCCTACGCCACCACCTCCCGGCCTACGAAATCGCCACCGACCTCGAACGGATCCCCAAGGAGCTACAGGGCCTGCATCCGAAGAACCCGGTGAACCTGCCCCCGAAACAGGGCGTGCAGATCGAGCTCCCACCTCGCGTGCGCGGTACCACACCGCTGTTCTGGGACTGGGAGGGTCCGGGACTCGCCCCGCACACCCAGGCTCTGGTCGACGGTCTCGTCGACGCCGTCGACACCTGGCCCCACTGACCCGGCTCCGATCGGAACGGTGCCGACTGCTTGACTGTCGCGATGACCTCGCTCACGCAGTCCGTCCGCCTCGAGACCGTGGGTCGGATCGCCCTGATCATCGTCGACAACCCGCCTGTCAACGCGCTCAGCTGGCACGTGCGCGAGGGCCTGTCGCTCGGCCTCGCCCAGGCGGTGGCCGACGGCGCGGCAGCGATCGTGGTGATCTGCGACGGGCGCACCTTCATCGCCGGCGCCGACATCAGCGAGTTCAGCGGCGCACCGAAGGGACCCGGCCTGCAGCAGATCCAGGACGCGATGGAGAACGCACCCGTGCCTGTGATCGCCGCCATCCACGGCACGGCACTCGGCGGCGGCCTCGAGGTCGCGCTGTGCGCTCATTACCGGGTTGCGCTCGCCTCGGCCAAGTTCGGCCTGCCCGAGGTGAACCTCGGTCTGCTCCCGGGTGCCGGCGGCACACAGCGGCTGCCCCGCATCACCGGTGCGGCGATCGCCCTCGACCTGACGACGTCGGGTCGCCACATGCGCACGGCCGAGGCGCTCGCGTGCGGGCTCGTCGACGAGGTCACCGATGGCGACCTCGCCGCTCTGCGGGCCACCGCAGTGGCGTTCGCCGATCGTGCCGTCGCCGAACAGATGCCGCTCACCCGGGTACGCGACCGTGACGACAAGGTGGCCGCCGCACGCGGCGACGAGCAGTTGTTCGCACGGTTCCGCGCATCGATCGCGAAGAAGACCCGTGGCTTCCTCGCACCGGAGGCGAACATCCGCTGCGTCGAGGCCGCCGTGAACCTCCCGTTCGAGGAGGGGCTGCAAGTGGAGGCCCAGCTGTTCCGCGAGGTGATGACCGGCCCGCAATCGGGAGCGCAGCGGTACGCGTTCTTCGCCGAGCGCGCGGCGAACAAGGTGCCCGACATCGCCGCCGACACGCCCACCGTCGACATCCGTACCTGCGGCGTGCTGGGTGCCGGCACCATGGGTGGCGGCATCGCGATGAACTTCGCCAACGCAGGTATCCCGGTCACCATCGTCGAGCGCGACCAGGCGTCGCTCGACCGTGGCCTGGCCGTGGTGCGCAAGAACTACGAGCGCTCGGCATCACGGGGGTCGATCCCCGCCGAGGCGGTCGAGCAGCGGATGGCGCTCATCACGGGCTCCACCGACAAGGCCGACTTCGCCACGTGCGACATCGTGATCGAGGCCGTGTTCGAGAACATGGAGCTGAAGCAGTCGATCTTCCGCGAGCTCGACCAGATCTGCAAGCCGGGCGCGATCATGGCGACGAACACGTCGGCGCTCGACGTGAACGCGATCGCTGCGGTCACCTCACGGCCCGAGAGCGTGATCGGCATGCACTTCTTCTCGCCGGCGAACGTGATGAAGCTGCTCGAAGTGGTGCGCGGATCGCAATCGTCGCCCACCACGATCGCAACGTCGATGTCCGTCGCCAAGCGCATCGGCAAGATCGCCGCGCTGGTGGGCGTGTGCAACGGCTTCGTGGGCAATCGGATGCTGTTCATGCGCGGCGCCGAGGCCGAGCGGATGATCCTCGAGGGTGCCACGCCGGCGCAGGTCGACCGGGTGCTGTTCGACTTCGGGTTCCCGATGGGCCCGTTCGCGATGAGCGATCTCGCCGGTCTCGACATCGGCTGGAACGAGCAGACGTCGTCGAGCGCCAACGTGCGTGAGGTGCTGTGCGAGCACGGCCGGCGCGGTCAGAAGAACGGTCGCGGCTACTACACCTATGACCCCGAGACCCGCGAGCCCACGCCCGATCCCGAGGTGGTGCAACTGATCGAGCACTTCGCGATCTCCAAGGGCATCACCCAGCGCGAGGTGACCGACCAAGAGGTGCTCGAGCGCTGCCTGTACCCGATGATCAACGAGGGAGCGAAGATCCTCGACGAGGGCATCGCGATCCGGGGCAGTGACATCGACGTGATCTGGGTGAACGGCTACGGCTGGCCCGTGTACCGCGGCGGACCGATGTACTGGGCCGACACGATCGGCCTGGGCGAGATCGTCGCCCGCATCCGTTCGTACGGCGGAGCGCTCGGCGGCCGCCACTGGGAACTGTCACCCCTGCTCGAGCGCCTGGCGTCCGAGGGCGGAGATGTGCACACGTTCACGCGCTGAGCCTCGAGGGCCAGGTCGGGAGACCCCGCTCAGGGAGCGAGGCGCTCGATCACCCAGCTGACGTCGGGTGTGCCGTCGGTGCCTGCGGCATCGACGGCGTCGACCCGCCGGTAGCGGAGGCGGTCGTGGAGGCGGCTGGGGCGTCCCTGCCAGAACTCCCATGCCACCGGACGCATCAGCCAGCCGCCCCAGAACACGGGCCGCGGCACCTCGGCCACGTCGGCAAAGGTCTGTTCCATGTCGGCGACCCGCTCGTCGAGTTGGTCGCGGCCAGCGAGCACGGTCGACTGTGGCGATGCCCACGCCCCGAGCTGGGACGAGCGCGGGCGACTGGCGAAGTACTCGTCGCTCTCGTCGTCGGGCACCCGCTCGGCGGTACCGACCACGCGCACCTGCCGGTGGAGCTGCAGCCAGGTGAACAGCATGCTCACCTTCGGGTGTGCGGCCAGCTGACGGCTCTTCGCCGAGTCGAAGTTGGTGAAGAACGAGAATCCCCGCTCGTCGGCACCGCGCGCCAGGAGGTAACGCGACTGCGGATACCCGTCGGTGTCGACGGTGGCGAGCACGAACGCATTGGGCTCGACACAGCCGGTATCGGTGGCCTGCTCGAACCACACGTGCCACTGCGCCATCGGGTCGGCCAGCACGTCGGCGACGTCGAGCCCGGCGGTCTCGTAGTCATGGCGTCTCGATGCGAGGGTCATCGCCGTTGCCTCAGCCGGCCGGGATCTGGGTGGCGCCACGCATGTACGGCCGCAGCTTCTCGGGGATCATCACGCTGCCGTCTGGCTGGCAGTAGTTCTCGACGATCGCGGCCCACACGCGAGGCACGGCGAGCGCCGAGCCATTGAGGGTGTTGGCGATCTGGGTGCCCTTCTCGCCCACGGTGCGGTATCGGATGTCGGCGCGACGGGCCTGATAGTCGCTGAACCAGCTGACACTGCTGACCTCGAGCCAGCTGTCGCAGCCGGGCGCGTACACCTCGATGTCGAAGCTGCGGTGATGACTCTGACCCATGTCGCCGGTGCAGATCTCGATGATCCGGTAAGGCAGCCCGAGGCCCGAGATCAGTCGTTCAGCGCGATCGCGTAACTCGACCAACATCTCGGCGCCCTGTGCCGGTGTGGTGAGGGCGAGGATCTCGACCTTGTCGAACTCGTGTGCGCGCAGCATGCCGCGGGTGTCGCGGCCGGCCGAGCCCGCCTCGCGCCGGTAGCACGGCGTGTACGCCATCATCCGGATCGGCAGCAGCGTCTCGTCGAGCACCTCGCCGCCGTACAGCGAGGTGAGCGGCACCTCGGCCGTCGGGATGCACCACAGGTCGTCGCGCTCGATCGCGTATGCGTCGTCGGCGAACTTCGGCAACTGGCCCGTCGCGGTGAGCGTGGCGGTGGTGACCAGCGACGGTGGTCGGATCTCCTCGAACGCGTCGGCGTTCATGTCGAGCGCGTACTGGCACAACGCCCGCGACAGGGTGGCGCCGAGACCGCGCTGCATCGTGAACATCGCGCCACTGATCTTCGTCGCGCGCTCGTTGTCGAGGATGCCGAGTGCTGCGGCGGTCTCCCAGTGGGGCACCCGCTGGTGCTCGGGGTAGGCGTCGAGCAGACCGAACGGTCCCTTGATGATCGGGTTGTCGTGGTCGCTGGCACCGTCGGGAGCGTCGTGGTGCGGCACGTTCGGGATGCGCAGCAACAGGTCGCGAACGGCCGACTGCACCTCGTCGTACTCGGTCGCGAGGGTGCGCTCCTCGTCGCCGAGCGAGCGCGACTGAACCTGGACGACCTCGGCCTGCTCGGTGTCGCCGGCCTTGCGCAGCGCACCGACCTGCTTCGAGAGGTCGTTCACCTGTGCCCGGATGGCATCGCGACGGGCCACGATCTCTCGCGCCCGCTCGTCGAGGGCGAGCGTCTCGTCGAGCCGGGCCACGAGCTCCGGACTGCCGCGACGCTCCATCGCAGTGCGCACGAGGTCGGGCTGGTTGCGGAGCTGGCGGATGTCGATCACAGGACCAGCAGGCTAGTGCTGCAGGTCGTTCGGCGCAGTGGCCGTCTCGCCCCTAACGTGCGGGGCGTGAGCGATTTCGATAGCGGCAGCGTCGACGGCAGCAGGATGGGCGCACCACGCCCAGGAGGTACCTCGACAGCGGTCGAGGTGGAGGCACTCACGGTGCGCTATGGCGATCTGGTGGCCGTGAACGGGATCTCGTTCCAGGCCGATCACGGCCAGATCACGGCCGTGCTGGGCCCGAACGGGGCCGGCAAGACCAGCACGATCGAGGTGTGCGAGGGCTACCGGCGACCCACGTCGGGCACGGTGCGCGTGCTGGGAATGGTACCCGCTGATGATCAGGCGAAGCTCTCCGAGCGGATGGGCGTGATGCTCCAGGAAGGCGGCGTCTATCCCAGCGCTCGCGTGCGCGACGTGGTGCGCCACTACTGCGCGCTCTACGACCGGGGCGTCGATGCCGACGAGCTCGTCGAGCGGGTCGGTCTCGGCGAGCGCGCCGGCGCCACCTGGCGGCGGTTGAGCGGTGGAGAGAAGCAACGGGTGTCGCTCGCACTCGCATTGGCCGCCCGCCCCGAGGTGGCGTTCCTCGACGAACCCACATCCGGCGTCGACGTCCACGGTCGCGACACGATCAGAGACGTCGTCCGCCGGCTCGCCGACGACGGCTGTGCGGTGGTCCTCGCCACGCACGAACTCGACGAAGCCGAGCGCATCGCCGACCGAGTGGTGATCTTCGACCGCGGCGAGGTGATCGCCGACGGCACGCTCGACGAGCTGCGCCGGGGTCACGACGAGATCCGCTTCCGCACGGTGCCGGGTCTCGACCTCGTCGCGCTCGAGGCAGCCACCGGTCTGGTCGCCGTGACGCTCGGCGATGACGAGTACCTGGTGCGGATTGCGTCCGATCCGCAGGTGGTGTCGGTGCTGAGCGGCTGGCTCGCCGTACAGGGTCATCCGCTGATCGACCTCCGCGCCGGCGCCCAACGCCTCGAGGACGTCTTCCGCCGGCTCACGTCAACCGAGTCAGGCCCGAACGAGGACCCGCGATGAGCCGCCTCGGTGCACAGGTACGGACCGAGCTGCAGCTGGTCAGCCGCAACGGCGAGCAACTGCTGCTCACCCTGGGCATCCCCGTGATGCTGCTCGTGTTCTTCAGCACGGTCGACGTGCTCCCCACGGGCACCGACGACCCGGTCGACTTCCTCGCCCCGGGCGTGCTGGCTCTCGCCGTGATGAGTACGGCGATGGTGAGCCTCGGTATCGGCACCGGTTTCGAGCGCACGTACAAGGTGTTGAAGCGCCTCGGCGCCACACCGCTCGGGCGTGGCCGGCTGATCGGGGCGAAGATCATCTCGGTCGTGGCCGTCGAGATGGTGCAGTTCGCTGTCCTGGTGCCCGTCGCGCTGCTGCTCGGCTGGGACCCGCCTTCACCGGACTGGCTGATGGCTGCGCTCGCCGTCGTGCTGGGCACCGTGGCCTTCGCCGGCATCGGGCTCACGCTCGCCGGACGGCTCCGTGGCGAGATCAACCTGGCCGCACAGAACGCCATCTATCTGGCGCTGCTGCTCCTCGGAGGGATGGTCGTGCCCTTCGCCGAACTCCCGGCCCCGGTGCGAGCGGTGGCGTACCTGCTGCCGTCAGGTGCGCTGTCGGACGTGCTCCGTGAGGCGCTCACCGACGTCGGCGCCCGGCCTGGCGCCAGTTGGGTCGTGCTCACCTGCTGGGCGGTGGCGACACCTCTACTCGCTCGCCGACTCTTTCGATTCGAGTAGCGGCGGGGCAGATCGGTCGAACGCAGCCGTCACCTGGTCGTAGGTGAGCGGCATCTCGTCGTTGCCGGCGATCTCCGCGTCGGGCATCTGCTCGGAGCGGTCATAGGTGTTGTCCTGCTCGAAGTTGCGTGTGAACCGCTTGAAGAACAGGAACACGACGACGCTCCACAGGAACATCCCACCGCCGATCTTCATGATCGCGCCGGCGATCTGCTGATCTTCGGTGGGGCTGAGCCCCCACACCCGCACGGGCTGGTCGTAGTGCTTGTACACCGTGCCCTCGGCGAAGGTGAGCCAACCGGCCGGCACGGTGGGCACCACGCTCATCAGGAACAGGTAGATGCACTTGCCGAGGTGACTGATCCGCAACTCCTCGAACGGCCCGACGACCGGGCACCACATCAGCAGTGCGGTGCTGATCACGAGCAGGTGCAGCAGGTAGTGCAGCAGGCCGTTCTCGGCCGATGCGTTCACCATCGTGGGGATGTGGAGGATCATCACTGCGAGGTTGAAGATCACGCCGGCGATCACTGCGGTGGTGAAGAACTTGAACACCCGGTATGAACCGGTACGCGGGCCGCCGACGATCGCCGTGGCCATCCAGGTGGGGATCGACATCAGCGCCAGCGGTGGGACGAAGTAGCTGAACACCATGTGCTGGAACATGTGCACCGAGTAGAGGTATCCCTCAGCCAGGTCGTGCACCGGCCAATCGGCGGCGAACCAGAACAGCCCGATCGCACCGATGAACGACACGACCTGCCGTCGCGTGACGGGCTGCTCTCCCGCTGCCACGGCCCTCGGGCCGATGACTCGAGCCATGTAGATGTAGGCACCCACGAAAAAGGCGACGAGCAGCCAGATCTCGGGGTGGGCGTTGAACGCCCAGGGGCTTGCGAACGAGGTACCAGAAGTACCAGGTGTGGTGCCGGCGAACACGGCTCGCCTCCGTCAGGGGGTTCGGGTGCGGATGGAGATCAGGTCGGGGTGAAGAACCGGAATGTGGCGAGAAACGCCATGTACACGAACACTGCGAGCAACAGCCCCGAGTAGAACAACATGCTGAAGATCTTGCTGTCGGTGCGCAGGTGCATGAACAGCGAGGCCACCATGACGAACTTGATCGCCATCATGATCAGCAGTGAGGGCAGGAAGAACGGTCCGAAATCGACCCAGTAGGTCGAGGTCTCGAGTGCTGTGATCGCGGCGAGGATCAGCGCGACCTTGACGTAGTAGCTGTCGGGCTTGTGCTCGTGGGCGTGCGGCTCGTGGGCCTCGTGATCACCGGTGTGATCGACGTGCTCTGCGGTGGTGCTCATGTGGGCCTCGCTCAGGACGGGATCAGGTAGACGAGGGTGAAGATGATGATCCACACGACGTCGACGAAGTGCCAGTAGAGACCGACGATTTCGACCACCTCGGCCTTGTCGCCGGGAACCCGACTCCGCTTGTTGATACCCACGAGGGCCATCAGCATGATGATGCCAACGGTGACGTGCACACCGTGGAAGCCGGTGAGGGTGTAGAAGCTCGAGCTGAACAGGCTCGACGTGAAGCCGAGGCCCTCTCGGTACATCACGGTGAACTCGTACACCTGACCGCCGACGAAGGTGGCGCCGAGGAGCGCTGTGATCGTGAGCCACAGGTTGGTGCGGCGGTCGTCCTTCTGCGCCGCCGCAGACACGGCGAGGACCATCGTCAGCGAGCTCATCAGCAGCACGAAACTCGACACCGACGTGAACGGGATGTCGAAGATCTGGTCAGGACCGAGATCGGCTGGGTGCCGTCCGCGGTAGAGCATGTAGGTGGAGATCAGGCCGCCGAACAGCAGGCATTCGCTGCCGAGGAACAGCCACATCGCCATCTTGTTGTTGCTGAGGCCGGTGGACGTGTAGTGGGCCCCATGGGCGGCATCGTGACCATCGTGACCAGCTGTGGTGTGGTCGGCGTGGTCGTGCCCGTCGGCGACGGGCTCGTGGACCGTGATGTCAGCCAATGGTCGCCAACTCCTTGTTGCTGCCGCCATCTTCGGCCGGCGGGTCGTAGTCCGTGTCGTCGGCAACCGACGGCTCGAGCGCCCAACCGAACATCGCGAGCAGCACGATCGCTGCACCGACGATGATCAGCAGGCGGTAGTAGATCACGCCGTAGGCCATGATCGGCAGCCCGATGGCGAGGATGATCGGCCAGTACGACGGCGACGGCAGGTGGATGTGCTGGTCGGCCTTGGCCTCTTCGGCGGCGAGGATCTCCTCGGCCGTGGCGACCTTGCGCACCGCACCCGAGTCGTGGTCTACCTCGTACTTGCGGTGGAAGAACTCGTCGAGGGCATGCACCGTCGGGATCGAGTCGAAGTTGTGCTCCTTGGGCGGGCTGGCGGTGATCCACTCGAGGCTGCGTGCGTCCCACGGGTCGAGCGGTGCCTTCGGCGTCTTCGACGACTTCTTGTGGGTCTGCCACACGTTGAACAAGAACAGGGCGACACCGATCGCCAGGATGGCCGAGCCGAAACTGGCGACACGGTTCCAGAAACCGAGGTTGAAGAACCCTTCCCCTGCACGGGCCTCGGTCCAGTTCATCATCCGGCGTGGCTGTCCCTGCAGACCGATGATGTGCATCGGACCGAAGGTCACGCTCATCCCGATGATCATGAACCAGAAGTTCCACTTGCCAATACGTTCACTCAGCATCTTGCCGAACATCTTCGGCCACCAGTAGTAGAAGCCAGCGAACAGGCCGAGCACCGCTCCACCGAAGATCGTGTAGTGGAAGTGGGCGACGATGTAGTACGTGTCGGTCTGCTGTGTGTCGCTCGGGGCCACGGCGTGGGTGACGCCCGACAGACCGCCGATGGTGAACTGCACGACCAAGCCGATGGAGAACAACATCGCGGTCGAGAACCAGATCTTGCCGCCCCACATGGTGAGGGTCCAGTTCACGATCTTCACACCGGTCGGAATGGCGATGAGCATCGTCGCCACGGAGAACACGGCAACGCTCACCGGGCCGAGGCCACTGGCAAACATGTGGTGAGCCCACACACCCCAGCCGACGAATCCGATCGCCGCGCCCGAGAACACCACGAAGCGATAGCCGAACAGCGGCTTGCGGCTGAACACCGGCAGCACCTCGCTGACGATGCCGAATCCGGGTAGGACGAGGATGTACACCTCAGGGTGACCGAAGATCCAGAACAGGTGTTGCCACAGCAGTGGATCGGCACCGGCTGACACATCGAAGAAGGTGGCGCCGAACTCGCGCTGGAACATCAACAAGAACAACGCCACGGTGATCACAGGGATCGCGAAGACCAGCAGGAACTGCACGACGAGGATCATCCACGTGAAGATCGGCATCTTCATCAGCGTCATGCCAGGGGCACGCATGTTCAAGATGGTCACGATCAGGTTGAGCGCGCCGGTCAGCGATGCAATGCCGGTGATCTGGAGGCCGAGCCCCCAGAAATCGATGCCGTTGGTGGGCGAGAACAGAGCGTTGGCGTTCGGCTGATACATGAACCAGCCGCCGTCGGCGGCGCCACCGAGGAACCATGAGGTGTTCAGGAACAGCCCACCAGCGAGGAAGCACCAGAAGCCGAACGCGTTCATGCGGGGAAACGCGACGTCACGAGCACCGATCTGCAGCGGCACGAGGTAGTTGGCGAACGCCGCCGCCATCGGCATCACGAACAGGAAGACCATCGTGGTGCCGTGCATCGTGAACATCTCGTTGTACAACCCGGCGCTGAGCACCGTGCCTTCGGGGCCGGCGAGCTGCGCACGGATGAGCAGTGCCTCGAGGCCGCCGACGAGGAAGAAGAACATCGCCACGACGCCGTACATGATGCCGAGCTTCTTGTGGTCGACCGTGAAGACCCACGATCGCCACCCCGAGGTGGCAACGGGGCGGCGGAACGCGCCGTAGGCCTGGCTGGGCGTGACGACGGCGGGGGCGCCAGCGCCGGTGACGGCCGGGACCGGTGCTGTTGTGCTGGGACGTTCGATGATTGCCATCTGGGGGGCTCCCGTCAGTTCCGCTCGAGGAGATAGGCGATGATCTGATCGATCTGGGTTTCACTGAGGCCGAGCGCCGGCATGCCTCGCACCAGACCGCCGGTGTTGGCCTTCTGGGCGTCGCTCGCGTACATCGGCTTCTTGGCCGGTGCGTTGCGGAGCCATTCGCGCAGGTCGACCTGGTTGAGGCATTCGGCGGCGACGCCCTCGAGGTAGAGCGATCCGAACTCCTCGGGCGAGGCGTTCCAGACCCGGTCACGACAACTCTCGGTGAGGAGGTCCCAGGTGGCGCCGGCGAAGGTGTTGCGGGTCATCAGGTGGGTGAGGTTCGGCGCAGCACCCGAGACCATGAACTGGTCCGGGTTGGCGAGCACGGGGGTGACAGTGCCGTCGGGGCCGGTGGTGGTGAGGCCGTTGACCTGGTGGCAGTACGCACAGTTGGCGGTGAAGGTGCTCTCGCCCAGGGCGGCCAGCGTGCCTGCTTCGGGCGAGACGTACTCCTCGAGCTGGTTGGCCTTCCACGTCTCGAAGTCGGCGGCGCTGAGCGCCACCGCCTCCATCTTCATGTTGGCGTGGCTCAGGCCGCAGAACTCGGTGCACTGTCCGGCATAGATGCCGGGCTCGTTGGCGTGCATCCTCAGGAGGTGGACTCGACCGGGAACGGAGTCCTTCTTGCCGTTGAGCGCCGGGATCCAGAACGAGTGGATCACATCTCGGCTCGTGAGCCGCAGCAGCACGTTGGTATCGGCAGGCATGACCAGCTGACCGCTGGTCACGATCGGTTCAGGGATACCGCCGCAGCCGTCCTGGGCCGGGTAGTCGTACTCCCACCACCACTGCTGGCCCGTGACGTTGATGATGCACTCGGTGTCGTCGGTCTCGGCCAGGTCGAAGATCGTGCTGACGGTCGGGATGCCCACGCCGACGAGGATGAGCGCCGGCAGGATCGTGAGTGCGATCTCGAGCGCCGGTTTGCCATGGGTCTGCTCCGGCATCGGCTGGCCCTTGTCGCGATAGCGGAACATCGCCCATCCGATGGCCGCCATGACGATGACGCCCACGATGCCAGCGATGAGGAACACCGGCCACTGCAGGTCGTGGATCATCTGGGCGTTGTCGCCCTTCGGCTGCCAGGTGTCCTGCGGGGCGTTCTTTGCGCACCCGCCGAGGACGAGCACCGTCGCGGCGGCTCCGACCCCGGTGAGTGTGCGACGACGGGTCATGCGGCGAGACATGCGGGTCATGTGAGGCACGGTCCTAACGGTAGCCATGTTGGTGTTTCGGTGCGCCATGACTCACGGCACCACGACGAGAACCTCGGTGCCTTCGACACCCGGCACCGTGAAGGTGTAGGGCTCGATGGACTGACTGCTCGACTTGGGGAAGGTGAGGGTCATGAACTGGCGGCCGTCTGGCTCGACCAGGGTGGTGCAGGTGATGGGCTTGTCGATGATCGGCGTACCGTTCACGTCGGTCTGGAACGCACCCAGGTTCGCGGTGAGACGCACGGTGGTGTCGCTCAGGTTGCGGAACATGATGTTCGATGGGTTGCTGCGGGCAAGGGTGACCTGTCGGGTGTACTCGCCCACGCCGATCGACTGGGCGTAGAGGTCGTTGTCGGCATTGAGGATGATCGTCGCGGCAACATTGCTCTTGGCGCCGACCGTCTGCGAGCCGTCGTCGTCGGCCTCGGTCGCTTCGGGACTCAGACAGATCGCCGGCTCGTTGGTCGCCGTCGGGTACTCGTGCAGCGAGCGCTCGCCGTCGATGGCCATCACCGCGCCGGTGCTGACGAGTCCGAGTGCTGCCACGGTGCAGATGCCAGCGGTCACGCTGGTGCGCACGCTCGGCTTGCTGGCGAAGACGAAACCGCCGAACGTGATGAGCGCAGCGACCACCACGAACACAGCCGGGCCCGACTCCTTCGAGAGCCACAGCATGATTCGCGAGAACGAGTAGATGACGACCGTGAGGCCGATGGCACCCAGGATGGGGAACTCGAGCGGGTGCATCAGACGGCCGCGTACTGTGGCGTTGAAGCGACGATCGGCCGAGGCGCGATCGGCCCAGGCCTGGACGAGCCACTCGAACAGGGCGACGAGCATGATGCAGATGCCGGCCATGAACACCACCGGCGTCGCGACGACACCGATGACCGTGATCGCACCGCCGAACGCGCCGACGACGGGCCACATGCTGTTCGCCGGCTGGTGCTGCGCCGCGGGAGATGCGGTGACCGCATCGCTCTGCATCGCGCCGACATTGGAGTCGCGCACCCAGAGGTTGATGCCCATGAGGAACAGCAGGGCGATCGAGCCGCCGATGAGACCGACCGCCGCCGTCCAGGCTGGATCGCCGTCGTAGCTGACACCGAACACGATCGCGGCCACGACGGCCACGACGCTGCCGCCGATGAAGAGTTTGGAACCCGTGGTGAACATGCGTGCCCTACCCGATCACTTCGTGACGTAGACGACGAACCAGAGCACGACGTACATCGCGCTGAGGAAGTACCAGTACATGGCGTGAGCGGAGACGATCTCCAGCTCGGTGGTGCGACCGCCCACGAAGCGGAACGCCGCGACGATGCTGAAGACCAGTCCAGCGATCACGAGTGCGATGTAGGTGCCGGTGATCGCGTAGAACATCATCTCATACGTTCCGTCGGCGAGGCCGAGGGCCATCTGTCGGTAGACGAATGCCTGGGTGTTGATGACGGCGACGCCGAGCAGGCCGACGAGACCGAGGGCCAGTGCGACGTACGACTTGTGGCCGCGTCGAGCGGAGTAGACGGCCCATTGGGCGAAGATCCCGATGAACAGGAACGCGATGAGGTTGATGTTGGTGGCCACCTCGGGCACCTTGGCGGCGCTCGGCTTCCACTCGGCTCCGGCGACCGACAGCGCATCCTGGCGCAGACGTAGGAAGATCGCGGTGATCCCGGCGAACAGCATCGTGCCGGCGGCGCATGCCACCGCCGTGCCGACGAAGAGCTGCCGGCGAGGTGCGGGCGGCGGAGCTGCGGGGAGTGCGTACATCAGGCGGCCCCTTCCGAACGGGCAGGCTTCAGGTCGAGCAGCGGCTCGGACGAGGAGATGATGTGGACATCGGCGAAGTTGTCGGCCGGGGCGGGCGACGACGTGGCCCACTCGAGCGTCTGGCCGTCCCAGGGGTCGTCACCGGCGTGATCGCCCGTGGTGAACGACTTCGAGGCCAAACCGACGAAAGCGACGACGGTGAGCAGCATCAGCCCGTGGCCGACGGCCACCAGCGTGTTCCAGAGCTCCTGGGGTCCGCTGTACGAGAACGTGGTGGCGCCGGCGGGCTGATCGGCGAAGCCGGCGATGTAGTACGGCAGTGAGGCGAGGATGGTGGCGAGCACACCGAGCAGGGCGAGCGGCAGCACCTGCTTGTCGGGGATCACCCTGCCCCAGAGCTTCGGGCCCCAGTGGACGATGCCGCCGAGGAGGGCGAGCACCGTGCCGTAGCAGACGTAGATCCAGGCACCCTCTTCGAACACGGTGTTCGCCACTCGGGCGTCGCCCACGTGGTACACGACATTGCCGAGGAGCCCGACGAACACCATGCCGGCACCGAAGAAGCTGAACACCAGCGGCGACTGGACCCGCGGACGCCCGGTGAGTGCGAGCAGCAGGACCAGCATCACGACCACGCCGCCGAGGAGCGGCAGGCCGTTGAGGATCGCGAACGGCACGATCTCGCGCAGGGCGTCATTGGTCTGCATGTCGACGATGTCGGGCGACAACCCCGCCTGCACCTGGGCCACTCCGGCGAGGAACGCCGTGCCGACGAGGCCGACACCGATCAGGCCGACGCCACGCACCGGGAGCCGCTTGCGGGTCGCTGTGGCGACTGAATCGAGCAGCAGACCGAACGCCGGCACTGCGTAGAGGAAGGTGGCGGGCTGCGATGCCGAGACGCTGAGCCATTCGGCGATGCCGGTGTTGCCGCCGAAGGTCGTGCGTCCGTAGTTGTGGTCGATGTACAGCAGGATCAGCACACCGAGCAGCACGGGCAGTGCCAGCAAGAGACCGAGCGAATACACCAATGCCGACCACGAGAACAGCGGCACACGACGCATGTTCATGCCGGGTGCGCGAGTGGTGAGCACCGAGGTGGCGAGTGAGCCTGCCGCAGCAACGAGGCCGACGACGGCGAGTGCCATCGACACCAGGAAGAGCTGCACCATGTCCTCGTTGCCGCCCCCGGGGCCCCCGTTGGCGACGATCGAGCCGATCATCAGGCCCATGCCGAACAACCATGCCCAGAAGCCGGCGGCAGCGACGCGCGGAAAGGCCAGCGCCCGTGCGCCGAGCTGCAACGGGACCACGGCGATGGTGAGGCCGAGACCGAGGGGCACGACGACCCCGAAGGTGAGCACCAACCGGAACAGCGAGAACAGCTGAGGCATCGCTCCGGCGTCGATCAGGTCATCGGTGGCGTCGATCCGCTCGATCGCGAGCAGAAGGCCGATGGTGGCGACGCCCAGCAACAACAGCAGCGACGTACCGACGAACAGCCGACCGATCTTCTTGTGGTCGGCGGTCGTGATCCAGTCGGCCACCGCGGCCATCAGGCCACCGGCGCGTTCGTTCGCTGCATCGACGCGCGCGGCGTCGGTGCCAGAACCGGCTACCTGGGGATCGATGGTGATCATGTGCAACGAACTCGATTCGTCTCAGGCCGCGCGAGTCGTCCTGGCGGGTGGAAACGTGTGGTCAACGGATTGCTGCGACGAGATTACCCACAGGGCGGGTCCGCAGCCGAAATCATGTGCGCGGGTGCTACTCCATTCCTGGTGCGGGGCCTGCTGTGGTCCGGCGCTGCTGTGGTTGTTGCTGTGGTCCCGTGACGATCGTTCGGAGACGGGCCGGATGCGCCGGTGGCAGACCCGGTGACGTCAGAAGCCGTAGCGAACGAGGACATCGGCCGTGATCGCCGCGAAGAGCACCGACACATAGGTGATCGAGTAGGCGAACACCCGCATCGAACGCTGCGGGCTGGGACGGCGGCCGAGGTCGATCGTGCCCCAGAGGAAGCCGGCGCCCGAGAGTGCAGCGGCGATGCCGTAGATCCAGCCCAGTTCGGCCACCGGCAGCAGGACGAAGCTGGTGGCCACCAGCAGCACGGTGTAGACGACCATGTTCCTGATGGCCTGCTCGATCGGCACGACGACGGGCAGCATCGGCACGCCGGCGGCCCGGTACTCGTCGACATGGCGGATGGCGAGGGCCCAGAAATGAGGCGGCGTCCACAAGAACATCAGCACGAACAGCACGACGGCGCTCCAACCAACGGTGTTCGTGACGGCCGACCAGCCGACGAGCACCGGGACGGCACCGGCGGCGCCGCCGATCACGATGTTCTGCTTGCTCGTGCGCTTCAGCCAGATGGTGTAGACGAAGACGTAGAACAGGGTGGCGCTGAGGGTGAGGCACGCCGACAGCAGGTTGGCACCCCACCACAGCACGGCGAAGGCGACCACCTCGAGGACGACGGCGAAGATCAGCGCAGCCCGGGGGGTGATCAGGCCCGTCACGAGGGGACGGCCACTGGTGCGCGCCATGAGTGCGTCGATGTCGCGGTCGATCACCATGTTGATCGCGTTCGCGCCGGCAGCGGCGAGCGTGCCTCCGAGCAGGGTGATGACCACCAGCCAGGTGCTCGGCCAACCACGTTCGGCCAGCACCATCGTGGGGACGGTGGTCACGAGCAGCAGTTCCACCACTCGGAGCTTGGCCAGCGCGACGTACCCGGCGAGACGTGTGGTGGGCATCCGCGTCGAGCCGTGGACCACGCCACCCGGCGCCAGCCGAGAGGGAACGAGGGGGCGGGCGCCGACAGCCATCGGGTTGCATCGTACGGGTCGCCGGGAACTGCAACCAACCGGGGCAGCAAGCTGGGCGCGGGGCACACCACACAAGCGGCGAGACAACGGGCACAATGGGCGGGTGCCCGTTGCTCCCGCCCCTGCGGTCGTCGACCGACCGACGACGGACGAGACCATCGATCCCGATCGCCCGTGGGTGGTGATCGTGTGGAACGACCCGATCAATCTGATGAGCTACGTCACCTTCGTGCTCCAGAAGCTCTTTGGGTATTCGCTCGACAAGGCGACCGAACTGATGCTCGATGTGCACGAAAAGGGCAGGGCCGTCGTGAGCAACGGCAGCCGCGAGAAGGCCGAGCTCGACGTGTTCCGCCTGCACGAGCACGGGTTGTGGGCAACCATGCAGCAGGACGACTGATGGCGCGCTGGCAGTTCCGTCCGCCCGTCGAGCGCACCAAGCACGGATTCCGGATCAACATCGACGACCACGAGCGCGAGCTGGTCGCACGGCTGCTCGAGGAGATGCGCACCCTGTTGGTCGGGCCCGCCGACAATCCGGCCCTCGCCCGCATCTTTCCGGCGGCCTACCACCTGCCCGAGCACGCCGAACACGACGCCGAGTACCAGCGCCTGATGCGCGAGGAACTGGTGGCGTCGCGATTGGCGGGCATCGAAGTGGTGCTCGAGGCCTTCGGAGCCAAGCCTCCGCTCACGGAGCAGCAGATGCTTGCGCTGGCGCAAGCGCTCAACGGGCTGCGGCTCGTGCTGGGTACGGTGCTCGACGTGTCGGAGGAGACCGATCCCGACGACATCGATCCCGAGCACCCGCTGGCGGCCGAGCACCAGCTGTACGGGTTTCTCAGCTGGCTGCTGGAGTGGACGGTACGTTCGCTGACGAAGGCGTGACCCCGCCGGTGAACGCGAAGCAGGTGACTGTCCCGGCTCCGGTACGGGCCGCCGACGAGGCGCTCACTCGATAGCGAACCACCTCGCGAACCGCGGCCGTCTCCCCCACGGCCGACGCGAGTGCATCGGCCACCGGTGCCGCCGCATCATCCGCGTGACCGATGCCGACCAGCAGGTCGTGACCCCAGCCGACGACCGCTGCCGCGATCTCGTTGACGGCCTCGAGCACCGTGTCGACCTCGACCACGACCTCGACCACGACGTCGACCGCGCCGCGAGCGCCGCGAGCGCCGTCACCGGGGGAACCTGTGAGCACCTGGATCCGGCGGCCCGGCTGGGGGCCGAGGGCATCGACGACGAACAGGTTGCCCACGCGGCCGCCGGAGAGGCTCTCTGCGGCCGCAGCGGCCTCGTCGATCGACGCACCCCGAGCGATCGCCTCACCGGCGGCCCAGACACAGCAGCCCAGCGCGAAACCCACCGCTCCGGTGTCGACCACGCGCACAGGGGCGTCGAGCTGGCGCGCCGCCAGGCGCGCCGAGCTGCACGACGTCGGTCCATCAGGTGCCGGGCCGTGCAGCGAGAGGATCTCGGTGCACCCACGCTCGAGCAGTTGCTCGTAGGCGAGGGCGTACTGCCCCGGGCTCGGCTGGCTGGTTCGGACCTCTCCACCGTCACCACCGTCACCACCGTTGCGGGGTGCGCACCCGCGGGCCGTGACGTCGTCCACCTGGAGGTCGATGCCCTCGAGGTAGTCCTCGCCATCGATGGAGACCGTGATCGGCACCACCTCGACTCCGAACCGCTCGATCAGGTCGGCCGGGAGCTGCGCGGCAGAATCGGTGCAGATCCCGATCCGTCCCGGTGCACTCATGCGGGCTGTCCGGCGGCGGTGAGCACCTCGTGGCGCACGTCGGAGACGTCGGGTGTGGCTGCGGCGCCACGGGGGCGCATGGGAAGCCGTGTCGGGTGCCGCATGGGGGCACGGTACGCACGGCGAGCGGATCCGTCACCCGGACGGCACCCATTGACCCCCACTTGTAACCGGAATCCCGCGCAGGGTGGTGCGTTCGTCCGCAGGGCGATCGTGCGTGAGGCCCGCTCGGACGCTGATGACCGGTCGAGCCGGCTGGTCAATCACTCGATCGCAGTGCCAGCAACCAGGGCGGGAGTCGGACTGGGCGGCCCTGTGCATTCACCGCACCGTGGACGGTGATCGCCGTGGCGCGGATCTCGCCCCCGACGGTGAGCATGTACGCGATCTGGAACGTGGCCCTCGTCGTGCCGGCCAGCACGAGATGAACGTCGACTTCGTCGTCGAAGGCGAGCGGACGCCGATACTGGACGAAGCACTCGAGCACGGCGTGGTCGACACCTTCCTGGCGCAATACGGTGTACGGCTTGTCGAGCGCACGGAGGTAGGCGACCCGCGCTTCTTCGAGATACAGCAGATAGTTGCTGTGATGGACGATGCCCATCGCATCGGTCTCGGCGAACCGCACCCGGATGCGGTGGACGAATGCGTACATCGCAGGATCGAGACTCGGTTCGACGTCGAGGCGCATCCGGGCACGGTATCGGTTGCTGCGTGGCGAGCTCGGTGCGATCATGCCGCAACCCCTGGTGGGTTTCGCGCGAGTCGGTGTTAGTGTTTCGACGCTCTCAACCGGAGAATCTCCTAGCCCCCATCGTCTAGTGGCCTAGGACACCACCCTTTCAAGGTGGCGGCACGGGTTCGAATCCCGTTGGGGGTGCAGTGACCATTCATGGTCCCGTGGTGAAGTGGAGTTCACGCCGGCCTGTCAAGCCGGAGGTCGCGGGTTCGAACCCCGTCGGGACCGCAACGAGCGCAAGCTCGTGCGGATGTGGTGAGTGGGCCTGTCCGCAGGCCCACGCCGGCAGGTCAGCAGGTCACCACCAGTCCTGGTCGAGTAGCTCAGTCGGCAGAGCACACGCCTGAAAAGCGTGGGGTCACCGGATCGACGCCGGTCTCGACCACCATCTGATGAACGAGCGAGGCCCGGGGTCACCCCCGGGCCTCGCTCGTCAGTAGGTCGCCGCGGGACCAAGGTCCCGAATCGTTTCTACCCCCTGGCACGATCCCCTGGCAGCGACACGGTCCGGGTCGTGCACACTCCACTGGTCCGCCCCACGGGAGTCGCTCGTCGCTTCGGGATCGACGAGGTCATCGTCACCAAGACCGATCTGCAGGGCCGACTCACCTACGTCAACGACGTGTTCCTGCGTGTGTCCTGCTATGACGAGCAGGACGTGGTCGGTAAGCCGCACAACGTGATCAGGCACCCAGAGATGCCTCGGGCCGTGTTCGGACTGCTCTGGAACGAGATCCAGGCCGGCAACGAGATCTTCGCCTACGTGAACAACCTCGCCGCCGACGGCGCGCACTACTGGGTGTTCGCGCATGTGACGCCGACGCGTGTGAACGGCCGTATCGTCGGCTACCACTCGAACCGGCGTGTGCCCGATCAGGCCGCCGTCCAGGCAGTCACCCCCGTGTACCGCCAGCTGCTCGCCGAGGAGCAGCGGCACTCGCACCCCGTGCATGCGATCGAGGCATCGACGAGACTGCTCGGCGAGATCCTCGCCGATGCTGGCGTCACCTATGACGAGTTCGTCTGGTCGCTCGCAGGGGTGGCGGCGTGAGCATCGACCTCGGACCCGAGACCTCCGTGCCGGCAGCGACGGCATCGGGGTCGTGGGAGCAATCGCTCCACGACGCCGAGCGTCGCGAGCTCGACCAGTACCGGGCGGCATTCCGGTCGATCAGCGAGGTGGCCAGGCGAGCTGCCAAGGGTGACCTCGAGGCACGCGTGCCGATGCTCGAGGGTGGCGAGCACTTCAACGGCGTGCGCAACGACCTGAACCGGATGCTCGACCTCACCGACGCGTTCGTTCGTGAAGCAGGCGGATCGTTGCAGGCAGCGAGTGAAGGCCGCTTCCACCGGGCGTTCCTCACGCCCGGGATGCTCGGCTCGTTCCGGGAGGGCGCCGTCACGGTGAACCGGGCGCGCATGGCGATGAGCAACGCCCAGGTAGCGCTCGATGCGGCCGAGGCGGCGAAGGCAGCACTCGCCGACGAGTTCGAGACCGCCGTGCTGTCGGCGAGCGAGCAGGTTGCTGCCGCGAGCACCGAGCTGGGCGCGACGGCATCGACGCTCACCTCGTCGGCGCGCGCCGCAGTGGCAGAGACCGACCGTGCCGCATCGACGATCGCATCGCTCGACGCATCGTCGCGCCAGATCCGTCAGGTCGTCACCCTGATCCGCCAGGTGGCCGGGCAGAGCCGCCTGCTCGCGCTCAATGCCACCATCGAGGCGGCACGCGCCGGCGAGGCTGGCCGTGGTTTCGCGGTGGTCGCCACCGAGGTGAAGCAGCTGGCCGAACAGACCGGGTCGGCCACCGAACAGATCGAGGCCGAAGTTGCTGCCGTACAGGCCGCCGCCCTGGCATCGAGAGAGGTGCTCGACGGCATCGCCGGCACCGTTCGTGACATGCACGAACAAGTCGTCGCGATCGCTGCGGCCGTCGATGGCACCGGCGTGGGCGACGCAGTCGACTTCACCGGGTTGTCGCAGCTGGCCGAGCTGTTGCGCCGCGAGGTCACCCACTTCCTGGGTGAGCTCCGCTCCTGATCGTCGCCGGACACGGACACGGGACTCGGGACTCGGGACTCCCTCGGCCGTAGCCTGAGCCGATGACCGGACCGCTGCAGCTCACCTTCGTCAGCTCGGCTCCGCGTGTGGCCGACCTGCCCGCGTCGTCGGCCGAAGTGGCCCTGGTGGGTCGTTCGAACGTGGGCAAGTCGTCACTGATCAACAAGCTCGCCAATCGCAAGCAACTCGCTCGCGTGTCGAACACCCCGGGTCGCACCCAGCTCATCAACCTGTTCACTCTGCCGGCGGGCGGCACCGTCGTCGACCTGCCCGGTTATGGCTACGCCTCCGTGCCCACCCGGGAGAAGGTGAAGTGGGGCCCGATGATCGAGGGCTACCTGCTCGGCCGCGAGGGTCTGCAGGCGCTCCTCCTGCTCGTCGACTGCGAGATCGGCCCAACGAAGCTCGATCTGCAGATGATCGACTGGGTGCAATCGAACGAGATCACCACGGTGATCGTCGCGACCAAGATCGACAAGGTGAAGCCGTCGAAGCTGGCCGGTCGCAAGCAGCAACTCGCGAAGGCATGCCGGCTCCATGAGGGTGACATCTTCTGGGTGAGCGCCTCGAAGGGAACGGGCATCGACGAGCTGCGCACCCATGTGCTCGCGCTGCTCGCCCTCGCGGACTGAGAGCGGGCGGTTCAGCGGGCCCCAGTCAGTGAGCCCGACGTCGCCACGCTGCCCGCTCGGTGGTGCCCATCCGGGCCCACAGGTCGCGCGGGTCGGGCAACGTGAGACCCTTGCGAACCAGCGCGAACTTCTTGCGCGAGTGCGGCGGATAGAGCAGCGAGGGGTCGAGCCTGGTGCTTCGCTCGAGCCGGTGGAAGTGCGTGTCGTTGACGATGCGGGCGTAGTCGGCGCTGCGCTGCGGGTCGTGGCCGTAGCACTCACCGATGCGCGCACGGAGTTGTTCGACCAGGCGGTCGTGCACCTCGCGTTCGACGAGCACGTAGTCGGGCGCGATGCAGGTCTGACCGGCGTTCATGAACTTGCCCCAGGCGATCCGGCGAGCGAAGGCGCGACGAGCCCCGTCGACGATGCCGTCGACGTCGGCCACTGGAGTGACCGAGGGGGCGGCGACGGCGGTGCTCATGGTGACCAAGGCTATGACCGCTGCCTGACCGCTGCCTGACCGCTGCCTGACCGCCCGAACAGCGCCCGCAGACCGCCCCGCCCTCAGTCGAACGCGCTCGACGCAACCTCGGGCTCGTTCGCTGCGATTGCGTCGACGATCCGACGGGCGACCGCGTCGGGGTCGAGCCCCTGCGGGAACGGCGGCGCCGTACCGGCGATGGCTCGGCCGGCGAGGCCGGTCTCGGTGTGCGGCGGCCGGAAGTCGGCCACGTGCACACCCAGGCGCCGGGCCTCGCGCCGCAGGCCTGGCATGGCGTGCGAGATCGCTGCCTTCGACGCGCAGTACGGCACCATGTTCGCGAGCGACTGCTCGGCCACGACGCCGCTGATGTTGGCGAAGAATCCCTTGCTCTCGGCGAGGGTGGGCAGCACGGCCTGGGCCAACCAGAGCGGACCGAGCGCGTTGGTGAGGAACATTTCCTCGATCACGACCGGGTCGGTGGCGACCAGTTCGCCGAAGGCGACGATGCCTGCTGCGTTCACCACACCGTCGAGGCGGCCCTGGGTGCCGAGTGCACCGCGCACCACCGCGTGCCCGGCATCGACGTCGCGGAGGTCGGCCACGATGTCGGGACCGTTGCGTCCCGCCCCGAGCACCACCGCGCCACGCCGGCGGAGCTCGGCGGCGATGGGGGCGCCGAGACCCCCAGACGCCCCGACGACGACCACGACGACACCGGTGAGTTCTCGCACGGGGACATGTTGACGCACAGGTGCGCGCTCGGGGTAGTCGACTCCTCGTCGACACTCGGGTCACCTGTCACGTGCGTGAGCTCAGAACAGTCCGGTGTCGGCCCGCCGGCGGCCACCGGGCAACATGGCGCCATGACCGATGCCGCATCAGATCCCCTCGTCCCGCTCGACGAACTGGGCTTCTACGGCCTCGCGGGCGCGCCGAAGTCGCCGCGCGACCTGATCCAGGAGTGCGTCGACGGCGAGGCGCTCGGTCTGGGAACAGTGTTCCTCAGCGAACGCTTCAACATCAAGGAGATCGCCACGATCAGCGGCGTCGCCGGTGCGGTGACCGAGCGGATGCGCATCGCCACAGGTGTCACCAACCACAACACCCGCCACCCGGTGGTGACCGCCAGCTACGCCACCACGATGCACCGGCTCACCGGCGGTCGGTTCGTGCTCGGCCTCGGCCGCGGCATGGATCGGATGTTCGACGCGTTCGGTCTGCCCCGCATCACCACCGCCCAGCTCGATGACTTCGCCGGCCTGATGCGTCGGTTGTGGCAGGGCGAGGTGGTGGTGGGTCACGACGGCCCGGCGGGGAAGTACCCCGTGCTCGCGCTCGACCCCGACTTCCGTGAAGACATTCCGATGCTCCTCAGCGCGTTCGGCCCGGAGAGCCTCAAGCTGGCCGGTCGGGCGTTCGACGAGGTGCTGCTGCACACCTTCTTCACCGACGAGACGTTGCAACGCTGTGTGCGCACCGTGAAGGACTCGGCCGAGCAGGCAGGTCGCGATCCCGCCGACGTGAAGGTCTGGAGCTGCTACGCGGTGGTGGGCGACTGGTTGCCCGAGGACGTGCGGCTGAAGAAGACCGTCGGCCGGCTCGCCACCTATCTGCAGGCGTACGGCGATCTGATGGTGCGCACCAACGGTTGGGACACTTCGGTGCTCGCCCGGTTCCGCGCTGATCCGTTCGTCGCCGGGTTCCGGGGCGCACTCGACGGCAAGGCCACCACGGGCGAGCTCGAGCACGTGGCGACGCTCATCCCCGACGAATGGCTGGCACCTGCCGCGACCGGTTCGCCCGAGCAGTGCGCCGCAGCAGTGATCGGTCAACTCGAACTCGGCGCCGATGCGGTGATCCTGCACGGAGCCGCACCTGGTGAGCTGGCGCCCGTGGTGGAGGCGTACCGCCGGTTGCGCTGACCCCCGGTCTCCGGGCCCCGATTGACTCGCGCTCCACGGCTCTGCAAGGGTGAACTCGTGTTCCTCGCCCTGACGGAGATGCGCCGGGCAAAGGTCCGATTCGGGCTCCTCGCTGGGGCGGTCGGACTGCTGGTCCTGCTCATCCTGTTCCAGCAGGCACTGCTGACAGGGCTCGTGAACCAGTTCATCGGCGCCCTCAAGAACCAGTCGGCCGACGTGCTGGTGTACAACGCCCAGGCCCGCAAGAACCTCGAGGGATCGATCATCCTCGACCAGCAGGCCACGGCGATCGCGGCGGTCGACGGTGTCGCCGTCGCTGCCCCGCTGGGCGAGGGCACCTTCACCGTGGTCGCCGGCGACGAGGAGCAGGACGCCGTGCTGTTCGGCTACGTACTCGGTGGTCCCGGTGAGCCGACGACGCTGATCGAGGGCCGTCTGCCCGAGGGCGCACGTGAGGCGGTGGCGAGCAGCCGCAACGCCGACGACGGGTTCGACATCGGCGACACCGTCCTCATCGTGGCCAACCCCGGCGGGACGGAGACCGTGTTCACCGTGGTCGGCCTGGCCGAGGAGATCAACTACTCGGTCGCACCGACGCTGTTCGTCGACTTCGCCGGCTACGAGACCGCCCGGCGAGCGGTGAACCCCGACGCCACGTTGGTGCTGCCGTCGGTGATCGCCGTTCGAGTGACCGACGGGGCAGACCCCGCTGAGGTCGCGGCGGCGATCACCGCCGGCGTCGACGGCACTGAGGCCCTCACCCGCCAGCAGGCGGTCGACGGGTCGCCCGGTGTGGCGAGCGTTCGCCAGAGCTTCTCGTTGATCCTGCTCCTCTTCTATCTCGTCGTGCCGCTGGTGACGGGTCTGTTCTTCCTGATCATCACGTTCCAGAAGGCGGGCGCGCTGACCTTGCTGCGGGCCATCGGCTCGCCTGCCGGGCCGCTCGTGCGGTCGCTGCTCATCCAAGTGGTGATCGTGGTGCTCTCTGGCGCTGCCCTCGCGACGGTGCTGTTCTGGATCGCAACGCTCTTCGGGGGTGGCTCGCTCGGCATCACCGTCGAGCCGGTGCCGGTGGTCGCGACCACGCTCGCCGTGCTGGTGCTGGCCCTGCTCACCTCACTCGCAGCGGTGCGCCGCGTGCTGCGCATCGATCCGATCGCCGCCACCACGGGCGGCGGGGTGCAGGTCTGATGAACCTCGCCCTCACCGAACTGCGTCGCCAACCCAGCCGATTCGCCGTGGCAACGGTAGTACTGACGTTCCTGAGCCTGCTGCTGTTGCTGCTCGGCGGGCTGCTCGACGGTCTGTACCTCGGGTCGACCGGAGCCATTCGCGCGCAGCGGGCCGACGTGATCGCGTACTCGGAGTCGGCCCGCGACTCGTTCCTGCGCAGCAGGGTCACCGCCGACATGCGTGAGACGGTCGAGGGTGTCGACGGGGTGACCGAGGTGGGCGGCCTGGGCTTCACGCTGCTCGGTGCCACGGTGCCGGGCGAGGCCGATCTCGCCGACGTCGCAGTGGCGGGATACGAGCTCGCCCCGAGCGGCGTGCCCGATCCCCCGCCTGCTGGACGCGCGTGGGCGGACGACACGCTGCAGGACGCCGGCGTGTCGATCGGCGACACACTGCTGGTGGGCCCGGCCGCGACGCCCATCGTGGTCGACGGCTGGGTGGAGGACACGAACTACCTGCAGCAGGGTGCGCTGTGGGTCACGCTCGGCACCTGGCGCGAGGTGCAGAACGCGAACCGCCCCGACGCCTTCGTGGCCGATGGCGTGGTACAGGTGCTCATCGTGCGCGGCGACGGCGACCTGGCCGCCGCCGTCGACGAGGCCACTGGATCGACGTCGTCGCTCACCCGTGACCAAGCCGTGAATGCGTTGCCCGGCGTGAAGGCGCAGAGCAGCACCTTCAACGTGATCATCTACTCCACGCTGGCCGTCGTACTTGCTGTCGTGGGCTTGTTCTTCTCGCTGCTCACCCTCGAGCGCACCGGCCTGTACGGCGTGCTGAAGGCGATCGGGGCGTCCACGCGCCGACTCTTCGCCGGCGTGGTGCTGCAGGCCGTCGCTGTCGCCGTGCTCGCCTTCGCAATCGGTGGTTTCCTGGCATGGCTCGCCGATCGGGCGCTGCCCGGCGAGGTGCCGCTGCAGCTCACCGTCGGTCGGTACGTGTTCACCTTCGTCGCCCTCATCGTCGCCGCAGTGCTCGGTAGCGCCATCTCGCTGCGCCGAGTCACCCGGATCGATCCTGCCTCAGCCATCGGGAGTGCCGCATGAGCTCGTCCATCCCCTCCGTTCCCGCGCTCCGCCTCGACGGGGTGCGCAAGGTGTACGGCACCGGCGAGAACGCGATCGTCGCCGTCGACCACGCGTCGCTCAGCGTGGGTGGGGGCGAGATCGTCGCCCTGCTCGGTCCGTCGGGCTCAGGTAAGACCACCCTGCTGTCGATCGCCGGCGGTCTGCTCGCCGCCACCGAGGGCTCGGTGGTGGTGGGGGCCGAGGACATCACGGGTCACTCGCCGCGCGAGCTGACGGAGTTCCGCCGTTCGAAGGTGGGCTTCGTGTTCCAGTCGGTGAACCTCGTGCCGTTCCTCACGGCCGAGGAGAACCTGCTCGTCGTCGCGGAGCTGGCCGGTGAGCGCGGCAGCGCACGCAAGGCGGCCAGGGCGCGGGCCAAGGACCTGCTCGCAGAGTTGGGCCTGTCACACCGGACGAGCAACCTGCCGTCGCAGCTGAGTGGCGGCGAGCGTCAGCGCGTGGCGATCGGACGCGCCCTGTTCAACAGCCCCGCACTGGTGCTGTTCGACGAGCCCACCTCTGCGCTCGACACCAAGATCGGCGAGCAGGTGATGGAGCTGATCCAGGCAGAGATGCGCTCACGAGGCACGGCTGCGGTGATCGTCACCCATGACACGCGCATGACGCACTACGCCGACCGCACGGTGCAGATCATCGACGGGGTGCTCGCTGACGGTGTGCCAGGTGACGGTGTGCCGGCGACCGCCGACGATCACCACTGACACCCCACCGCCGAGTGGGTCGGACGACGACCTGACGAGGCACTCCGCTACGGTGCGCACATGAGCCCCTGGGAGCAACTCCTGGCCGGTGTGGACCTGCCGTTCCACCCCGACCTCACCGTGCCGCAGCTCCACGAGGTGCGGCTGCCCATCCCGCGGCCACCTGCGGTCGACGACGTCGCCGCGACGGCCCACCAACGCGTCGTCGACGCGCTCGCCGGCTCGGTCACGCCGGGCATGACCGTCGCCGTCGGTGGTGGGAGCCGAGGACTCACCGATCGCGTGGGCCTCGTGCGCGGCACGATCAGCGGTCTGCGCGCACTGGGCGCGGAGCCGTTCCTTGTGCCGGCGATGGGCAGCCACGGAGGTGCCACTGCTGCCGGACAGCGGGCGATGCTCGAGGCGCTCGGTATGAGCGAGGAGGCAGTCGGCGCAGAGATCCGGGCCACGATGGAGACCGTCGAGGTCACTCGCACAGCTGGCGGCATGCCGATCTACCTCGACCGCCACGCCGCGTCGGCCGATCGGATCCTGCCGGTCAACCGGGTGAAGCCGCACACGTGCTTCAAGGGACCGATCGAGAGCGGTTGCACGAAGATGGCCGTCGTCGGCTTCGGCAAACAACCGGGAGCGGCGCAGATCCATGCCTGCGGCCCGGTCGAGATGCGTGACCGCTTGCTCGACGGCATCGCCGCCCTCCGGGCGACCGGGCGCCTGCTCGGGGGCGTTGCGTCGATCGAATCGACGAGTGGCGATGTCGTGCGGATCGAGGCGCTCACCGGCGACCAGGTCGGCGGCGACGCCGAGCGCGAGCTCACCGAGTTCGCCCGCACCCTGGTGCCGCCGCTGCCGTTCCCGCAGATCGACGTCCTGATCATCGACGAGGGCGGCAAGGACATCAGTGGCACCACGATCGACCCGAACGTCACCGGTCGGTTCTGGGTGCACGGCCTGCCCGACGGCCGGTCCCCCGATGTGTCGACGATCGTGCTTCTCGGCATCACACCCGTGTCGGGCGGCAATGTGCTGGGCATCGGCTTCGCCGACTTCATCCCGGTGTCGGTGGCCGAACAGATCGACTTCGCGAAGACGTACATCAACTGCTTCACCGCAGGGCCGAGCGGTGTCCGCCGCAGCCGCATGCCGATGGTGCTGCCCACGGCACAGGACTGCATCAAGGCGGCCGTCAGCATGTGCGGCAAGGGCATCGACGAACCGACGCGCGTGGTGCGGATCACGAACACCTTGCACCTCACCCGGTGCTGGGTGAGCGACGCCCTCCTCGATCAACTGCCCGTGGGGGCCGAACGGGTCTGACCCACCGACCACACGCCCCTCAAGGCCGAGCCGGACGGGGCCGATGATCCACTGTGATCTCCGAGACCTTCACCTGGCGCGTCGGCGATGGGTGGATGCCTGCTCTCCCCACACCCGACGGACGGGCCTCGATGGTGCTCGTCATGGGCGACCGCGAGGCCCTCGACGATGCCGCTGCGCTGGGCGTCGACCCGATCCGCGACCTCACCACCGCCTGGCAGGGCCACGGCGTGCTCGGCTGGTCGACCGATGGCCAGGCGCTCGGCGGCCGGCTGCTCGACCGCACGCTCGTCGTCTGCGTCGTCCGCTTCGACACGACCACCGTGCGCTCGGCCACCACGGCGCTCGAGACGACGGGCACGGCTCGTCGTGCGGGCCGACGCATCGCCGAGGCACTCGCCCAGCCCGACCTCCGGCTGGTGCTGGTGGCTGCCGACGGCATGCGGATGAACGGCTCGTCGATCGCCGACGGCATCACCGATGTGCTACCCGACGTCGACGTGGTGGGGGTGCTCGCCGGTGACGGCGCCCGCTACGAGCGTTCGTGGACGATCGCCGGGGGTGCTGTACAGGAGCGGCACCTCTGCGCGGTCGGCCTGTACGGCACCCAACTCGAGATCGGTCACGGCGTGGGCACCGGCTGGCACCCACTCGGACCCGAGCGGGTGGTCACGAACAGCCACGGGCACCTGATCCGCGAGCTCGATGGCAGCACACCGGCCGAGCTGTACCGCGACTACCTCGGACCTCTCACCGACGAGTTGCTCGCCAACGCGTCGATGCTGCCGATGGCCGTCCGCGACCTCGATGGACTGGTCGCTGTGCGATCCCCCCGACGATTCCACGACGACGGCTCGGTGGCGATGTCGGGCGACGTCGCCCAGGGGTCGTCGGCCCGTCTGCTGCGTGCCTCGGCCGCCGACCTCGTGTACGACGCCACCCTCGCCGCGAAGCAAGCCCGGATCGACGAGGCGTCGCTCTGTCTCGTCATCAGCTCGTCCGGGCGCCGACGGGTGCTCGGCGAGCGGGTCGAGGACGAACTCGATGCCGTGATCGAGGCGCTCCCACCGGACACTCCGGTGGTGGCGTGCTGGGCGTACGGCGCACTCGCCACGACCGACCGCGGCATCGACCTGGTCGACCACGCCATCTTCGTCACCACGATGCGCGAGATCTCCCCGATCGACGAGCCCGACACGTTCCCCCAGGACACGATGTCCCCCCAGGAAGGCCGAACATGACGAGCCACGATCACGAGCGCCAGATGGCCGAACCGGCCCAAGCGGCTGAACAGGCCGAACAGGCTGAACAGGCCGAACCGGCCGACGATTCACCCGGGCGGCATCCCCTCCTCGGCCGGCAGCTCGAGCGATGCGCGATCGCCGGTGACGCCCCGAACACCGACCAGTGGGCCGACTTCGTGGGGCGGATCGACCGCGCCTACCACGATGCCGATCGCGCCCTGACCCTGGCGGAGCACACGCTCGAGGTGTCCGCGAAGGAGTTCGCCACCATCTACGAGCAGTTGCAGTCGGAGACGGCACACGTGCTCGCTGCCGAACGCCACCGCCTCCAGTTGGTGTTCGACTCGGTGACGACGGCGCTCATCGTGATCGAGCGGTCGGGGCGCATCTCGAACGCCAACCCCGAGGCCGTTCGTCTGTTCGGTGAGGTGTCCACCCTCGTCGACCGCCCGCTCGATGAAGCGTTGTTCATGGTCGGCCGCGACGGCGGCGCACGCCCGATGCTGCCGATCGCCGAGCTCGACGACGTGCTATTGGGCGGACGGTGGGCGCGCAACGACGTCCGTCTCGTATCGGCCGCAGGGCGCGAGCTGCTGCGAAACGGTGCGGGTCTCGTGCCCGCCGACAGGGTGGTGGCCGCCGACGTGGCGATCATCCCGTTCTCCGACGACGACGTGTGCGTGGGCGGCCTCGTGATCGTCACCGACAACGCAGAACGCGAGGCTGCTCGTGAGCGACTCGCGTGGCAGGCCTCGCACGACCCCCTCACCGGGCTCGTGAACCGTGCGGTCGTGACGGAGCGGATCGAGCTGGCACTCGTCGGCGCACGACGCTCGGGTGCGTGGCCGTCGGTGCTGTTCGCCGACCTCGACCGTTTCAAGCACATCAACGACTCGTTCGGCCATGGCGCCGGCGACAAGCTGCTGACGATCGCTGCCGAGCGACTGCTCCGCTGTGTGCGCAGCATCGACACCGTGGCTCGTCTCGGCGGCGACGAGTTCGTGATCCTCTGCGAGAGTGCCGGCGACACCGAGCTGGTGCGTGGGATCGCCGAGCGGATCCTCGAGGCACTCATCGAACCGTTCGAGCTGAACGACGAGCAGACCCACGTGTCGGTGTCGATCGGCGTCGCACACGCCGGCCCCCAGCACACCTCGGCCGACTCGTTGCTGCACGACGCGGATCTGGCGATGTATCGCGCCAAGGATCGAGGCCGGAACTGCTACGACGTGGCCGACGACGGCCTGCGGGTGAACGCCGCCGAGCGGGTGCTGCTCGAACGCGGTCTCCGCAGTGCGATCGCGCGGCGCGAGCTGGGCGTCGCCTATCAGCCCGTGAAGCGCGCCGACGACGACGAGCTCGTCGGCTTCGAAGCGCTCGCCCGATGGGTCCATCCGGTGCTCGGCGACGTGCGTCCCGACCGGTTCGTGCCGGTGGCCGAGGAGACCGGCCTCATCCAGGCGCTCGGCGACCGGATGCTCGATCTCGCATGCCGTGACGTCGCGACGTGGAACCGAGAACGGCTGCACCAGGGGCGCGAGCCGTTGGTCGTCCACGTGAACATCTCGGGTCGAGAGCTGCAGTCGCCGCATCTGCTCCCCAGGGTTCGCGACGCCCTTCGCCGCCATGACGTCCCGCCGCACTGGCTGGTGCTGGAGATGACCGAGACAATGCTGCTCGACGATCCCGACAAGGCACTCGAGCGCCTGCGCGAGTTGAAGCTCGCCGGTATCCGCGTGGCGATCGACGACTTCGGCACCGGGTACTCGTCGCTCGCGTACCTGCGTCGGTATCCGGTGCACATGGTGAAGATCGACCGCGAGTTCGTGGCCGAGATCGCTGCGTCCACCCAGGACCAGTGCATCGTCAAGGCGATGGTCGACCTGGCGAAGGGACTCGACTACGTCGTGCTCGCCGAAGGCGTCGAGACCGGCGCCGAGCTCGACGTGCTCCGAGCGCTCGGGTGCCAGCTCGTGCAGGGCTATCTGATCGGCCGCCCGATGCCGAGCGAGGACGCTCTCCTGCTCGCGACGAGCACCCGCTCGGACGCGACGGTGGGCTGACCTGGTTGGCTGACCTCGTTGGCTGACCCGGGTCGCAGGCGCGGTCAGCTGCCGAACGCGAATCCGAGATCGACCGCGGTGAGCATGGGTACGAACGGCACCCCGGCTGCCTCGGCCATCGCGCCGCAGGTGCCGCCCCGATCGACGATCACTGTGATCAGCACGGGCACCGCACCGAACTCGCGCACCGCCTCGACCGCTTCCATGATCGACGTACCGCGAGTCACGGTGTCCTCGGTGACCACCACACGGTCACCCGATTCGAGCGCGCCGGCCACCCGGCCGGTGATGCCGTGGTCCTTGGCCTCCTTGCGCACCGTGAAGCTCTTCAGCGCTACCCCACGGGTGGCGCCGATCGCAGCGACGGCGTAGGCCACCGGGTCGGCCCCCACCGTGAGGCCACCGATCGCCGTGGCGTCGGGCGGGATCAACGACAGCGCCACATCCGCCATCAGCAGCACGCCGTCGGGACGGCAGGCGGTCTGCTTGGTGTCGAGGAACCACGTGCTCGTCGCGCCCGACTTCAGCGTGAACTCGCCGCGCTTGACGCTGTGGCGCAGGACGTGCTCGCGAAGGGCGTGGCGGGCGGGGTCGAGTGCCGGCAGGCCGGCGGAGAGATCGGACACGGCGACCGACGCTAGCCCGCCGGTGGTTCAGCCCTGGTCGGGGCGATGGCGCCGGATCAGCACCTCTTGGGCCACGGTGGCAACGTGTACACCGACCGTCGTGTAGACGTGACCGACGGCCACACCACGCCCGCCCACGTACCCGTGGCAGGAGAAGTCGAACAGGTGCCACTCGTCCACATGCACGGGCCGGTGGAACCACACCGTGTGATCGAGGCTGGCGCCGAAGCTGCCCGCCCACCAGGCATCGATGCCCTCGTCGCTGATGCCCTCGCTCTCGGCCAACGCTCGCCGTACGGAATCGGTGGGGACGTCGTCACTCAGATAGGCGAGCCAGCACCGGTGCACCAGTTCGTCTGCGACCACGCCGTCGGTGACACGCATCCACACCAGCACCCTCCCGGGCTCGGTGGCACCGGCGGCCTCGATCGCCGCACGCGGCACCGGCCTGCGCTCGAACGAGGTGGTCCACGTGTCGCCAGCGCACTCGTCGGGGCCGGGCAGACCGGCCGGCATGAACACGGTCTGCAGGTCGAGTGCAGGTTCGGGCCGCTGGAACGACGCCTCGAGGTTCAGGATCGCACCGATCGCCTGGCGGGCGACCACGCGCCGGGTGCAGAAGCTGCGGCCGTTGCGGATACGGTCGACCTCGTACCGGATCGGCTCGGTGTGATCGCCGCGCCGGATGAAGTAGGCGCGCAGCGAATGCGGTTCCAGGTCGTCGTCCACCGTGGCAGCCGCCGCGCGTAGGGCTTGGGCCACGATCTGCCCGCCGAACAGCCCACCCCACGGGTATCGGGGCCCGACACCGACGAAGGTGTCCGGCCCGTGAGGGGCGAGGTCGAACAATGCGCCGAGATCCATGACGCGACGACGCTACCCGGCTGGCGTCGACGGCGGGCATGACACCGACACCATCCGACAGTCATTCTCGATCAATGAGAATGTCTGGATTGCAGACAATGGACGAAAAGCACCGCCGAACAGTTCGACGCGGTTACGCTGGCCGACATGGCAAAGAAGGGTCCCAAGAATCCGCTCACCGACGAACACAAGGCCGCGATGGCAGCTGGCCGGACCGAGGGTCGTGCGGTGCGCGAGTACCTCGACGCATTGCGCACGAACAAGCCCAAGCGGGGCCGCAAACGAACCCCGGATTCCATCAATGCACGTCTCACGAAGATCGACGAAGACCTGCTGGTGGCCGATCCACTCGAGGAACTACGCCTCATCCAGGAGCGCCGCAACCTGAGCGACGAACTCGAGACGATGGGTGCCCGTGTCGACATGACGGCACTCGAGGCAGAGTTCGTCAAGGTCGCCAAGGCGTACAGCCAGCGGCAGGGCATCAGCTACGCCACCTGGCGTGACGTGGGTGTCGAGGCGTCGGTGCTCAAGTCAGCCGGGATCGGCCGCGCCGCCGGCACCTGATCAGTCGGTGAGCTCGTCGAGCGCTTCGAACACGGCGCCCACGTTGCGCAGCGACCGATCGAGGTCGAACGCAGCATCCAACGTCGTCTCGCCGAGCGCCGCCACCGACGGATCGTTCTCGAGCAGGGTACGGAAGTCGGTCTGGTCGTCCCATGACTGCATCGCCGCCTGCTGGACGATGCGATACGCATCGTCTCTCGTGAGGCCTGCCTGCACCAGCGCGAGCAGCACCCCTTGACTGAACACCAGGCCGTGACTCGAATACAGATTCGCCCGCATTCGCGCCTCGTCGACCACGAGTCCGGCGAGCAGTCGCTCTCCTCGGCGCATCACGTAGTGTGCGAGCAACGACGAATCCGGCAGCACCACGCGCTCGACCGAGCTGTGCGAGATGTCGCGTTCGTGCCACAGGGCCACGTTCTGCATACCGGCCTGGAGATTGCCGCGCAGCACACGTGACAGACCACTGATCGTCTCCGACGAGATCGGGTTCTTCTTGTGGGGCATCGCGGACGAACCCTTCTGCCCCGGCTTGAAACCCTCCTGCACCTCGCGCACCTCGGTGCGTTGCAGGTGACGCAACTCCACGGCGATCAACTCCATCGTCGAGCCCACTGCGGCGCACGCCCACAGGTACTCGGCGTGGCGGTCGCGAGCGATCACCTGGGTGGCCGGTACCGGCCGTAGGCCCAGGCGCTCGGCGACGAAACGCTCGACGCTGGGATCGATGTTGGAGTAGGTGCCGACGGCGCCGCTGAGCTTGCACACGGCCACCGCGGCGCGAGCGGCACGCAACCGGGCACGGTCGCGGTCGACCTGCAGCGCCCACAGCGCGACCTTTGCGCCGAAGGTGGTGGGCTCGGCATGCACGCCATGGGTGCGGCCGATCATCACCGTGTGCCGATACCGCCGGGCCATCTCGATCAGCGTCGCGAGCAACTGGGTCGATGCGTCGATCATCAGATCGGCCGCGTCGCGCAGCATCCAGCACCACGCCGTGTCGACGACATCGCTGCTGGTGAGGCCGTAGTGGATCCATGCCCCCGCCGGCGAGCCGATCGCGGCCTGCATGACGTCGACGAACGCGGCGACGTCATGGTCGGTCACGAGCTCGCGTTCGGACACCGCGGCGACGAATGCATCGTCGACCAGCGGTGCGTTCGCACGGCAGGCGATCGCGTGGTCGGCGGGCACGATGCCGAGCGACACGTGGGCCTCGGTGGCGAGCAGCTCGATCTCGACCCACCGGCCGAAGCGCGAGGTGTCGGAGAAGACGGCCGCCATCTCGGGCAGGGTGTACCGGGGGATCACCGGGTCACGACCAGTGCACGTAGTCGTCGCGTTCGGCGCCCACTCCGACGACGGTGATGGGCACGCCGACCTCGGCCTCGATCAGCTGCACGAATGCCCGCGCAGCCGTGGGCAGCTCGCTCGCCTGACGCACGTTGCGCAGTTCGCGCTTCCAGCCCGGCAGCTCGACGTACTCGGGCTCCACCTGTCCGAGCAGCTCGACACGGTCGGGGTAGTGGGGCAGGCGCGTGCCGTTCAGTCGGTAGCCGACACACACCTTCACGGTGTCGAAGTCATCGAGCACGTCGAGCTTGGTGAGGGCGATCTCGGTGAGGGAGTTGATCCGCGTCGCGTGGCGGAGCATCTCGCAGTCGATCCAGCCCGGACGACGTCGCCGCCCGGTGACGGTGCCGAACTCACGTCCGATCTCGACGAGTCGATCGCCATCGGCGTCGAGCAGCTCGGTGGGGAACGGACCCGCGCCGACACGTGTGGTGTACGCCTTCGTGATGCCGACGATGCGATCGATGTCGCGAGGCCCGAGGCCGGTGCCGGCGCAGGCACCTCCCGCCGTGGGATTCGACGAGGTGACGTAGGGGTACGTGCCGTGGTCGAGGTCGAGGAAGGTCGCCTGGGCGCCCTCGAGCAGCACGTGATCGCCGCCCATGAGTGCGTCGTGGAGCAGGTTCACGGTGTCGCCGATGTAGGGGGCGAGGCGAGCCCCGAGTTCGGCGAACTGGGCGACGATCGCGTCGATGTCGAGCGCCGCACCACCGGCGGCGATGAGGGTCTCGTTCTCGAGGCCGGCGCGCAACTTCACCTCGGCGGCGAAGGCCGCCGGATCGAGCACGTCCCCGGCACGGATGCCGACGCGACGAGCCTTGTCGGCATACGCGGGCCCGATGCCCTTCAGGGTCGTGCCGATCTTGGCGTCACCCCGACCCTGTTCGGCGAGCGCGTCCCACGCCTGGTGCCAGGGGAAGATCAGGTGGGCGTGGCTGCTCACCACGAGACGCTCGCACGAGATGCCGCGTCGTTCGAGGGTGTCGATCTCGTTGAACAGCGTGGGCATGTCGACCACCACCCCGTTGGCGATGACGGGCACCACGTGGTCGTAGAGGATGCCGCTCGGGATGAGCTGGAGCGCGTAGCGCTCGTCGCCCACGACGACGGTGTGCCCGGCGTTGTGGCCGCCCTGGTAGCGCACGACATAGCCGTGCTCCTTCGACAACAGGTCGATGACCTTGGCCTTGCCTTCGTCGCCCCATTGGGCGCCGACGACGACGGTGACCGGCATAGCACGCTCCTCACACACGGGTGGCCGTGCGCCGATGGTGCACCGACGACGGGATCCGGCCCCGTCGGACCGGCTCGACGAGCGAGCGGGTCCGGCGCGTTCGGAACGTGTGCCGATCGTACTGGACGCGTCCCAGGTCGCGACGATCGACACGCAACCCTCCGGTCGCGGTGACCCTCCGATACCGTCGGGACACATGAGCGACACCCGTGTGATGCGACGGATGACGTGGACCGACATGTCGGCCGAGGCGCGCGCCGGCCTGCTGCACCGAGGCCTCGACGACATCTTCGACCCTGAGCTACGGGTGTCGATCGCCGCGCTGATCGACGACGTGCGTACCGGCGGCGACGCCGCGGTGTGCCGGGCGCTCGCTCGCTTCGACCACATCGAACTCGAGCCGCACCAGCTGCGCGTGTCGGAGCAGGATCTGGCGGATGCACGGGTGTCACCCGAGGTCGACGCTGCGATCGACGACGCCATCGCCCACCTGCGCGCGTTCAACGAGCGGCTGGTGGCACGGGCCTCCGATTGGTCGTTCGAGAGCGAGCCCGGTCTCACCGTCGGCGAGAAGGTCACACCGATCACCTCGGCAGGGTTGTTCGTGCCGAGCGGCAAGGCCTCGTACCCGAGCGTGGCGTACCAGCTGGGTGTGCCTGCCGTGGTCGCCGGGGTACGCGAGATCGCGCTCGTGGTGCCTCCTGCGCCGGGCGGCCGCGGTGAGGTCGATGCCGCAGTGCTCACCGTGTGCCGCAAGCTCGGGATCACCAACGTGTTCCGCGTCAACGGTCCGGCCGGCATCGCCGCCCTCGGGTTCGGTACCGAATCGATCCCGAAGGTGCGCAAGGTCGTGGGTCCGGGATCGCCGGCGGTCACCTGTGCACAAGTCGAGATGCAGCGCCACGGTGTGGCGACGATGATGCTGCTCGGGCCCACCGAGAGCGTCGTGATCGCCGACGGCACCGCCGATCCGCGCCGTCTGGCCGCCGATCTGCTGATCGAGGCCGAGCACGGCACCGACTCCGCCGTCGTGCTGATCACCACGTCCCCCGAACTCGCCGACGCCGTCGACGCCGAGCTGGCCCGTCAACTCGAGCATCTGCCACCCGTGCGGGCCGGAGCTGCCCGGGCGTCGCTCGGCGTGAACGGCGGCTGCGTATTCGTGGACGACCTGGCGATGGCGGCCGAGGTGTCGAACGCCTACGCACCCGAGCACCTCCAGCTCGCAGTCGGCGACGACGTGTGCGAATCGACGCTCGCGCTGCTCACCGACGCGGGTGAGATCCTCGTCGGCCAGCACACGCCCTTCAGTGCCGCGAACTTCGTGATCGGCTGCCCGGCATCACTGCCGACGAGCGGTTTCGCTCACGTGTCGTCGGGCATCACCGCCGAGGCGTTCCTCAAGCGCGTCGCCGTGGCTCGCGCCGACGAGCAGGCGCTGGCGCGGATGGCCCCGTCGATCCTCGCGCTCGCCGATCACGAGGGCTTCCCGGCCCACGGCAACGCGATCCGCGAACGCTTCGGTCGCTGACGGAGGCCCAGGCTGCGGGCCGGCTCGCCGTCACACTGCGGCGGGCGCGGGCCGCGCTTCGTGCACGGCTCGGCTGATCGCCCGGTACCAGCGTGCCCTGCCGGCGAAGGCCGTCGCCAGCACCCCGAGCAGACCGGCCACGGTGAAGATCAATGCGATCCCGCGTTCGTCGCCGGTGCCGAACCAGCCGCCGATCGCATCCGCCCCGGCACCGTCGTTCATGAACGGGATCACGAACAGCTGAGCAATCGGACCGATCATGAAGGCCGTGACCGGGGACGCAGCGTTCTCGATGGTCTGGGCGAAACCGAGCACGCGCCCCTGCTGGGCAAAAGGCACGACCCGCTGCAGCACGGTCTGCTCGGCGGCTTCGATCACCGGCACCAGCGCCAGCCACACGAGCATCCCGACGGCGAGCAGCGGCACCGACGACTGCAGCGTGAACACGGCGCACACCACCCAGTTGGCGAGGTTGCAGACGAGCATCAGGCGCAGCGGTCGTGAGCCGAGGCCCCGGCGCGACACGACGAGGCCGCCGACGATGAAGGCCAGACTCAGCACGGCGAACATCAGGCCCCACGATTCGACCGACATCAGCGAGAGGCCGTAGGCGTCCATCAGCGACACGAACACGCCACCGAGGAGGTTGTTGCACGCGGCGAAGCCGATCAGCCCGGCGAGACCGGGCACGGCTCGGATCGCTCCGGTCGCACCGCGAACGTCGATCAGCTGTGCGCCCGACCCGTCGGCCGACACCTCCCGTTCGGGAAGCGTCTCCGGCACACGGATCACGAGGAGGTCGACCAGGGCGGCTGCGGTGAACCCGACCGAGATGATCATCGCCCAGCCCATGCCCAGCTGACCGATCACCAGACCGCTGAGCACCGATGTGAGCGTGAACGAGATGCCGGTGACGGTGCCGATCATGCCGTTCGCGCGGTCGCGGCGATCGGGCGGCACCAGCAGAGTCACCGTCGTGGCGAGGGCGATGTTCCGGAGGTTGCCGACCACCGATCCGACCAGGATGAGCGCTGCGAACAGCCAGAACCAAGGGCTACTCAATCGGTGCACATCGTCGCTCGGCGCGATCGCGTAGAGGGCGAGTGCGAGCGCGAAGCAGACGAGGGCCGCGACCGATGCGACCACCATCGCCGTGTGCTTGCGGTGGCGATCGACGTAGGTGCCGAACAGCATGCCGAACACTGCCGAGATCACTGCGAAGCCACCGCCGATGACCGACGTGGCGATCACCGAACGCGTCTCGAGGTAGGTCCAGAAGGTGAGTGCGAACCACACGAAGCTGCTCATCACACCGCCCACGAGCGCGTTCGCGAGCAGTCGGTGGAACACACGGACACCGCCCACCGGCGTCGATACCGGAGCGTGGTCGTGGTCGACCGACGGGGCATCTGGTTTCGGGGTGGGCGGAGCAGACATGGCTGGGGGTGAGGACGCGCCAGAGCGTCCGCTCTCATCGTGGCGCATCGGACAGGCCCGCTGCGGACGGTTTCCGGCAATCCTCCGCCAGACGTCGGTGGGCGCGTCTTAGGGTGCTCGCATGTCTTCCACCAGCCCGGCCCCACACACGAAGGGCCCGGCGATCGTGGCCGAGTCGCTCGTGAAGCACTTCGGCGACGTGCACGCCTTGCAGGGTGTGTCGTTCGAGGTGCCCTCCGCCACCGTGCTCGGTCTCCTCGGCCCGAATGGCGCGGGCAAGACCACCGCCGTCCGCATCCTCACCACGATCCTGCAGCCGTCGTCCGGCCGCGCAGCGGTCGCAGGCGTCGACGTGGTCGCGCATCCGCACGAGGTACGGCGTCGGATCGGGCTCGCCGGCCAGTACGCGGCGGTCGACGAAAACCTCACCGGCCACGAGAACCTCACGCTGGTCGGACGTCTGAACCACCTTGCGAAGGCCGTCGCCCGCGCACGGTCGACGGAGCTGCTCGCCCAGTTCCAACTCACCGACGCAGCCCACCGTCCGGTGCGCACCTACTCCGGTGGCATGCGCCGACGCCTCGACCTCGCCGCCGCGCTCGTCGCCCACCCGCCCGTGCTGCTGCTCGACGAGCCGACGACGGGTCTCGATCCCTCCAGTCGTCAGGACCTGTGGGACGTGATCGCATCGCTGGTCTCCGACGGCACCACCGTACTGCTCACCACCCAGTACCTGGAGGAGGCCGACCGGCTGGCCGATCGGATCGTGGTGATCGACCACGGTCTGGTGGTCGCCGAGGGCACCGCCGCCCAGCTGAAGTCGCGACTCGGCGAGACGGCCGTGGCGCTGTCGTTCCGACACAGTGAACTGGCCGATCGTGCAGTGCACTTGCTCGGCGACTTCGGTGCGTCGCTCCTGCCGTCCGACCCCACCTCGCTGAGCATCCCACTGCGCGGTGGGGCCGCGACGGTGCGCGAGGTGCTCAACCTCCTGCACGCCCACGACCTCGAGGTCGGCCGCATCGACCTCCACGAACCCACGCTCGATGACGTTTTCATCAGCCTCACGGGAGCCCGCTCATGACTTCCACCTCCACACTCCCCACCTTCGATCCCTCCGTCGGCACCTCCGACGGCAGCATCGGCTGGGTGTTCCGCGACACCCTGGCGATGACGGGCCGCAACCTCACCGCGATGCGGCGGGTACCGCAGGTGCTGGTGTTCTCGCTCGTGCAGCCGGTGATCTTCGTGCTGATGTTCCGCTACGTGTTCGGTGGCGCGATCCAGATCCCCGGTCGAGATTACGTCGACTATCTGATGCCCGGCATCTTCACCCAGACGGTCGCATTCGGGGCGATCAACACCGCCGTCGGCCTGGCCGAGGACAAGGGCAAGGGCCTGCTCGAACGCCTGCGATCGCTGCCGATGTCGCGGTCGGCGGTGCTGGGCGGCCGGGTCATGGCCGACACCGTGCGCAACGTGGTGGTCATCTTGCTGATGATCCTCATCGGCACCCTCGTCGGCTTCCGTACGCACACGAACGTGCTCGCTGTCGCCGCCGGTGTCGGCGTGCTCGTGCTGTTCGGCGTGGCGCTCGCCTCGATCTTCGTGCTGATCGGTCTCAGTGTGCCCAACGGAGAGGCAGCCCAGGCCGCGGCGTTCCCGCTGCTCGCACCGCTCGTGTTCGCGTCGAATGCATTCGTCGACCCGAGCACGATGCCGAGTTGGCTCGAGTGGTGGGCGGTGCGTCAGCCGGTCAGCAAGACCACCGAGGCAGTGCGTGCGCTCATGCTCGGCGGCGAGACCGCCGGACCGGTCACGGCGTCGGTCCTCTGGTCACTCGCGATCATGGCCGTGATGTCGCCGATCGCGATCGCTCGCTATCGCAAGAGCTGACCACTTCGGGAACAGCCGAGGCTTCGGAGGGGAAGCGAGCAGGCCGACCGAGAACGGTCGTCGTCGACCGCGTACCGTGACGGCGTGCACCGCGTCCTCCTCGTCACCAAGGGCCACCCGTTCGAGCGCGCACCCTTCCTCGCGCTGTTCGACTCGCTCGTCGTGAACGGCTCCATCGTCTATGAGCACGTCGAACACCCGAACGCGCAGTCGCGCCTGCATCCGGGTCGACTCGCGAGCGACGTGCTCGACCGGGTCGACGCGATCGTCTTCTACGACATGCCCGGGTTGCAGTTCACCCGCGCCGATCCGCCCCTGATCGTGGAACCGCCGAGTGCTGAGCTCGTTGCAGGGTTCGAGGCGCTGCTGGCCGAGGGCGTCGGCATGGTGTTCCTCCACCACGCAGTCGCCTCGTGGCCGGCGTGGCACCGTTTTGCCGAGATCGTGGGCGCCCGATTCCACTACGGGTCGGGCGAGCTCTGGGGCGAACCGTGGCCCGACTCGGGCTACCTGCTCGAGGTCGACCACACCGTCGAGGTGCTCGCCCCGGAACACCCGGTGTGTGCGGGTCTGCCGCGCTCGTTCCAGGTGCATGACGAGCTCTACCTGATCCCACCGGTGTTGCCGGGTGTGACGCCCCTGCTTCGCACCACGTTCCCGATGACCGACGAGCACTTCTTCTCTGCCGGCGAGGCGATCCGCGGCCGGATGAACTCGCGCGACGGCTGGTCGCACCCGGCCGGGCCCGACCTGCTCGGCTGGACGCACGTCGTCGAGCGCTCACCGGTGGTGTACCTGCAACCCGGCGATGGCGCGAGCAGCTACGCCGATCCCAACGTGCGTCGATTGATCGCCAACGCGATCGGCTTCGTCGCCGCCGAGTCGCCCGCCACACGCTGACCTGGCCGCCATCAGGAGGTCAATACGTCATGAGGTGAAGTAACCCATCACGTCGGCCACGAGATCGACCTCGCCGTCGTTGTTGAAGATCGCCACCGAGCCATCGGGGCCGAGCCTTGCCAGCACCATGTTCGGGATCACCTGTCCCGCCACCGCGTTGAGGTTCGACGCCAGCGGTCGCTCACCCCCCGTCGGGTACACGGTGATGAAGGTGTTCCGGTCGGGGGTCACCGCGGTGACGTTCATGAGCACAGCACTCACGTTCGACCCGGGGATGCCGGCGACACCGGTGAGCTTCACGATGAGAGGGGCCTGGCCCACCTTGGCAAGCGGTGCGCCGATGCCGTCGCGGGTATCGAGCACACGAGCCGGTTGCACGGCGACGAGGCGGCCCGGCGCATCGGTGGCGAATGCCGCCACCACGTCGGCGACCACGTGCGTGTTGCCGCTGTTGTTGTAGATGCTCACCTTGCCGTCGGCGCCCACGCGGGAGAGAACCATGTTCGGCACCGTCTGCGACGCCACCATGTTCACGCTCGACGCGAGCGGCCGCGTGTCACCGGCCGGCCACACCGTGAGGTAGCTCGGGCTGTCGGGCTCGGTGACCGTGATGTTCAGCGCGACCGCCTTCGCGTTCGCGGGCACGCCTCCCCGTTCGGTGACCTTCAGGTTGATCGTCGACCCGCCCGCCACCTTGCCGAGCACGTCGCCGGTGCCGTCGCGCGTGTCGAGCAGGCGCTGTGGGGTGAGCGCACGCAACCGCAGGTTGCTCGAGGGTGTGAAGTGTCCGACCACGTCGGCCACGAGGTGCACCGTGCCGGAGTTGTTGTAGAAGCTCAGCGTGCCGGCAGGGCCGAGTTGGCCGATCACCAGGTTCGGTACTGCAGTGCCCGGCACCGGGTTGAGATTCGCAGTGAAGGGCTTCAGCGTGCCGCCCGGCCACACCGACACGTAGGTGGGCACTGTCGCATCGACGGCCGTCAGATTCAGTGCGACCGCGGTCGCGTCAGCAGGGATGCCGTACTGTCCGGCGAACGGGAAGGCCCATGATTCTCCGGGCTGGAGGGCGACGTCGCGCCCACCGAGCCCGTCACGGGTGTCGAACACGCGCTGGGGTGCAGTCGACACGAAACCGCTGGCCACCGAGGGTCCGAGCACCACCGGCGTGGTCGTGGGTGACGCCTGACCCGGTCCGGCGTGGAAGAGCCCCAGACTCTCGAACCCGCCGTTCAGGATCGTGCTGCCTCCGCCACCCAGCCACCCGTCGAGCAGACTGCCGTACACCCAGCGGAAGTCGATGTAGGAGTGCATCCGGCCGTTGCGGTCGACGTCGACGAGCGAGGGCATCTGTCCGTAGAGACCGCCGCGCACATTGGTGCCGATCACGAAGAGCGTGTTGGCCGTGCCGTGGTCGGTGCCACCGGAATCATTCGACCTCGGCGTCCGCCCGAACTCCGACAGCACCACGAGCGACACCCGGTTCTGGAACTGCGGCTGCAGCGTCGCGTAGAACGCCTGGAGTCCGGCGTTGAGATCGACGAGCAGCCCGGGCAGTGCGTTGTTCTGACCGTCGTGGGTGTCGAATCCGCCGCGCGACACGTCGATCACACGCAGACCCATGTTGGCGTTGATCAGGCGGGCCGCGATCGTGAGCTCGCGGGTGAGTTCGCCGCCACCGGGCAGGGCCGCGCGGAACGCCGGCGCCACGTCGGTTGCGAGGTCGAGCTGGCGGCGCATCGTCTGGTTGAAGGTGTCGTGCAGCGCCCCTCTGCCCGCCCCGGCAGCCGACATCGCCCGCAGCCCGCTGTACAGCCGCAGGTCGGACGCGCCCGAGTCGACACCGAACATGCCACCGTTCGGGGGGATGCCGGCGGCGCGGCGCACCACACCCTGCATGTGCAGCGGCACGCTCGCGTCGAGCGAGGCCGCGGCGAGATCGGCCGTCGCCGACGGCTGGCCGTCGAGCCAACGCCCGATCCAACCGCTCGACGGCGGACCCCCGCCGTAGCGCCCGTTCATCCAGATCGCCATCGAGGTGAAGTGCGACAGATCGGGATTGGCATACCCGACCCCCTGGATCGCGGCCACCTGGCCCGCGTCGTAGAGCGTCTTCAGGTAGCTGAGCTGCGGAGCGAAGCCCACGGCGCTGTTCACCCGCAGGACCTGGCTCTGGGCGATGGCGACGTTCGGGCGGCGCGCGTAGTAGTTGCTGTCTCCGTGGGGGACGAACACGTTCAAGCCGTCGTAGCCGCCGTACAGGGTGACGACGATGACGATGCCGTCGTTCGCACCGATGGGCGTGCCGGCCCATGCCTCGGGAACGTCGCCGCCGAAGAACTCGCCGGCGATCGTGCCGATCGCAGCACCGCCGAACGCGCCAGCGCCCACGGCCTGCAGGAACCGGCGTCGGGTCCAACCCCGTGGACCGGGCCGCTCGTCGTCGACGTCGGGCCGCGACAACAGGTGGAGCGCGTCCTCGGTGGAGATGTCAGGGTCGAGCACGGATCATCCTTGTCGTCGTCGCATTGGTTCGCCGCGGCATCACGACGGCACGTTCATCTCGGCGGTGAGCATCGTCGTGACCAACAGGTTGGTGGCGGCCCGGCTGTTGCTCCCGCTCACCCGTTCCGCCTGGTACGCGTCGATCAGTGCCTGGCGCGTGATCGGCGCGATCGGTGCGAGACCGAAGTACGTGATCACGTGGTCGACCGCCTGGGTGACGCTCATCGCCTGCAGGTCGTCGAAACCGCCGTTGGCGCGCAGCATCGACGCGACCTTCTTGGCGAGGTTCGCCCGTCCGCTGATCGCGCTGGTGGTCATCCAGTAGTTGTTCGTCTTCCAGCCGGCGACGTTCGGTGGGTCGAACACACGCTGACCCATGCTCTCGCCGTGGTTGAAGACACCGATGGCCCCTGCCGACAGACCGGTCTGCACGAGGATCGACACGACCCACTCCGTCGGCGAGCGCACTGATCCCTGCTTGGCCTGGGCGGAGTAGAACTCACTGCGGTTCAACAGTGCACGCACGAGCTCGCGCACCGAGAGGTTGTTGGCGACGAACACGTTGGCCAGGTCGTCGACGATGTTCTGGGCTGGGTTGTCGTAGGCGAAGAACTCCCAGAGCTTGCGCGCCATGAACGTGGCGGCGATCGACCGCTTGCCCGCGTTGTTGAGGAGGATCTCGTCGATCGTCTCCGGCCCGTCCCAGTTGCGGCGTACGCCGAAGAAGGTCTTGTCGCCGGTGTCGTGCTTGGTGGGGCGGAACTCGTACTGCCGGGTCGTCCCGTTGTAGTTGTGTCCGGTCCACGCCCGGGCGGCTTCGGCGACATCGTCCTCGGTGTAGTTGCCGACCCCGAGGGTGAACAGCTCGAGCAGCTCGCGGGCGAAGTTCTGGTTCGGGGTGCCCTTCACGTTCACACCGTTCGACAGATAGATCAGCATTGCGGGTTGCAACGCCATCTGCTTCGTGAGCTGGCGGAAGTCGCCGAGCGCCTGGCTACGGAACAGCTGGTTCTGCTGCATCATCTGGTCGGTGCGGCCGACCACGTCCCACTCGCTCACGAAGTGGCCGTGCCAGAACAGCGCCATCTTCTCCTGCAGGGGGCGTGGGCGGGTGGCCATCATGTCGAGCCACCAGTGGAAGGCGGCGAGGCGTTGGGTGTAGGAGTTCGCGCTGTCGTGGTTCACCAGGTCGGCCCGCAACTGCGGGTTCGAGTTGGGCGTGAGGTCGATCACGTCGTCGACCGCGGCCTGCAGCGTCATGGCGCTCAGCTGAGTCACGCGCACCGGGCGCGCCACGAACTCGGTGCGTCGTAACAGATGGGCGATGTCGACTGGATCGGCCACGTCTCTCCCCGGGGAATGAACCATCCGAGGTATCGGCAACCGGGCCCACGAAGTTCACGAAGGGATGCGAAGAGTTCGTCAAGGTCTCGTCAAGACCGAGATCGGTGGTCCATTCCGCTGATCCATCGAGGCCGACACGATGCACTCTCAGGCGACGGTGTGCCTGCCGATGATGAGGGGGAGGTCGAGAAAGGTCTTCACGCCAGGGGTGGCGTCACACACGACGGGCACGGCATGCACGGCGTGCATCGCCGTGGCGAGCAGCCCGTTGTTCAGCCATCGATCGGCCTCGAGGACGATGCGCGGTGACCCTTCGATGCGGGTCACCCACGCCGGGCTGGTCCACTCGGGCGCCACTTGGGGAGCGGCCTTGTAGATGGCTTCGAGTCGGATGATGTCGTGACCGTTGCGCATCCCGGCCCAGGTCCACCGCTGGGCGGCCACCGTGCCGGCGGCGATGGTGCCGGCGGCGATCGTGAGCGGCTCATCGGTCACCGCTGTCTCCTCCTCGACAGCCACCTCGTCGAGTTCGATGCCCAGCCCGTCTGCCACGAGCATCACGCTCTCGGTGAACAGGCCCGACAGCCACGTCCGGTAGCGCGCGCTGTGCGTGACGTACTCGGCAGGCGACGTGCCCATTCCCATCATCCCCATGATCACCTGCGGGGAGGGGTAGCGCGAGAACTCGCTGGATTCGCGCACGAGGATCCGATCGATCCGCTGGCAGAGTCCACTCAGGACCAACGGCACGAGCTCGGCCTGGAAGCCCGGGTTGAGCCCGGTGCCGTGCAGCGAGGAGTGACCCGACGCGCACGCCGCCCGGAGCCGTGAGTGCACAGCCTCGCCATAGCTCTTCGGATGCACGTACCCAACGGTGGTGATCACGTTCTTGCCGCTCGCGAGCAGGCCGCAGATCACATCGGTGTCGTGCCCGGGGTCGTCGTCGTTCACCTGTGCCGAGGGCAGCGGCATGTGGAGCACACAGTCGGCGTCGATCACCTCGATCGCCGAGGCGTCGTTCGTGGCGCGCACGCCGATCGGCGACCGGCCGAGCAGCTCTCCCACGTCGACGCCGTGCTTGGCGGGCGACGTGACATAGCACCCCACCAACTCCATGTCTGGCCGGGCGAGCACGGCGTCGAGCGCCATCCTGCCCACGTTGCCGGTCCCCCACTGCACTACTCGGTACGTCACGAGCACCCCCTCGAACTGTTGCCGTCGGCGACAGTCTGGCAGTGGGCGGCGTTGCCCCGGGGAGTCAGAGCGTGAGGCCGGTGTTGCGCGATGCGAACCGGCTGATGGTGGCGTCGACGATGCCGTCGAGGCGCGACACGTCGAATCCGATCGCCGCTGCCGACGCGGCGACCAGCTCGTCGTCGGGGGCGGAATGCGACCAGTTGCCGCCGGTGCGAACCGCCACATGGTGGGCGATCGTGTCGGCGACGAACACTCCGTGAGCGATCGGATCGGTGCACTCGAACGGGTCGTGGTGGTACTGCACGCCGAGGCGCACGGTGTCGGGCAGCTTCCAGATCTGGCACAGCAGGCCACCCGCTTCGCCGTGGGTCGCATCGAGCACCATCCGCTCGCTGTCGGCGAGCGCGACGCCCGACTCACGCACGACGTCGAGCAACATCTGATGCGGCGCATCGAGGAACTGGGCGAGCACGAGCATGCCGATGTCGCGCAACAGCGCAGCGGTCGTGAGCTCGGGGCGCATCTTCATCTCGGCCTGTTCGCGCACCAACTCGGCGGCGATGGATCCCGTGATCGACAACAACCCGAGCTGACCCTCGGCGAGTCCGTACTGGTCGACGCCCTGGGACATCTGCTTCGAGAGCGAGAGCCGAACCGCGAGCGACATCACGCGCGACATGCCGAGGCGGACGATCGCGACGTCGACGGTACTGATCGGATCAACGGCCGCCGACGCAGCGGAGTTCGCCTCACGCAGCAACGATGCCGCGAGTACCTGATCGTTCGCGATCACGGACACGAGGTCGGTGGCGCTCACGTTCGGCGTCGAGTTCAGTGCGATCAGCTGCGACGCGCTGTGCGACAGCGGCGTCAGCTGTGCAGCTGCGTCGGCGATCGCGTGGGCGTGATCCAGCATCGGATCGATCATGCCGTTGACGCTGAGCCTGCTGGGTGTCTCGAACCGGGCCATCGGACACCACCTCCCTCGTTCTCGTGGGTCGTGCTCTCGACAGTCCGCCGCCCGGTCGAGGTGTCGACCAGGCGCGGACAGCCTTGACCCGTTCTTGTCGGAAGCGGTCGGCCATTCGGCTCAGCTGATGATGGTGAGCGTCCCGTCGATCACGTCGAGGGTGACGGTGTCACCGTCGCCCACCTTGCCCTCGAGGATCATCACCGCCACCGGATCGCTGATCTGGCGCTGGATGACCCGCTTGAGCGGCCGGGCCCCGAAGCTCGGGTCGTAGCCTTCATGAGCGAGATGGAGCATCGCCGCCTCGGTGACCTCGAGGGTGATCCGGCGGTCGGCCATCCGCTTGCGCAACAAGCCGAGCTGGATGCCGACGATGTGCTGCAGATCGGCTTCGGTGAGCGCACGGAAGCGGATGATCTCGTCGACGCGGTTGATGAACTCGGGCTTGAAGAAGCCGAGCGGGTCGCCGGGCAGGTTGGAGGTCATCACGATCACGACGTTGGTGAAGTCGACGGTGCGGCCCTGACCGTCGGTGAGGCGGCCGTCGTCGAGCACCTGCAGCAGCACGTTGAACACGTCGGGGTGGGCCTTTTCGATCTCGTCGAGCAGCACCACGCTGTAGGGGCGACGGCGAACCGCCTCGGTGAGCTGGCCACCCTCGTCATATCCGACGTAGCCAGGAGGCGCACCGATGAGCCGGCTGACGGAGAACTTCTCCATGTACTCGCCCATGTCGATGCGGACCATCGACTTCTCATCGTCGAACAGGTACTCGGCGACGGCCCGGGCGAGCTCGGTCTTGCCGACGCCGGTGGGGCCGAGGAACATGAACGACCCGATGGGCCGGTCGGGATCACTGAGGCCGGCACGTGAGCGACGGATCGCGTTCGACACCGCCACGACTGCCTCGTCCTGGCCGATGACGCGCTGGTGGAGCAGGTCCTCGAGCTGCACGAGCTTGGCCATCTCCCCCTCGAGCAGGCGGGTCACCGGCACGCCGGTCCACTTGCTCACGACCTCCGCGATGTCCTCGGCATCGACCTCCTCCTTCAGCATCCGGTTGCCCGCTTGCAGTTCGTCGAGGTGCGCCGTCGCGTCGGTGATGCGACGTTCGAGCTCGGGGATGCGGCCGTAGCGGATCTCGGCCGCCTGGTTGAGGTCGGTCTCGCGCTCGACCAGTGTGCGCAACTGTTCGAGCTCTTCTTTCAGGATGCGGATGGCCGAGATCGCCTCCTTCTCACTCTCCCAGTGCCCACGCATCACGGCCGACTGCGTCTGCAGCTCGGCCAGCTCGGCTTCGAGCGCCTCGAGGCGCTCCTTCGACGCGACGTCGGTCTCCTTCTGCAGCGCCACCTGTTCGATCTCCAGCTGGAGGATGCGCCGCTCGACGACGTCGATCTCGGTGGGCAGCGAGTCGATCTCGATGCGCAACTTGCTGGCCGCTTCGTCCATCAGGTCGATGGCCTTGTCGGGCAGGAAACGGTTGGTGAGGTATCGGTTGCTGAGCTCCGCGGCACTGACGAGCGCCGAGTCCTGGATGCGCACGCCGTGGTGGACCTCGTAGCGCTCCTTCAGCCCGCGCAGTATGGCGATGGTGTCGTCCACCGTGGGCTCACCGACGTACACCTGCTGGAACCGCCGCTCGAGCGCCGGGTCCTTCTCGACGTACTTGCGGTACTCGTCGAGGGTGGTCGCGCCGATCATCCGCAGCTCGCCGCGCGCCAGCATCGGCTTGATCATGTTGCCGGCGTCCATCGCGCCCTCGGCGGCGCCGGCGCCGACGATGGTGTGGATCTCGTCGACGAAGGTGATCACCTCACCGGCTGCGTCGGTGATCTCCTTGAGGACCGCCTTCAACCGCTCCTCGAACTCGCCGCGGTACTTCGCGCCGGCGAGCATCGAGCCGATGTCGAGCGAGATGAGTCGCTTGCCCTTCAGACCTTCGGGCACGTCGCCGTCGGCGATGCGGCGGGCGAGACCCTCGACGATGGCGGTCTTGCCGACGCCCGGCTCGCCGATGAGCACCGGGTTGTTCTTCGTACGGCGGCTGAGCACCTGGATGACCCGACGGATCTCGTCGTCGCGACCGATGACGGGGTCGATCTTGCCCTCACGGGCCCGGGCGGTGAGGTCTTGCCCGTACTTCTCGAGTGCGGCGAACTGCTCCTCGGGGTTCTGACTGTTCACCCGGTGGCTGCCGCGCACCTCCTTCAACGCCTGCAGGACCTCTTCGCTGCCCACCCCGAGACGGGCGTTCATCGCCAGCAGGAGGTGCTCGACGGAGAGGTAGTCGTCCTTCAGGTCCGTGCGGTACTTCTCGGCGTTCTCGAAGACGTTGTTCAGCTCACGGTTCATCCGCGGCTCGTCGCCGCCATACGCCTTGGGCAACTTGGCCACCGCTTCGTCGGCCTTGTTCCGGATCATCAGCGGGGCGAGGCCGAGCTTGGCCAGTACCGCCGGTGTGAGGGTGTCCTCCTGGCGGGCGAGGGCGGCCATGACGTGATCGGGGGTCAATTCGGGGTTGCTGAGCTGACGAGCCTGATCGATCGCAGCGGCCACCGCCTCCTGGGTCTTGATGGTCCACTTCTTCGGGTCGATCGCCATTCGCGCAGTGTAACCCGACACATAAAACCTGCTACGGGTCATGTCAAGTTCCGGCCGAGCACACCGCCATGACTTCCGGCACAGTCGTGCGATCTGTTCGCTGTCTTCCGTGCTGCGCCGACAAGATCAACTGGTCCCCGAACAGCGGGGACCACACCCCGATCCCGGATCCCCCCGATCCACGCCTTCCCTGGAGTCCTCATGTCGCGCGTCCGCGTCCTCGCCCTGCCCCTGCTCGTCGCCTCC
>Ga0105047_10000869_pt1 | contig 53176 bp, 49 predicted proteins | sample MAT04_FD_78384 | JGI IMG/M metagenome (GOLD analysis project Ga0105047, IMG submission 78384) | Freshwater microbial communities from Lake Fryxell liftoff mats and glacier meltwater in Antarctica - MAT-04 (megahit assembly) | ecosystem: Environmental > Aquatic > Freshwater > Ice > Liftoff...
GGTCATTCTTCGAAGAAAGGGGGGTGGGGGGGGGGTGGGGGGGGTGGTGGGGGGGAAAGGGGGGCAAGCGGGGGGTTTTGGGGGGGGGGTGGGGGGGGGCGGGGGGGGGGGGGGGTGGGGGGGGTCTGGGCTGGGCTGGGCTGGCTGGGCTGGGAAAACGGCAACGCTCAGGCGCTCAGCCCAGGTGTTGATCGGCCTGGCCGACTTGGCGTGGGGGTGGGTATGGCGGCGGGTACGGCACGCCGTTCGACCGGTCGGGCCCCGCCGCGGCCCGGCCAGCGGCCTGTGCGCTCGAGGCCACCTGACGGGTGAGCTCACGCGCCTGGGCCTGGGCCTGCTGGCGGGGCGTCAGCGGTGACGGCAGCGCCAGGCGCAGCGCCTGGGCCAGCGGCGGGCCGCGCCGCTTGAGCAGGCGCAGCGACAGCCCGTCAACTCCGGCCGGCTGCAGCAGCAACCGCAGCGGCGCGGGGCTGGGTTTGCTGCGGGCCAGCGCATCACGAAAGATGAACACCGGCCCGTCGTGTGCCTGGGCGGCGATCTGCAGGCGGCGCAGGGTGTCCGTACCCAGGTTGAGCGGCAGCCAGGCCAGGATGGCGCTGACATGGCCGCTCTTGAGCGCCTGCTCCAGCGCCCAGAGCAGGTCGGCGCTGGCCAGCAGCGGCGCCAGCCGGTTGGCGCTGCGCGGCACGCCGGCCGCCGCCACCCGCCCCGGGCCGGTGCGGGACTGCACCACCAGCCAGTGCCGGCTGTCGATGCCGCACTGCAGCAGCGCCCAGGCACTGAGCATGGCGGGTGGATCGAACAGCATCACGCAGCGGCCCTCGGCGGCCAGCGCCGGCGCCAGCAGGCGCAGCTCACCCACGCCGGGCTGAGGCAGCAGCAGTTCGGTCAGCACGCCGTGCGGCCAGCCGCCGCCGGGCAACTGGGCGTCCAGCGTTTCGAACCCGCTGGCCGTGGTGCGCCCGGGAGCGCCGCCGATCTGGCTGGCGCGCCACAAACCCGGGTGCAACTGGCTGAGCCGGGTGGCGCGGTTGATGGCGTCCACTGGCTGTGCCGGGGTCAGCGGCGGCATCGGCGGCGGCGCGGCATCCAGCGTACCGCTGCGGCCAGCCTGCGGCGGCCGGGGCTCGTCGTCCGGCAGGTCAAACAGGGGCAGCGACAGGTTCACGACAGTACTGTACGTTCATACAGTATTGCTGGCAAGCGATTGGTGGGCGTTTTGGTGGGCGTTTTGGTGGGCGATTGGCAAACAGCCGACAAACCCGGGTGTGTCGGCGGGCCACCACACCCGGGGCCGCTGCGCGGCGGGAGGGCCGGATAATCCGGTACCCGACGGGCTTGCCATGGCCGGGCAGGCCGTTGATCTGGCGGCCCTGCCCGCTGCCCTGCCCGCCGTCATGCCCGTTGCGCCCGCCCCGCCCCTCCCCGCCCATGCCCACCCTGCTGCAGCGTTTTGCCCGCATCACCCCGTACTTCCGCCAGGGCCGGATAGGCATCGTCGTGGCCTTCATCGGCTCGCTGATCGGTGCTGCCACCGAGCCGCTGATCCCCGAGATGATGAAGCCGCTGCTCGACCAGGGTTTTACCGGCGGCAAGCTCGCGCTGTGGATGGTGCCGGTGGCCATCGTCGGCATTTTTGCGGTGCGTGGGGTGGCCGGCTTCATTGCGCAATACGCCCTGTCCTGGGCCGCCTACCGCGGGGTGCAAGACCTGCGCGAGGTGCTGTTCCAGCGCATCCTGACCGGCCAACCGGCGATGTTTGGCCTGCGCACCGCCAGCAGCCTGACCAATACCCTGGTCTACGAGGTGCAAAACGGCGCCAGCCAGCTGGTCAACTCGATCCTCACCCTGGTCAAGGACTCGCTCACGCTGCTGGCGCTGCTGAGCTATTTGTTCTGGCTGAACTGGAAGCTCACGCTGTTTGTCGGCGTGTTGTTCCCGGCGGTGGCGCTGTTGATGCGCACGGTGGGCAAGCGCCTGCACCGGCTGGCGCGCGAGGGCCAGGACGCTACCGACTCGCTGGCCTACGTGGTCGAGGAGAACGTGCTGGCCTGGCGCATCGTGCGGCTGCACGGCGCCGCACCGCGCCAGGCCCGGCGCTTTGATCAGCATGCGCTGACGCTGCGCCGGGTGCTGCTCAAGATCGTCATCGCCAGTGGCGCGATGACGCCGGTGACCCAGATCTTGACCGCGCTGGCCTTGTCGGCGGTGATCGTGGTGGCGCTGTGGCAGAGCAGCGCCACCGGCACGACGGTGGGCGGGTTTGTGGCCTTTATTACCGCGATGCTGATGCTGGTGGCGCCGGTCAAGCATTTGTCGGACGTGATCGCGCCCATCACCCGCGGCCTGGCGTCGATAGAGCGCGGGCTGGAGCTGCTGGACGACAGCCCGGCCGAGCAAGGCGGCAGCCACCGGGGGGACGGGCCAGACACCGCCACGACGGCGACCACCACCGCCCCAGGCGGCCAAGCCACCGGCCGCGCCCAGGGCCACCTGGTGCTGAGCGACGTGGTGCTGCGCTACCGCGACGACCAGGCGCCGGCACTCAACGGCCTGTCGCTCGACATCGCGGCCGGCCAGACGGTGGCGCTGGTCGGGCCGTCGGGTGCCGGCAAGTCCTCGCTGATCAACCTGTTGCCACGCTTTGTCGAGCCCACGTCCGGCCGCATCACGCTGGACGGTGTGGCGCTGGCCGACTGGCAGACCGACGCGCTGCGGCGCCAGTTTGCGCTGGTCAGCCAGGACGTGGTGATGTTCAACGACAGCATCGCCGCCAACGTGGCGTTGGGCGACGAGATGGACCCGGTGCGGGTGCGTGCCGCGCTGGCCGGCGCCCACCTGCTCGACTTTGTCGACGCCCAGCCGCAGGGCATCCACACCGTGATCGGCCACAACGGCGGCCAGCTGTCGGGCGGCCAACGCCAGCGCCTGGCGATCGCCCGGGCGCTGTACAAGGACGCGCCGATCCTGATCCTGGACGAGGCCACCTCGGCGCTGGACAGCGAGTCCGAGCGCGCGGTGCAGGCTGCGCTCGAGACCCTGATGCGTGGCCGCACCACACTGATCATTGCCCACCGCCTGTCCACCATCGAGCATGCCGACCGCATCGTGGTGATGGATGCCGGCCGGGTGGTCGAGCAAGGCCCGCACGCCACCCTGCTGGCGGCGGGCGGGCTGTACGCCCGGCTGCATGCGATGCAGTTCCGCACCTGAGGCGTACCCGGACCAAACCTGGGCCACGCCCGGAAGAAACAAGAAAGAACCGCGACACGGCCACGGCCTGGCGCAAGCGCCGCTTCGCTTCACGCCAGCCGGCGTGGTTTTGTCGCTGGGGGATGGCCGCTGACGGGCGGCGGCACTGCGCTTTGGCCTGGTTTTGACCTCGCCCTTGCCCAGACCGCACAGCCCATGCACACCCCTGCCTGCACCCGCCAAAGCGCGCCGCGCGCGGTACCTGTCAGCGCCGCCCTGCCCACGCTGTGGCGTGCCATGCTCGGCGCCGGGTTGGCCACCCCCCCTGCTGGGCGCCTGTGCCGCGCTGCCGCCGCGCGGTCCGGCCGAGCCGTCCCAGGCCCTGCCCGCCCGCCAGGCCGCAGTCACCGCCCTGGCCCGCATCGCTGCGGCGGGCCTGCCGCCCGGCGCCGATGCGCCGACGACGACCTCGGGGTTCCAGCTGCTGCCCACGGGTGAGTTTGCCTTTGGCGCTTGCATCGCGCTGGCACGCCGGGCCGAGCTGTCATTGGACCTGCAGCTCTACCACCTGCACCGCGACCTGGCCGCCCATGCCGGTATGCAGGTGCGGCTGTTCAGCCCGCTGCCGCTGCGCTGGGCTACTGGACCAGCGACGCCGCCTGGCCGGTGCACGCGCTGCTGGGCGCACCCGCCGCCGAGGCACAAGCCCGCATGGCCGCTGCCGTGCAGGACGCCGCGCCGGTGATCCCGGCCTACAGCACCGACCCGCTGGGCCAGACTGCCGTGCAGGCCCAGCTGGCCGAGGGCCGCCTGGCGCTGCACTACGCCAGCGCCTGCGTTTTTGCCGATTCACCGGCCAAGGCCAGCGCAGCGCGCACGCGGCACCTGATCGTGCAGGCTATGCTGCCAGCCTCATTGGCCCACCCCCAGGACACCGCATGACCGCCATCAGCCGCTACCCCGTGCCCGATCTCAAAGACCTGCCCGACGACCTGCGCGAGCGCATCCTGGCGGTGCAAGAGAAAGCCGGCTTTGTGCCCAACGTGTTCCTGGCGCTGGCGCACCGGCCGGCCGAGTGGCGCGCCTTCATGGCCTACCACGACGCGTTGCTCGTCAAGGACACCGGCAGTTTGAGCAAGGGAGAGCGAGAGATGATCATCGTCGCCACCTCGGCCGCCAACCACTGCCTGTACTGCGTGGTGGCGCACGGCGCGATCCTGCGGGTCTACGAGAAAAAACCACTGATCGCCGACCAGCTGGCGGTCAACCCGCTCAAGGCCGACATCACGCCACGTCAGCGCGCGATGCTGGCCTTTGCGATGAAGGTCTGCCAGCGCGCCCACGAGGTCGATGACGCCGACAGCGCTGCGCTGCACGCCCACGGCTTTGATGACGAAGACATCTGGGACATCGGCGCGATCACCGCGTTTTTTGGCCTCAGCAACCGCATGGCCAACTTGACCGGCATGCGGCCGAACGACGAGTTCTTCTTGATGGGGCGCTTGCCCAAGGCCCCCAAAGCGCCAGCGGCCTGAGGCCGATCTGATGGCCGCAATGCACAACCCGGCGGGCCTGTCGCCCATCATCGCCGGTGCCTGGCGCCTGGCCGAATGGGGCTGGACAGCGCAGCAGCGCCTGGCCTGGATCGAAGGCAACCTGGACCTGGGCGTGACCAGCTTCGACCACGCCGACATCTACGGCGGCTACAGCGTCGAGGCGCTGTTTGGCGAGGCACTGGCCTTGCGTCCGGCGCTGCGCAGCCGGATGCAACTGGTCAGCAAATGCGGCATCCAGCTGGTGGCGCCGGCCCGGCCGGGGTTTGGCGCCCAGACCCAGGTCAAGCACTACGACACCGCAGCCGCCCATGTGCGGGCGTCGGTCGAGCACTCGCTGCAAGCCCTGCGCAGCGACCACCTGGACCTGCTGCTGATCCACCGGCCCGACGCGCTGACCCACTTCGACGAACTGGCCGAGACCTTCGAGGCCTTGCGGCGCGAAGGCAAGGTGCGCTGTTTTGGCGTCAGCAACTTTGCGCCGCACCAACTCGCGCCGCTGCACCGCCGCATCAACCTGGCCACCCACCAGATCGAGCTGTCGCCGCTGCGCCTGGATGCGCTGCACGACGGTGTACTCGACCAGTGCCAGGACCTGGGGCTGCGGCCGATGATCTGGTCGCCGCTGGCCGGCGGGCGCATTTTCACTGCCGACGGTGAGCGCGAGCGCCGGCTGCGCCAGACGCTGGCGTTGATGGCCGGCGAACTGGGCGTGTCGGTCACCACGCTGGTGATCGCCTGGGTGCTGCGCCACCCCAGCCAGCCGCTGCCGATCCTGGGCTCCCGCCGCACCCTGGTGGCGCGTGACGCGATGGCCGCCCTGAGCTTGCGGCTGGACGCACAGCAGTGGTGGCAGATCTGGACGGCAGCGGCGGGGCACGACGTGCCCTGAGCACGACCCGACCCAACAGCGATGAGGAGACCTGGATGAAGCGACTGCTGCTGATCTTGGCTGCCGGGCTGCAGGGCCTGTCACTGCCGAGTTTTCCCGCCGACTACCCGGCACCCCCAGGCGGCAGACTGGGTCGCACGCGAATTTCGCTTCCCTGCCGGCGATGCGGCGGCCGAGCTTCGCATCCACTACACCACCGTGGGCAAGCCAGGCGGTGAACCGGTGCAAGTCTTGCACGGCACGGCCGGCTCAGGCACCGGCATGCTGAGCCCGGCCTTTGCGGGTGAGCTGTTCGGCCCGGGCCAGCCGCTGGACGCGGGTCGGTACTTCATCAACGACCCCGACTGGCTGGGCGGCAACTACACGGCCCAGCCCCGCAGCCTCAAGTTCAGCAACCTGTTCTGCGGGCTGGGCACCATCGGCGGCAACCGGCGCTCTACAAAGTGTTGCTGATTCCGGCCAGCGCTGAAACCGCGGACACGGCACCACCGCTGTCGCCAAGTTCTACAAGCAGGCGTTGCAAGACATCCTGCAATCGGCACCGCGGCTGGCCCCCTGAACCTTGCCAAAAGAGGCGCAGCGGCACCGTGCCGACGGGCGCTCGACCCGGCCGGCTCAAAACCGCATCTTCAGGCTGCTGCCAACCGCCCAGGCCCGGGTTCGCGGGCTGGCGGCGTCCGGGCGTGGCCAGAAGTGACCGCCCAAGACTTCGACCAGCAGCCAGTCGCGGTACACCGGCTGCTGCCATTTGACCTGCGTGCCGTAGTCCGACAGGCCAACGCCCGCGCCCTGTGTGCCGTCCATCAGCAACTCCCAGGTCAGCAGCCGTTGGTCGGCAAACGACTGGTAGGCGCCAACGGTGCTGCTCACCGCAAACTTTGGCGCCGCCTGGGTGATGGTTGCAGCGGCCAGCCAGCGCAAGGCCAGGGAGGACGACAAGGCGTGCTCCAGTGATATCACCGAGGTCGATCCGAAGCGGTCATCCTGGGCCCAGAACACCGTCTCGCGAAAGTCAGCCGAGGTGCCCGACGGCAAAACCCAGGCCCGCGTGTAACGGGCCTGGGCAAAGGGCTTGAGGCCGCCCCGAAAGCCCAAGCGCAGCGACACCGAGTTGGGCAGGTTCAGCCCCAGGCCCGCCACAAACGACGGCGGTTGGCTGCGGTCGCGCGTGATCCGCTGCTGGCGTGCAAATTCGGCCGGCTTGTCGGTGATCACGTCACGCGGGTCGTCCCGCCCCAGAAACACATAAGAAAACTTCTCGGCGTTGGGCAGGCGCAGGTGCACGTTGAAACGCAGCGCGGTATCGAGCGACTCGCCCTGCCGCTTCAGCAGGGACAGGCTGATCTGGCCGTTCGAGACCTCGCCGCCGTCCTCGAACGGCTGGTCTCCAAACCAGCTGTCAATGCCACGGGCCATCCAGACGGTTGCCGAGCGCACCGATTGGCGCGCGGATTCGGCGAGTTGATTGGTGTACTCCTGGGCGGGTTCGCGTGCCGACGTGGTGGCTTCAGGTGTCGGTGTCGCGGTCAGCGCCGGCGCCGCCGTGACCATCGACGAACCCAGCATCGCCCACAGGGCGATGCCGACGCACGAACCCACTCGGTTGCGCGCTGCTGCTGAGTGCATTGGCTGAAGTGGCATGCTGGTTGTCTTCACGGCGATTGCGCCGCGCCCGGTGGCGCGAACCGACAGATGTTGACCCTTTGCTGCATTGCGGTCTGTGCGGTGCCGCACCCCGTCCGTGCCTGTCAGCACTACAGCCTATACCGCCGGCTTGTTATGATGCTGCGAGACTTGAGGCCACTGATTGCTGACGTTCGTCGCAGCAACTTCCAGGACGGTTTGACGCCGCCGCGCTCAGCTGCTGATCCGCGCTGCGAAGTACGCCACGGTAGCCTTCAGGCCTTGGTCCAACGACACACCGGGCTGCCAATTCAATTCACTGCGGGCAAGTCGCAAGTCCGGCTGCCGTTGCAAGGGGTCGTCGCTCGGCAAGGGTTTGAGCGTGATGTCGGACAACGAGCCGGTGAGATCGACGACCTTTTGCGCCAGCTGCAAGATCGTGAACTCACCCGGGTTGCCCAGGTTAACGGGCCCTGTAAACGCATCGTCGGTCGCCATCAGATCGACCAACCCCGTGACGAGGTCATCGACATAACAAAACGACCGTGTCTGCGAGCCATCGCCATAGACAGTGATCGGCTCACCCCTGAGCGCCTGCACGATGAAGTTGGACACCACGCGGCCGTCGTTCGGGTGCATGCGTGGGCCATAGGTGTTGAAGATGCGGGCCACCTTGATGCGCAAATGGTGCTGCCGGTGGTAGTCGAAAAACAAGGTTTCGGCACAGCGTTTGCCTTCATCGTAACAAGACCGCACCCCGATCGGATTGACGTGGCCCCAATACGATTCTGGTTGCGGATGGATCTGCGGGTCGCCATAGACCTCGCTGGTGCTGGCCTGCAGGATTTTGGCTTTCAGGCGCTTGGCCAGACCCAGCATGTTGATCGCCCCGTGCACGCTGGTTTTCGTGGTCTGCACCGGATCGAACTGGTAATGCACTGGCGAGGCCGGACAGGCCAGGTTGTAGATTTCATCGACTTCCACATAAAGTGGGAAAGTCACATCGTGGCGCATCAGCTCGAAACGCGGATGCGGCAGCAGGTGCGCGATGTTTTCCTTGGTGCCTGTGTAGAAGTTGTCGACGCACAGCACATCGTTGCCGCGCTCAAGCAGGCGTTCACACAAGTGTGAGCCCAGGAAGCCGGCCCCGCCGGTGACAAGGACGCGGCGGGAGGCGTTGTAATTTCTCATCGCCCTTTTCTAACAGCAAAAGACGCTGTGAAACAGCGGTGACGCCAAAAGGTCGCCGCTGCCGGGGCGGTTTGGGCCGCGCAGCGGAGCTGCAGCCTCAGCCAATGGCCGCTGCGGCGGCGGTGCGTGCGCTGGCCAACTGGTGCCGGCGTCCATACCAGCCCAACAGCGGCAAGCCCAGCAGGGTCATGACCAGGCTGGCAGGCTCGGGCACCAGCGACGCTGTGCCGGTGAGTGAGACATAGGCCCCCGCACCACTGCCACCCAAGCCCACAACGACCAGGTCATAGGTGCCTGCGGTGGGCAACAAGGCGTTGATGGTGTAGCCGTCACTGCCATCGAAATCGCTGCCCAGCACCCCGCCCGCGCCGTCGAACAAGACGATGGCGCTGATGGTTGCGGCGTCGGCCGCCGGGATGGTGGCATCCACAACGCTCAACGGGATGATGGTGCTGAAAAGCCCGGACGGGCCGTGGACCGAGAAGAGATAGTTGTCGGCAAAACCGGCAAAGTCCTGCGGGTGGTAGCCGATCAGTATCGCGAACAGGTTGTCCAGATAACCAAGGTTGCCCGGGCCGTAGGGACCCACCACCTGAGCTTGCGCAGAAGACGCGGCCAAGCTGACGGCGGCAATGCCCAGTAGCTGCTTGATACCCATAGCGGACCCCCGGAGTAAAAATCCCTCCCTACTTTACCCGTGCGAGCACGTTTTGTGACCACCTCTTTAAGGGGGCCCAACGAGGACCTGCGGGCTCAGACAAAGTCCAGGCGCGGCGCGGCGCCGAAGTTTGCCAAGTTGGGCAGCACCGTGGCCTGCGCTGCGGGCGTTGCGCCAAACCAGGCCAGCAGGGTGGCGGCGTATTGGTCCACCGACAACGTGGGTATCCAGCGGCCCTGGGCATCCCAGGCTGCGGTGCCCACGTCATCGCTGCCACCCAGCACGAGTTGGGGGTAGATGCCGTAGGTGCGCCCGCCGCGCACCGCGGCGCCCAGCACCAGCTGGGTGCTGCCCCAGCCATGGTCGGTACCCAAACTGGTATTGGGCGTGAAAGTACGGCCAAAATCACTGTGCGTGCAGGTGGTCACCGCGCCGCCCAGGCCCAACAGGTCGAGCGCCGCATGGAACGCGCCCAGTGCGTCGCCCAGCTCGGCCAGCAGGTCTGCGTGGACGCCTCGCGTGGGATCGCCCAGGACAATCTGGTTGGCGTGGGTGTCGAAACCGTCGAGCTGAGCGAAGAAGATCTGCCGGTTGCCGCCCACCGCCGCGTTACCGGCGATCAGGCTTGCAGCCTGGTACAACTGGCTGGCCAGCCCCGTGGTGAACTGGCCGCTACGGATCAGCGGCGCAAACGCGGCGTCCAGGGCCGGCAATGCGCCCGGGCCGCCCGGCCTGGCCTTGACGAGGGCGGCCAGGCGCGCCGACACAGAAAAGGCGTCCACCTGTTGCGCCCGGAATGCATCGGCCAGGTCGATCTCCTGCGCCTGTGCGAGCAAGGTGTCCACGGCTGCCTTGCGTGCGGCATTGGTGGCCCATTGCTGGTCTGCTGCGCGCAAGCCGTAGGCGCCGAAGTCGGCGCCAGGCGCCGGCACGACAATGGGCGTGCGCTTGGCCGACAGGCAAAAGCGCGCGGCGGTGCTGACCGAGATGACCGGGTTCACAGTGGCCAGCTCATCGGCGGCGCGACCGCCCCAACCCGTGCGTTGCGCCACGTCGGCACCGCCCGACTCCCACAGCTGCTGCTGGTCGGAATGCGAGTACAACCCACCCGGCAAAAGCGGCGAGTTGGGCCCTACGGACAGCATTTGTGATTTGCTCAAGGGCGTGCGCAGCGGCCCCACATTGAACACCGGTGCCAGATGGCCCGCAGCCCAAGCCGGCGCAAGCGCGGCCAGTGCAGGGTGCAAGGCATAGTCGCTGCCCGGCAAGGTCAACAAGCTGCTGCGGGGCAAGGCCAAGGCACCACGCACAGCGCTGTACTGGGACCACCGGCTGGCATCGGTCGGCAGCACGGTGTTCATGCCGTCGTTGCCACCGTAGAGAAAGACGCAGACCAGAGCCTTGTAGTCAGCGGCACGCGCGACGCCTGCGCCCAGCAGCAAATTGGCAGCATTGCCTGCGCCGAAGACGCCTGCCAGGGCAGCGGCGCCGCGAAGAAAGCCCCGCCTGCGCGGGCCTGTGGGGAAAGCGATGCTCATGGGTGTGCTGCAGCCATCAACGCTGCACCTGGAAGTGGGGTGATCCGAAAATGAGGTAAGCGGCGGTGCGCACACGCTGGGTCTGCCAGGCCTGGGGATCGGTTGTCGCGGTCCACCCAGACACGGCCTGGATCACAGCTTGACGTGCCGTGCCTGGCAGCGGCGCGCCCACGGCCAGCAGCGAGAGTCGGTCCACCAGTTTCGGCGCGTCTGCGGCATCGGCGATGAAAGTGCCCAGATCGACGTGGGTGCCCAGTGCAGCGGGCACGTTGGGGTCGGGGGGCGAGCCGCCGCTGTCGAGCAGATAGACCAGGAAGTTCAGCCGCTGCACAGCTGCGTTAGCGGTCTGCAAGCCGAAGCCGCCGCCGAACAGATGGGTGCCCGCCACCGGGTAGTCGGGCGGGTAGAAGTTGAAGACGCTGGGCGGGCGGAAGACATGCTGGCCCAGCAAATCACCCCAATACCAGCTCAGGGCATCGCCGTCGGTCTGGCCATTCAACGCACGCAGCACACCGGTGAACAGCAAAGCCGGCTCACGCAGCCGGCCGCTGGCGCGCGAGCTTGCCGGGCCGCGCGCCTCGGCGTCCAGCAGCACGGCGGCCACCGTGGCGGCCAGGTCGCCGGCCAGCCCGCTGCCAAAACGGCTGGCTCCCGAACTGAACTGGCCCGCCGAGAACGCCGCGGCCACACGCGCCACGTAGGCCTGCGACGGGTTGCTGCTCACCATGTGCTGGATGATCTGACGCGCGACAAATGGCGCTGTGTTCTGGTGCGCCATCAGGCTGTCGAGCACCCGGTCCAGCGCTGTGCCCGCCGCTGCGCCTTCGGGCAAGCTGGTTTTCGTCAGCAGCGTGCGCGCCGTGGTGTCGTGGAACTGCGGTACTGCCACCATGTCACCGCCGTAGTAGCGGCAATTGGCGCCCGAGGGCCAGCAGCCCCCGGGCGAAGCGCCTCCGGGGGGGTAAGTCCAACCGGTCAGCGCGTAGGCGTAGTCACGCACCTTGGCGTTGTCGTAGGCCGGGGTGCAGCGCCCACCCTGCAAGCTGCCGTCGGCATTCAACAGGCACGGGCCAATGGAAAACAGTTGCAGCAGTTCGCGGGCGAAGTTTTCGTTGGGCCCTGCCTTGTCGTTGTTCGCGTGGTTCAGGTAGTCACCCATCACGGGCGACAAGATGACCTTCTTCAACAGCTGGCGGTAGTTGCCAAAGGCGTTGTCCAGCAGCATGTTGTGGTAGCTGCGCAGGCCATAGGTGCCGAAGATTTCGACCCCGCTGACGACGAAGATCTGCTGCAGCGAATAGGCCATGCGCTGGCGCAGCTGGTCGGGCTGCGTCAGCGCATTGCGGTAGAAGTCCCACAGCAGCGGCACGCTGGAATAGTTGTCGCGCCAGCAGTTCAGGCCCCCGCTCGCGGGCTGATCACAGTACGCACCCGCAGCCGTGCTCCGGTGCACCGCGTCTGTACCACCCGCGGTGTAACGCGAGCCGGTGGCAGTCAGTTGCCCGGCGATCCACACACCCGGGTCTTGGCCACGCAGGGCCTGCAGCAAGGTTTCGCTGCCACCGAAGGTGGCCTGGTCTGCGAGCCGGACGGCGTCCTGCGTCGTCAGGACTACCGTGTTTGAAGCCTCGACCGCGGTCGCAGCGCTGCTGCTGAGCGTCTGTGCGGCGGTGGCCGTCTCGGTCCCGCTGGCCCCGCCCGACCCGCCACCGCAGGCGGTCACCCCAGCGCTGACCACCACGACCAGCAGCGCGCTTGCCGGCGTCCGCGTGAGCATGGTCGTCAGCGCACAAAGCCGGCCTCTGCCAGGATTGCCCCGTCGCGGGCCTGCCTGCGGCCCGCTCCGCATCTGTTTACGCATCGCCTGTCCTTGTTCAAGTTCCACATCCGGGCGGCCCTTGGGCAAAGCACACCCGGTTTTCAGCGATGGTGGAACAAGACCGCCCCGCCAGCTCGGTGCTGGAAGGGGGCAAAGATCGGGCAATTCGGCGCCAACGCGCCGGCTGGGTTCGGGCTCAGCCTTCCAGTGGCTTGCGCGCCGTCCAGACGTCCTGCAGGACGCCGTCTTCGGGCCTCACGGGCACGCGCTGCACGGCTTCATAGCCAACGAGAAGGCGGCCGCGGACAAAGGCCTCAGGGTGTATTGCAAAAAACCATTTGCGGCCCTCGGCGTAGTTGCCCTGCTCCACCGGCAAGCCGGCGGCGTAACGCTGTTGTTCTTCGGCGCTGCTCAGCAGGTAGCGGTAAGCCTCGCCGTGCGTGGTGCAGATCAACAAGCCGCCCGGGCGCAGCACCCGGCGCAGTTCAGCCGCCCAGGCCAGTTGCACCGCCTCGGACAAGTGCGTGAAGACCGAAAAGTTGTAGACGGCGTCGAAACTGGCGCTGGCAAACGGCAGCGGCGGGTTCAGTGCGTTTTCGACAAAGGTGATGCCTGGCAAGTTGGCCCGGCACCAGGCAATGCTTTCGGGGTTGTAGTCCGACCCCGTACAGCGAACGGTCTGGGCGCCCAGCAGCACCGGCATGTGGCGGATCAAGCGCCCCGGCCCGCAGCCCCACTCCAGCACACTCAGCGCCTTATCGGGGCCAAAAACGCTGCGCAGCACCCGCGCAAACAACGCTGCGTGGCGCTCGCCGCTTTCGCGATAGGCGGGCCAGTCCACGTGGTTGAGCGCGTCGAATGCCAGGTGGCGGGGTGGCGTGGCGAACTGCGGAAATTCGCGTTCGAAGCGCCGATTGCGCGCACCCGAACGAAGCCGTCCGAGCCAGAATTTGCAAACATCCGCCGCCCGCAGCAGGCCGGCGGTGCGGACAATGCGCACCAGCGTGAACTTGATCGTGCCGGCTGACATGCCGCGCCTCCCAAAAATGACTCGGCGCAATATACCGTCAGCGCTGCGGCGGCGGCAGCAACTGCGCCTGCAACCAGTCGCCATGTCGACGCCACAGCGACTCCAGCAGCGCCAGCGGTATGCGCCTGTGGGTGGGCAGGTTGACGATGTGGCGGGCCACTCTTTCCGCCTCCGGGCAGCTGCCGGCTGTGTAGCCGACGGCGGCTTCACGGCCCTCGCGCCCGAAGATGACACTGGGAAACCAGATACCCAGGTCGATGTGGCTGCCGAAGCGGTCAACAAAGGCCGCCCGGTCGCGCACCAGAAAGGAATAGCGCAGCCAGCTCTGTTCTGCGCGTTGACTGACCGTCAAGGTCTCGGCATACCAGCCGATGTGTGCTTCCAGCCAATGCGCCAAGCTGCGGCGGTGCTGCAGGTTGTCGTCCAGACCCCGCAACTGCGCCAGACCCAGGCGCGCCTGCGCCGCACCGATTTGGCAGGGGTACGGGTAGGCGGGCGGCAGGCTGTCCATGGCCTCGTCGCTCCAGCTGAAGTTCAGGCCGCAGCGGCGCAGCGCACCCAGCACCGGGCGGCCCAGCCAGAACAAGTGCGGATCGCGCAAGGCGAACTCCGACAAGAAGCTGAAGACGATACGGCGCTGCAAGCCCGGCGACAACACCGCGGCCTGCTGTTGCGCGCGCTTCAGCCGTGCGGCAATGGCGGGGTTGTTGGTGACGGCACAGCCGCCCAGGTGGGTGTTGATGACCTTGGTGCGGTCGGTGGAAAAGAAACCGACGTCGCCCAGCGCGCCATGCAATTGCCCCCGCACGGTGGCGCCCAGCGAATGCGCCGCGTCCTCGATCAGCAGCAACCCGCGCCGCTGAGCGATGTCGCGCAGCCTCATGGCGTCGGCGCTGACGCCGAAGGTGTGCTGCATGTAGATCGCTCTGGTGCGGCCGGTAATGGCCGCTTCGACGCGCCCGGGATCGAGGTTGAAAGTGCGCGCTTCGATGTCCACCCACACCGGTCTGATCTGCCGGTACAGCATGGCATTGGGCACCACCGCGCATGTGAAGCCCGGCACGATGACCTCGTCGCCGGCGTCCAGCTCCAACGCGCCCAGCACGGCGTGCAGCGCCATACGGCCGGCGCCGAAAGCCACGGCGTAACGGCAGCCACAGCGCCGTGCGGCTTCGGCCTCGAAAGCACGGAGCGCGGGTTCCACGGGTCCGGCCGCGACCAGCCCGGGCCAGGCCCGCCACCAGTCGCCCCACAGATTGGTGCCGGCATGCACGGTGTAGCGGCGCTCGGGCCAATCGGGCAGTGCGCGGCGCCAGCCGGTGGCTGGCAGGTGCGACTCATCCATGTTGTGGTGCCGCCGAGCGCTGACGCTGCCGCCGCGGTGCCGGCATGTCCAGGCTCAGCCCCTCGGGCACGTCGCGTCCGACCTTGCAACCAGGACCCAGCCGCACACCGGTGCCGATACGCACCGCGCCATGCACCGACGCGTGAGCCTCCAGCGTCACCCCGTCGCCCAGGCTGGGGCGCTCGCAGTCATCCCACGGACAGCGCGCTGTCGTGACGTCGCCGCCCAGGCTGGTCAATGCGCCCAGAGTGAGCCAGTCGCCAGCACCGGCGTGGACCGACACACCCATCGGGTACAGCACCAGCAGGCCACCGCCGATCTCGCAGCGCGGGTCCATATCGGCGCCCGTCAGCCTGACATTCAGTCCCCAGCACCACCGTGACCAACGCATGCGTCCGTGGCAGTGCGCGTGGTGCGACAGGCGAAACAGCAAGGCACAAAGCAGCGCTGGCCACAGCGGGGGCAAGGCTTGCCGATCGGCGCTGCAGGCCAGCGCCCGAACGCGCGCACGGTCTTCGCGCCAGCGCCGCCAACTCTGCGACCAGGCTGGCGCTGCCCCGGCCCGAACCACGCCGGCCTTACCGGACGCCAACGGTGTGTTGGGTTCGAGCACGGTGCGCATCACTGCGCCGGCCACCGATTGACCGGCAGCCACATCACCGCGCACATGGACATTGAACCCGATGCGCACGCCGTCGCCCACGCTGATCGGGCCGATGGCGGCGGCCATGCCGGCCAGCACCACCTTGTCACCCAGGCGGGGGCCCGATGCGCCGTCACGCGCAACGGCCGAAGGCAGGCACAGGCTGCGTGCGTACATCGTCAGACCCTCTCCGGCGCGGGCCACGATCACGGCACCAGCGGGATGCGGCAGAAAGCAACCGTCACCGATGCAACTCGACGGGGCGATCCAGGCACGGAACACCAGAAGATTGAGCTGCGCCAGCACGCGCGCCGTACGGCGCCAGCCGCGGCCATGCAGCCCATGCGCCAGGCGGTGCAGCGCCAGCACCATCACTTCATGGGTCAGCAAACAGCCCAGTTGCCGCAGCAGGCTGGGCTGGCGCAATGCCGACCCGGGTTCGCGCACGGCCATGTAACGATCAATATCGCTGCGCACGGCGCGCCAGGTGCTGCCGTGCTGCCGGTGCCGGCAGGCCGGAGACGGGTTTGCATCGGCAGCGGTTGCGGGCGGCGCCGACACTGACGGCGCCACCGATGCGGCGGTAGCTGCGGGCATAGCACGCACCGCCATGCGCACCGAACTGTCGCCGGGCGCATCGTGGGTCAGCGCGGCACCGGCCTCGATGCGACAGGCATCGCCCACCCGCACAGGCCCCAACACGCCGCTGCCGGCGCCCAGCCACACGCCGTCGCCCAGCAGCGGCAGCCCCGGTCCGGCACCGACATCACGCCCGCGCGGCAGCATGCCGATACCACTCAGCGGCATCATCGTCAGGCCACGCCCGGCATGGCCTGAGGCCGTCAGCGCCACCGGATGCGGAATCAACAGCCCGCCGCCCAGGTCGCAATGCGGATGGATGTCGGCGCCCGTGGCAAAGGCGTTCAACTGCGTGAACAGCCGCGCCCACAGGCCTTGCCCGCGCCGCCAGAAGTGATGCGCCAGGCGATGCAACAGCACACATTGGTAGCTCGGCTGAAAAATCAGTGTGCGCGGTGCGCGGCCGAAGCGCTTGCCCAACAGGGCGCGCAATCGCACGCGGTCCTCGGCCAGCCTTTGCCGGGTTTCCGGCCAGCTCAGCGGTGCCATCCAGGTGTTACGATTTTTTGATGGACACCACGGACTGGCCGCAGATCATCGGCGCCATGCGGCAAGGCGGCTACCTCGATCACATCCAGCAAGGTGGCGCCGGCCTGGCGCGGGTTGCCCAATACCTGCAGGCCTTTGCCGACCCGCCCACGCACCTGGCGGGCAAGCCAGGGCAAGACCCCGCCTACCCGATGTTTCCGGGGCTGGAGCACCGGCCCTTCCACACCGCCGCAGGCCATCCGGCGGTGGCGATGCTGGAAGCGGCCTGCACCGACATTGCCAGCGAAGCGCTGGCCCTGGACGACGGCGCACACCTGGACTACACCATCACCTCGCGCGCCGTGCGCAGCTGGCGGCGTCCGCAAAGCTGGCTGCGCCGCAGCGCGCCGCCCAGAGCCTGGACGGTCTATCCCTTCCACCACATGGGCGTGTGCGTCGAAGACCTCAGCGGCCACTGCCCGCACACGCTGGCCGTCATCGAGTCTCTGCCCGGCGTGTGCCTGGACTACCCCTGGGGCGACAGCTTGTTTTCCGTGCAAGGCCCGCACAGCCGCCTGCCAGCGCATTGCAGCGTCGACAACCTGCGGTTGCGTTGCCATCTCGCGCTGCGCATCCCGGCGGGTGCCGGCATGCGGGTGGGCGGCGAAACGCGCCAGTGGCAAGAGGGCCGCTGCCTGTTGTTTGAAGACTCGTTCGAACATGAGGTGTGGAATCCGTCGGACCAAAGGCGTTTGGTCCTGATCGTTGACCTTTGGCATCCCGGCCTGACGGCACTGGAAATCCGCGCGCTGACTGCCGGTTTTTGCAAGGCCGAGGTACGCAATGTATTTTTGCAGCGCCGCATCAGCATGACCGATACGCCAGGGCCCTATCTGGCGCACATTCGTGCGGTCATGGCTGCGCAAGAGCAAGCACCCGCCATGCGCGAGTTCTGGCCCGCTTGAGCGGGTGCAAGCGCCAGCGCCGTGGCCGGCAAACGCGCCTGCGCACCGGCAAATGCGGCCGGCCCGGATACCGCATTTGGTAGCATCGACCAAGGCCAGGTTCACTGCAATGGGGTCCTGCATGGGGAGTATTGAAGCATGACGAAAAGTGTCGGTGCATGGGCCCGGTTCATCTACCCGGCAATGCGCCACTTTCGCAGAAAACGTGGGCAGATGCTGCCCCCCCAGCGCCCCGGGACCGAGACCCTGAACGCCTGCGTCTCGCTGCGACGTGCCAGGTTACAGGCCCTGTTGCTGTGCGCGGTGGTGGCGGCCTGCAGCCCGGCACCCGTTGTGCAGGCTCAGGGTTCGGCCGTCAAAGACTGGCGAGTGCACGCGGGCAACCCGGTGATTCAGGCGGGTTCGATGCGCGAGCGTGCGATCTGGAACGACCCCAGCGTGCTCAGGCTGGCCGATGGCCAGCTGGCCATGTACCTGACCAGCAGCACGGTCGAACCCTTCAAGCCGCCGATCCTGCCGTTTCGCGCGGTGTCGCGCGACGGGCTGTCCTGGACGCTCGATCCGGCTGGGCCCTTGCTCACAACGGCTGGCACGCCCTACATCAACATCGAAACGCCGACCGTGGTGCGCTTTCGCGGCCGGTGGCACATGTACTTTATGGGCGTGTTGGCACCGGGCAGCGTGCCAGCCAGCCACATCGGGCATGCCGTGTCCGACGATGGCCTGCGCTGGCAACTCGACCCCCAGGGCATCCAGGCGGTGGCGGCCACGGGCAAGGTCAGCGACTGGAACGGCTTTCTGGTCTCCGAGCCTGGCGCAGTGGTGTTCAAGGACCGAATCTATCTGTACTTCCATGCGTTGGGCGCCCGGCCAGGTGGCAAGCCACCCCAGCTGTCGAGCATCGGGTTGGCCACTACCGATGACGGCACGCACTTCTCACCGGCCAAACCCGTGCTGACGCAGTCCGAAGCCTTGTTCCCGCCTGCGGCTGGCTATGCCGGCTATGCCACCGTGTCCGCGGCTGTGCACGAAGGGCGGGTCCACCTGTTCTACAACGTCGTGGCCAACCCCAAGCTGAGCGGTTCGGATATCGAACAAGTCGCCCTGCACCATTCGGTTTCCGACGATGGCGAAACGGCCTGGCGTCAAGACCCCAAACCCATCTTCCAGCGCAGCGATTTCGATTGGACCGAGGGCGGCATCATCAGCCCCACCGTGCTGATCGAGGATGGCAAGGTCAAGATGTGGTTTGCTGGCCACATGAGCAAACTGTCATTCGTGAAGCTGATGCTCAGCGGCTGGAAGGGCCGGCAGTTCGGCATCGGCTACGCCGAAACACCGTTGGACAGCCTGGCGCGTGCCCGGCCCTGAAAAAAAGCAACTGGCGCACCCTGAGTCAACGCCAACGCTGAGCGCGGCTGAACCCTGTCCAGGCTCAGCGCGGCTGCGCCATGACGTCGCGGTATATGGACGTCAACCGGGTGAAGTGGGCTTGCTCGCTGTACTCGCGGCCAACGTGCTCACGCGCGCCCTGCCCCAGCCGGCGCAGCAGGTCGCTGTCGCCCCACAAACGCCGCAGCGTGGCCGCAAGGCCGACCACATCGCCGGGCTCGACCAGCACACCGGTCTGGCCGTCACGCACCGTATCTGCCAGCGCGCCCAGGCGCGAGGCCACCACGGGCACGCCGTGGCTCATGGCCTCGGCGGCCACGAGGCCGAAGGTCTCGGCCCACAGGCTGGGCACGACGATGACGCGGGCGCCGCGGTAGAACTCAGCCAACTCGGCCGGTGACTTCGTCATGACGAACTCGGCCTGATCGTCAGAAGCGACCGCCGGGTGACTGGGCGCGCTGCCGGCAAAGGCCATGGGCAAACCGGCAAGCCGGCAGGCCTGGGCCATGATCTCGACGCCCTTCTCCCGCACGAAGCGGCCGGCAAAACCGATGTAACGCCCTTGCGCCGGATCGACCGCCGGCAGCACCGGCAGCGGTACGACGCAGCCATTGATCACCACCTGCGCAGCAGGCAGGCCGGTGCGTTGCACAAAGAAGTCACGCTGGTATTCGCCCATCACCACAAAGCGTTGCACATGCTTGCGGTACAAGCCGAAACGGTCGGCGGCGGCGTTGCGCAGGGCATAGGCCGCCGACTCGGCCAAGCTGGCGCGGCAGTTGCGAATCACGCACCAGTACTCCTTGCCGCCCATGCAGCGAAAGCAGGCCTCGCCCTGGCTGTAGTGGGTGGCCACGGGGCAGGACAGCCGGAAGTCGTAGGCACTCATCACCACAGGCACGCCCGCGCGCGTGCAGGCGGGCAGGATCCAGGGCGAGATCAGGGGATACAACTCGTGCACATGCACCACGTCGTAGCGCTGGCGCGCCAAGGTGGCGCGCAAGTCCTGCACGGCTTCTTGGGCGTAGAGGCCACCCGCAAAGGCGCGCAACTTGCCGACCACTCCAGGCGGCAAGTCCCGGCTGTCGCGCACAAACTCATCCACCGCCACACCGCCACCGCGCAGCACGGCCATGGTGGCTTGGAGAGTTTTGTCCGACCCCCCGAATCCGCGGTGGTTGTTGTAGACATGAAGCACTCTCAAGGCGTCCCTTTCCCGGCTATGCTGAAGGCTGGTTGCATTAGATCGCTCGCGCCGGGGCACGGACTCAATCGAAACGAGGTCTCATTGTGAAGGTGTTGATTTTGTGTGGTGGCAAAGGCATACGTGCCTTTCCTTTCAGTGAATACATGCCCAAGCCGATGATGCCGGTGGGCGGCGCGCCCATCCTGCGTCAGATCATCCGTTTGTTCGTCGAGAGCGGCTTCACCGAGTTTGTGCTGGCCGCGGGCCACCGCAAGCGCGTGATCGACGACTACTTCGAAGGCAAGGAGATCGGTGCGACCATCGAGGTGGTGGACACCGGCGAGAACGCCGACACCGGCGAGCGTGTGATGGCCTGCCGCGACAGGTTGGGCGAACGCTTCATCGTCACCTATGGCGACGGGCTGTCCGACGTGCCGCTGGCCGAGCTGGTCAAGTTCCACGACAGCCACCCTGGCCTGGTCACCATGACCTGCGTGCCGCTGTATTCGCAATACGGCGTGGTCGATATCGACGCTGCGGGCCGGGTTGAGCAAATACGTGAAAAACCCCATCTGAAGAACCAATGGATCAACGCCGGCTTCTTTGTTTTTGACAAAGCCGTGTTCGACCACTGGGAAGGGCGCAATCTCGAATCCCATGTGCTGCCGCGCCTGGTGCAGCTGAACCAGCTCCATGCCTTCCGGCACGAAGGCTTCTTCAAATCGCTGGACAGCTACAAGGACCAGCAGGAGTTCGAGGAGCTGATTGCGGGCCAGCAGCTGCCCTGGCTGCAGTCGGGCGGCACGCAGAAGCCAGGTTGACCGCGGTGCGCCCGATGGACTCGCCCGGTGACTGGGCCGAACGCAAAGTGGTGGTGACGGGGGCCAGCGGCTTTGTCGGCGCTGCCGTGGTGCAGGCCTTGCTGGCGCACGGCGCAACCGTCATCCAGACCTCACGCCACCCCGCTCAAGGCGCCGTAACCCACACCACTGCATCCATCGGCCGCCGCGCCGTTTGGGTGCTCGGCGCCATCGAGGATGGCGCCTTCGTCGATGCCCTGATCGGGCAGCACCAGCCCGATGTGGTGTTTCACCTGGCCGCGCAGCCTCTGGTCGGCGTGGCCCGGGCGCACCCGGCGGCCACCTTCGAGACCAATATCCGCGGCACCTGGTTGCTGCTGGACGCCTGCCGCCGCCTGAGCCCGGCCGCGCGCACCGTAGTCGCCTCCAGTGACCAGGCCTATGGCCCGCAGCGCAGCCTGCCCTGCACCGAAGACCAGGCGCTGGCCGGGCGCGACATCTACGACGTGTCCAAGAGTTGCGCCGACCTGATCACCACCAGCTTTGCACACAGCTATGGTCTGGCCACCGGCATCGCCCGCTGCAGCAACATTTTTGGCCCCGGCGACCTTAACTTCAGCCGCCTGATACCCGGCACCATGCAGGCGGCCTTGCGCGGTCAGCGGCCGGTGATCCGCAGCGACGGCAGCCCGATGCGCGACTACCTCTTTATCGACGACATGGTGCGCGGCTACCTGCTGCTGGCGCAGGGCCTGCAAGACCCGGCATTGCGCGGCCAGGCCTACAACTTTGCCAGCGGTGAGCCGCTGTCGGTATTGGCCATGACACGCAAAGCGCTGGACGCTGCCGGCCGGCCCGATCTGCAGCCCGAGGTGCTGAGTGAAAGCGCGGCCGAGGTGCAGGACAAAGCCTTGTCCATCGCGGCAGCAGGCCGCGACCTGGGCTGGCAGGCCCTGGCGGGTACCGATCAGCGCTTGCGCGAGACAGCCGCCTGGTACCGCGCCCGGCTGGGCGTGGCGGCCCAGCCGCAAGCCCAGGCGGTGGAGGGCTAGGCGCATGGCCCGCGTGCTGATCGGGGTGCCCACGCTGAACCGGCCTGAGCTGGTGCGCCAGACCATCCACAGCGTGCAAGCCCAGCGTTACGGCGATTGGCAGGCCATCGTCAGCGACAACGTGTCGCAGGTCGCGGCCATCACATCGGTACGCAACTTCGTCGCTGGGCTGGAAGACTCCCGCATCCGCTTTCACGCGCAGCCTGAGAACGCTGGTGAGTACGGCCAGGGTCGCTATTTCTTCAAGCAGGCGCAGCAGCTGGGCTGCGACTATCTGGTGATCCTGCATGACGACGACCTGATGGACGGCGACTTCATCGCCGCTGCCGTACAGGCCCTGGACGCGCAGCCGCAGGCCGCCTTCTACGTCTGCAACCCGACCATCATTGATGAGCAAGGCCGCGTGGCGGCCGACGGGACGCGGCAGTTCGACGAACGCTGGCAACGACGCGGCGTGCCCGAAGGTCTGATCGATGTGCTGGACACGCACATGGCATCGGGTTTCACACCGATCACGGGCGCCTTCTTCCGGGTTTCTGCCTTGCAGCATTCAGGTTTTGTCGATGCTGACCTGCAGGGTTGCTTTCCGTTCGAGAGCAATGTTTTTTTGCGTCTGGGCGAGCGTGGCGCCTGCGCCTGGTTCGACCCGCGGCGCCTGCTGCAGGTGCGCTGGCACAGTCAACAGATGACAAACTGGGGATTCCTGAACCAGGAAGAAATCGTGACGTCGACCATCGTGCTGTTCGAGCGCCGGCGCTTCACAGGCCTGAACGAAAAACGCAGGCGCCAATTGCTGGGGCGTTTGCACCGGGTGCGGGCCCTGCACAGGGCCCGCGCGGGCGACGCGGCGGCGGCACGTACCGAGGCCTGGCAGGCCTTGAAGACCAACCCTGTGTCCTGGCGCAGTTGGTTGCTGGGGCCGTTGGCCCTGCTGCTGCCCGTGGCGCTGGGCGCCGGGGTGCGGCGTTGGTTCGGGCCCCGCACCTTCTCGGCCGCTTGACCGCCCCAGCGCTAGCGCCCTCAACCCTTGACGCGATGACCCCATGACCACTCTGGTACTTGGCGGTTGCGGCTTCATCGGCAGCCATGTCGTGCAGGCTCTGCTGGCGCAGGGTGAGCCCGTGGTGGTGCTCGACCGCAGCGTAGGCCGCCGCGCACCGCATGCTGGCGTCCTGGCCAGCACAGCGCTGCACCAGGTGCGGGGCGACCTGGGCAACCATGGCGACCTCGAACGTCTGTTCGCCGACCACGCCATCAAGGACGTGGTCCACCTGGTCAGCAGCACGGTGCCGGGCAGTTCCAACCGCGACCCGCGTTTCGACATCCTGACCAATATCGGCGACACCGTCAGCCTGCTCGATCTGTGCGTCAAACATGCCGTGCGCAAGGTCTTGTTCATCTCGTCCGGTGGTGCGGTTTATGGCATACCGCGGTACTTGCCGGTCGACGAAGACCATCCGAACGATCCGATCAGCTCTTACGGCATCACCAAGCTGGCCGTCGAAAAGTACCTGCATCTCTACAAGCACCTGCACGGCCTGGACTATGTCGTCATCCGCGCTGCCAACCCCTATGGCCCAGGGCAGCAGCCCCATGCCGAGCAGGGCGCGATCGGCGTCTTCACCGACCGCATCCTGCGCGGCGACGACATCGTCATCTGGGGCGATGGCAGCGTGGTGCGCGACTACTTCCATGTGCGCGATCTGGCGCGGCTGTGCGCCCTGGCCCTGGCCAGCCCCGTCAGCGGCGTGTTCAACGCCGGCTCGGGCGTGGGCCGTGCCCTGAGCGATGTCATTGCCAACATCGAAGCCGTGGTGGGGCGCAGCGCCCGCATCCGCTACGAAAGCGGGCGCGCCCTGGACGTGCCGCGCATCGTGCTGGACGTCAGCCGCGTCCGGCAAGCCCTGGGCTGGCAGGCGCAGACCGTCTTCAAAGACGGCCTGGCCGAAGTGCTGCAGTGGCTGCAAAGCCGCCGGCCGCCGTCGGCTTGACGGTCCAGCGAAGCGGCAAGGCCCGTCAGACGACCATCACCTCGGGAATGGGCACGATGAAACGTGCCCCCCACTCGCGCACGAAGTCCATTTGCGCCATGACTTCGTCTTTCAGGTTCCAGGCCAGGATCAGCACGTAGTCGGGCCGGGTTTCGCGGACCTTGTCGGGCGCATAGATCGGCAGGCGCACACCGGGCATGTACAGGCCTTGCTTGTGCGGGCTGCGGTCAACGATGTAGTCGATGAAGTCCGAGCGCACGCCGCAGTAATTCAACAAGGTCGCGCCTTTGCCGGGCGCACCGTAGGCCACGATGCTGCGGCCCTGACGCTTGGCATCGATCAAGAACTCCAGCAGCTTGAACTTGGTTTCGCGCACCTGCTGGGCAAAACGCGAATAGCGCTGCAGGTCTTCAAGGCCTTCGTCGCGTTCACGCTGCGCCAGTGCCCCGACGGCCGGGGCCACGGGCTGTTGGGTGTCTTCAACATGACGGGCGAAGATGCGCAGCGAACCGCCGTGCGTGGGCAACTCTTCGACATCGAAAATCTCCAGGCCATGGGCGCGGAAGATGCGCTGGAGGGTAACGAGCGACAGATAAGAGAAATGCTCGTGAAAGATCTGGTCGAACTGATTGCCCTGCATGGTGCGCAGCAGGTGTGGAAACTCCATCGTCACCACACCGCCCGGGGCCAGCAGGATCTTCATGCCGGCCACAAAGTCATTGCGGTCGGGCACATGGGCCATCACGTTGTTGCCCAGCAGCAATCGCGCCGCGCCATGCTGAGCCAGCACCTTGCGGGCGGTGGCCACACCGAAAAACTCGGCCACCGTCGGTATGCCCCTGCTCTGCGCCACGGCCGCGACGTTGCGCGCCGGTTCGATACCCAGTATCGGTATGCCCTTGGCCTTGAAGTATTGCAGCAGATAGCCGTCGTTGCTGGCCAGCTCGATCACCTGGGTCTGGCTGTTCAGGCCGAAGCGCGGCGTTACGGCTTCGACATAGCGCTGCGCGTGTTGCAGCCAGGACGCCGAAACCGACGAGAAGTACGGGTAGTCGCCAAACATCTGCTCTGGGCTGGCGGCTTCGGGCAGTTGCACCAGAAAACACTGGTCGCAGACATAGACATGCAGCGGCAGAAACGGGTCCATGCGCTGCAACTCGTCGGGCTTGACATAGGCATCGACCAGCGGCCCCACGCCCAGATCGACCACGGTGTGCGTCAGCGGGTGGTGGCAAAAGGCGCAATTCAACGTCATGGCAAAACCTCGTAGCGGCGTATCTGGTCGTCAAGGGCGGCGCGCATCGACCCATGGGCCAGGGCCGTGCGGTTCCACTCGATGATCCAGTCCAGGGTCATCGGCAAGCGCAGCCGGGGCCGCCAGCCCAGCAGCTTCTTGGCCTTGGTGCAGTCCAGCATCAACAAATTGGCCTCGTGCGGGTGCAGGCCCTGGTCGGTGACCCAGCGCGCATCGTCGGACCAGCGCCGGGTCATGTAGTCAGCAATCCAGGACACCGGCTTGACGTCGTCGCTGTCGGGGCCGAAGTTCCAGTTCTCGCTGACCTTGGGGCCTTCGGTCCACAGGTGTTCGGCCAGCACCAGGTAGCCGCAAATGGCCTCCAGCACAAATTGCCAGGGCCGGGTGGCGTCGGGTGAACGGATCATCACGGGGCGCGGCTCAAGCAGCGCGCGGATGATGTCGGGGATCAAACGGTCGGCGCTGTGGTCACCACCCCCGATGACGTTGCCAGCGCGCGCGGTGGCCACGGCCACGCCGTGTTCGCCGTAGCGGTTGGGCGGGAAGTAAGAATCGCGGTAGGTCTGGACCACCAATTCGGCGCAAGCCTTGCTACTGGAATACGGGTCGCGGCCACCCAATCTGTCGTTCTCGCGGTAGGCCCAGACCCATTCCTGGTTGGCGTAGCACTTGTCGCTGGTCACCATCACCACAGCACGTACACCCGGGGTGCGCCGCACGGCTTCTAGCAGGTTCACGCTGCCGATGACATTGGTGGTGTAGGTGAAGACCGGGTCGTCGTAACTTTGCCGCACCAGGGCCTGGGCGGCCAGATGCAAAACGATCTGCGGCCGATGGTCCTGCACCACGCGCATCAGGCGCTCAAGGTCGCGCACATCGCCTTCAATGCTGACCATGCCGGCGCCGACGTCGGCCTCATGAAACAGATTGGCGCCAGACTGCGGCGCCAGGGCATAGCCCACCACATCGGCGCCCATGGCCTGCAGCCAGCAGGACAGCCAACTGCCTTTGAATCCGGTGTGGCCCGTGACCAGCACCTTTTTGCCCAACCAGAAAGCCCTGTTCATCCGGTTTCCTCGCGCTGCTGGAATCGCCGCCAGGCGCGCCGGTATGGCGTTGCGGCCGGCGGCACCAAGCGGTGTGAATCCTACTTGAGTCCCGGGTCTATTCGGACACCGACCTCGGGGATGTGGCGCACCGCCACAGGCTCCAAAGCTGTGGCTGCACGCAAGGCCTGCATGTAGCCACGGCCCAGCGCCGAGGCCAGCAATGCCCAGGCGCCCAAGGCCGTAGCGAGCAAGATCGTGGCCAGGTGCGACCACGGCGGCAGTTCGGGCAATTGCATCAGGCCCAGCGCCCGGTGCAAGACCCACAGCAGCAAGGCTGGCAACAAAGCCGCGGCCCATTGCGGCAAGGCCCTCGCCAGGGCTGCGCCCAGTGGCCGGCGTTGTGCGCCGGGCCAGAAAACGATCAGGCTCAGCACCAGCGCCAGCAGCGATTCGACCAACAGCGTGGTTTGCGGCGCGACCAGAAAACCATGGACCGGTACCAGCAGGCCATTGGCAACGATCTTGACCAGCAGGGCCAATGCGACCGCGATCAGTGCGACCTTTTCGCGGGCGGTCACCAGCAAGGCCACCGAGGCGACAGCGATCAATTGCGTCGGCACGATGGCCAGGGCCAGCCAGCGCATGGCGGCAGCAGCATCGGACTGTGGGCTGGTGTATCGCCCCCCATAAAACAGCGCCACCAGATCGTCGGCCAATACCCAGGCCGCGCACGCCGCCAGGGCGCCCAGGCCCAGGGCCAAGGTCATCGCATGCGCCATCAAGGCCAGGCCGCGCGCCGGATCACGCTCGGCCGCCACGGCCATGATCGGCACCAGTGGCGCGGTGACCAGCCAGGGCAGCAAAAATGCCGGCGACAGCGGGCGATAGGCTGCACTCAGGGCGCCCACCTCGGCCTCGCCGCGCAGCGCATAGACCGACAGCAGATCGACCTGGCCCAGCAGGTGGCGGCACAGCGCCGCCAGAGCCCACAAGCCGGCCGACCCCGCAAAGCCGCGAAGGGCCGGCCAGTGCGTGCGGACCTCGGGCCAATAACCCAGGGCGCGGCGCCCGAGCCAGGCCAGGCCGAGCAGGCCCAGGGCTTCGCGACCGACCAACAACACGGCCGGCCCCACACCCGCCTGGCCAGCGTGGACCAGCACCACGCAGCCCGCGAACAGCAGACCCTGGCAAACCAGGGACAGCAGGGTCACCGCCAACTGGGTCTGGCGCGCCAGGAAGAGCGCGTGAAATGCCGTGGGGCCGAAGCCCAGAAGGGCGATGGCCGCGAGCGTCAGCACGGTCAAGCGTTGCCCATCGGCCTGGCTGTTGGCCAGCGTCAGCACCGCCAGGGCCAGCACCAGGGCCATCAAGCTGCGCCAGGCGATCAAGCCTTCAATCAACAAGCGCAGACGGCTCGGGTCGCGGCGGATGTCGCGCGCGGCGGCCACGGTGCTGCCCAGGTCGGTGGCGTCGCGGGCAAACCCAAAGCAGGCTGCAACGATGGCAAAAAAACCAAAATCGGCGGCCGACAAATAGCGCCCGAGAACGGCCGTCAAGGCCAGCGCCATCAGCAGGTGCGCGGCATAACCACCGAGAATGATGGCCTGGCTCAGATCGGCCCGCTGACCGCTCTCGGCCATCAGGCGGCTGGCCCCATGTCAGGCGATGCCATGGACCTGGCGATCAGGGCGGCAAGGCCAGCAAGCCCGCCGCGATACGCATGCCGACTTTTTTGGCGCCCTGAGGGCTGTTGTGCACCGGGTCGTAGAAGTCTGCCGCGTCCCAGGGCAGGCGGGCCAGATCGATGAAGCCCGCACCGGCCGCTGCGCAGACCTGGGCCATGGCCACGTCTTGCAGCTGCCGCAAACGCTGGTAGTCCACCCCATTGAGCGCCGGCATCTCGATACTGGGAAACAGGATGCGCATGTCCAGGCCCTGCACCTGACCCGTCGCTGCCACGCGGTAATACAGGCTGGGTTGGGTGACGCACACCGGCGTCGACCCCTGGGCGCGCACCAGCGCCAGCAAATCGGCCATGCGCTTGGCGAAGGCCGCCATGCTGTCGCGGGCCAGCGCTTGCGGGTTGGCGATCAGCCCTTGTTCGGTGTAGCGCTGCGCACTGAAATCCATCGGCCTGTGGTCCAGGCCCAGCCGGCTGGCAGCCCAGGCGCCCCGCGCCATGGCATACAGGCGAAAGAGCGCGCTGTTGGCCTTGATGCGGCTTTTCAAGGTGGCCTGGCCCTGGGTGCCGCCTTCGAAATCCAGCCGCGGCCGCATCAGGAACAAATCATTCAGCCCGACATAGAGCAGCGTGTATCGGGGCCGCAGGCCGGGTATCAGCGGCAACCAGTCGCGGTAAGCCGCCAAGTGCGCAAAGGTCGAATGGCCATCGACACCGGCATTGGCCACGGTGGCGGGCCGGCCGGCAGCACGCAAGCTGGCCTGCAGCACGTCTTGCCAGGTCTGGCCGTCGGCGATGTAGCGCTGATCGGTCGTCGAGCCGCCAATGCTCAAGACGGTGACCTCGGCCGGGGTGCCAAAGCTGCCGCGCAGACCGTAACGGTCCCGGCTGTAGTTCACCGGCCCGCCGCCAGGGTACAGGCCGGTGGCATCGAAGACCATGCGCCTGTCGGTGACGATGTTCAGCGCCAGCGCGCGCTCCCACGGGTTGTGGCGCAGCCAACTGCCGAACACCAACTCCAGCAACAGCAAACCCAAGACAGCGGCCACCAGGGCGGCCAGCGACAGCAAGGCCGTGGCGCGCAGCGGGCTAATCGAGGGCGAACTCGGATTCATAGGCGCGCGCCAGTTCGGGGTCTTGATCCGCTTTGTGGAGCAGGCAGTTGCCGACCGCCAGCACCTCGATGCCTGTGCCCATGAAGCAGCGGAAGGCATCCTCCGGCGTGGCCACGATGGGCTCGCCACGGACATTGAACGAGGTGTTGACCAGCACCGGACAGCCCGTCAGCTGGTGGAAACGCGTCAGCAGCGCATGGTATTTTTCGTTGGTGTGCCGGTGCACGGTCTGGATGCGGGCCGAGTAGTCGACATGGGTCACCGCCGGTATCGACGAGCGCGGCACGTTGAGTTTGTCGATGCCGAACAGCGCCTGCTGTTCGGCCGACATGCCCAGGCGCTGGCCCTGCACCACATCGGCCACCAGCAACATGTAGGGGCTGTCCACATCCATGTCGAACCAGTCGGCCAGGTGTTCGCGCAAGACGCTGGGCGCAAAAGGCCTGAAGGATTCGCGGAACTTGACCTTGATGTTCAGCGTCTTTTGCATGCTGGTCGAACGCGGGTCAGCCAGTATCGAACGGCCGCCCAGGGCGCGCGGACCGAACTCCATGCGGCCCTGATGCCAGCCCAGGGCCTTGCCATCGGCCAAGGCGGCAGCGCATGCATCGATCAGGCCGGCGTCGTCCAGCAGTTGGAAGCGGGCGCCCAGCGCCAGCAAGCGCTGTTCGGTGTCAGTCTGGCTGTATTGCGGGCCGAGGTAAGCGCCCTGCATCGCGTCTTGCGGCATGGCCCGTCGCGGCTGGCCCAGGCTCAGGTGGTGCGCGGCCAGCGCGGCCCCCAGCGCGCCACCGGCATCACCGGCGGCGGGCTGTATCCACAGGCTGTCGAAGATGCCCTCACGCAGCAAACGGCCATTGGCCACGCAGTTCAGGGCCACACCGCCAGCCAGGCAAAGGTGGCGCTGCCCGGTGGCCTTGGCCGCGCCGCGCGCCAGTCGCACGACGACCTCTTCGGTCACCTGCTGGATGCTGGCGGCCAGGTCGAGATCGCGTTGTGTGAGCAGCGATTCCGGGTTGCGCGGCGGGCCGCCGAACAACCGGTCGAAGCGCGGGTGGGTCATCGTCAGGCCGGTGCAGTAGTTGAAATACTGCATGTCGAGCTTGAAGCTGCCGTCCTCCTTGATGTCGATCAAGTGGTCGGTGATCAGCTTGGCAAAGCGCGGTTCGCCATAGGGTGCCAGGCCCATCACCTTGTATTCGCCCGAATTGACCTTGAAGCCGGTGTAATAGGTAAAGGCCGAATAGAGCAGCCCGATCGAATGCGGAAAAGGAATTTCGCGCACGATGTTCAGGCTGTTGCCGCGCCCCAGGGCCAGCGAGGTGGTGGTCCATTCGCCGACGCCGTCCATGGTCAGCACCAGGGCCTCTTCGAATGGTGAAGGGAAGAAGGCACTGGCGGCGTGGCTCAGGTGGTGCTCCGAGAACAGCAGACGCGATTGCCAATCGATACCGCCGCCCAGATCGGCGCCCAGTTGATCGCCGAGCATGCGTTTTTGAAACAACTTGTCCTTGACCCATACCGGCAGGCCGGCGGCAAAACTGGCGAAGCCGCGCGGCGCAAAGGCCAGATAGGTTTCCAGCAAACGCTCGAACTTCAGAAAAGGTTTTTCATAGAACACCACCTTGTCGATCTGCGCGGGCTGCAAACCGGCCTCGGCCAGGCAAAAGGCCACCGCCGACTGCGGAAAGCGGGCGTCGTGTTTCTTCCGCGTGAAGCGCTCTTCCTGGGCCGCGGCAACGATATGGCCGTCGACCAGCAAGCAAGCCGCGCTGTCGTGGTAATAGGCCGAGATACCCAGGATGTTCATGCTGACGAGGGCTCGCTCAAGCCCTAGAACAAGGTGTAGATGAAAGGCGCGAAGACCGAACCCTGGGCCAGCACCAGCAAGCCGCCGAGCAACACCATGATGGCGATGATGGGCATCATCCAGAGCTTCTTGCGCTGTTTGAGAAAGGCCCAGAGCTCGCGTATCAAGGACATGTCCAACTCCAGAGTGATCGCCGCGATCCGGCCGCGCTAGAACTGATTGCCCAGGCTGTCGCCCGCCGGCCCGGCCGGTTCGCGTTCAACCCAATAGGACACCGGCGCGCGATCAAATTTAAGCCGCAGCGCGTCTCGCCCGGCCAGGCGCATGGCGATGGCCATCGGTGTGATCATCCCGAAGAACATCAGGCCCAACACGAGCGGGCTGACCACGGCGTTGAGCAGCGCGCCGAGCCGCATCCAGGCGCGGTTCAGCGGCCTCAATCTTTGTGGCGCCAGCCAGCCCATCGCTGCCAGGGCTGCGGCCAACAGCCCGGCCGCCGCAGCCAGCTGCAAACCCAGCGGCGTGCGCTTCCACAGCAGCCACGCCACCACAACCAGCAGGATCCCGGCCATCGTGAGGCCGAAAGAGCGGTCTGAGGGCAGTTGGATGCCGTCGCGCAGGGACGTTGCTGTGGCAGGTGTCGGGTGTTTCATGCGCGTCCTAACGTGGAGCCTGCAGCCAAGTCGAATTCATTATGGGTGATGGCTTTGCGTGCCCGCGAGGGCGGCCGGCAAACGCGGCTTGCCGTGTTTCATCCGGTGCCAGGCACGGCGCAGGCGGCGCCATATTTGAACAAAAGGCCGCTCCAGGAGATAACGCAATGAGCCATGGCGCCAGATGCGCAGCAGGCCGCCCGCCGGGTCACTGCCGGCCGTGATATGGCGCAGCCCGATCAAACTGTGCTGGATGCGCCGCCGCCGCAGATAGACGGCAGCAGGCAGACGCGAGCGCCAGCGCTCCAGGATGCTGAGCATCTCCTGCATCACGCTCAGATAGTGTTCGCGAGACATGGCCGCACTGTGGATGCGGTACCAGCAGACCACTTGCTGTGTGCAAGCCGCGGCATGGCGGGTGCTCAAGGCGGTATAGAAATAGTAGTCGGGGCAAAAGCGGTGTTCGCCGGGGATGGGGCCGATCTCGCGCACCGCCGCTGTGGCCAGGCAAACCGCGCTCTGGCAGATAAAGCAGGAGTCGGCAAACAAGGCCTCGAAGATATCGCCCTGGGGCAGGGGCTGGAATTCATGCCAGCGGTCAAAATCCACCAGCTTTTGCAGCACGCCGAACTTCATCGCCCGGCCATAGACGATGGCCAGCGGCGGCCCGCGCCAGGCATCGATAACGCGGGCCTGTTCGGCCAGTTTGTCCGGGGTCCAGAAATCGTCCTGGTCGAGAAAGGCCAGCCAGCTGCCGCGCGCTTGCTCGATGGCCTGCTGGCGTGCCTCACCCAGCGGGGTTTGCACCGGGGCGTGGAAATAGCGTACCCGCGGGTCGGCGAGATAGGGCTGCAGAACCGCTGCGCTACCGTCCCTTGACTGGTCGTCCCAGAAGATCAATTCCCAATCGCCGCAGGTCTGGGCGACCACACTGTCCAGCGCGTCACGCAGCCAGCGCTCTCCGTTATAGACGTTCATGATGACCGAGAAACGGGGCACGGTGGCCAGAGTCGCGGGCATCAGAGGCGTCAGGGACTTCAGGGACGTCAGGGGCGGCAAGGGCATCATTTCAGACGTCACGGACAGACTCGCCGCGGGCCACGCGGCGGAACAGATCCAGGTAGCGCGGCGCCAGTTGCGGCCAGGCGTAGCGGCGGCGGAATGCCTGCTTGTCGACAAATCGGCGCAGGCTGCCTGGATCAACCAGCAACTGGGCGAGTTGAGCCCGCAGCGCGCCAGGCTCGGCCATGTCGACCATCATCTCCGGCACACCCAGCAGCCAGTCGAAATGCGCCGAGTTGTGCACCAGCACCGGCGTGCCGGCGCACAGGGCTTCGACGATAGCCAGGCCAAAGCCTTCGCGTATCGACGCCAGCACCATCACATCGGCAATGGCCAGCAATTCACCGACGCGCTCCGACGAGCCATAGGTGAGGCGGCAACGTGCGCCCAGGCGTTTGGCGGCCAGGTCTTTGAGCGTCAGGTCGGCGGCAAAATTGGGGCTGCCGTCGATCCACAGCAGCACCTCGCCGGGCAGGCCGGCGACTTCCTCGATCAGGTGGTGCACGCGCTTTTGGCTGCGGTCCAGTGCACTGATGGCCACGATCAGCAGGGTGGATTCGGGCACGCCGTGCCGGTGGCGCAGTTCGGCCCGCGAGGCTTGCACCTCGAAGCGCTCAGGCCAGATGCCGATCGGCAGCAAGGCGAATTTTTCGCGCGGCGTGCCGGCAGCGATGTCTTCCTCGAAGGACAGCGGCGAGCAATGCAAGGCCACGTCGGCATGCGGCCAGTAGCCAAACGGAAAAGCCCCACCGTGGGCGAACAGGATGCGAAAGCGCGCGCCAGTCAGGCGGCGTATCCACCACAGCAGCTTGAGCATCGGCGGGTCGTAGGTGAAGACCAGATCGAACTGGCCACGCGCCAGCGGCCAGGCCAGCGACAGCGCAAACGTCAGGCATTCGACGTGGTAGCGCGTGCGGCCCAGCAGCTTGTGCAAGGGCAAGTGCATCAGCGTCCAGCCGTCACGCGCCAGCGACCACGGCACGCGCTGGTCGCGGCTGCGCGGCCCGGCGCCTTTGAAGACGGTGATGTCGCCTTGCCGGCCCAACGCGGTGTGAAGGTCGGCGGTGATGCGCTCGTAACCGCGGCGCTCGCGTCCCAGACCGGGGCAGACCAGGGCCACACGGGGCCCAGGCAGGCTGGCGCCCGTGCGAGCAGGGTCAACCGCGGCTTCAGATCTGGACATCGTCAAGCGCCGCCTGGGCGAAGTTTTCGGGGTGGTAGATGTCGCCGGTCAGCAAGGATGCGGGCGCCACACCGCTGCGCCGTGCCTGCGCCAGGCGCTGGAACAAGGTGGCATAGCCCGCGCTGACAGCGTCCCAGCGGTAGTACGCCTCAGCGCGGGCCGTGGCCAGTGCCGACAAGCGGGCAACTTCGGCGTCATCGCTCTCCAGGCGCTCGATCAGCCCTGCCAGATGACCGGCGCGCTTGCTGAAGAACAGGCCCTGCTCGCTCAGGGCTTCGCGGTGGAAGACCACGTCGATGGCCAAGCAGGCCGCGCCGGCGCCCATGGCGCGCAACAGGCTGGGGTTGGTGCCGCCGACCTCATGGCCGTGCAGATAGCTGCGGCAATGGTGGTACAGGCCGTTGAGCAACTCGGCGTCATAAACCGGGCCGATGCAGCGCACGCGCACGTCGCTTTGCTGCATCAGCGCGCGCGAGAAGGGCGACGCATAGCGCGCACCGCCGACATAGACCAGCGGGTGGCGGGCGCCCGAACGCCGGTACTCGTCGATGATGAAGTCGACATTGTTCTCGGGCTCCAACCGCGCCACCACCAGGTGGTAACGGCCAGGTTCCAGCCCGTGTTGCTGCAGCGCGGCGTCGCTGGGCGCGCCACCCACCACGCTGCCATAGGGCAGGTAGCTGCTGGGGCGCTGGTGCACGTCGCGGTAATAGGCGGCCATGGCCGGTGAGTCGCAAACCAGCCAGGTGGCCAGCCGTGCCGACACCGCCTCCGACCAGCGGTAGTAGCTGCGCTGCAGCTTGCCCCATTTGCTGCGCTGCCAGCCCAGGCCGTCGGTATGGATCGCAAAAGGCGTGCGGCGCAGCACCAGCGGCAGGGTCAGCGGGCCATTGCCGGGGTCCACCACCAGCACCGCGTCAAAACCCTGCCAAGCGGCATGCAGCAGCGCGCGCGCGCTGTGCAGCAGGCTCTCGAAGCTCTTGCCGCCGGGCGCACGCAGATACACCAGGCGCACGCCCCGGTACTGCGGCGGATGGTTGTCGAAATACTGGCTGCGGCAATAGACGGTGACGTCCATGCCGTGGTCAGCCACCAACCGAATGGCCACCTCTTCAACCAAGGTGCTGAAGCCGCTGTAGCGCGCCGGGATGCCACGGTCGCCGATGAGGGCCACACGCAAGGGTTGGGCTTGGATCATGGCCGAGGCTTCTTCATTCACTGGCCACCGCCGGCAGGGCGGCAACCGGGGCACGGCGTTGCGCCAGCGCGGCGCGCAAGCGCCTGAAGTCCTCGCGGCGCACCGCGCCGAAGGCCAGGCACAGCAGCGAAAAAACACCGGCCGCTGCGGCACCGTCCCACAGGCTGCCGGGCAAGCCGAGCCACCGCGCGCCGCCGCTGACCACCACCACGGCCGCCAGCACGCGCAGCGGCACGGACCAGCTCAAACGCACTCCGCCGACGCGCTGGCACAGCCAGATGGTCGGCAGCAGCCCCACCGCCACTTCGCTGATCAGGTAAGCCCCCGCCGCACCGCTGGCACCGGCCAGGGGCACCAGCCCATACAGTGCAGCGGCTTTTGCAAACAGCACCAGCAGGGTCAGCCAGATATTGTGAATCTGACGGCCGGCGATGATGACCATCGGGCCGATGACGGTTGCCACCACCCGCGCCAGGATGGCCCAGGACAGCAGGGCCAGCGCGGCGGCGATCGCCTGCCCCGGTGGGTGCAGCAGCTGCGCGATGCCCGGCGCGGCCACCGCCAGAGTGCAGCACAAGGCGCCGCCGACCAGCAAGGCGGCGTCCAGCGTGGCCTGCATGGTGCGCTGGAACATCGCGCGGTCGGCCACCCACTGCCGTGCAAGCACCGGAAACACCGCCATCGCCAGGGCTTGCACCACGATCACCGCCAGCATCACCACGCGCAGCGCCGCGCTGAAGTTGCCGGTCTCGTCGTGGTCGGCCCATGCGGTCAGCGCCAGCACGTCCAAGGCGTCGTAGGCGCAGACCACCAGGCCGACCAGGCCCAGCGGCAGGGAGGCCTTGACCAGAGGCCCCAGCCGCCCCTGCCAGCCAGCGGCAAACTGCCAGCGCGGTGCGCCGCGGGCCCAGGCCATGCAACCCAACAGATAGACGCCGCGCGCGGCTGCGTAGCACAGCAGCAGGCCCGGCAGGTTGGGCCCCTGGCGGCAGACCAGCCAGCTCGACAGCAACAGCACCACGGTCGACAGCAGCTCGGCGACGGCGTCACGGTCCATGCGCATCTGGGTACGGAATTCGACCCGGTAGACCAGCACTGCGGCGTACAGCGGCACCGCCACCGCGCCCGCCAGCATGGCCTGCTGCAGTGCCGGGCTCCAGTCCAGCAAGAAGGCGGTCAGCCACAGGGCCGGCACCGCCACCAGCACACAGGCGAGCTTGATAGCGGCCAGTGCCGCCAAGGTCGGGCCGCGCTGCGCGGGCGCCACCGAGAGGTCGCGCACGGCGATATCGGTCTGGCCGAAATCGACCAGCCATTCCGCCACCGCCAGCAGGCTCAGCACCAAGGCGTATTGACCGAACAGCTCGACCCCGCCGCTTTTCAGAACGATCAGCGCCACGCCAAATCGCAACAGCGTCATCAGCATGCGGCCTGCGGCCTGACTGCCGGCATTGCGCAGGATCACACGCGCCAGACCGCTGGGGTGGGCCGTCATCGCAACCTCGCGGCCGAGCCCGAAACTGAGCCCGAGCCCGAGCTGGCCCAGCGGCCACCCGGGGCTGCAGGGCCAGCCGGCAGCCAGCGCGCCGCGTTGCGCTGCGCCGGCCCGGCCCGGGTCAAGGCTGCGACATGCAGCGCGCTGCCGGCTTCATGGACGCGGCGCCACTGGCTCAGCGCCAGGATCAGTGCCGTGACGATCCAGAAGACCCGCGCATGCGGGTCGTTGCGCAGGTAAAAACTGCCTACGCCGTCGATCATGATGGCCAGGAAGCCGGACAGCAGCCCCACCCCGAGGGCGTGCAAAAAAGGGTCGCGCAATTTGAGATTACCCATGCCGACCCGGATCACCGCCAGGTGCAAACCGACGAACAACAGCATGCCGATGCTGCCCTGCTCGGCCCAGGTCACGGCCCAGGTGCTGTGCACCACCGGCCAATACTTGCCATAGCGGCCTGTCATCTCGTCGGCCGTCTTGTCCTTGCCATAGGGAAGTTGCAGAAAGACATATTTGTTCAAGCCCAGGCCCAGCAACGGCTTGTCCAGCACGATGGCGCGTGCGGTGCGCAGCCACTCATAGCGCACCTCGAGCGCATTGGGGTCGCTGCCCTGCAAACGCTTCAGGATCAGCGGGCTCAATGCCAGGCCGGCGATGACGGTGATGGCGATGACCAGCACCCGCATGGACATGAACCGGCTGCGCGAGACTGGGTGCCAGATGCCCAGCAGCAGGGCCAGCAGAAAGCTCGCGCCGAATGACAACCAACCAGAGCGTGACAGCGTGAATACCAGCGCCGGCAAGCCGAGCAAGAACACGCCGCCAGCCAGCAAGCGGATCGAGAACCTGACCGGCGCCAGCAGCAAGGCCACCGCCACCGGCAGCAGCAACGCCAGGTAGGCCGCAAAGAGATTGCCGGCCCCCATCAGGCCGCCAGGCCGAAAGACGAATTCGCGCGACAGCAGCGTCACCGAGCCGACAGACTCAATGCCCTCTTGGCCGCCTTCACCCAGGAAATCCAGGCCGAACTGCAGGCCCGTGGCGTACTGCGCGATGGCAAGGCCCGAGTTCAAGGCCACGCCCAGCAGCAAGGCCGTCATGGCATGGACAAACTGTTTTTGCCTGGCGACCTCGTTGATCAAGACCACCATCAGCACCAGCAGTTTGAGCATGCGCACCACCTCGTGCGCAGCGACCAGGCGGTAAGGCGCCTGGGCAATGCTCAGCACGCCCAGCCCTATCAGGGCGACCCACAGCCACAACAGCTTGGGGAAGACCCAGCCGCTGCTGCGCCCGGCCAGGCGGTCGCCGATCTGGAAACGGATCAGCAGCAGCAAGAAGATATCGACGCCGTCGATCCAGAAGGCCCCGGCGCCGCCCATGTGCGGCGAAATCAAAAAGGGCTTGCCGAGGCGCAGGGGCGCCGCCAGCAAAGCGGCGTACAGGCAGGCCAGACGGAAATTGCCACTGAGGGCGAAAAAGCCGCCCAGCAGGGTCAAGGCCAGCAAAAAAACGCTGTACTTGGTTTCGCCCAGCGCGAACACCGCCAGACCGCCGGCGAACAGGCCCAGACCGATCGCCACCACCCACCAGTGCCCGGCAGCCCCACGCCCGGCCAGCGGACTGTGTGCCAGGGTCGGCTCGACCCGAGCCATCAGCCGGTGGCGCTGGGGTACGGGTCGACCGGTGTCGCCAACACCAAGCCCACGCGCTGGGCACCGCATTCATTGAGCAGGGCCTGGCTGCGCTTGACGACTTGCAGATCGCTCTGGCCATCGACCACCACCAGCAAGACGGCCGCGACATGGGGCACAAAGGCCAACGAGCGGCTGCTGTCGTTGAGCAGGGAGCCCTGGACCAACACAAAGTCATGGCGCGCCTGAGCAGATTGCAGCAGCAGGCTCAGCGAGAGGCTGCGCGCCGCGGCCAGGTGGCCCGGACCCTGCGAGCCACGTGGCAGCAGCTTCACGCCGGGGTGGGCAGTGGCCGCTTCGGCGCCGGCCAGGGCCTGGTCATCGACGGTGGCCGCGAGCAGCAGATTGGTCAGCCCGGGCGCACCATCGACACCCAGCGCCTGGCTCAGCGAGCCCAAGCCAAAAGTGCCATCGACCAACAGCACCGAACGGCCCTGCTCTTCGGCCAGATGCCAGGCCAGTTCGGTGATCGACTCCACCGCCACCGCCTCTTCAGCCACAGCGGTGAGCAAGACGCTGCAGCCCGTTTCGCCCGGCACCAGGTCGGCGTCCAGGCGCAAGGCCAGCAGACCGAAAGAACTGGCGCCGAGGACTTGGCGGCTGGCGCGCGCGGGCTGGCCGCGGCGACGGGCGCCAGCGCGCCAGGGGAGGAAATTGACAAGTGGCATGGCGTTGGGCAAGGAGGGCTGGTTGGACGTTCAGCCGGGCAGCTTGAGCCGCGACAGCGCGCTGCCAGCGCCCGAGCCCGGCTTGGACTGCACACGCACTTCGGCATAGACCGGCATGCCGCGCCGCGCCGCCAGCGCGCCACGGCTGACCTCGGTGCGCAGCGCTTCACTGATCAAGGCCACACCAACGCCCATCAGCAGGCCGACCAGCACGGCAGCCGGGATCAGCAGCTTGAGATTGGGCCAGCTGGGCCGCATCGGCGGCTCGGCCTGGTCAACCACGCGCAAGCTGGCCGGCGCTGAACTGGCGGCCGAGCGCGAGACGTCGGCCATCATCAGGCGCTCGGTCAGCAGCTTGGCGCGCTGCTCCAGGCTGTCACGGCGGCGCGCCATTTCACGCGCACTGCGGTAGAGCAAGGGCAGTTCGTCGAGCCGCGACGACAGCTTGGCGAAGTCCTCGCGCCGCTTGATCAGGCTGGCGCGTGATGACGCCAGCTGGGCCCGCAGCCCCTGGGCTTGCTGGCGCAGGGTCTGGTAGGCCGGGTTGAGCGCTTTGCTCTGCGACAGTTCGGTCTTCTCGGGCTCGCTGGCCAGGCTGGTGCGGGTCTGGGCCAGCAGGCGTTCGGCCTCGCTCAATTCGGGCGATCCGGGCACAAAACGCTCGCGCAGCGCCTGCAAGCCGCTGGCTTGTTCAAATTCACGTGACAACAGCAGGCCGCGTACCCGGCTTTCCTGCAGCGTGCGCCCGCTGACGACTTCGCTCTGCTCGTTGCGCAGTTGCTCATCGACCACGGCCAAGCCGGCCTCGGCGCTGGCGATTGAGGCTTCCAGATCGGCGATGGTGCTGCGCAGCTCGCTCCATTTGCCCACCATGACCTTGTCCTTCTCGAAGTCGAAGGACAGCGAATTGCGTTGGTCGAAAGCCAGCTTTTCAGCCTCGAAGTCGGCCAGTTCACCGGCGGCCCTGGCGGACTCGCCTTTCAAGCTGCCAAAAGCGGTTTGTGCCTCGTCGGCGGACAGTTCGCGGCGCTGCGACAAATACACCGCCATGGCCTTGTTGGCGAACTCCGCAGCGCGGTTGCTGGGCGCCTTGACCACCAAGCGGCCCACCGTGGTGTTGCCAACCGGCTCCAGCACCATGCTTTTCCTGAAGGCTTCGACGGTGCGCGCGCGGTCGATCTGCTCCGGCGTCGGCGCAGAGGCCTTGGGGTCGGGCGGAAACAGCCATTCCTTGACCCACCGATAGGCCCGCCCCGGCAGTGATTCCTGCCACAGGTAGCCCAAGTGCATCAGAAAAGGATGGTGGACATCGTCAAAGCGCAGCTTCAAGTCATCGACAACGCGGCGCGCCACCTGGGTGGAGGTCATCAGCTCGGGCTCGGACTTGAGGTCGCCCTTGCGGAAGATGTTCCACAGCGCGTAGTAGTTGTTGCGCGACAAGTCGTCGTTGGCCTCACCCACCACCATCAGCTCGGCCACATAGATCGGCGGAAACAGGTAGGCATAGACCACCACCAGGCCCACTGACACCGCGCAGACCAGGGCAATCAGACGCAGCCGGTGCGAGACCGCCTGTTTCAGCCGGTCCAGCGAAGAACGCAGATCGAAGCTGTCGGCGTCCTGTGGTTGCGCCGCCGCGTCGGGTGCGCTTGCCCTGGCCACCGGGTTCACTGCCGGACCTTTGCTGCAGGTTCAAGCCAGCCTGGGGCAGGCAACCGGGTCGTCATGCGCTCAAGTCCTGACATCACACGATGCTCTTGACGAGCTTGTAGTTGAGATAGATCTGAAACGGCACCAGCGCGTCGGTCAGCAAGCGCGAGAGCTGCGATCGACCGCTCTCGGGAACGAACAGGATGTCGTCGGCCAGCAGTGGCATGGCTGCCAAGCGCATGTAAGGTGCCAGCTGGTTGTCAAAACCCGGGGTCGCAAAAGCCGCCAGCGGTATGGCTTGCAGATAGCCATCGCCCGACAGACGCACCAGGGCGGCGTCGCGCTCGGCGCCGCTGCGCAGCGTCCCACCGGCCAGCGCCAATGCCTGTACCGCCGTTGCGGCACTGCGCAAAGGCTGGGCCCCGGGCACCTTGACATCGCCCAGCACATAGACCGTGGCCGGCCGCACTTGGGTGGGGATGACCGCCACTTCGGGGTTGACCAGGCGGCCCGAAAGTGCAGTGCGCACCGTGGCGGCCAGCTCGCGCGGCGTCAGGCCGCCGGCCAGGATGTCCTGCACCAGGGGCAGCGAGATCATGCCGTCGGGCCGCACCGTGACCACGCGCGACGCTTCGGGCACGCGCCACACCGCCACTTCAACCAAGTCACCTGCGGCGATGAGGTATTCCTTCTGGAAGCGCGTGGACGACTTCAACACTTCGGGCGGCGCTTCAAGCCGGCCGACATCGGTCGAAGACGAGGCGCAGCCGTTCAACCAGGGCCAGGGCAGCGCCGCCAACGCCAGACCGGCCAAGCGACGCCTCCGCAGGCCGGATTGGTCAGGGTTTGCAATGCTTGCTGGTGGCATGGTGGGGTCGGGCAAAGTAGGGCTGAGGCCGATGAGGTCAGGATGCCGCAGCAGCCTGCAGGACTGGCTTGCATGCTACCAACCCGTACCCCGCATCACGGTGGACACCGTGCGCAACATCAGCTTCAGGTCCAGCGACAAGGACCAGGTATCGATGTACTTCATGTCCAGACGCATCCAGTCCAGAAAAGGCATGGTGGGGTCGTCGGCCAACTGCCACAGGCAGGTCAGCCCGGGCGGCATGCTCAGGCGCCGCCGCTGCCACCACTCGTTGCCCTGGGCCTCTGCCACCGGCAAGGGGCGCGGGCCGACGATGCTCATGTCCCCCGAAAGCACATTCCACAACTGCGGCAATTCGTCCAGGTGGTATTTGCGCAGAAAGCGGCCCGTCGGGGTGATGCGGCTGTCGTGGCGGATCTTGAAGGCCATGCCGTCGCGCTCATTGAGCTGCGCCATTCCGTCACGCAATTGCGGCGCCTCTTGCACCATCGACCTGAACTTGACCATGGCAAATTGCCGACCGTGCAGGCCCATGCGGGTCTGGCGAAACAGGATGGGCCCCGGTGAGCCGAGTTTCACCGCGACCGCGATGGCCAGAAAAACGGGCATCAACAGCACGATGCCGGCCGCGGCGCCGAAGACATCGATCAAGCGTTTGATCAAAAGATGGCTGTAATTCGAGGGCCCGCTGAAGTGCGTGACCATGGCGGTGCCGCCGACATAGGAGACCTCGGTCAGGTAACCATCGGTCTCGAACACCTCGGGCCGGAGCTTGACCGAGACACCGGCACCGCTGCAGACGGCCAGAATCTGGCTGATGACGTTGTAGTGGCTGCGCACCGGCAGCGTCACCACGATCTCGTCAATGATCCGACTGGCGATGATCTGGCGCAGTTCCTCTACGTCCGTGATGCGTTGCAGTGGAATGCCGGGCGCCACCTGGGCCATGAAGCCCTCGCGCTCGGCGTCGCTCTCGGCACAGTGCCCGGCGAGCGTCGCCGGGTCGGCCACATCGATGATCTGCTCGATGCGGATACCGTAATGCGGGCTGGCCAGGATGTCGCTGCACAAGGCGGCAGCGCGCCGGTTGTGACCCACGATGAGCCAGACCCGTTCGTCCCCCCCCATACGGCGGATGCCCCGAATGACCCAGCGCAGGATGGCACGCAGGCCCAGCACCGTAAGCATCGAACTGACCACCGCCGCGCCATACACCGCACCGGGCAGGCCTTGGGACACCACCTGCGTGACCAGACAGGCTGCGCCGGCCGCATACACGCCGACTTCGCACAGCACGGCCAATTCGAGCGCCACCTCTTCGGTGCGGCGGGCGTGGTAGATGCGCAGCCGGCCACCAACCAACACAAAGGCAACGAGGTAACTGCAAACATAGACCGTCATCGCCTGCGCAGAGTCGGCAGACCAAAAACCAGCCCGCATGCCCAACTGCCAGGCCGCACCGGCCGCCAGGGCGCCGGCCAGCGAATCGATGGTGCGCATCGAATGCGCCGCAACCCTGACATTGTGGTAGAGCATGCGTGCTTGTCGCTCCCGGAGCCGTTTGAAATCGAATCTGGCGCGGGCCCTGTCCTTGTTCGGGACTTTTTGCCGCCAATCTATTTTGATGTGATTTTGCTATGCGATAGTACCGGCTCGACATGGAACCGCGTACCCCTTGTTTGCGCGGGCCCACCTGTTTGGAGCGGTGCTGATGCGTGACTACCTGCCGTTCGGAAAACCCAACTTCTCCGAGCGTGAGGTCGCTGCGGTGAGCCGGGTCCTGCGCAGCGGTTGGGTCGGCATGGGCCCGGAAACCCTGGCCTTCGAGCACGAACTGGAACAGCACATCGGCGTGCCCCACGTGGTTACCGTCAATTCGTGCACTTCGGCGCTGTTGATGTCGCTGCGGCTGCTGGGCATAGGCCCGGGCGACGAAGTGATCTGCCCCAGCCTGACCTGGTGCAGCACGGCCAATGCAGCGCTGTACCTGGGCGCCAAGCCGGTGTTTTGCGATGTGGATGCCCACACCTTGTGCATCACGCCAGAAACCGTGCAAGCGGTCTTGACGACCCGCACCAAGGCCGTCATCGCCGTGCACTTCGGCGGATTGGCGGCCGACGTGACGGCGCTGCGCAACAGCCTGCCCGCCCATGTGGCCGTCGTGGAAGACGCTGCACACGCGTTTGGCTCGCGCTATGCCGACGGCCAGCGCGTGGGCGCATCGGGCAACCTGGTCTGTTTCAGTTTTTACGCCAACAAGACCTTGTCCACCGGCGAAGGCGGCGCCATTGCACTGACCGATGCTGCGCACGCGGACCGGCTACGCTCGCTGCGTCAGCACGGCCTGGCCGTGGATGCCTGGAAACGCTTCAGCCACCCCGAAACCGTGGTGCATGCCGACCTCAACGAGTTGGGCTACAAAGCCAACTACACCGACTTGCAAGCCTGCATCGGGCGGGTGCAATTGGCGCGTCAAGGCGAATTCGCCGCCGCACGCGCCGCCGTAGGGCAGATTTACCGCCAGGGCCTGGCCGGCTTGCCGCTGCGCCTGCAGGCCGATTGCACCGCCGCCAGCCATTCGCAGCATCTGTTCGTCGTCGTCCTGGATGAAGCGGCGTCCATCGACCGACACCAATTGCTGACGGCACTGCGGGAGCGCCGCCTGGGCGCCACCGTGCACTACGAGCCTTTGCACCTGATGCCGCTTTACAGGCAGGGTCAGGCACCGGTACGGCTACCAAACACCGAGCACATCGGCGAGCGCATCGTGACCTTGCCCATCGGCGCCTGCGTCACACCGCAAGACGCGCAAGACGTGCTGGATGCCATGCACGAGGTGCTGGCCTGACCCAAGCGGCGCGGATGCCGCGCCGGTGACGCGCCGGCAACGCGCCGGCAACGCGCCGGTAACGAACTGGTCAACGTGCCGGGCTGGCGAGATGCAAAGTTCGACCACGGCAACCGCTGGCAGGTTCTTTCACGTCGCTGGAGCCCGTGGCACCGGCAAGTCCAACCCGGTCAAGGCTTTGCTGGCGCTCGACTTGCGGCTGACCGTTCCGGTCTTGCACACGGCGCGCAGCCATGACCGCTGGCTGGCGCTCACCACAGCCAACGTCGAGTGCAATCTGCCAGAACCGGGCGTCATGGGCTTCAAGACACCGCGCGTGCGAAGCAGTCGACTGTTGCTGGTTCCCGCCAGTGCCGAAACACGCGGGCTCGGCACCAAAGCATTCGCCAATTTTTTTCCCGGCGGAGCCCACAAGACGTCCTGCGATCGGCCCCGCGGCCGGCCCTGAGAACGCGACGGAACCGCGGCCCCGGCCGCCGCGCTGACCGCGCCTGGGGCGCACGGCACCGCCTGAGCGGCAAGCAGCCGGTTTGGCGCCAGCGCTGCGGCAGCCGGATCAACTGCGCGACGCGTCCGGGGAGGCGATGCGGGCCTGGCCGACCGGGTGCGCGGCAGCGTTGGCCTGCAGCGTGGCCGCGTGCTGCTCGGTGGCCAGACGGTCCAGGCTGCCCAGCGTGGCCAGCGTGACCAGCAGCGACAGGCCGAGCGCGGTGGCGCATGGGTTGAGGCGGCGGGCTTGAAACGTGTTCATCGGGGGCTCCTGAGGGGTGGATCGATGGCTGGACTTTAGGCAGCGCACCGGCCGACGGCGAGTGGCCTGCGATGAAAGGCGGCACCTCGTGGATGAAGCGCCAAACCCCGTGATGGGCCGCGATGGTCCGCGGTGGGCCGCGCTCGACCCGACCCGGCGTCACCCAGCGGATGGCCGTCTGGCAGCCCACCACCCCGGCGCCTCGAAGGCCAGGATCGGGCCGCACACAGCAGGCCCGAAAGCCGCCGCCTCAGCCGTAGACCGCCAGCGCCGCCGCCAGCCGCCGCTGCACTGCCACGCGCAGGCTGTCGGGCGCCAGCACCCGCACCTGCTCACCCTGGCGCAGGATGTCCATCACCAGCTCGGTCTCGTCAACGTAAGGCAGGGTCAGCTCCCAGCTGCCATCGGGCAGGAACCGGCCCTGCTGCTCGGCATGCCACTCCTCGCTGCTGATCCAGGGGGCCGCCTGGGCGCTGAAGCGCAGCACCGCCTCCTGGCGTGTGCCGCCGGCAAAAATGCCGTAGCCGGTGTCCATCTCGGCCTGCACCTGGCGCATCGCCACGTCCTTGGCGCGGGTGTCTTGCACGCTGGCCTGCTGCACCGCGTCCAGCGCAAAACGCAGCAGGCGCTCGCGCTGGTGGCACCAGGCGTCCAGGTACCAGGTGTTGCGGTAGTGCACCAGGCGCTGGGGCGAGACCTCGCGCTCGCTGACCTCACCACGGGCCCGGGTGAGGTAGCGCATCTGCAGCCGGCGCCGGCGCATCAGCGCCTCGCCCATGCGCTCGAAACACTCGGGCGCCACCGGCCGGCGCAGCGCGCTGATGATCCTGACCCGCTTCATCAGCGCCTTGGCATCGGTCTCGCCGCCGGGGCCCAGCAGGTCGTGGATGCGGTCGAGCAGCGGTTGCAGATGCCGGCTGAGCATGCCGTCGGCGTCGATGCCGCTGAGCAGCTGGTGCGCCATCAGCAACGAGTACAGCTCGCGCTCGTTGAACCACAGGCCCGGCAGCTCATGACGGGGGCCGCCTGCGGACCGGGCGCCCGCTGCGCCGGCCGAGCCGGTCACGCCGGTGGCAAAGCGATAACCATTGCTGTCGCGGTCGTACTCGATCGGCGCGCCCAGCTGGTCGCGCAGGTATTCGAGGTCACGCTTGAGCGTGGCCGGCGACACCTCCAGCGCCGCCAGCAGATCGGCAAACGGGATCGACCCGCGCTGGCGCACCAGCAGCTCGATCTTGTACAGGCGGTCGGTCTTGGGCATGGCGGGCTCCGGGCAGGCATTGCACACAAACGCGCAACCCTCAAGTCTGCCACGGCGCTGGCTCAAAGCCTGAGCCAGCGCCGCAGCCGAGGGTCAAAAATTTTTTCCGAAACTGGCTCACTCCTTGAGCCAGTCGGCACAGACACTGAATTTGTCGGGGCTGTCCCGGCGTGCACCCGAAGAGAGAGTCCCATGGCCCAAGCCGCCTTTGAATTCAGCCCTCCGAGCCAGCCGTCCGGCGCGACTGACGCCACCGGCCGGCGCGGCCAGCCCGCCACGCCAGCGGGCAGCAATCCGATGGACAGCACAGGCTTCGAGATCGGCTGGGACCACGCCCACCACCGCCTGACGCCGCCGCTGCGCCACCTGCACGACCACAACCCGGTGCGCCAGGGCTGGGCCGCCGGCCGGGTCGTGTTTGGCAGCCGCACCCTGACTACCACCGGCGCCGTGCGCCAGTGGCTGGCGCTGCGGCTGGAGGCGTGGCAGCACGGTCAGGAATTTGAAGGGGTACAGGTCAACGCCAGTTTTCTGGCCCGCATCGCCGCCGATGAATGCCCCGTCAGCCGCCAGCCGCTGACGCTGTGCGCGGCGCGCACCGGCGACACGGTCGACGCCAGCCAGGCCCGGGTCTGCCGGCTCAACCCGCAAGCGGCCTATGCCGCCGGCAACCTGGCGGTGCTGAGCCAGCGGGTGGCGGATGTCCACTCCGGCGCAGCCCGCCCGGACGGCGACACCCTGAGCGCCGACGAGCGCGTCCGCCTGAGCGTGCTGGCCAGCTTTGCCACACCGATGCCGCATGCCCAGGCCGCGCTGCTGCCGCTGCGCCTGCTGCCGCCCAACCGGGTGCGGGTGATCAACCCGGTACAGGCACTGCAGGTGATGCTGACGCTGCAGTTCACCCAGGCAGGCTTTGCGCGGCGGCTGCTGGGCCTGTCGGCGCTGATGCCCAACAGCGAGGCCCGCCAGCTGTTCCAGATCTTCATGCACACGCTGCTGGCGCGGCGTCTCTCGGTCGGGCAGGCGCCGGGCGCGCCGACGCTGCGCCGGGCGATGGAGGACAGTTGGGCCGATGTGCTGGTCAACCGGCGCTGGCAGCGCCTGGCCACGCGGCTCAGCGCGGCTGACTGCGAACGGCTGCTGCAGCGCGCCAGCCACCGTGGGCTGGTGGTGGGCGGCAGCCGCTGGGTCAGCAGCGACAGCGCGATTGAGGGTTGGGCGCTGGACGGCGCAGCGGAGGGCGCGCGGGCAGCCCGGCGCTTGCCCGCCGACATGACCGCAGCCTTGCCCAGCGCGCCATCGCGGCCAGTTCAGACCGCAGCGGCAACCGGTGCGGCCAAGCCGGGCAACACCCGCAGCCTGGGCTCGCAAAAGCTGGCCAACTGAGCCGGACTCACCTGCAACGGCTCACGCCAGTAGCGTTGGGCTGCACCGATATGGGTGGCCAGGCATTCCAGCACCGGCGGGCTCGGGTCAAACTGGCACAACAGGTTGGCGCCGCGCCACAAGGCCGCGGTCGGCTGCTGGCGGTCACCGGACACCGCCATGGCGGCGGCCACGCACTGCAACATCACGTCGGCCCGCCATTGGCGTCGCCACAGACCGGGCTCGTGCAGCCGGCCGTCACCGCCCTTGTAGCTCAGGCACAGCAGGCCGCTGCCGTGCGACAGCACTGCGTCGGGCTGCGCCAGCAAGGCGGCCACCCGGTAGCCGCTGCGCTGGCCTTCGGGCGCCAGCAACGTCGCCGGGCTGCCCCGGAGGATGGGCAACTGCCGACCGACAAAGTCCGGGCGGGCGTCGACCTCGGCCGGGTCGAAAAAATAGGCGCGCACCCGCACCCCCAGCAGTTCGGCCTCGTCATGCCAATCCAGCTTGTCCGTCATCGCAGCTCCGCAGTGATCAAGGGCGCGGCAGCAGGGGCCGATGCCGCAGGCTCTACCGTCGCGGCAGGTGCCGCCCTGTCCGGCGGCAGTGTCGGAGCCGGCTGGGTGGCAGCCGGCAGTGTCGGCGCAGGTGCCGGCGCCGCCGGAACGGGCGGCAGGACGGCGGCGCGCTCGGTGGCCCGCTGGCCTGCGGTCGGGCCCAGCCCCGGCGCGGTCGGGGCGCCCAGCCAGGCCTGCGCCGTCCACAACGCCAGACCCAGTCCCATGCCGGTCACGCCCAGCTTGAGCACGCCCATCGACAGCAGGCTGCGCTCGACTGAAGGCTCGACCGGCGCCACGGCTGCGGTCAGCATGTCGACCGGGGTCGGGACCGTGGCGTTGCAGGAGTCGGTCGGGTCCACCAACACCCAGCGGATGCCCTGCACGCCCAGCGGGGTGATCTGGCTGGCAATCTGAACCTGGATCATGGGGTCGCGCCTGGCATGGTCGATGTCAACAAGAGGGTGAATTGCGGCGGCTTGAGGCGGGAGGTGGTCAGGCGCCCGAGGCGCTGCCGGCAAACGCGCGCGCCCTGTCGGGCGGCGCTGGCGCGGCCAAGGGTGTCGGTGTTGCTGCGGTTGCGGCCATGCCAGCCTGGCCAGCGCGGTCGGCGGCGCTTGGCGAGGCGGCCAGCGCCAATGCCGCAGCAGCCACCTCGGCCGGCCGACGATCGGCCGGCGATCCGGAGCGGGCGCCGCGCTCGGCGGCGGCCAGGGCCAGTGTGGCCCGAACCATGCTGGCCAGTGCCTCGCCTTGCAGATCGGCAGGGCGCTGCGCCGGCAGCCGTTGACGCAGCGGCGTCAACAGCACACACAGCGCACCCACGGCAAATCCGAAGGCGCCGAACAGGGTGGCAGCGGCCAGTGGCTGCCTGTTGGCGTACAAGGCCAGGCCCAGCGCGGCAAAGCCGCAAGCGCCGCTGGCGCCGCCCAGCAACACCGACACCGCAGGCCCCAGCAAACGCCTCACCACAGTGCTGCTCCAGCCGTCGGCCTGCCGGCAGCACCGCAACACCCCCACAACCGAGGAATCTCGACTCTCATAGGCCGTTTTTCGGCAGCGACGACCACAACTTGAGCCACCAGAGGCCTGGGTCACGCGGCCGGCGCTTGTCGGCTCGATCAAATCACGGTGCGGGCCGCCCCGGCGGCAGTGATCAACAGGCCGTCGTCGTTGTGCAGGCGCAGGCGGTGTTCGACCGGGTCCCTGAGTCCGGCACCGGGCAAGCCTGCCCGTCGGCATTGCGGCGCAGCAAAGGGCCACGCCGCCAGCACAGTTCGAGGGTGCTGCCTATCATGCAGCCCTGCGCCCGCCCGGTCGATCGTGATGCAGGGCCGCGCTCTACCAGCCCATCTCCCCCAGCCGCCCCAAAACCCGAGGTCCACGACGTTGACACGCTGCCGCCCCGTCCCGGCCTTGCTGGCCGGCGTGATCGCTCTGGGCTGCGCCACCGCACAGGCGCAGCGCGGCGATGCGGCATCCCGAGATGCCTCCCCCCGCGCTGTAGCACCGCGCGGTGCACTGCTGGCCGACGAGTTGTCCAATATCGAGGTCTTCAAGCGTGTCTCGCCCTCGGTGGTGCACATCACCACGCTGGCCACCGAACGTGATTTTTTCAACCGCAGCGTGCAGCAGGTGCCGCGGGGCACGGGCACCGGTTTTGTCTGGGACAACGCCGGCCATATCGTGACCAACTTCCATGTCATCCAGGAGGGCAGCGGCGCCCGCGTCACGCTGGCCGACCAGACAAGCTGGCCCGCCACGCTGGTGGGTGCGTTTGCCGACCGCGACCTGGCGGTGCTCAAGATCAACGCGCCGGCGGCCAAGCTGCCCGCCATCCCGATCGGCCTGAGCCGCGACCTGCAGGTGGGCCAGAAGGTCTACGCCATCGGCAACCCCTTCGGCCTGGACCAGACGCTGACGGTGGGCATCGTCAGTGCGCTCAACCGCGAGATCGAGTCCTTCAACAGCCGCACCATCCGCGGCGTGATCCAGACCGACGCGGCCATCAACCCGGGCAACTCGGGCGGGCCGCTGCTGGATTCGGCCGGGCGGCTGATCGGCGTCAACACCCAGATTGCCAGCCCGAGTGGCGCCAGCGCCGGCATCGGTTTTGCCATCCCGGTCGACGAGGTCAACCGCATCGTGCCGCGGCTGGTGCGTGACGGCCGCATCACCCGCCCTGCGCTGGGCATTGCCGCCGGCAACGAGGGCCTGCGCCGCGCACTGCGCCTGCCCGAGGGCGTGGCGCTGGTGCAGGTCAACCCCGGCGGGCCCGCGGCACGTGCCGGCCTGCGGGCGTTTTCACGCGCGCGGGACGGCAGCATCGTCGGCGGCGACGTGATCACCGCGATCAACAACGAGCCCATCGCCAGCCTGGACGACATGCTCACGCTGCTGGAGAAGCGCCAGCCCGGCGACAGCGTGACGCTGTCGCTGTGGCGCGACGGGCGCAGCCGCAAACAAGCGGCGGTGCTGGGCAGCACTGACTAGCGGGGACGTTGCCCACCGCCCGTCCAGACTTCGCAAGCCCGGCCGGGCAGGCAGGCAGGCAGAGGCCGTCGGTTAGGATGCCGCGCCGCTGACCGTCCCCACCGGCCGCACCCGCAACCCGTCCCCGCCCACCGGAGCCCTTGTCCATGCAAATTGTCTGCCTCGATCTCGAAGGTGTGCTGATCCCTGAAATATGGATCGAGTTTGCCCAGCGTACCGGCATAACCGAGTTCAAGCGCACCACCCGCGACGAGCCGGACTACGACAAGCTGATGCGCTACCGGCTGGCGCTGCTGAAGACCCATGGCTTGAAACTGGCCGACATCCAGAACGTGATCGCCGGCATGGCGCCGATGGCGGGTGCCAAGGAGTTTCTGGACGACCTGCGCAGCCGCTTCCAGGTCATCATCCTGTCGGACACTTTTTACGAGTTTGCCGACCCGATGATGGTGCAGCTGGGCCGCCCCACGCTGTTTTGCCACAAGCTGGTGATCGACGCCGAGGGTTTTGTCGCCGACTACACGCTGCGCCAGCCCAATCAGAAAGCGCATGCCGTCAATGCGCTCAAAAGCCTGAACTACCAGGTGATCGCGGCCGGTGATTCGTACAACGACACCGGCATGCTGGGCGCGGCCGACGCGGGGTTTTTCATCCACCCGCCCGAGTCCATCGTCGCGCAGTTTCCGCAGTACCCGGTCAACCGGAGTTATGCCGAGTTGCAGGCCAGCATCGACAACGCGTCAGCGCGCTTGGCGGCAGCGGCCTGACGTCGCTGCCCACTGCGCTGGCGGCCCGGTCCGTCAACGAGCCGACGCCGGTACGCCCACCCCAGCCGATCCACCCACCACGCAGCGACCCGCCACGCAGGCCACTCCCGGATCGGGGTTGTAGCGGCAGTTGCCGGCCATGCCACTGGTCTCGTTGCGGCGCTTGGCTGCGGCGGCCAACTCGGCCGACCAGGCTTTCAACTGCTCGGCCGACGTCGAGGTGATGGCGTAAGGCAACCACTGCTCAGGGCCGCCGCAGGGCTTTTCGCCGATCGGCAAAGTACGGCATTGGCTGATGTCGCTGCACTTGGCTTCGCCTACCGCGCCGCGGATACGCGCCAGCAAAGCCGCCTCGTCAACAGCGCCCTTGCCGGTCTGGGCTTGGCAGGCCTGCAGGCCCAGCCCGGCAAGCACCACCCATGCCGCCCGGCGTGCTGCGGCAGGCCAGTGATTGGGGGACGGGTTCAAGCGGCGATCTGGGCGGCGAGGCATGGCTGAGGCTCCTGTTCGGCAGGGAAAGACCCAGCCGGCATTGACTGATCTTGCACCCAACATGTGTTCGCCTTGTTGCGCTGACGCGACGCCCTGACCTGTCCACGGCCGGCACCACGCCGGTGCGAACGGCATCACGACAAGACCCACCGCCGGCAAAACCCGCCGCGCCGTTGCATCATGCAACCCATGATCCCCTTGTCCGTACTCGATCTCGCCCCGATCACCGAAGGCAACGACGCCGCCACGGCGCTGCGCCACACCCTGGACCTGGCCCAGCATGCCGAGGCCTGGGGCTACCGCCGCTACTGGCTGGCCGAGCACCACAACATGGACGGCGTGGCCTGCTCGGCCACTGCGGTGCTGATCGGCCATGTGGCGGGCGGCACGCGCACGATCCGGGTGGGCTCGGGCGGCGTGATGCTGCCCAACCATGCGCCGCTGGTGATTGCCGAGCAGTTCGGCACCCTGGCCACGCTCTACCCCGGCCGCATCGACCTGGGCCTGGGCCGCGCACCCGGCACCGACCAGCAGACCGCCCGTGCGCTGCGCCAGCACCTGGCCACCAACGAGGACCAGTTTCCGCAGGACGTGATGGAGTTGCAGGCCTACCTCGGCGATGGTCTGCCCGGCCCAGTTGGACAAGCAGTGCGGGCGATCCCCGGCATCGGCACCCATGTGCCGATCTGGCTGCTGGGGTCCAGCCTCTACAGCGCCCAGCTGGCCGCCTACCTGGGCCTGCCGTTTGCCTTTGCCTCGCACTTTGCGCCCGACATGCTGATGCAGGCGTTGGAGGTCTACCGCGCCACCTACCGGCCCTCAGCCGATTGGCCCGAGCCGCACGCGATGGTCGGTGTCAACGTGATCGTGGCCGACACCGACGACGAGGCGGCAGGGCTCTTCACCTCGCTGCAGCAGCGATTCTTGGGCATGCAACGCGGTGTGCGCGGGCCGCTGCCCCGGCCGATTGACCCGGCCGTGATGGCCACGCTGTGGAGCGACCGTGAAAAAGCCGGCGTGCAGCGCATGCTGGCCGCCACGGCGGTGGGCAGCCCGACAACCGTTCGCCGGCAACTCGACGCGATCATCGACCGCACCAAGGCCGACGAGCTGATCGTGGCCGGCGCGGTGCATGACCATGCGGCGCGGCTGAAATCCTACGAACTGCTGGCAGCGTTGTAGTCATCGCCGGGCGCCGCCTCGGCTAACCAGTCTGGCCGGGACAACTCAGCCTTCCAGCACGAGCAAAGCCTCGTCGCGCCAAAACGCCACCGCGTCGAAGTA
>Ga0105047_10000870_pt1 | contig 53162 bp, 56 predicted proteins | sample MAT04_FD_78384 | JGI IMG/M metagenome (GOLD analysis project Ga0105047, IMG submission 78384) | Freshwater microbial communities from Lake Fryxell liftoff mats and glacier meltwater in Antarctica - MAT-04 (megahit assembly) | ecosystem: Environmental > Aquatic > Freshwater > Ice > Liftoff...
ACTTCAATCATTTTGACCTACAGGGGATCTATATGAAAGTTACCGGTATAATTCTGGCAGGAGGTAAAAGTTCCCGGATGGGCTCGGACAAAGGTATGCAGAAGCTTTTCGGGAAACCATTGGTCAGTTATGCCATAGAAGGGCTATGCGGATTGTGCGACGATATAATTATCAGTTCTTCTTCAGCAGAATATGCCGGATTTGGATACAAGGTAGTAGCTGATGAATTTCCCGGCATTGGCCCTATGGGTGGGATATATTCAGCATTACGGCAATCTGAAACAAACAGTAACCTTGTGCTTTCCTGTGATATGCCATTTGTTTCAAAAGAATTGCTGTTATTTATCTTGCAAAATTCTTCAGGTTACAAGGTTGCAGTTCCCTGGCAGGGAAACCGCCATTACGAACCGCTATGTGGCTTCTATAATCTAACTGTATTGGATCAGATGAGAGCTTACATTCAGAAAGGAAATTACAAATTACCTGATTTATTTGAAGAAATTAGTATTAACCGTTTGGTTATCAATAATAATCTGGACTTTTACCAGGATAATCTTTTTTTGAACGTCAATTCAAAACATGACTTGTTGGCAGCCGAATACATGATGAAAAGCAGAAAATAATTTTCCATTCATGTTTTATTCTTTCTTAATATTGCCAGATAATTCTCCGAGTTTTCATTTCTAACAACCGCAAGGTTTACGAAATGTTAACCGATGGGTTGTACCGGAAACAGTACAGCCTCCCGAATACTAACTGAATTGGAAAGGAGAACCATGGTACAAAACGAATTACTTTTTGTAATAGGCCTGATGCTTATTGCATTTTTCTACTCTTCGGTAGGACATGGCGGAGCCAGCGGATACCTCGCACTGATGGCGCTTTTTGGCTTTGCTCCCGGATCAATCCGTTATTATGCGTTGATACTCAATTTGGTAGTATCGGCAATCGCTTTTATTTCGTATTACAGGGCTGGGTTTTTGCGCTGGAGGAAAGTTCTGCCATTTCTAATCACTTCAATACCTGCAGCTTATATCGGGGTACAGTTCAGTATTAACCCTACCATTTATAAAATCATCCTTGGCATTATGTTGATTATTGCAGTGATGCGTATGCTGCTTGTCCGCAATACTGAGAATGAAACTACAAAGGATCCACCGTTGACACCGGCACTTGGAATAGGATTGGTACTTGGCCTGGCTTCGGGTATTATCGGCATTGGCGGAGGTATTTTGTTATCTCCCATTCTCATTCTAGCTAAGTATGCAAAAATCAAAGAAGCATCAGCAGCTTCTGCTATTTTCATTTTTCTGAACTCCGCAAGCGGTCTGGCAGGTTTGTTTACTTCACACTTCAGTTTTCAGCCAAATATTATCTATTGGTTATCAGGTGTTATGGTAGCTGGTTTTGCGGGATCAGCTATGGGTAGCCGTTCATTTTCGGAACTTAACCTCAAACGTGTGCTTTCAGTGGTGTTGATTGCAGCCAGTATTAAATTGTTCTTTTTCTGAAAAACTTGATTACCAGACTGGTATAACACATTTTTTGCTCCTGTCGCGGATAACCTTATCCAAATCAATAAGGCTTCGCTTTATCACTGATGAAGTTGCATCATGGCACGTAAGGCATGCACCGGCAGTCAAAATTCTTTTTTGCTCCGAAAGGTTAAATGGTCTCATCCCGATGCGTGTTGCAGCCTGATCTTTACGCTCCTGCATAAAGCTGGTCCAGGCATCTTCCGGCAATCCGTCATACTTACTGTTTTTATAAAGAGACTCAAAACTCCATTTCCCTGCTGCTGAATAAGTCAGTTTTCCCCTCCCATAGCCAATTGCCAGCGGATCATTATGGCAGGATTTGCAGCTTCTGCCTTCCCGTTGTGTGGTATGTGCAGAGGCAGGTGCATACAAACGGTGGAAAATAGTTCCTTTATCTTTGCCAAATGATCCTTTATCAATCGTCATGATCATACCGGGCGTAAATGTACCAACCATTCCGTTTTTCTTCGATTTGTCTGTATTGTTAATTCCCAGTACCGGAGGTTCAGCCATTCCTTCCGTAGCATATTCAATCCAGGTTCCTTTGCGTGATGTATTTTTAAGCATATCGAAACCTTTTGTCAGGCTTTCGTAACTGTTGTGACAACCAATGCATTGCGGCACCCAGGCTGCATGACAGGCTTCGCAACTAAGCCTGGCATGTGCTTTGCCTTCGGTGCAGGCGCTGGCCGGAGGTTTCATGATAACGGTTCCGGCTCCTGATTTCTTAATCATGCTCAGTCTGGTGCCTTGCTCTTCAACGAGTGTATTTAAAAGAGGCTTCCCGTCTTTTTGAGTTAAAATAACCTCTACCCCTTCCGTTTTGAATTTCCGCGACCATGTAATCAGTTGGGTTTCCTGGTCAGTTTCCGCCAGCAATTTCCGCCTGTTTGCTTTCGATGTATGGCAGTCGCTGCATTGTATTTTTACAGCGTCTTCCTTGTGGGCGTAATTTTTCCCATCTCCCATAAGTTCGTACGATCCATGGCAGTCAATACAAAGCATCCCTTTCTGATGATGAATATCTGCTGAAATTTTTACAAAAACCCGTTTATCTGGTAAAACCTGATAATTGTTTTTGCCTTTAACCGTTTCCGGTTTCATTTCAGTTTCATGCCAGCCTTCGTAATTCATTGATATACGTCCTGACCGGCTATGACAACTCTTGCATTTATCGTTAGTGATGTTCAGATCAAGAGCCGGGTGGAAAAGCGGAAGTGCAGTGTCAGATTTCTGTTTTCTGCGCATTTGGTTTAAAGTGGAGAGTGCTTTTTCGTCGTAGGAAAGATGGCAGGCGAGGCAACCTCCGCCTCGTTCGAGCCATTCGGCAGGACCGGTTTTTGTTTTTTCGTTTCCTAGATGGCAACCTGCGCAGAGATTCCGCAAATGCGTTTCTGAAGCAGAGTAACCAATATTGTTAACATGCTCATTTGCGTTTAAATCCGAGGATTCACCAAAAACCCATTTATCCACGCTGATAATTCCTCTTAACGATGTCATAAGCGATTTGTCAACACGCTCAACAATTCCTGGATGGCAGCCAATATTCCCGCAAGCTACAGAAGCATTCGACAGATTTCCAGGAACGGCATACATTTTGTCATGAGCCTTGATTTTATCAAGTGTGAGAGGGTCTCCACCATGACAAGAGTAGCACCCGATATATTCAGGTTTGTGCGCATCCGAAAAGCCGCTCATGCCTTTGTGGCACGAAACACATCCTTCGGCATGTCCCTGGACAATGTCAGGTTGCACAGTATCAATTGCGTTAAAACTGATTTTTTCAGGATAAAATAAAGGCTGCAATTTATATTCCTTACTCCCTGGCCACTGCCATTGCCACATAGGTCCGCGAAAGAAAAATCCGGCTACCGTTAACAGTGCATAAAAGATGATCATCACAACAAAAAACCGCTTGATCAGCTTGCTGTGCAAAAGTTTTATCCAGGGAATCAAATAAATTAATACCAGCAAAGTAAGCAATCCAAGGCTGATATAAAGCGGATTCGTAATCCAGTGTAATGTTTCCTGCAGCCCGACAAAATACCAGGGACCCTTCATAACAGCATCATTCAAACCGTTGATCGGCGCACGGAAAATGAAACTGATTATAACAATTATTAATGTGGTAATCAGTAAAGTGCTGATGTTCACTTTCAGGCTTCGGGCATGCTCCATAATCACCACAAACAGAATTACTGTAGCTGTAGCAGCATGTTGAATGTATAAAACCTGGAAGTTTCCTTCCGGTCCGATAAAGGTTTGTTGAAGCAATACACCTATCCAGGGCAGGCTACTGATAAGTGATGAAAGGATGCGATGTGCCTGCAGGCTGTCGCCATCGGCCTTCAATATGAAACCGGAAAGCATCACATACAAAGCAAAAGCTATTGAAAGGGTTAGCCTGAACCAGACACTTTTCTTTTTGATGTTCGTTTCTGTCCCTTTCCAAAGATGGTCGAAAATATGGATAAGAGTCAGCAAAAAAAACAGTTGTGCACTCCAGTAATGGATATTGCGTAAAAGTGAAGCAGCCGGATTTGCAGTAACTAGTTTCGTTACCGAAAGATAAGGATTTACAACATCGTAGGGCACAGCCAGTAAGGCTCCCGATACTGCACACACAATAATTGATGCCGTTGCGACCCAGCCATAGGTATCAAAAGCAATTATTTTTCGTATGTGTGCCGGTATTTTCAATTTTCAGATTTTAATGATGATTTCACCTGTTTTTGCATTTGTACTGAAAGGAATCCGGGCCAACGGAAGTCCTGCAGGTCCTTGTAACACCTTACCCGTTGCTGCTTCGTATTTCGAACCATGACATGGGCAAATAAGCTGACCGTCTGTTTCGCGGTTTATCCTGCACCCTGCATGTGTACACTGATTTGAAAATACTTTGAGTCCATCTGTAGATTTTACAACAATAAAACGATCGAATAAAAAAACGCCTGTTCCTAGCTTTGTCGCATTAATCATTTTAATGACAGGCTTTTCGGACAACTTTTTTTGCCTTCCGGTCACTAAATACCAGATTGTAACAAATGCAGCGGCAAAAGCTAATGTTGTAAGCTTAAGGAATGTTTTCCGGTTAATCAATCGGTCCTTCTCCAATGCGGTTTTTATCTACCGCCAAAACTATAAATATTTATCGAGCATATAACCAACAATTATTTACATCATAATGGTTCAGATCATATTATTTTATGATCTGCGACAGTTTATATTTTGAGTAATTATAATCTTATATAATATATTGATATTCAAATATATAAAAACATTTGTATGAATTTATATTCGTTCTAAAGTAGAGCTTATATAATTGATAATGAGCATATAAGCGTTATCGAAAGCCAGTTATAATTTTATTCCATATTGTAATCATTTGATATCCAGTGCAATGAACTTATAGTTATATAGTTATCATTTTTTGTATGTATTTAACTTTACTCTACTTTTGTTATTAGAATAACAACTAAAAACGACTGAAATATAATTGCAAGTAATTGACAGTCAAAACAAAAAATACATGAACACAAGGAGAGATTTTATTAAAATTTCAGCTTTAGGGATTGGTGCGACTGCTGTAACCGCTGGAGCAGCCAAGGCCGTGCTGGGTTCATCTTTGTTTGGTAATGATAACGGAAGCGAAACAGAAGCATTTCGAAGAGTGCCTACTTATTGCGAAGTATGTTTCTGGAAATGTGCCGGTTGGGCTCATGTTACCAAAGATGGAAAAATTCAAAAGATCATCGGGAATGACGATGATCCACAATGCAATGGCAGGCTTTGCCCGCGCGGCACTGGTGGTGTAGGCATGTTTTCCGATCCCGACAGGCTCAAAACCCCTTTAATGCGTGTTATAAAAGATGGCAAACAAACCTACCGCGAAGCGAGCTGGGACGAGGCTCTTGGTTTTATTGCCTCGAAAATGAAAGATTTAAAGGACAAACACGGGCCTGAAAGCATGGCCTTATTTTTCCATGGTTCATCCGGAAATCATTTTTCGCACCTCATGAAAGCCTATGGAACTGCAAATCTTGCAGCTCCTTCGTTTGCACAGTGCCGTGGGCCGCGTGATGTAGGTTTCGATGCCACGTTTGGCGAGTCGGTTAGCAGCCCTGAAGTTACAGATATTCGCGACACCAAATGCCTGGTATTGATAGGCTCTCATATTGGTGAGAATATGCATAACGGTCAGGTGCAGGAAATGAGCGAAGCTATCGACAAGGGAGCAGTAATTATTACCGTTGATCCCCGACTTTCGACAGCTGCATCAAAATCGAAATTCTGGCTGCCAATAAAACCATCAACCGATATCGCTTTGTTGTTATCATGGATTCACGTGCTGATTTATGATGAGTTGTATAATAAAGAATATGTTACAAAATATGCCGAAGGCTTTAATGAGCTGAAAGAGCATGTAAAACTGTTCACACCCGAATGGGCCTATGGGATCACGACCTTAAAACCGGATTTGATCCGCAATACGGCACGGGAAATTGCTAATGCCGCTCCGTCGGTCATTATTCATCCCGGTCGTCATGCAGCCTGGTATGGCGATGATGCACAACGTACCAGGGCAATTGCAATTCTTAACGCTTTGCTGGGTTCGTGGGGCAACAGGGGCGGATTATTCTTCAAGGAAGGAATAAAAGTGCCTGAATTTGCACATCCCGAATACCCGACACCAGCCTGGTCGTGGAAAGAGCTGAGCAACGGCAGATATCCTTTGGCTAACGAAGCCATTACCAATACAGTAATTGAGGCTTCAATACCTTCGGCGGGTAAAGAAGCCAGGATTAAAGGATGGATTGTTTCGGGCACCAACCTTATAGCTTCAGTACCGCTGAAAGAGGAACTGGCAAAAGCTATGCAGTCGCTCGAATTATTCGTTGTAGTTGATACCATGCCTATGGAAATTACAGGATATGCCGATGTTGTACTTCCTGAATGCACTTACCTCGAAAGGTATGATGATATCCGGGCAACAGCGCACAGGGAGCCTACCCTGAGCCTTCGTATGCCTGCTGTTGATCCACAAAACGAAACTAAGCCAGCCTGGTGGATTGCCAAACAACTTGGCGAACGCCTTGGGTTGGGTGATTATTTTAATTATGAAGATTATTCCGAAGTTCTCGACTGGCAATTAAAACAGGTTGGGTCGTCGCTGGATGAAATGAAACGGATAGGAGTAAAAAAGCTGGAGCGAAAGACTTCTCCATACATTACCGAAGGAACTACTCATACTTTCAAAACAGTATCGGGTAAAATACAACTCTATTCTCATGAGTTTGCCGAAGCAGGATTTGATGCTATGCCAGTATATACGGCACATCCCGAACCTGAAGATGGTTTTTACCGGTTGATATACGGTCGTGCACCTATGCATACTTTCAGCCGTACTGCCAACAATCCGAACCTGGTAGCTCTTATGCCCGAAAATTCAGTCTGGGTTAATCCTCAGGTTGCTAAAATATGGGGACTTAAGAAAAACCAATATGTCTGGCTTAAAAACCAGGACGGAGCTGTTTCGAACTTTTCTGTAAAAGTCAGGTTGACCGAACGTATCCGCTGGGATTCAGTGTATATAGTCCATGGATTCGGTCATCACCACAAACCTTTACATATGGCTTATGGCCGCGGAGTAAATGATACTGAGCTGATTACCAACGTGATGGTGGATCCTATTATGGGTGGTACCGGCATGAGGGGTAATTTTATCACATTTTTAACTGAAGATCCAGGAAAGGAATTAAAGTCATGAGATATGCAATGGCTATTGACACACGAAAATGTGTGGGATGCAGCGACTGCGTTGTTGCTTGCCAGACTGAAAATAATGTTCCCATGGGCTTTTGCCGCGATTGGGTGAGCGAAACTGTTGACGGAACTTATCCAAATGTAAGCATCGAATTGCGCTCGGAGCGTTGCAATCATTGCGACAATTCGCCTTGCGTACGCTGCTGCCCAACCGGCGCCAGCCATATCGAAGACGGCGGCATTGTGCTGGTTACACCACATAAGTGTATCGGCTGCGGTGCCTGTATTCAGGCTTGTCCGTACGAAGCACGCTATTCACATCCAGACGGGTATGTGGATAAATGCACCTTCTGCATACACCGCGTACGCAAAGGTGAAGATCCTGCTTGCGTAGCTGTTTGCCCTACCAAATGCATGTATTTTGGTGACCTTGAAGATCCGAATTCGGAAATTGTTAATGTACTGAAAAACCGGAAATTCAAAGCACTGGCACCGGAAGCAGGCACGAAACCTCAAATTTTTTATTTAACTTAACAAATCCCGCAAAACAGAAATAATATGAAAGAAGAATTGTTTGTAAGCGGACGTAACATTCCCAACATTGACCCTTATCTCAACATCTGGCACTGGCAAATACCAATCTATCTTTTCCTTGGAGGCCTTGCAGCAGGAATATTATTCCTGGCAGGTGTATTTACCATACTTGGAAAAGAAAAAGAAATGCAGGCAACAGTAAAATGGACACCTTTTATTGTCCCCTTTGCCCTCATAATCGGTCTGTTTATGCTGTTCCTCGATTTAAAGCACAAGCTTTATTTTTGGCAGCTCTATACCACCATCCGCCTCGAATCGCCAATGGGCTGGGGCGCGTGGGTATTGATGATAATGACGCCGATTTCAATAATCTGGTCAGCCAGTTATATCAGGGAAGTTTTTCCGAAGTGGGATTGGAAATTCAAGTTTCTGAAAACCTTTGAAGTCTGGGTAATTAAAAACCGCTATTACATTGCCTGGCCCATGGCCATATATGCGGTAATCCTGGGGATTTACACCGGAATTTTGCTTTCAGCTTTTAATGCACGGCCTTTGTGGAATACAACCATTCTCGGCCCGCTGTTCCTCGTATCAGGGATGTCGACAGGCGCGGCCTGTATCATCCTGATGAGCAAAAATCATAAGGAAAGAAAGCTGATTGGTCGACTCGACCTGTTGTTTATTGCAGTTGAGTTGTTCTTGATTGTCCATATGATCATGGGTTTTCTGGCAGGATCGGAAGTGCAGATTCAGGCTGCCAATCTGTTCCTTGGCGGAGAGTTTACTGCGCCATTCTTTGTATTTGTAATTGCCCTTGGATTACTACTTCCTGCTCTGCTCGAAGTTCTCGAACTTATCGGGTTTAAAGTGCCGATTGTAATTCCTGCAATCCTTGTTCTTCTCGGTGGTCTGATATTCAGGTTTATAATGGTTGAAGCAGGGCAGATAACGAGGTACTTGTATTAAGCGGAAAGGGGTTGGGGTTTAGGGGTTAGGGGTTAAAATTGAGAGAGTGGGAGAATGGGAGAATGGGAGAATGGGAGAACCTCCCAAATGAAAATCAAACTTGATAAACATACTGAAAACCATTAAAGTAAAAACACTAAAAAATCTGATCAATTAATGCTATGTGTTTATTGGTCAGCATCATAAAAAATAATAATTAACAAGAAATTCTCAAAATCATGGAAAAAATGAAACGAGATGGCACATTTTACATTAATCCCTACCTGGGAGGTGTATTGCTGGGTCTTGTGCTTTTTGGCACATATTATATTACAGGGCGCGGACTGGGTGCAAGTGGTGCTGTTAAAAGTACTGTTGTTACGGTTGTACATGCAGCAGCACCCGTACATGCTAACGATAACAAATATTACAGTAAATTCCTCAGCGAGGATTCAAGCCCGATGAATAACTGGCTGGTTTTTGAAGTAATAGGCGTTCTTGTCGGTGGTTTTCTGTCGGGAACTCTTTACGGCAGGCTGAAATTCAAGGTGGAACACTCACCAAAAATCACCAGCCGACGTAGGCTTATTGCTGCACTTGCTGGTGGATTGCTTTTCGGTATTGGCTCTCAACTTGCCCGGGGATGCACCAGCGGTGCAGCTCTCAGCGGGATGGCTGTTCTTTCCGCTTCAGGTATCATTACAATGATGGCCATTTTCGGCTCAGCATACTTTTTCTCCTGGATTTTCAAAAGGTTATGGATTTAGAAATCTTCAATTAATTTAGAATCCTTTTTAGTGAAATAACTTTTCAAACTCTTCGAACCCTTCAAACGCATTCCAACAATAAATAATATGGTAGGTCCTTTAATTCCTATGGGTGTTATCCCCGAAGCCTGGAACAATGTAATAGCTTTATTTCTGGGGGCAGGTTTCGGCTTTTCGCTCGAAGCCTCCGGCTTTTCTTCCTCACGTAAAATCATGGGAACATTTTTTGGCTATGATTTTGTGGTTTTGCGCGTGTTTTTTACTGCTGCAGTCACAGCAATGACCGGCATCATCTATTTCGATTATATGGGTTGGATGGATATGTCGATGCTGTATATCAATCCTTATTATATAATGTCGGCAATAATTGGCGGCATTGTTATGGGATTTGGTTTCGCACTGGGCGGATTTTGCCCGGGTACAAGTTTTACCGGTGTGGCTATTGGCAAAATTGATGCGATGTTTTTTACTGCTGGTTTGTTTATAGGCGTTTTTGTTTTTTCAGAGTTATATCCTCTTTTCGATGGCCTTTATAACAGCCAGAATCTGGGAGGTATTAAAATTTACGAACTGCTCGGAATGCGTCAGAATATTTTTGCATTCCTTCTGATTGTGGCTGCGGTAGGCATGTTTTACGGTGCCGGGTTTGTTGAAAAGAAAGTTAAAAAAGTTGAGTATTAACCACCTACATTATGAATAAAAGATATCTGTTACTGGCAGGAATTATTATAGCACTTGGCATTGGAATCCTGTTTTTGCCTCAAAGCGATGACAGGAAGCAAATGAAACCTGAAATGCTTCTTACTGCTATTGATGATCCTTCGCGGTTCTTAATCACTGATGATATCACCGACAGGCTTGTAAAAAAAGATCCGGCACTAATGCTAATTGATGTAAGACCTACAGCACAGTTCAATGCATTTGCAGTTCCCGGAGCTATCAATATTCCGGTCGATTCGTTGCTTTCGGCTTCAGCCCGGGAACAAATGAGTCAGAAAGGCATGGATAAAGTATTTTATTCAAGCTCCGATGTTACTTCCGACCAGGCTTGGATCATCTGCAAAAGAATTGGTATGCAGCGGATTTTTGTGATGCAGGGTGGTGTAAACCTATGGTTCAATACGATTGTAAAAGCCGTGAAACCATCAGAAACGGCTCCTACTCAGGATATAGAACTCTATCAGTTCAGGATGGCAGCTTGCCAGCATTTTTTTGGCAGCCCCGAAATGGCCGTGACTCCAATTGTTGTTGAAAAGAAAAAAATTACCATTATTAAAAAAGCACCCAAGGCTGCTTCGGGTGGTGGTTGTTAATATTACCTGCAAAAATTAGAGATTATGATGGAAGAATTAAATAAAACCAACCGGCTTACAATGATAGTGTTAGCCATTTTGCTTATAATAATCATAGGTTTGATCACATTCCAAAGACCCGATGTTAAATATATGCTCTCTCCTTCTGAAAGCCTGACCTTGCTGAGTGATCCTGCCCTGGTTATTACACCCGACCAAGTTGCAGCCTTGTTGAAAGACAGTTCAGGGAAAACTATTCTTATCGATGTACGGAACTCCATCGCTTACGAGCGCGGTCATATTAATAATGCCATCAATATCCCGGTTCGTGAATTGTTTTCAAGTAAAAATAAATCATTTTTCAAAGAAATTGAAAAATCCGGCCAGACCGTCATTTTATACGGTGAAACTCAACAGCAGGCAAATGGCCCCTGGCTTATGCTCCACCAGACCGGTTTTAAAAACGTGAAACTTTTTACCGGAAACTATGCCCAGCTCGACCCGGCACAGTACGACTCGCTCACAAAAATCTTGCCTCAACTCAGTGAAACACCACTTATTGACACAGCTGCATTGAAATTAATTTCAGCTTCTGCCGATAAGAAAAGTGAAGTTTCCCAAGTTGTTAAACCAGTGAAAAAGACAATTGCCCCTGTTAAAAAGACAGTCTCATCTGGGGGTGGATGCTAGAAAAATCCAACAATCAGTGCCTGCAATTTACAGCTTCTATTAAACTCTTTATCATGTTATTCAACAATGCCATTGCATAATATCGTAGAAAGGGTTTTCAAACAATTGAGGTTATTACCTCAAAAACCGGAGGATCAGCAATCGACCGTTTTACGGCACAAACTTCAGCCGTACTTATAAGCGCGGGCCGGTATTTCTTAGGGAAATCAGCAGGTAGCTGTATTTCCAGCTTTATTTTCCCTGATAGCTGTTTTTCCCCGCCACCAACTAAAGGTTGATCGGTATGTATTTCATGACCATTAAGGTGAGCAGTGATTCTTTTATTACCGTCGAAGGTGATTTCCATGATTTCTGTTTTAGGTTGGTTAATTATTTTTGTTAAAACTTTCCGAATCAGTTAGCTGTCAAAAATAGATTTTACAAAAGGACACTGCTTTTTCAATTTCTGACCTCATTTCTATTAGTTCCCAATCGGTTTGAGTAAGCCATCAATTTGATTTTTAACAGATAAGCTTTCATCTTTGTCATCACGGCTAAATCTGACTTTGTGATCAATACATATAGGTTTATTCTTTTCATTTACAGCAGCAAAAGTAAATATTGCTTCTACAGCTTTTTCTCTATAATCGGAATCGGAATTTTCGATAAATATTTCAACCTGTATATTAATTTTTACACGTTGGGAAACTATAACCTTTCCAATAATTTCAGCCATCGAACCAGGTTTAATGGCTTTTTTAAATTTTAAATTATCAACCGATACAGTAACTACCTTCATACGTGTAAAACGAATGGCAGTAATATATGCTACCTCATCCATCCACTGCATCGCGGTGCCGCCAAACAGATTACCGTTATCATTTAATGTGTGTGGCATGACCATCCTGAACTGATGTGTTTCAGTACTTTTGATTCTGTCTTCGTTTCGCATCAAAATATTTTTTTTACAAAAGTAAATAATTATTTTTATTATGAACGTGCGTTCATTACCTTTGTAAAAAATCCAGGCTATGACAACTCAAATTTTCCTGAAAGTGTTTCTGTTACTCCCATTAATCATCTTCGTTGATTATGTGCTAATGGTTGTAATAGGTTGTGCCTCATGCCTTTTTGGCTTTGGCGATAGTTTTTACTGTGGTTCGTATTGTTTTATAGGGAAAGGTATCTTACTTTTATCGGCAGTATTATTTATTTACCTGCTGATACCTGATTTGAAAAAAATCCTAACCCATAAAAAGCATGCCCAGGCCCGTTAGAAACCGTAAAATACTCAATCCTCCCAAAATGGCTGGTTTCAAGCCATTTGGAATGCCATTGTGTGAACTAGGCGTTGTTAAAGTTCATTTTGATGAATACGAAAGTATTAACCTGATCAATTACCAGAATCTCTCACAGGAAGTTGCTGCTGAAATGATGGGTATTTCGCGACCCACATTCACACGAGTTTACAACAGGGCTTTAAAAAAAATTGCAAAAGCATTTGTTGAGTGCCAGGCTATTGAAATTGAGGGAGGCAATGTAGAATTCCTAAAGCAGTGGTTTAAATGCAAAAAGTGTTTCAAATTAATCGAAGGGCTTGAGAATCATATTAAATGCAAAGGCTGCGATTCGTTTGGCAGCAGTGAATTAGTAAACTTGAATGAAATAATTAAAAATGAAACTTAAAACAAATTCAATGAAAATAGCTGTTCCCGTTACAAGTACCAACCAGGTTGATGAGCATTTCGGACATTGTGAATTTTATAGTATTTTCACCATATCCGAAAAAAATGAAATATCTAAAATCAATACAATTCCTTCTGTTCAGGGATGTGGCTGTAAGTCAAATATAGCCAGTGATTTGGCTGCCGATGGTGTAACAATTATGCTCGCAGGCGGTATTGGTGGCGGTGCTATCAATGTGTTGTATAATTCGGGTATTGAAGTAATAAGAGGTTGCTCGGGCGATGCACAGGAAGTAGTTAAAAGCTTTATTTCCGGTGCAATTACCGATAGTGGCGAAAGTTGCCATCAGCACGAGAATCATCAAGGCGGAGGCGAAGCCCATCAGTGTAATCATTAGAAGTGCCGGAAGTTAAATTTCGTTACATATTTTTGAAATAACTTTTGACACTCATAACTTTAGTGCACACGAAGGACACTTTACAAAATACAAGTTAGCCGGGTACATATTCCTGTTTTTGAAATAACTTTTGACACTCATAACTTTAGTGTACGAAGAACACTTTACAAAATACAAGTTAGCCGGGTACATATTCTTGTTTTACTGTCATTGGTTTAAAACGTCACCACGGGTTAAAACGATGGGCAATCATCATTATTAAACTTAACATACTTTTACAGTAATGATCACGGGCGGGAATAATTCTCATGGTTTTGCCATTAACATAAGTGCTTCAGTGAAACTTACAAAATAACTTCCTCAATTCGATCTAAAGATGTGAATGGAATTAATACACCTCAGGGTAATAATATATCGTCCCTACGGGACTTTAATCTGGCTTGTATAGTGCTACCAATAGCTATTTGCTTGCGCAAATAATCTCCGGGACAGTCCCAGCGGGACTGGATATTGGTAGAAAAGTAAGTATCTATTTATGACTTAGTCCCGTAGGGACGATATATTCATCGTAGGCTAATATTATTGATTTTATTAAAAACGCCGAAACAGTTTTGGGGAAGTTATTTTTAACGTTTCACTTAGTTGTATATTTGCTTGTTAATGCAATCTAATGAAATCAGTTATCATTTCGGGTATTTTATTTATTGTAATGGTCGCGTACATAGCAATACCGGCTGTTCCGGTTATTGATTACCTGATAAACAAGAATTACATTGCAAAAAATCTTTGTGTAAACCGAAACAAACCCAAAAGCTGTTGCAAAGGCAAATGCCATATGGTGAAACAGTTGCAGAAAGCAAATCAAAACCCGGAAAAAGATACTAAAAACACTAATAATAGAGTGCAGGTCAAAGAGTTGAATGAATTTGTAGTGGAAAATATAAATCATTTTATTCCAGAATTAGTCTCCATCAAGTTATTGTTTACTAATACTTTGGCATATTCCAAATTAATTTGTGCTGCCATTTTTGTCCCTCCCAAATCAGTAATTTAACTTTTGTATTTCGGATTGCCACGAACGGTTTCACACAGGTTGATGCCTTGCAGTAAGCCTTGTTTTATGTTTGTAATTTGGTTATAACGCGCTTAGACGAATTGCAGGGTTGCCGTTGTAAAACCTTACGATAGTTGCAATGGGTTATTTATTAGCCTGGTCGCCTTGGATAATAAGCAGCGTTAAATCTCATTAAATTGCTTTTTAGACCAGTGCTAATGGTTTGTATATTAAATACATATTCATTGTTTTCAGAATGCTGATAAGCTTCAGTCTTAATTTTAAAGTAAAAAGGATGAAAAAATATATATCTTTATTGGTAACTTGCTTGCTGCTTGCTGTTTCGGGACTTAAAGGCCAGCATTTAACTGACACTATACAGCTTGGAGGAGTCGAAATAAAAGGTTCATTAATAAAACGAACTCCTTTTGTATCGACTCAGGTTTCAAAAGAGCTGCTGCAAACAATTGCCACCCGCGATGTTGGCGATTACCTGCGCAGTATTCCCAATGTAGCTGGAATACGGAAAGGCGGTGGTTCTATCGATCCTGTTGTGCGGGGTTTTAAATTCAGCCAACTCAATGTTGTGATGGATGGAGGCATGAAAATTGAAAATGGCTGTCCGAATCGGATGGATCCTGTTTCGTCGCACGTCGAAATAGAAGAACTGGCAACAATAAATGTTGTGAAAGGCCCGTACCTGCTCAATTATGGCCCTGCCTTAGGCGGAGTTATCAACCTACAGACAGAAAATCCACATCCGTATCCAAAATTTGAAATTCATGGCAATGCAATTTTGGGTTATGAATCAAATTATGGAGGAAATAAAGAACATATTTCGCTTTATGGTGGAAACAATAAAATTTATTTCCGCGCCTCCGGTGGTTATCGTAACTATGGCGATTATAAGAGCGGCGGCTCCTCCGGGGAATCAAAAACCTACAATACATCGTTCAGTAAAGCCGATTATGGCGCAAAAGTTGGATATGCCATTTCGCAGAAGCAAAGCATTTTGCTATCCTACAGCCAGGTTCATGGGAGGAATGTTATGTTTCCCGCCCTTACAATGGATGAAAAAAGTGATGATACTCGCCTGATGTCTGTTGACTATTCTGCTAAAAATCTGTCGGAAGCAATTAATTCGCTGGATGTCAAAATTTATCAGACCAATGTGAACCATCTGATGGATAACAGCAACCGCGAAACATGGAATACCAAGCAAATGGTTGCCGATGTGGATGCCATTAATGCAGGTGGCAAGGCAATTATGGGAATGAAATTTAAAAATCATATATTGTCTGCCGGTTTTGATTATGAAAATATTTACAAAGATGGCGTCCGCATCATGACAATGCAAATGATGGGAACCACTTCAACCAAAAGATTCAACCTCTGGAATAAGGCTTTAATACAGAATGCAGGTCTGTTTGGCGGTTACAAAACTACTTTCGGATCATTTGCGCTTGATGCAGCCTTCCGTGTGGATATAAATAAAGCCGATTCGGAGGATACGCTGGTGCTTATTAAAAACGGTGTTGAATATTTCAATGAAACAGCTTCTCAATTCGTTAACGTTAGTGGTAACCTGGGATTAACCCGCTATATTGCCGAAAAGTTTTCAGTTTCACTTGCTGTTGCCCGCGGAACCCGCAGTCCGAATATGCTCGAACGCTACATCAAATTATTAACCGTTGGCTACGACAGTTACGATTACCTTGGCAATCCGCAGCTTAAGCCCGAAACTAATAACGAGGTTGATCTCACTTTCAAATATGCCGATCCTCAACTTGGCAATACCTACGTTAACGGATTTTATTCCTATGTAGAGGATTATATTTCGGCAGTTATGCTTCCCTCGTCGGTTATTATGCCCGCTACAATTGGAGCGCCGGGGGTTAAGCAATTTGTAAATGTTGATAAAGCCATTTTTACCGGTTTCGAGTTTGGTTATACTTCGCCACAGACACATAAACTGGGTGTTAGCCTGGTGGCTGCCCTTACCTATGGCCGGATTCCTGAGGTTACAAAGTATATAATAACCGCCGGTCATGTTACTGGCGACACTGTTATTAAAAATGATGCGCTTCCCGAAATCCCGCCATTCGAGGCAACAGTCAGCGTGAATTATAAGATGTTGAAAGGCAGACTTATACCAAAGCTTTCGTGCCGGTTGGTGGCATCTCAAAATCATGTATCGCAGGCATTTTATGAACCCGTAACACCAGGTTTCTCCATCCTGAATTTTGCGGTTGAATACAAAATAAACAAACACATTAATATCAATGCAGGAGTAAATAACGTTTTTAATGTTTCCTATTACGAACACCTGAACCGAAAAATAGTAGGCAGTACCGAAAAGTTGTACGAACCCGGCAGAGTGTTTTTTGTTAACTTTAATCTTTCAATGTGATGAAAATGAAATATGCCCTGTTACTATCATTGCTAATTGGCACTTTGTTGCTCGCAGAAGTATCGTGTAATACTGATAAGCCCGATGAAAAAGCATCATCAGGGCATATTTCATTTACTTTTAATCACCTGGCTGATGGATTGCCCTTACAAAAGGATGTTATGAAATATATAAATGCAGCCGGAAATCCGTATGAAGTGAATCAGGTGATGTATTTTATCTCGGACGTAAAACTGTATAAATCCGATGGCATCACAAAACTAATCAACGACTGGACGGATATTCATTACGTGGATATTGATATTCCATCTACGCTTAAATGGGATGTGTATGATGATATTCCCTCCGGTGCCTACGATTCAGTTACCTTTGTTTTTGGGATTACCAAGGAAAAGAACCAATCTTTCCGGTTTGTAAACCCTCCCGAAGTTAATATGATGTGGCCCGATATTTTAGGCGGAGGTTACCATTATATGATGATAAACGGAAGTTGGAAAGATAATGCGAACGTTATCAAAAGCTATGCCTTTCATATGGGCATTGGCCAACTGTATAAAAGTAATGTGATTAATGTAGATTCAATTTCCGCTTTTGTGCAGAATTATTTCACCGTTTCGTTACCAGGTTCTGCTTTTACTATTGAAAATGGGGAAGTCCGTAAAATGGAATTTGTGATGAATGTTGATAGCTGGTTTAAATCGCCGCATATTTTCGATTTTAATTTTTGGGGCGGTGCCATTATGCAGAAGCAGCCTGCCATGCTGATGGCAAAGGAAAACGGATATGATGTTTTTAAAATGGGTGTAATTGAGTAATTGCTAAAAGCCTAATTCATATCTCTAAAAATGAATTTTTTTTAACTTATCCGTATTAACCGCAAATAAACAATGATTCAAAATCAGTTTTGGGTGCAGATGATTATAGCAATTTACGGCTGCCAGATCAATTATTTGCCATCATCAAAAACACTGGATACTCCTTGGTTTCGCGCCCCGCAAGTGCTTTTTTGATTACAAAGCACTCCTGGTACGAAATATTCCTGAATCCATGTGCTGATAGTTTTGCAGACAATTCTTTTGGGTCAAATCCCCAATGGCCGGTAAATCCATCGCCATGAAAACTTCCGTTTTCAGGATATAAATCGGCGATGGCAAGGAATCCACCGGGATTAAGCAATGAATGAAATTTTAGCAGTATTCCATCAATATCTTCCACATGGTGAAATACCATCTGGCTGAAAATCAGATCATAATTTGCTGTAAAGGCATCTTTCTCCAGATTAAGGTGAACTGTTTTCAGGTTCTCAAATTTTCCTTCGGCAATCTTTTCTCTGCTAACATTTATCATTCCCTCTGAGCTGTCCATCAGGGTAATTTCTTTCAGGTGATTTTGCAGCATAAGGCTTAGCAATCCCGATCCGGCACCAAATTCGAGGGCTGTCATATTTTTCCCTTCAGGAATAGCTTTTTTAAGGATTTCGGCAATTGCCCTTGACCGCTCAAGATGTATTGGGTTCATATCCCAGTCCGGAGCTTTAATATCAAATTCATTCATGGTTTTTATTTGGGCGTTTTTAGTTAAAAAGATTAAGTTCAATGGTGATCATCGCATTAATCATCATAAACTCATTTATATAACAATTCGTAATACTATTTGTCTTTCCCAATTTTAAATCCCTGTTAAACGTATAAATTTCCCCACTTTCGTTAACCGTGCATATACTCCCCAGCCATTTTTCAGCCAATGCCCTACAACCGGCATAGGAATCATAAATGCTTTGGATCCGTTTCGGAAAACAAAGGCTGCGCCATCACCGGTATCCATTACACAAAGAATATTCAGATGTTCCTGATACCCTTTACGTTTACTACTCCCTTTTTCAGTTTGGGTAATATTATAGGCTGCGTTCCGACCCATAAGTTCGGCAATATGTCCTTGCTTGGCAATCCATTCGGGGCCTTCGAGAGCGGCAATATCACCAATTGCATACACATTCGATAATCCGGTAACTTGTCCGAAATTGTCAATTTTTACAAATCCTGCTTCTGATAAAGGCAGGTCTGAATTTTGAAGTGTTGCCGGTCCTGTTCCGGCTGAAATAAACATGGTGAAATCGGAATCCAGCTTCGAGTCGTCTTCAAAAACCACGCCATCGCCAACAAACTCTTTTATCTTTTTGCCAAAGCGTTTCCGGATATCATACCTGCTGAACATTTTATCCATCATGGCCAATGCACCTTTTCCCATGCGGGCTCCGGGTTCATCCATAGGCGCAAAAAAGGTAAGCTCAAAATTATTTCTTAGCTTTTTACCCTTGAGGTAATTATGAATGTTGAACATCATCTCGAATGCAGGTCCGCCCCGGACAGCCGATTTGTCTTTTGGATTTCCTCCAAAACCAATGGCTATTTTACCGCTTCCTTTATGGACTAATTCGTCCAGTTTATTTCGGATTTCCATAGCCATTTCGGGCTTGCCGCAAATGGATAATGTGTGATTCATTCCTCTTTGCTGCAGTTTTTCAGCACCGAAAGCGACTACCAAATAATCATACGTTAATGTTTGATTTTCACAAACTACTTTATTATCTGTAGCTCTAATTCCGGAAACTTTATCAATAATAAGTTTAAATGGATATTTCTTCTGAATGTCAGCCAACGGAACTTTAACATCGTTCAATTCCTTGATATGAACCGGAATCCAGATCGAAATGGGGTATAGGTACAAATAATTCCGGTCGGAAACTAATGTAACATCAAAACTACCTTGTTTCTGCAATTCAATAGCAGTTTCCACACCGGCAAAACCGCCGCCAAGAATTAAAATTTTTTTCATCTGATTTAGTCCCTATCGGTTAGTACGTTGTGTGAATCAATTGTAATAATTGTTTGATATCAAATACTGAAGCAAATAACAGTTATTTAGATAGTTACGTGGCTATTTCACTATGAACCTCTGTATATGCTCCGTGTAACTCTGTAAAAATCAAAAATAAATGATTACACAGTGATTCACAGATAACAAAAGAGTTACACCGGGAATTATTGATTCAATAAGGATTTTCAGAAGGAGCCAACAACCGCTTTCACGATCTCGAACGATTCGTCCGAAGCGCCACGAACAGCTTCAGCAGCCTTGGGAGCCAGCCCTTTAGCCATTGCTGACATGTTGAGCAGGGCTACATAGGTTTTGCCGTCCTTTTTTTCGTAAACCGAAATGCGGCAGGGCATCATAATCGAAACAATCCTTTCGTCGCTTCCTTCGAGCATATTTCCCGAATAGGCTGGTTTGCATATCTCAACTATCTGCACTGGGTTTACATTTTTCCCGGATTTAAAAAGCGATTGCTGAAGGTCATGAGTAGCCGGATTTTGCCAATCTTTCTGAGTTGCAACTGCAATAAGCTTTTCAACCGTGGTTGGCACATCGAAAGGACTTACTTGTTCAATAATTAATAGGTTAGTGTCCATGGTTCAACTATTTTCAGATTAATTTAATTCTTTAGCGATCGAAATGGCAGCAATGGTTCCATCAGCAACTGCCGTGGTAATCTGCCTGTATTTTTTGCTGATAACATCACCAACGGCATATACATCAGGCACACTGGTGCGCATATCCTCGTCGGTTTTAATATAGCCCCACTTGTCAAGTTCAAGTACATCTTTAAATTTAGCCACGTTAGGTTTCATCCCGATGAAAATAAATACGCCATCGGCGGTCAGCTTAATTTTGGTTTTGGTTTTTAAGTTTTCGATTTCGGTGATGAGTTTGTCTCCCTCGCGATAGAAAGCCCTTGGTTCGTGTTCAAAAAGTACGCTGATCTTAGGATTGGCAAAAAGCTTTTCCTGCGCCTGCTTGTTACCTGTAAATGCATCGAACTGGTGTACCATTATAATTTTTGAGGCAAACTTGCTGATAAAATCGGCCTCCTCAACGGCTGAATTTCCACCGCCTATAACCACAACCTCCTTATCGCCATAATATTTGGCATCGCAGGTAGCGCAATAGGAAATGCCTTTACCTTTCAGTTCCCGTTCGCCGGGAATTCCCATCAGGTTGGGCGAAGTACCGGTAGCAATAATTATTTTCTTTGCCTTAACGGTTTCGTATTCGTCAATCACAACTTCTTTATTCACAAGGTCTATCTTGGTTACATCTACTGCAACTTTATAGGCAGTTCCGCATAGCTTGGTTTGCTCCGACATATTGTGCGAAAGCAAATAACCCGGCTGCGGATCGATAAAACCGGGATAGTTGGAAACTTCGTGGGTTGTGGAAACATGTCCGCCGGGGAGTGCAATATCGATAAGCACCGTATTCACTTTCGACTGGCAGAGGTATAATCCGGCAGTTAATCCGCCCGGACCGGCTCCAAGAATCAACACATCAAACTCGGAAACCGATGGTTTTAAATGCGTTTTTATCTCTTTCACTCTTTCAGCCGGTAAAAGATTATCGAGCTGATGAATAATATCACTGCGTTTTATTCCGCCGGTGAGCATATTGCCAACTTGTGCACCCTTGTCGAAAAACAACAGCGAAGGCGATGATTTAACTCCAAGTTTATCAGCCAACTCCCGGTTTTGCTGGCGAAACATTTTAAAAAATTTAATATCATTGCCATAAAGCTTTGCCAAACCCTCGAATTTCGGGGCGACTGCTTCGCATGGCGGGCATTCGGTCGAATAGAAGTCGAGAACGACTTTTCCTCCGCTAATAACTTCTGTTTCAAACTCTGCCTGTGTAATCTCTTTCATTTTTTATTGTTTTAATTCTTTATTAACCGACTAAATAATTTAAGTTACTGATTAGCAATTAATACCTCACCCCAACCCCTCTCTGGGGGAGAGGGGCTACATTGTCCGTCAATCAATCGCTTCAGCGAAATCATAAATTTTAGTCGTTTAGTAGTGATTTTAATTCCTTAATGCTTCAGCAGGATTGTGATTATAAACCCTGTCCTTTACTAATAATGTTGTGGTGTATGATTTAATGTTTTTCTGAAACAGGATGTCGTGACCCAGACAAAGCCCCATAGTAATTGTAAAATCAACATTTTCGCTGTTCAGTTGCTCCGATTGGGCCAGTGGATTGCACGATACTTTTTCGATATTGCTGTTGTCGTTTACATCAGATTGTTTGAAGCCACCGGTGGTGCACGAAACAGGAGCAATTCTGAATCCTGATTCGCGGAATATCTGTGTAATGTGTGCCGCTTCCTTTTCCATTCCGTAACAATATGCTATTCCGATCCGCTTGAAATTCATACTTTTCGAAAATTCAATTATTTCCTGCAATCGCGATAAAGTTCCGGCTCTTCCATTATCAACCAGTTCGGCAGCAGCCTGTATTATCTTCTGATTATCAGGCAAATGATAGGTTAACATCAAATCATCAGTATCAAACTTCTGAGCCAGACAAGTTTCGGTAGATCTGCAATCTTTTGTTTTACATAGGGTACAATCCATTTTTTCGCTTTCTCTAATTACTTTGTTCTTCAAAATAGGCTGAGAAACCAAGTTCCAGCAATTCTTTCACAGGTCGGCAATCGGTTGAACATACATTGCCGGTCCTGTTTTTGGCGACAGATCCGCAGCCTCCGCCGCAAGCCAGTTGCATACTGCAGCTACTGCATTCAGGAATAGAGGTTACATCACGGCTTTCCCACACGCTGATAAGTTCTTCTTTGCGGACAACTTCAGGATAAAATGTTCCCAAAGATTCATCTGCTTTCCCTACAGTGGCGGTACACGAAAATATATGCCCGGTATAATCAAACGCCCATTCGGTTTTACATGCCGGGCAGGCATCGTACAGAGGATCGGGAAGATCGCCGTTTTCGGACAGGAATTTCGCAACCGAATATGCAGGTTTATAAAATTCGAGAATGTACGGATGCTGTTTCACAAGATTATAGATGGTTTCGTAAAGTGAAATCCGGCTGAAAAGTTTTTCGGAGGTTGCCTGGCAATGGTGCAATTCGTAATTGCGGCCAAGCTGGGTTTTGAAGAAAGCACTTGCGGTCCAGCCTTTATCAATGGCAAATTGAGCTAACTCGGGCAAACCATCGATGTTTTCCTTATCAACCACAACCCGAAGATTAACCGGTAATTCGTTTTGAAGGCAGGCATCAATTCCATTCACAATCTTTTCGAACGTAGAACCTCCGCCTTTCAGGAAACGGCGTTTATCGTGTACGCTTCCTTTGCCATCAAGCGTGACCTGTATTTCGCGAATATCGGCAGTTTTCAGGATATCAATATAATCGACCAGAGAATAGCCATTTGTTACAATGCATACTTCTAGGTTAACTGACTTTGCCTGCTTCAGCAGATACGAAATAAGTTCTTTTTGTTTTAGCGAATTCAACAACGGCTCACCTCCAAATATAGTGAGGTACTTCCTGCGGGTGGCAAATTCTGTCTTAATATAATTGAAGAACGCATCAATTACCTCCGTTGTAAGTTCTTGCTTGGTATTCGTGTATTCGTCCTGGTAGCAATAGGTGCAGGCAAAATTGCAACTGTAATTAGGCACAAAAAACAACTGAACTTCGTCATCATCACGAGTATCAATAAAGTCGAGGTATTTATTGCGATACAGAAGATCTTCCTCCTTTTCATCAATCAGGTAACCCTGTTCCTTCAGATTATCCTTAAACTCCGCCGGTAATTCTTTTCCGCCAAGGAAATTCTTTACCATAAGGCCTTCGGCGGGATTTAAAATATCAGCGCTTCCGGTAAGGAGGTTTACAATAAAAAAATTATCCGAACCGCTTATCCTTGAAAATATATTATGTTTGGAATAAACCATGTTTGTTGTATCTGATTTTTAAGAAAAAATAAGCCAGGGAATTATTCACTGACTATTTATAACTTCTAAAATTTTTAATCGTGACAGCCTACAACGGTTTTTGATGTTTTGGCGCAGCATTGAGCTACTTTTTTTACGGTTGTTTTTTCACTCTTCTTCTTAACAAGACTTTTCATGTTTTCAGGTTTAAGTATTTAAAATAACTTTTATTGTTTCTAAAATTTACGGTATTTCAAATCAGCAGCAATTTGTACTGTTTTCAATTAACTATTTTCCATTAACTGTTTTCCAATTAACTACTTCCAATTAACTATTTTCCATTAACTTTTTCCCAATTAACTATTTCACTTCTCAATGTCCGCAACCACAATCGGCAGGCCTTTTCCCTGCTATCGTGAGACTGGCCACTTCAGCTTTTCCTTTGGCATAAGGAGCTGATTCCTCAAGAATTTCGATGGAAGCGAAACCGGCTTTTTCGAGGTGTTGCATGTATTCGGGTCGTGTTACCGAACCGGCCCAGCATTCGGCTATTGCTACAGAATCATTACGGTATTCATCGGCAATGGGCGAAGTAGCATAAATATCGCTGATCACAAACCTTCCGCCTTTTTTGAGTATCCGGAATATTTCGTTCCAAACGGCTTGCTTATCGGCGGCATGATTAAGGGTACAATTGGAAATTACCAGATCGGCAACTTTATCCGGTAATTCAAGCTTCTCGAGTTCGCAGCGAACAAAATCAACATTGGTTACGCCAAATTTCTCTGCATTCCGTTTTGCTTTTTCGAGCATTCCTTCCGAAATATCGATGCCATGAACAAAGCCGTTTTCACCCACAGCCTCGGCCATGCGTAATACCTCAGTTCCACGTCCGCTGCCCAGGTCAACACATATTTCTCCGGTTTTAGGCTCAGCATAATTAATTGCACCGCCGCACGAAAGACAGCAATCCGATTCGGCAAGTTGGCTGTATCTTTTATCTATTTCTTTTATTTCCATTTCCTCAAAGATAGTTAATTTATTAACATGTTTTACATGGTCTGTTTGTAATAAACAAGCCGATTGTAGCTCCAAATAAAATGCTTGAATAAGGATTGCTGGTAATGCCACAGGAGCCGGAGGCACAGCCCACAAAATGGTAATACAAAAATCCAATTATTCCTCCGATTATCACGGCTGATGCAGGCTTCCAGAAATACCGGGACCTGATTAATTCATTAAACGTTTTTGGCCTGTTATCAGTTTCGCAAGTTTCTTTCATCTGAATTTTATTAAATTGATTTAAATATCACGAACTCACGCGAATTAATCCTGCATGGTTTCGATTGGTTTAATTGGATAAAAAGGTAAAAATCCTATTTTACTTTGTTGATTTCGTTCACCAGGAAACTCTTTGTTTTAACGCCCACAAAGCGATTAATCTCCTTGCCGTCTCTAAACAAAATCATGGTAGGGATATTGCGAACTCCGTATTTTGCAGATGATGCCCTATGAGTTTCAACATCAAGTTTAGCAACTTTAGCTTTATCGCCAATCTCATCGGCAACTTCGTTGAGTATGGGTGCCATCATTTTACAAGGCATGCACCACGACGCCCAGAAATCAACCAGGGTAAGCCCGCTTTTCACCTGGGCAGCGAAGTTGGCATCGCTGAGTTCCTTTATAGCTGAATGCGTTTCAACTTCAGGCGTATTTTTTATTTTCTTAAAGGTGTAATAGATGTATGATATGAATGCGACTATTACTAATCCGGCGATTATAAATGATAGGGTCATTTTTATGAATGTTGAAGGATTTTAGTTTTTTTAAACTCGTGAATGTATTTGGATGCTGCCAACGCGGCTATGGTTCCGTCAGCTACAGCCGTTGTAACCTGCCGGTAACGTTTGGCAATGGAATCTCCGGCTGCAAATACCCCTTTAATACTGGTTTGCAGATCTGCGTCCACCACAATTTCCTTCCATTTGGTAAGTTCAACTTTCCCTTCCAGAAATTCAGTATTGGCGATATAACCTATAAAGATGAAAACGCCATCGATTGGATAATTCTGCTTGTTGCCACTTTTCAGATCGGTAATTTCAACTCCTTCGAGTTTTTCATTCCCGTGAAAAGCGGTGATGGTTGATTCCATCATGAAATTGATTTTCGGGTTGCTTCTTGCTTCTTCAACAGCATATTCAAAAGCCTGGAAATGATCGAATTGATGAACTATGGTTACTTTGCTGGCATATCTGGTGAGTGAAACAGCTTCTTCGAGTGCCGAATTGCCACCGCCGACAACCATAATTTCTTTATCCGTAAAGAAATCGCCATCGCAGGTAGCACAATATGAGATGCCTTTCCCTTTTAACGCGTCTTCACCTGCAACTCCAAGCGTACGTGAACGACCGCCAGGGCTGAGGATTATTGCATCTGCTGTATATCTTACACCATCCGAAAGGATTACCTCTTTTACATTGCCTTCCAGATTTAATGTTTCAATCAGGACATTTGCTTTTATGTGGCAACCAAACTTTTTAGCCTGGTTTTTCATGATATTGGAAAGTTGGTACCCGCTCATGCTTTCAACGCCCGGATAATTGGCAATTTCATGAGTAAGTATCATCTGGCCGCCAATGGTACCTTCGCTCAGTATCAGTGTTCGTACCCTGGCTCGCGACAGGTAAATGCCCGCCGTTAGTCCGGCAGGCCCTCCACCTATCACTATTGTATCATAATGGTTATTGGTTTCCATACTGTTATTTTGACTCCGTAAATTCTTTTTCCAGAATAGCTGTAACCTGAGTTTTACTTTGAATGCTTGAGGTAGCTTTCACCAGTTTGCCGTTTTTGTAATACATGGTGAATGGAATTCCCATAAAACCTTTTACTTCAGGTGTATTGCGAATAACGTGTGATTCGGGATTGTCGAATTCCATATCGGCGAATTTTACATGAGTATATTTATCTTCAATATCTTCCATGATGCCATATACCGGAATACACATCGGACCCATACGGCCGCAGCATATCATTACGTTTTCGTTTTCGCTGATTAATTTCTGATGGTCAGCAGCAGTTTCTATGTGTTTAAGATTTGTGTAAAGCATTTTTTTAGGGTTTAGGGGTTAGGGTTTAGGGGTGATCTATTGATAATTGATTTGCGATTTACGAGGTACGATTGGGGAAATATGAGGTACGATTTACGATTTACGAGGTACGATTAGGGAGGATTTATGATTTACGAGGCGCGATTTACGATTTGGGAAATATGAGGTACGATTTACGATCTAAGAGGTACGATTGATGATAGAGAAAAATTTCAGGGTTTTTGACAAATCGTAAATCGTCATTCGTAAATCGTTAATATTTAAAGGATTTTGATCTCATGCGTGATTTCCATCGCTTTGCGATATACAGTGGATACGCCGCAATATTTTTCCTGCGACATTTCAACCGCTTTCTGTAATTTTTCAATTTCCAGATTTTCGCCTTTGAACTCGTAAGTTATGTGCATGGAGGTGTAGTGTTTAGGGTGTTCTTCAGTCATTTCGGCTTCAACCTTCAAGTTGAAATATTCGGGTTCGATACGCATTTTCTTAAGAATCGAAACCACATCCATTCCTGTGCATCCGGCCAGTGCAGCCAGCATCAGTTCCTTTGGCCGTGCACCTTCATCGTTGCCGCCAACTGTAGGTAAAGCATCCATAATAACATGATGACCGCTTACAACAGCATCAAATTTCATGTTGCCCTCCCATAATGTATCTACTGTATGTTTCATGTTTTTATCTGTTTTGATTACGCTGCAAAATTATAACAACCCTCTATGCGAAATTGAAAGTTCTGAAGTACCTGCACAAGCAATTAGTTAAGATTGCTCAACTTATTAATTGTTGTGATTGTTCCAACTATTATAATTAGTATTGTTCCTACTTTTGTAAACTGAACGAATCCAAGATATGAAGACATATTCAGCTATTGACGATTGTGTACTTGGCGGACTCGAAGCTCCCTGCTTCGCTAATCTGCTGCCCGATGAACTTGAATTAATTAAAGACAGCAAGATACAGGTGTTGTTTCGCAAAGGCGAAAGTCTTACCAAACAAGGTGCTTTTGCCTCAAGTGTGTTATTTGTGGTCGAAGGGTTGGTGCGTCAGTTTGTTACCGGTGATGCAAACCATGATTTTAACCTGCGGATTATCCGAAGCGGTGAATTTATTGGACTTTCGGCTGCTTTTGGCCCGCATGGTTATGATTATTCAACAGTTGCTTTAAAAGATACGCTTGCCTGTCTTATCGAAAAAGATGCTATCTCAGGGCTTATAAAAACCAATGGTGTTTTCGCCTATGGTCTAATAAACAGGCACTGCGAAAGCGACAGCTCATTATACGGAACCATTCGCAGCATGATGTACAAGCAAATGCATGGCAGGCTTGCCGATGTGTTGCTTTACCTCGACACCATCCGTTACAATAACGATAGAATTTTCAGCTATCTTTCGCGAAAAGAAATTGCCGATTTTGCAGGCCTGTCAATGGAAAGCACGGTTAAATTATTGAAGGGATTTGAACAGGATGGCCTGATCAAACTTATAAATAAAGACATCGAAATACTTGATTCGAAGGCACTGGTTGAGATAAGCAAACGCGGGTAATTTAAACACTATATTATGGACCTAAAATTACTTTTAAGCAGCTTTGTTGCCATTCTGGCCCTGGTTAATCCGGTGCAAAAAATATTTGTGATCACTTCGCTCCAAAACCAGTTTACGGATAAGGATTTAAGGTATTTATCCATAAAAGCTTCAATCACCGCTTTCGTAATCCTGATATTCTTTCTTTTCCTTGGTCAGGCTATCTTCAATTATGTTTTTCATATACAGCTTTATGCTTTCCAGGTTACCTGCGGTGCGGTATTGTTTTATAATGGTATAACTGGTCTTCAGAAAGGTGTTTTTTTACAGATTGATCAGAATGTAAAGCTGGAAGATCTCTCAGCAGTACCTATTGCAATTCCTATGATTGCCGGACCAGCAACCATTACTGCTGCAGTTACTTTCCCTGCGCATTATGGATGGGAAATTACCATACTCAGTATTTTTGCCGCTTTGGGGGTTAACCTGCTCATGATGCTCTATTCGCGCCCGATTGGCAATGTCCTTACAAAGTTCAATATCATGAATGCGTTGATCCGTATTACAGGGCTTATTGTGGCAACTATAGGTGTGCAAATGGTTTTTACAGGGATTTCGAACTTTATTGCAACTATAAAAATCTGATTCCAATTGACAATCAGAAATCGAATGCCCTTATTTATGTTGATAGGAACTGATACGAACACAAGGGTTGATTTGGGAAACATTGGCGTTACAATAAGCAGTGATTCAAATCAACCGGAGTGAATAAAAACCAGATAAAATGCAGTATTCGCGATTCATTTGGAAACAAAGATTATGAAATTGAAAGCCCTTGGTCAAACATTACACATTCTCTCGCTGTTTTTTTTGCTGCGGGATGGATGTTTCCAACGCTCAAAAAAATCTGACAAGTAAATAAATAACCATTTTGATAATGATTTCAACAAGCTAATAACTCTCCAATGAGTGAATTTGATGCCAAAGCCCGCGACTGGGATAAAAACCAGCGTTATATCGACCGATCCGAAGCCGTTGCCAAAGTACTTCTGCAAATGATTCCGGTTCATGCCACGATGAAAGCCATGGAATACGGCTCAGGAACCGCCCTACTGAGTTTTGCGCTTAAAGATCAATTTTCCGAAATCACGCTGATGGATAACTCGCGCGAAATGACATTGGTTACAGAGGAAAAAATTGCTGATCAGAAGATACAGAACATGAAACCGCTGTTTTTTGATCTGGAACACCAGGATTATCCTGAATCGTTTGATATAATTTACAATCAAATGGTTATGCATCATGTATCTGATATCGATGCGATGCTGTTGAAATTCTATAATTTATTGAATCCGGGCGGATACCTTGCTATTGCTGATTTGTATGCCGAAGACGGTTCGTTTCATGGCGAAAAATTTAAAGGACATCGTGGATTTGATGCCAATGAACTTGAAAACCAATTAAAAGTAATTGGTTTTCAAGACATTAAGTTTCAACAGAGTTATGCTATTACAAAAACTGACGATGATGGAACTGTGAAGGTTTACCCTATTTTTATGCTCACAGGTCAACGGGCTTAAACTACTTATTTTCAGAAACAATCGCGGGAAAATTTATTTTGTGAATGAAAAAATCAAAAAAAGCCAACCAACTGCACCAAACAACGTTTTGTTTACTATCTTAGCATCGTTTTTGGCTCAAGCCTTACTCAGGAATAATAATTTTAACAAAAAGGTGAACAAATACATTTTTTAAAAAACAACTGATCAACACAACTGTTTGTATTGTTCAGCGTTTCAGATTGCATTTTTATTAATTCATTAACAACCATTTAAAAAAACAAATTATGAACAAATCAGAATTAATTGACCATGTAGCCGAAGCTGCAGGAATCACAAAAGTTGTAGCAAAAAAGGCAATTGATAGCTATCACGAAGCCGTTGCCGGAGCTCTTAAAGGTGGAAAACGTGTTGAAATTTTAGGTTTTGGCTCATTTTCAGTAGCAACCAGGGAAGCCAGAACAGGCCGTAATCCTAAAACAGGTGAAGCTTTACAAATTGCAGCTAAAAAAGTTGCTAAATTTAAGGCTGGTAAAGAATTGTCTTCCAATCTATAAGTTATTAACCGGCTGATTTTTTAGCAGTTGGTAGTGATGAGCGTTCATTATCCTGTTTCAACAGGTTATAATGAACGCTCTTTTTTATGTTTTTCAACAAGTCTTTAAAGTATAAATATTACGAAAACAACATTTCTCACAATTGCTGCGGCCTTTTCCTATGTTTTAGTTATAGGCTGTAACCTTGCTAAAAAAATAGTATAAGAAAATAAGCACAATCTTCGGACCCGATTTATTATGCCTCAGCACTTCCATTTTATCCATCATAAACCATACGGCTATCTTTGCCAGTTTGTGTGCGAATTGCCTAAGAAAAAACTCGTAGGCTCCTTATACGATTTCCCTGAAGGCACCATGGCTATTGGCCGGCTGGATGAGCAGAGTGAAGGCCTGTTGTTGCTTACCACGGATGGACAGATGAGTGAATACATCCGCAGTAGGAAGATTGAGAAAGAATATTATGCACAGGTAGATGGACTGATTACCGATGAAGCTATTGAAAAACTTCAGCTTGGCGTGGAAATAGGAATCCGCGATGTGAAATATCAGACAAAGCCTTGCAGCGTTTTCCGTTTGGAGCATGATCCTGGTTTTGCGCCCCGAACCCGAAAAATCAGAGACGAGCGTCATGGGCCAACATCATGGGTTTCGATAACTCTTACCGAAGGCAAATACAGGCAGGTTCGCAAAATGACCGCTGCTACTGGCTTTCCCACCTTACGTTTAGTTAGAGTACGAATAGGTGAAATCTGCCTTGGCGATTTGATGCCTGGCGAGGTAAGGAATATTGAAAATCTTGCAGAGTTTGTGCTAAAACAATCCTCTTCCGATTCATGAAATGTAATGTCCGGAAAAATGGTTGTTCATTCATTGAAACCCGTTTTTCTGATGCTAAATGGTTGCTTCGAAGCAAAAGGTATTAAATTTCGATATTTTTGTAACTGAATTATGTGTTTCATTTGCGTAATGGCTAACCGGATACATGGTGATTCTATTGAACACTACCAGTGAAATGATTGTTTTAATTTGCTATGAATCGTTTGCCAATCCAAAGCCTGATTATTTTTATCCGACAAACCGTAAAACACTTGCTGTTGTTTTCAGTTCTGGTTGCATTCCTTTGTATTCATGGAATTAGCCGGGCTGAAGGCACAAAGCAGTTGGAACCCTATGGAATGACTAAATCGGTTTGCAAGCTAGTGCTGCTGCAAAACCCGGCTGAATACAGAATCCCGTTTGCATTGGTTGGTTGCAGCGAAGAGTATCGTTTAAATATCAGGATCAACGATCATAATAGCGAGAAAATCTACCTTGGTTTCGGCAATATAATCGACTATTTTTATGATACAACTATATACAAAGATGTTAGTTTTCAGGTAAAGGATCCGACTGGAAATGTTGTTTCAGGCAGTAATCTCCGGCCAATGCCCCCTTCCATTCCCGGGGGTGTCGGCTTTATCAGTAACAGAACTGAGGTTGAGATCGGACCTGATATAAATAATTCAGGTTCGGGCGGTTATAAGCCTTTGATAATAAGCCCTTTGGTGAATGGCGACTATTATATTGAATTTCAAATCCCCGCTTATCTTACAAACCATATCCGCACATTTGAGTACATTGATATTACTGTTGCCAACGGGAATACGCCTGTTACCGGACGATTATGGAGTAAGGCCTGGCAACTAGGCTCGGGTAGCACTACGGCAGAGAAAAGTGCATCATATTCTAAATTTTATATTTATACCAGCGACAGTATAGTTACCCGTTTCGATTGCAACGGCATGGCTGGAGGAGTATGGAATATGTACAGCAACGAGTGGGGTTGTTCCAACACTGGTTCATGGAACGAACGAAGGCGATCCATCACCGGGAATACATCCGTTCAGCCGGAATATAAAATATTTCTAAACGATCCTGATCCAACTGTTTTTCCATCGGGGCACATCGGTAAAATGAACGAATTTAAAGTGCTTACTGGTGATTGCGACACGGTTATCACTTTTGCAACGGTAGTAAGTAAAGCCGGAAATATTGAAATAATGATTGATCTGCCTCCTTTAAACTACCAGGGTAGTGAAGATGTTAAGCTTATATACAAGGTAAATCCGGGATATAATGTGCTTTTGCCTTCCTGGGATGGGAAAGACGGGTACGGAGTTCCGATTGAAAACGGAACTCAGGTTAAAACCAAAATGAGCTTCCTTAATGGGCTTTCCAATGTTCCGCTCTTTGATGTTGAAGATAATCCAAATGGTTTCAAAGTTGACCTGCAAAGACCTCTGCCGGTTGCTGGCTCCGCTAAATTAAAGCTATATTGGGACGATACTAAACTTCCATCTGGCAATGGATCCACCAGCAATATAACGGATGGTTGTCTTCATAATGGGAATAATCCTATATCGGGTTGCCATGAATGGAAATTTAAGGACAATAAATCATTGGGAGACGACAACACCATAAATTCGTGGTGGTATTTAATAACCGACGACTCTTTAACAAATCCGATCACAGTTAAGTTCAGGCCATCGTCGGGTCGTATTACCGGGCAAACTGATATCTGTCCGGGTCAATCCGTTTATTTCCAGACTATTCCAATTGATTTTGCCAAGCAATATAACTGGCATTTATCAGGACCAGGTACCGATCTTAATTTTGTGGAAACAGCCCCTGATTCTTCAATTTTCCAGACGTTTCCGGCATCTATGAAACCGGGAAATTACAGTATTTCCGTTTTCGGGCATAATCCTCAATGCCTGGATGGAAACTCTGTAAGCCATAATTTTACTGTACATCATCTGCCTGTTGCAGCTTTCGCGAATAATTTTCCTTGCCAGGGAGCAGGAATAACATTTAATGACCTAAGTATTGCAGCCGATGCAACGCTGATTAAATCTACTTGGAATGTTGTTCAATCCGTTTCCGGTATACAAAGTGATTTTTTTACCAATCCTGCCGTCATCGTGTTTGATGATGCGTTAAATTATAGAGTTACACTTGAGATCACTGATAAATTAGGATGTACTGATACGGTTAGTAAAATTATAACCATAATACCAAAGCCGAATAGTGACTTCAGATATACCGAAAAATCAGTTAAAAAGATAGGCGATCTTCATTTTGATAATCTTTCAATCGGAGCTCTAAGTTATTTCTGGGACTTTGGCAACAATGAAACATCAACTGTGGCTGACCCTGATATGTTGTACACCTTCGAAAGCAATTATTCCATTACTCTTGTGGCAACCAGCATGGCGGGATGCAGGGATACAACGACACAACAATATTATTATATGCCGGGATTCTGGCTTCCGAACGCTTTTTCGCCTGGCAATGATGGTATTAATGATTTTTTCAGGCCAGTTACTCAGCGCACAACGCTTAAACCATACAAACTTCTTATTTACAACAGGTGGGGGCAGCTTATTTTCAGCTGCACAAATCCTGATGATGGGTGGGACGGAACATATTTGGGGAAGCAGTGCGATGCCGGTCTTTACAATTATGTTGTGCAATACCGGAAGGGTGAACTTGAAAGTTCTGAAACCGTTACTCAACGCGGTGGTGTGAGTTTGATAAGGTAGTTTATCAAAACTAAAAACGCCAACTTCCCGATCGCCCTTTCAATTTTTTTCGACTTTAGTTTAACAATCGCCTTCCGATGAGGCTGCCTTTTTAACCGAGGCAACCATATTTTTCTCTGTTTTAACGTGGGTATACTGTTTTTGGAGAAAAATTCACGAACCGGGATATTTACAGTATTTTATGTGACCCTTTCGAAAGCGATGGAGTTTCGCACATCAACAAATACAGTTTTCCCGCAGCCTAATACCCGAAAGCACTCTTATGGCATAAGTGATCAGTGGTTTCCCGCAGAGTACCAGTATTCCCTTGTCGAAACCCATGCCAGAACTTTTGCCGCCTGCAAGAATAATTCCGGTTACTGGCATTTTATTTTAATTCATGTTTGAAAAACAGGCAACTGTCGCCATAACTCAAGAAACGGAAGTTATTCGCCAACGCAAAATTATAAGCAGCTTTCCAGCCGGTTCCGACAAACGCGGCAACAAGTAGCAGCAAGGTGCTTTTGGGTTGATGAAAATTAGTAATTATGGCATCCGGAATATGATATGTGTACCCGGGAGCAATCATAAGCGCGGTTTCTCCATATAATTCTGGCAGGCCAGCTTTTTCGAGAGTATCAATCACACATTTTAGTGCATCTTCGGTTGAAACATTCATTACCGAAAGTTCCGAATACGGATCCCATTGTTCGATATGCATCACCGGTAATTCGGGTTTTTGCTTTAGCCATTTTACGCCCTGCCAGAAAACGCTTTCCAGAGTACGTACTGTTGTTGTTCCAACAAGTGTAATGTGTTTATTTTTATACGTGAGAATTTCTTTCAGCAATTTCACGGGAACAATCACCTGCTCATAATGCATTTGGTGATCGCCAATAGTTTCGGAACTCACCGGTTTAAAGGTTCCGGCACCAACATGAAGTGTTACTAAAGCTGTTTTGATATTTTTTTTTCTCATGGATGACAGGACTGCGGGTGTAAAATGCAACCCTGCTGTAGGAGCAGCAACGGAACCATCATTTCGTGCAAAAACAGTTTGGTAGCGGATACTATCATCTTCCGATGCTTCACGGGAAATATAAGGCGGCAATGGAATTTTGCCGAAATGCTCCAAAACCTGTGCAAAAGTGAGATTTGCCGGCATCCATTCAAACCGGATCAGGAAAGTGGTTTCATCCCGTGATTCCCTGTTTGCCGTGAGGATTGCAGGAATACCGTCTATTTCACTCTCCAGTTGCAAAATGCCTGATTTCCATCGGCGGGCATTCCCCACCAGGCATTTCCAGGTACTGCTTTGCTGCTGCTGAAAAGCAAGCTGTATGTCATTTGTAGGCGCAACGGGTTCGAGACAGAATATTTCGATTTGTGAACCACTTGACTTCCGGAAAAGGAGTCGTGCATGAACCACCCGTGTTTCGTTTGAAATCATCAGGCTGTCCGCAGGTAGGAGGGAAGCAATATTTGAGAAAGTGTCTTCCGATATCATGTTATCCTTCATTACCAGCAATTTCGAAGTATCACGCACTGCCAGCGGGAACTGGGCAATTTGCGCAGCCTGCAAAGGGTAGTCGAAATCTTCGATGCGGATGTTACGGAGGGATTCAAGCATATTGAGTTAAGCTTATTGTGGTTGGCAAAATAAGGATTGTAATTCTCTGCCTTCCTCTAAAGTTAATAGTTTTGTAAATGACATCATCGTCTTCGGAAAGTTTCTTTTCACTGATCACTCCCGATTATTCGTATATTTCGTTATTATCGAATTCCTCAATCCGATGTACATTTCAGTTACTTTGTTCATCAACCCATTTGAATACGAAGTTAGAAATTCCTGAGCATCCTTAGGGTTTTTCTTGTATAGGTTCTGTGCTTCCTGCTCAAGCTGCTTTTGTTTTGCAAATATTTCATTTTCAAAAGGATCGCGCACTGCATGAACATCTTTTATGATTTCCTGGAATTTCAGGTTAGCCAGATTGTCAACAAAATCAATCGCCCAACGGGCTGATTTTTCGTCGTATTTATTGGGATCGTAAAGGTTGTAGGTTTCTGCTACTGAAAGATTTCCTGCATAAATGGGAACATAAGGGCTGAAATATGGGTTATCGAGGTAAACCCAGTAAACGCCCCCGATTTCGTTCGGCAACCAGCCACGCAGCTGGCAAACCATTCCGTAATGACCGCGGTGGCGTGCAACAGGTCGCCGGTAAGTCTGTTTAATCAGTTTTCTCATGTCGCTTCCGGGGAAAGGTGTAGCCAGTGGACTTTTGACATAATTGCCCTTTCCATCGGGTACGAGCCATTCGGGATAGGAGGTCATATCGTAAATAGTTCCTTCGAATGTAGAGCGCTGAAAAGCAATCAAATCCTGAACTGAGATTTTCTTTTCGGGCGTTGCCGAAAACGGGTACAGCGAAAGCGGTTCAACTACCTGGTAATAGGGCTGCATTCCTTTAAATGGATTGGCAGGATCGAGAAAACGGTTGGGCCATTTTTTAAGATTTGGCATATACGTCTGGTAAAAAAGCCAGAACCTGCTGGTTGCATATTCTTCAGGTAAAGGGGTATAAATATCCTGCCAGATAAAAGGTTTGCCTAATGACGGGTTATACCACCCGCGATCGATAGCGTCCTGCATATAATTTGCGGAAACCATAAAATTCTTTTTGTCGGCAGCATTAATCTCTTTGATGATGCTCCAGTTAGGGATCATGGCTGCCTGGTCGTCGCCCATTCGCTGAGCGGCCCAGATGGCGCCTGGCTTATGACTTTCGGGTGTCCAGCCCGGACCCACGCTGAAAACTTCCAAAACCCAGGCTTCTTCGGTATCAGCAATAACCAGCGTTTCGGAACCATCGCCTGTTGAAGGCAGGAAACCGTAAGTTGTCATCAACTCGCCAATAAATTGAGTGGCTTCTCGTGATTTTTTGAATCGCTGTAAAGCAAATATCATGGCCTGTTCTATGGTCATGATCTGCTTTCCGGTTTCAATCGTCACAATCAGTTCATCTCTCTGCGAAGTAGTGCTTTCGGCAATACCTAGCTGGTGCTCATTAATATGCGAATATGCCGACTGAAAGTATGCAAAGGTTTTTTCAACCTGTGGGATATATCCAAGTATTTTACCGTCATTGTTCAGTGCACGGTCTGCATCCTGTATTCCAAAATATACAGCTGCTTTATCGCCGGGTATAAATGTCTGTGCCGTTACGCGGAATATCCTTGAGTCAGCTCCGGCATCGGTGTGCGAAATCATTACCGAGCCATCAGCGGTTGCTTTCTTACCTGCTACTATTACTGTACAGGCATATATTTCAGAAACCTGCATAGCAAAGACTGCCAGGAGGAGCAAAAGTGTTTTAGTCAGATTCATAAGAGTTGTGTTTGTACGAAGCATTAAAATGCTGCCAAAGATAGAGAAACATTATAATTACCATCATAAATAGCTGTTAAAGCCAAAATATAAATTCCGTCAGAATCCGTAAATCCGTAGTAAACTGAATCTTTTGGCTGGTTAAGATTCGGTTACGGGGCATCAAAAAAAATGCTAAATTTGCCACTTATAATTTTTCACTTGGCAGCACTTCTCAAAAAAAAGAATTCAAAAAAAGTGGATGATACCGAAAAGGAAATGACTTTCTGGGATCATCTTACCGAATTGCGTAAACGGCTATTCCGTATGATTCTGGCGTGGCTGGTCATGACGGTTGTGGCATTTATGTACAGCCGCTTTATTTTTGATAAAATTCTGCTGGCTCCTAAAAATTCAGATTTTATAACATATAGATGGCTTTGTAAACTTGGTGAATTGATTCATGTTGACACGCTTTGTTTGCCGCCCATGTCGTTGTCAATCATAAACCTCAATCTTTCGGGTCAATTTATGACCGATATGACGGTTTCGATGTTCGCCGGGCTTATCATGGGTTCTCCTTTCATCATATACCAGTTGTGGCAGTTTATAATGCCAGCACTTTACGTGAAAGAACGCAAGTATGCGCGCCGGGCCGTATTTGTAATGATGTTTCTGTTTATGCTTGGTGTGCTTTTCAGTTATTACTTTATGGTTCCCTGGACGCTCAACTTCCTGGGTACGTATCAGGTGAGTGAGACGGTTCTTAATCAGATTTCATTAACTTCATATATCAGTACCGTAACATCTACAATTCTGGGAGTTGGTATTGTATTTGAGTTGCCTGTAGTGGTTTATGTTCTGGCCAAGTTAGGAATAGTAACTCCAAAATTATTGAAAACTAACCGGAAATATGCCTTAATTATTATTCTTATAATCGCTGCAATTATTACTCCTCCCGATGTTTTCAGCCAGACAATTGCTACAATCCCTATATATGCCCTTTACGAAATAAGTATTCTGGTGGCAAAAAGAGTTACTCCTGCTCCCGATCCTGAAGATAATGACGGTGAGGAATAGTTTGCTGAAGTAAGGATACCTGAAACCAATAATTTCTTTCTAAGATATTCAATCGATTCCTTTTCGGGAATCTGGTTAATCTGTATTTTCCCGCGTGCTTGAATTTCCCAAATTTGATAATTGTCATCTATAATTGATTTTGAATTATCAGGATCGTGGGGCTTTCAGGAGCATAAGTATTGAGTTTAACAGGTTGTTAGTTTATTGAATTTTTTTTTTTCACAAAAGAGTGTTCGTCTGTAACCTAATCCGAAACCTTGCGTCACATGCTTAAACAAAACACATTTTAAAGCATAAAATCATGGAAAAGAATAAGCGTTTGTATCGTTCAGCGAAGAGTAAAGTTTTTGGAGGTGTATCAGGTGGAATAGCCGAGTATTTCGACATAGATCCCATAATTATCAGGTTATTATTTGTGATTATTGCCTTTGCAGGTGGTGGTGGGGTTATTGTTTACCTTATTTTATGGATAGCTTTGCCGCTCGAACCACTAACTTCCTTTAATTACAACATGGGTTCAGGCCAGCCTTATGGCGCTGAAAACCCCGGTGAACAACCCGGAGCTGATAACAGCACAGGAGCTTCAAATCCCTTCAACATCCCTGTAAAACCCGAAAATCGCAACAGTCTTATAGGTGGAATTGTTCTGATTACACTGGGTATAATTTTTCTGGCCAACCGGTTTATCCCGAATATTCATTTCGGCGACATCTGGCCTATTGCTCTCGTGATATTAGGTGGTGTGCTTATTGCTACCAGCCTGGCGGAACGTAAAAACGACAATAAGAAAGAAAAAGAATAATTTCACTTCATTTATTGAGATAAATTAATTTTTCAACCAAATAAAACCGAATACTATGAGCTACCGTAAAATATTCTGGGGACTTCTGCTGGTGATGATTGGAGTCCTTTTTATCCTGAAAAATACAGGAGTATTGTTTTTCAGTTGGCATTCGATGTGGCAACTCTGGCCGGTAATTCTTATCCTTTGGGGTATTTCGCTTATCCCGGTTAAGGATTGGATCAAACTGGTGCTTTCGCTTTTTACTGTGGTGGTTACAGTTATCGGTGTGCAAACTTATGGCCCTAAGGACAATCATAATTGGAATTTCGAGTGGAATGATAAAAATGATCGTGATAACAACGATGAGGACAATGTTATTTCCTATAACAATGTGATGTCCGAAAATTATGACTCCCTCACAAAGTTTGCCGAGCTTAAACTTAATATTGGTGTTGGTGAATTTAGAATTAAGGACACTACAGCCAAACTTATTGAAGTAAAGCACGACAACGACAAAGCCAATTACTCAATGACTGCCAAAGTTGAAGACAGCCTTACCGTAATTGATCTTTCGCTCGAAAAAGGCGAGTTCAATAACGGCAATATCAGGAATAATGTAGTGATGAAACTTAATCCAAACCCGATATGGGACCTGGATATGAATGTGGGAGCCGCTACAGTTGACTTTGATCTTTCCGGATTCAAAACCCGCAATGTGAAAATACAGGGTGGCGCTTCGGAGCTTGATATTAAATTGGGCGCAATACTCCCGCTTACCGATGTTAAACTGGAAGCCGGTGCTGCATCTATCACCATACGTGTACCCGAAAGTGCAGGCTGCGAAATTATTTCAAATACATTTATGTCGAGCAAGGATTTTAAAGGCTTCACCAAAATCGGCAAACAGCTGTACCAGACACCCAATTTTGCTACAAGCACCAATAAAATCAAAATTAATATACAGGCAGGCGTTGCCAGCGTGGATGTGGTAAGATATTGATTGGTAACCTGAAAGGCTTGCAGGCGTGGGAGTTTGACCGTTCTTATCAGCTTGCAGGCCTTTCAGTTCCGGTTAATTTTCAAATAAATTTGCATTCTCTTTCCAGGAAACCGCTTAACAGATAACATAACTCTTCCGGTGCATCCGCATGAACCCAATGCGATGCCCCGGAAATTGTTTTTATTACCGTTTCCGGGAACATGCTTTTAATCAATGGAATATCGGCATCCGGAACATAATCGGACTTTCCGCCCCGGATAAATAAAGTCGGGCCGGTATATTGATTTTCGGAGATAATGCCATCAAAAAGCAAATCCATACTTTGATTAATAGCTTCGAGGTTAAGCCGCCAAGCTAATTTGCCATGGATTTTGTAGTACAGATTTTTCAGGATGAACATCTTTATTCGGGAATCCGAAATCTTTGAATCAAGTATTTTCTCCACTTCGGTTCGCGTAGCAATGCTTTCTATATCAATGCCCATCATCTCGCTTATCACCTGGGTATGCGTAATCCTTTCGGGATATTTGCGTGGGCTGATATCAATAACAATCAGTTTCTTAACTTTTCCGGGGTTTTCGAGCGCATAGGTCATGGCAACTTTGCCTCCCATCGAATGACCGATCAGGATTGGATTTTCAATATGATGTTCTTCGATAAACTCAGCCAGATCGTCGGCCATGGCGGGGAAACTGTGTATGGTAGTATGCGGCGACTGCCCATGATTCCGTTGATCGGGAATATATACATGGAACTGGTCAGCAATACGGCGGCCAACCGTTACCCAGTTATCACTCTGTCCGAAAAGACCGTGCAGAATAATAACAGGTTGTCCTTTGCCGAATTCGCGGGAAAATAATTTCATATCTTTTTTCAGTAATAGATCTTCATTTGATAAAAGGGAGCAAACAACTTAACGGGTATTTAACGGGGAACCAGATAGATTAAGTTTTAAATTCAGATCCGAAAGTTTTTAGATGATTTTTGTTTATTTCACCGTGCGTTCTGATGCAACTTCACCTGATTTGTAGGTAACTACTTTAACCAATTCGCCGTTTTCATTCCAAAATTGCCATTCGCCATCTTCAAATCCCATAGTAAAAACCCCTTCTTTCGTTTTTTTGCCGTTCGGATGGTAGTAAGTCCAGATTCCGGTTTCACGGCAATCTGAATATGATCCTTCATATTCCTTTTTGCCTCCATGATAATAATGAACAGATGAGCCATTCATCAGGCCTCCGGAATAAATTTTTTCATATTCCATTCCGCCTTCGCTGTAGTAGTATCTGTAAGGACCGTCGAATTCGCCATCGCGGTAAGTAATTTCCATCATTACCTTTCCATCCGGAAACCATGCAGTTTCGAGCCCGTTTTGTTTGCCGTTCAGATAAGGCGTTTCGATCTGCTTATTTCCGGTCGGAAATAATGAAACTACTGTCCCGGTAAACGGAATATTTTCACCTTTTATATTTACAAGGCCGTTACGCTCTTCAGTTTGTTTACTGTCAATAACTTTCTGAGCCGTGGCTGCAAATGACCAAATAAAAAAAAGCAGGAACAGGATTTGTTTTAACATGAGGTTCAATTTTTAAACTCATTACCAGAAGCCTTCGAGGGTTATAAACACCCGAAGGATTTAGTAATTGAATTATTATTTACTTCGTGATCAATAGTTTATGCCTACTTTTTCCCAGTTTCATTAACTTTTTTCCACTTCTACCTCAACTGTTGCAGGTACAACTTTATCGTTTTTTCAAGTCCCATGTACAAAGCTTCACTCACCAGAGCGTGGCCGATGGAAACTTCAAGTACTTCGGGAATGGTGCGCACCAGGTACCAGAGGTTATTTAAGTCAAGATCGTGCCCTGCATTGATGCCCAGATTATTTTTTGTGGCAACTTTGGCTGCATCCACATAAGGTTTAATGGCCTCTATCCGGTTTTGGATATAATGAAGTGCATAAGCCTCGGTATATAGCTCGATGCGTTCGGCACCGGTTTCGGCGGCGTGGAAAACCATATCGGATACCGGATCCACGAAGATTGATGTCCGAATGCCATGCGATTTAAATTCCGAAACAACTTCTTTCAGAAACGACTTATTCTTTTTGGTATCCCAGCCGGCATTGGAGGTTATGGTATCGTGCGCATCGGGAACAAGTGTAACCTGGGCAGGTTTTACTTCGAGTACAAGATCGATAAAACGCGGAATGGGATTACCTTCGATATTGAACTCGGTTTTCACCAGAGGATAAATTTCATACACATCGCTGTACCGTATATGTCGCTCGTCGGGTCGCGGATGTACTGTAATGCCCTGGGCGCCGAATAATTCGCAGTCAATGGCAGCCTTCAGCACATCGGGCATATTTCCACCTCTTGCGTTACGAATTGTGGCTATTTTATTAATATTTACGCTTAACTTTGTCATCACTCGTTTTTAATTCTGCAAAATTACGAAACACCATGCTTGGTTCAACGTATTTGAGGCACGATATTTGCGACAATACTTTTATGACTGCTAAAGACCTTATATCAGGTGCTGTACTGCCACTTAAAACTTCCGATACCGGGCTTATTGCTATGCATTGGTTCGATGAGTTCAAGGTTTCGCACCTTCCCGTAGTTGGTGATTCGCAGTTATTGGGTCTGATTTCGGAAGATGACATTTTTGCAGCCGGTTCATTCGAAGAGCCAATTTGGAATAACCAGCTTCAATTGCAGAATATATCTATACTTCAATCGAGGCATATTTATGAAGCTATGAAGCTTTTCGCTGATTATAAGCTTACAACCCTGCCTGTAATTGACGAAAAAGGCATTTATCTTGGCCTTATCACCCTTGCTGATATGGTTGAAAAAATGGCATTGACTGCTGCTGTCAGCAACCCGGGCGGTATTGTGGTTCTTGAGCTGAATGCAAACGATTTTTCGATGGTCGAAATTGCAAAAATTGTTGAAGACAATGATGCAAAAATCCTAAGTTTTTATGTGAGTTCGCCTTCCGATTCAACCCGCCTTGAACTGACTTTGAAACTCAATCGCATTGATATTCAACCAGTAATGCAATCATTCCTGCGTTATGATTATACCATTAAGGCTTCGTTTTTCGAAAGCGATTATTTCGATAACCTTCGCGAACGCTACGACCTGTTGATGACCTATTTAAACGTCTGATCCTTTTTCATGTATTTTCAATACAAAATGCCATCTGCAAAGTTAATCCGGATTCTGGTACTGCTTTTTCTGACGGTCTTTAACCTATTCCCATTATCGGCACAAACCGACACATCGTATCTCACTGTTGAAGTGGGGGCTATAGAGATTTCGGGGAACAAGAAAACCAACGAAAACATTATTTTCCGCGAGTTATTGATTGCAAGCGGCGAGAAATTCACACCGGCAGAGTTTAGCCGGAGGGTAAATCAGTCGCGGCTCAACCTCCTGAATACCTCATTATTCAATTTCGTAACTATTGATACCGTTCTGAGTCTCAATTCAGGCATTCCTGCTTTAATGAATATTAAGATTTCCGTTTTGGAACGCTGGTATATATGGCCTGTACCCATTTTGCAGATTACAGACCGGAATTTCAATTCGTGGTTGCAGACACACGATTTTGCGCGTATCAATTATGGTATTGATGCCAAATGGTACAACTTCACCGGACGTATGGATGAGTTGGATGCTACTGTGCAACTCGGTAAAAATCATCAGCTTAGCCTCGCTTATCAGAATCCTTATATTGATACTAAAAAACACTTCGGAATTGGTTTTGAAGCAGGGTATAAAAATAACCGCGAAGCCGGTTATATCACACAGGATGACAAATTGAGGTTTGCCTTTGATCCTGATGGTTTATACACCGAAAATTACTATTCGCTGAATGGAACGTATCGGAAAAATATTTTTACTACCAACCAACTTGTGGTAGGATTACGCAATTTTTCATTTTCCGATTCACTCCTGTCTTTAAATCCTGATTTTAGCTATGTAGGGGTTGATCAGCCGGTTTTCCTATACCTTTATTACAAACTAAAAATTGATCACCGCGATAAAAAATATTACCCGCTCAAAGGATGGTACATCGACTTGGAACTCAACAAATCGGGATTAGGTTTCGGTTTTGAGAAACCCGTGGATATTGCCTGGGCAAAAACCACAACACGGCTCTATTCTCAATTATCCAGCCATTGGTATTCAGGGGTTTCGTTCATTGGCAAAGTGTCATCGAGAGCCAGGCAGCCATATTTCATGATTCAGGGATTAGGCTACAACCGCGATTATGTGAGAGGATATGAGTATAATGTGATTGATGGCAAGCACTTTGCATTGGTTCGGTCGAATTTAAAATTTGCATTGGTACCTGAAAAAACGTATAACATTGGTTTTATACGTTCGCCTAAATTCGGGCTAATCCATTATGCATTATATCTCACAGCTTTTGCTGATGCTTCTTATGTATGGCAACCCCAATGGATTGGTGATATGAATAACAAACTTCCGCGTACCTTGCTGGCCGGAGCCGGATTGGGAATCGACCTGGTTACCTATTATGATAAAGTGGTGCGTATTGAGTATGCTGTGAATAAATCGGGTAAAAGTGGTATCTTTATTCACTTTATTGCAGGAATATAACTGCTGTCCTGCGCAAAATATGACTCCTGATTTTTTAAACCTACAAATTCAATTAAAGTGAGAATTGCATTATTCGGAAAGGAATTTAATACCGACCAGCTCGGGTATTTTAAAATTCTAATGGATGCTCTTGAAAGTCGTGGCTGTAAATTGCTGATCTGGAAACCTTTTCATGAGTTTTTGAAAGATAAAATCAGCTTTAGCCATGCAATTGAGCTTTTCAATGATCATTCGGACCTTAAGGGGCGGGCTGACCTGCTTTTTTCGATCGGAGGCGATGGCACAATGCTTCATTCAGTGCAATTGGTGCGCGATTCAGGCATCCCGATTTCAGGTATTAACTTGGGCAGGATGGGTTTCCTTTCGAGCATTCCGCGTACCGAAATCATTTCAGCTATTGACGATATATTGGCGAATCGCTACAGCATTGTTAAAAGGACACTGATCAGTCTGCTTTCGCCCAGGACTTTGTTCAGCGATTTTAACTACGCATTTAATGAACTATCTATCAATAAGAAAGAGAATTCGACGCTGGTGGTGGTACATGTGTGGGTTAATGATCAACTGCTCCATTCGTACTGGGCCGACGGGCTTATAATTGCAACACCTACCGGATCAACGGCTTATTCGCTCAGTTGCGGAGGCCCCATTCTTACACCCGACTCAAGCAATTTTGTTATTACACCAATTGCGCCGCACAATTTATCGGTACGCCCGGTCGTAATTCCTGATAACAACCTGATACGCATAAGAGTTGACAGCCGCGATAAGCAGGCACTTGTAGGTATGGATTCGCAATCGGCTGTTATTACTCCTGATATTGAACTGGTTGTAGGGAAAGCAGATTTTGAAATTAACCTCGTACAGCGTCAGAATGAGAACTTTTTCTCAACCATACGGGCTAAACTCAACTGGGGATCGGATATACGGAACTGATCAAACCAAGGAAAGAAATCATATTTTCCGGCTGTATTTTTCAAATCATTTCTTGATATTAAAAGGTTTCAATCATATTAGTATTGAATGTTTCGCTATTTCCGGGCGAACCGGTGAATATAACCGTGTGATATTATCACTCCCGAAATATATTTCATAAAAAGCCGTTTGTATTTCAGTAAAGCGGAAATCCTGAATCCCGATCTATGGAATACCGGTTATGTTTTATTAACCGCGGTTTTATTGACATTAAAAACGGAAAGTTAAATCATGAATTTTGACACACTCCAATACTATGCGCTCTGTATCAATAATAATACTACCTTTGCACGCTCAAAAAATTATGCGAAAAATCTGCATTTTACTCATGTTTCCGGTGCTTTTCGCACCTTTTGCACACGCTCAGAAATCGGGTGATATTGGGATATTGGGTGGCGTAACCTATTATGTCGGCGATCTTAATCCAGGAGTTCCGTTCCGTATGTCGAATCCCGCGTTTGGATTGATGTACAGGCAGAATTTCAATTCGCGTATTTCGGTGCGGGCTCATGGTTTATATGGTTCAGTGGCAGGTGATGATGCCTTCCGGAATACAAATCCTGAACGTAACCTTAACTTTGAATCGAAAATTTATGAAGGTGGCATACAGCTTGAAATTAACTTCTTTGAATATTTCATTGGCAGTAAGTTGCATCCAATTTCACCCTATATCTTCGGAGGTGCTTCGGTTTTCTTTTTTAAACCCTATGGTACCATTTTTAACCCAACTGAACTGGCTGACGTTTCGGGTAACACTGTTGAATTGCGACCTTTACTCACCGAAGGTCAGGACAATCCGTACAATTCATATGCCTTTGCCATTCCTTTCGGACTTGGTATTAAATACAGCGTAAGTAAACTTATAGGCGTAGGAGCCGAGTGGGGTATGCGAAGAACCACAACGGACTATCTCGACGATGTGAGTAAAACTTACTATCTCGACCTCGCGGGAAAAGATCCGTTAACCGCAACACTTAATGAATTGGCATCGGACCCGACACTTACCCATACTACAGGAATGCAACGCGGGAATTCGCGCAATACGGATTGGTATTCATTTGCCGGAGTATCGTTAACTTTTAAGATCAGGATGTTGAAGAGTGAGAGTTGTCTCGACCACCAACGTGAAGGATACTAGTAATTTACGGGATTAAAAATCTGTAACAACCACATTAAGAATAATTAACAAAAGGGGCTCTTGCCATTAACTACAAAAGCCTAAATTTGTCGGAAATCATGGAGAACAACAATTTGATCGACACTATAGATAAAACCAGGCTGCCAAAGCATATTGCCATTATTATGGATGGCAATGGCAGATGGGCACAGCAACGTGGCGAGCAACGTGTTTTTGGCCATAATAACGGGGTGCAATCGGTACGCGAAACAGCAGAAGCCGCAGCCGAACTGGGTGTGAAATACATCACTCTGTATGCCTTCTCAACTGAGAACTGGAACCGCCCAAAAGACGAAGTGGATGCTTTGATGCATTTATTAGTTGTAACCATAAGCAATGAGGTTAAAACGCTTAACGATAACAATATCAGGCTGAGGGTAATCGGCAACATCCATTGTATGGCTCCGAAAGTAAAAAAGGAACTTGAAGAAGCGATGGCGCAAACTGCACACAATACACGCATGGATTTATTCCTTGCCCTTAGTTACAGTGGCAGATGGGAAATTGTTGATGCCATTAAAAAGATTGCAACACAGGTGAAAGCAGGGAAACTTGACCCAAGCCAGATTAATGAAAAGCTGGTTTCAGCCAGCATGAATGCCCCCGATCTTCCGGATCCCGAACTCTTGATACGTACCAGTGGCGAATTTCGCACCAGCAATTTTCTGATGTGGCAAACTGCTTATACCGAGTTGTTTTTTTCGTCAAAACTATGGCCTGATTTCCGTAAAGAAGACCTATACGAAGCTATTATTGATTTCCAGCATCGCGAGAGGCGGTTTGGGAAAACAAGTGAACAAATTATAAATTGCAAAGGATGACACTGAGGCGCTTTACTTTACTTACTATTTTGATTTCAATCCTCTCAATGCCTTTAATGGCACAGATTTCGTCAGGGGAAGAAGTTCCCGATATCAATTATGCTCAGCCACAGAAATATACCATTGGAGGCATCACTGTATCCGGTGCCCAGTTTTTGAACAGCTCTGTTTTAATTTCATTATCGGGTTTACAGGTTGGAAATAAGATCGACATTCCCGGCGAACGTATCAGGTCAGCTATGGATAAATTGTGGCAGCAGGGACTTTTCGAAGATGTAAAAATAGTTGCTACAAGCGTGCAGGGTGACCAGATTTTTCTCGAATTAAAGTTAACAGAGCGGCCACGCCTTTCGAAATTTACATTTAGCGGTATCCGTAAAGGCGAAGGCGACGATTTAAAAGATAAAATCAAAATATCAAAGGGCGATGTGGTAACCGATAACCTGCTCACCCGGGCAAAAAATACCATTGTCAAGCATTATGTAGGAAAAGGATATTTTGATGCACTGATAAACATTACCCAGGTAAAAGACACCAATACGCTGAACAATGTCGCGTTGGATTTCAAAATACAAAAAGGCGGCAAAGTTAAAATTGAAAAGATAAATATTATCGGGAATAAGGAAGTTGGTGAAATGACGCTGAAATCGTCGATGAAAAAGACGAAGGAAAAGGGTACCTATAGGGCATTATACACTTTTCAGGAAACCATTTTTGGCTTTTTCGGACATTTATTCACCGGGGATTTAAAAAATTATCCGGCCTATGTGAAGGTTTTGGCAGATAAAAATTTTAAGCCCAGGTTCAAAGCTTCAAAATTTATTGAAAAGGATTATGAAGAGGACAAACTCTCGCTGGTGAAGAAATTCTACGAAAACGGCTTTAGGGATGCCACGCTTATAAAAGATTCGGTTTATAAAACGGGTCGTAATGCCATAAATGTTGATCTTCATGTTTACGAAGGTCGAAAGTATTACTACCGCAATATTTCGTTTATCGGAAATACCAAGTTCACCGCCACTGAACTGGGTTTGTTGCTGGGTATCCGTAAAGGTGATATTTACAACCAGGATCAGCTTGAATCGTCGCTGCAGTTTAATCCCAATGGAATAGACCTGATGAGTTTATTTGTTGACGATGGTTATCTTACCTGTACCATCGAACCGATTGAAATAAGCGCTGAAAATGATTCAATTGATCTTCAGATCCGAATACGCGAAGGCAAGCAGATGAATGTTAACCGGGTAAAAGTGGCAGGAAACACCCGGACGAACGATCATGTAATTATCAGGGAATTATATTCAAGGCCGGGACAGCTTTTCAGCCGGTCGGATATTCTTCGTAGCCGTACTTCGCTTACACAGCTTAAATATTTCGATCAGGAAAAAATTGATATTACAACGCCCAATATTGATCCTGCCAACGGAACAGTGGATGTTGCTTATAAAGTGGAAGAAACCTCTTCCGATCAGCTTGAACTTTCAGGGGGTTGGGGTTATGGTCGGTTAATTGGTACACTCGGCGTTTCGTTCAATAACTTCTCGGCACGCAATTTCCTGAAAAAAGGTGCATGGAGGCCTATCCCATCAGGCGACGGGCAAAAATTGTCATTAAGGCTTCAATCGTATGGTAAAGGCTATTTAAGTGCCAGCGCTTCATTTACTGAGCCATGGCTGGGTGGCAAAAAGCCAAACCAGTTAAGCGTTTCTACTTTTGTTTCGGCATTTAATAATGGATTGGCCAAAAGTAATCCTAGTTATTATGCTTATAATATTACAGGTGTGTCATTTACCTTCAGCCGTCGTTTGAACTGGCCCGATAATTATTTTAATCTCTCGCAAAGTATTAGCCTGCAGCATTACAACCTCGATCAATACACGCTGTTCGGCAAGCAGCAAAGCGGTTTGTACCAAAGTTACTCCTATACAATTGCACTGGGTCGTTACTCGACTGATGCGCAGATTTTTCCACGTGCCGGTTCGGAATTTAATATATCGCTCGAACTTACTCCGCCATATTCACTGATAGCTCCGGAATCATTTGCAGCAAAAAGTCTGGATGATAAATACCGCTTGATTGAGTTCAATCAATGGAAAATCAGCGGTGCATTTTACCAGCAGATTGTTGGTGACCTTGTACTGATGGCTCGTTTTAAAGCAGGTTTCCTTGGCAAATACAGCAGCGATATACAGGTAACACCTTTTAACCGTTACTTTATGGGTGGCGATGGTATGTCGGGCTATTCAGCTATCGACGGTAGGCAGCTTATTGGATTCAGAGGATATACCAACGAAAGTATGACTCCTTTTGCCGGCGTAACTCCCAGGCCTGCCGGAGGTACTGTTTACAATAAAAGCACGCTCGAGTTGCGTTATCCATTGTCTCTTAATCCTAACTCTACTATTTACGGGCTTGCTTTTGTGGAAGCAGGTAACGACTGGTCTAATTTCAAGGATTTCGAGCCATTCAGCCCTAAACGATCAGCCGGTATAGGTGTTAGAGTGTTCCTGCCAATGTTTGGATTGCTTGGCCTCGACTGGGGATATGGATTTGATGCTATACCTGGAATGCCTAGTGCCAACAAGGGTCAATTCCATTTTTCAATGAATTCTTCAATTGATTAATAGTTTTGGCAGGGTTTTTGGAATCATATCATCATTATCAAAATCTAGTCAATGTTATATAAATCCTAAGGTAATTACCCTATGAAAAAGATCATTCTGATTGCAGCTATCTTTTGCACTTTTGGTTTTGTTGCTTCGGCGCAGAAGTACGCCTTTGTGAATACCGATTACATACTCGACAATATTCCCGAGTATGCCGATGCGCAGGTCCAGCTCGATGAGCTTTCGGCACAATGGCAAAAAGAGATTGAAGTGAAGTTTGCCGAAATAGAAAAGATGTATAAAAGCTACCAGAACGAAGCTGTGCTGCTTCCCGAAGATATGAAGAAGAAACGGGAGGACGATATTATCAAGAAAGAGAAAGAAGCTAAAGACCTTCAGAAAAAGAGGTTCGGTAAAGACGGCGACCTTTTTAAAAAGCGCCAGGAACTGGTAAAACCCATACAGGAAAAAATATATAATTCCATTGAAGAAATTGCCACTGCCGAAAATTACGCCACGGTGTTCGATAAGGCCAGTAATGCCACGCTTATTTATACCAATGCTAAGTACGACATAAGCGAACAGGTACTTGATAAACTGGGCTATACCTATAAACCTCAACAATCTACTAAATCTAAAAAATAGCACGGAGGTGATTTTGGTGCCACCTTTTTTATACCTTTGCGCCTCGTTTATTCTGAAATACTTAACCTTTTATTTAAAAATGATGAAGAATCTCGTAAAAGTTTTGACAATTGTAGTATTGATTGCTGTTGCAGCAAATGCCAATGCACAGAAAGCCACAAAAATCGGCCATATTGACTTTGGTAAAGTGCTGGAAAAAATGCCAGGCCAGGATACTGTTAAAGTAGTTATGGAAAAATATGTACAGACACTCCAGGGTGAATTGCAGACCATGCAGGCTGAACTGGAAATGAAAGGTGCCGACTACCAGAAGAACGCAACTACCATGTCGAGCATTATTAAATCCACCAAAGAAAAGGAAATTACTGACCTGCAGGGACGTATAGAAGCTTTTCAGCAGTCGGCACAAAAGGAACTTTCGGACAAGCAGACCGAACTTATCACACCTTTTGTAAATAAAGCAAAGCAAGCTATCAAGGACGTTGCCAAAGAAGGAAACTTTGCCTATATCCTCAATGCTGTCGAAGATATTCTTCTTTACTCCGATGGTGGCGAAGATGTAACTCCGCTAGTGAAGAAAAAACTTGGTATTACTCAGTAACATAAGTTTTTTAAAAACACTGCAAAGGCTGTTCCTTAACCGGGATGGCCTTTGTGCTTATACGCTGTTGCTGAATGAAGCGATATAAAGGGCATCCTTACTGCCACACGCACTGCTTGCCGGTATCAGTAAAATTGTTTTGCCAGGCTAAAGCAAATGCTAGCCGCTCAAAAGCGTTATTGCACTATGAATTTAGCAGGGCAGGCCTGTTTGGTGTTGCGCCATGCAGTTATTGCAGTGATTCGTTGAACCTGAGCCAGTACAAACCCAACTCTTCAACTGTCTCCATAAATTTCTTAAAATCAACCGGCTTAACTATAAAACTGTTTGCCCCAAGTTTATAGCCTGCTATAATATCGCTTTGTTCTTTCGAGGAGGTTAGCATCACAACCGGAATTGATTTAGTTCTTTCATCGGCTTTAATTTTGCGGAGGACTTCAAGACCATCCACTTTCGGAAGGTTTATATCCAGAATTACCAGCCTTGGGAGCAGGCTAATGTCCCTTGTGCTGAACTTACCCGTACCGAAGAAAAAATCAAGTGCTTCTTCGCCATCGGTAACCAATTGAAATTTGTTTACAACATGATGTTTTTTAAGAACACGAAGTGTTAGCTCGGCATCGGATGCATTGTCTTCGACCAGCAGTATGTCAATAGCGGTTGTATCCATCGTTATATATTTTTTTGTAGTTGATTTTTGTTGTCTTTCCGATCAGCTAATGTAAAGTAAAAAGTGGCACCCTCGCCCACTTTTCCTTAGTAAATATACACCCGCCATGCCGCTGTATTATCGAAAGCCCTATGCCGGTACCCTGAAATTCGGTATTGGAATGCAAATGCTGGAACACGGCAAACAGTTTATGGGAATAATCCACATTAAAGCCAGCACCAACGTACACGACCTGCAATGCAACGTACACGACCCGGAATGCAACGTACACGAGCCGGAATGCAACGTACAAGGCTTGCAATGCAACGTGCAAGGCTTGCAATGCAACGTACAAGGCCTGTAATGCAACGTACAAGGCCTGCAATGCAACGTACATGGCTTACAATGCAACGTACACGACCCGGAGTGCAACGTGCAAGGCTTACAATGCAACGTGCAAGGTTTACAATGCAACGTACACGACCCGGAGTGCAACGTGCAAGGTTTATAATGCAACGTACACGACCCGGAGTGCAACGTACATGGCCTGCAATGCAACGTGCAGGGTGAATAGTGAATAGTGAATAGACTTACACGGTAATTATCGCGCTAATTGGAACTAACCGGAGTAAAGATAAAGCTTAGAAGTGAAGAAAAACG
>Ga0105047_10000871_pt1 | contig 53075 bp, 44 predicted proteins | sample MAT04_FD_78384 | JGI IMG/M metagenome (GOLD analysis project Ga0105047, IMG submission 78384) | Freshwater microbial communities from Lake Fryxell liftoff mats and glacier meltwater in Antarctica - MAT-04 (megahit assembly) | ecosystem: Environmental > Aquatic > Freshwater > Ice > Liftoff...
CTTGCCCAGCGCCGAGATGGCGGCGATGCAAACGACAACGATGAGGGCCAACATCACGGCGTACTCGACTGCCGTCGGGCCATCTTCCTTCTTCAGGAACGAAACCATCTTCTTGGCGATGCTGCGCATGAGATTCTCCAGTGTGTGGTGCGTTTTTGAACCTTATTGAATTCAACTTTAGTGTCGAGGGTTCCCCGCCCTGGCACTCGATCCGATTGGCCGGGGCGCGATCCCGGTGCATCGGTCAGGCTACATCGCTACTTGACCCCTTGAAGGGCCACATCATTGAATTTGGTGTTCGTATGCTGGCCGATGGTCGATACCGCCGCGAAGACGACGATGATGATCATGGCGAGCATAACAGCGTACTCAACTGCTGTCGGTCCGCTTTCTTCTTTCAAGAAAGCGACGGCCGAGCGAACGATCCGGCCGAGCATGGTTCACTCCAGTTGGCGTAAGTTGCAGGTCACTGGCTCAGGTGTAGGCTGGACACAACACCCTCCATTTCCATCTGATTCCAGATGATGGCGGGAGGTAGTTGGGTGATCCTTCCCGTTCGAGTCAGTTCGTCCAGCAACCGTTCACGCCCGAAACCTAGCTCGGACGATTGGGAGAGTCAAATCATCGAGAGCACAATTTCATCCGGTTCTGCCGAAAATACCGACAACGAGCCAAATTTGGCACGAATCTTACTCCGGCGCGAATTGGTTTAGACGCCCCAGAAGAACCGTCATCCGTTTCAGGATCATGTCCTCTGCGGGTAACGTTTGCTGCTGTGTAACAAGCCGCAAGAGCCATCCGATCACAGAACAAACCGTCCCGCTATGAGCCAGAGTGCGTATGAATTCGATCGGTGCATCGAACGACGATTCACGCTGGTATGCCCGAATTGCTGCCGAGTATCGTGGCTCATCCAGGCAGCCAAAATCACCCAGCAACCGGGCCAGATCAACTGCCGGATGGTCCACGGCCATTGCCCCGTAATCGATGATGCCAACAACTTGGTGAGCAGAAAAAAGAACGTGCTCTGCTCGCAGATCGCGAACGCATGGCCGCAACTTCACTGAGAGATTTTCCCACGGTCGCAACAGGTTATCGGTCTGTTCGAGATTCGCCACAACAGCGGACCATGCGCGACGCACAAGCGGAATCAGGGTCATCGAGAGGGGTATCTGCGGCGATTGATTGGTCCCGAACTGCAGCCGGAAGTCCTGGATCGCTCGAAGCCGATTGATCACCCCAGGGCACGTCGACTTGTGAACGATGGGCCATGCTCCGTGAAGTTGGGCCACAGCCGTGCACGCTGTCTCGACATCTGCAATGGCCGGATCTGTTACCGGCTTGCCGGGCATCCAGCGAGTGATCTCCCAGCCGCGCCCTCGACTGTAAACAGACGTATCACCACTGGTGGTGCGGAGGATCGAAGGGACGAACGCGAGGTGTGCTGCTTGGGTCATCCATTTATGGATCGCGTTGAGCCGAGCCGGTTCGACTTCCGCTGGCAGTCGCTTGAGTGCGAAGACGGGGGTGCCGGTCGAATCATCACCTCGCCACACCTCTGCCCCACTCAAGCCCCCTTCAACAGGACTCCAAATTAGCCCGGTTAATGCGGGGAAATAACTCGTGAGAATTTCTTGTGGTGGACCCTGGGATCGCATCTTGATGGCTGCACGAATGGTGTTGCTCAGCTACACGGCAACCCGCCACACGGCGATCGCGGTGCAGATGAAGATTGCGATGTATTTGAAGCAACCACTTTGGCGAATCGGCGTAACCATTGCATTGAGTTCTGCTTCCGCATCATCGCAAGCCCGGATGAACCCGGCTCGGTCGTCAATGTTCTGGTAACTCGCCTCGTGAACGATCTTGTTTCGCACTGTCGCGATGTAACGGAGTTTTTTCACAAGGGCAGGATTGAGCCGGTTCTGCACCGAGGAAACCTTATCGTGCAGCCCTTTCCCCGACGCTCCCAGGGCTTGCTCCAGGAACGATTCGAGAGCTTTCGTCCGCGTGATCGCCAGTTCGATGTCGCTCATCGTGGACCGATTCTGGTGTTAGGAGGATTCTCGTGTGGCACTCGACAGAGTATGGAATTACGGCTCTCCGCCATTCTTGTGAAGTTTGGTATTGCTGGGGCAGGCATTCTTGCCTTCCTCACCAAACCAAACCACTGGCGGAGAACCAGAATTACTTCCACATTTCGTCAGGGATGCGAGAGAGCGATCATGAACGGGGGTTGCGGAGGTCCCTTGACCCGTGTGGAATGTGAACTGGTGCGATTGCGATACACAAGGGGAACGCATCTGTGAACCTGGCAGGCGAGCGGGCGCGCATCGAACTGATCGAGCCACTTCGTGGACTTGCTGCGCTGGCGGTCGCGTGGTACCACCTCACGGTTCGTGGGAACATTCTGCCGGAAGGGTCTTGGATTCGGGCGACTGGTGAGTTCGGGTGGCTGGGCGTCGAAGTGTTCTTCGTGATCTCGGGGTTCATCATCCCGTACTCCTTGTGGCGGGGACACTTCCGCATCCGCAAGGATCTCGGCATCTTCCTGGCGAAGCGCATCATTCGCCTGGATCCACCGTATCTGGTCGCGATTGTGCTGCTGATCCTGCTCGGATCGGCTTCCGCGTTTATTCCTGGGTATGCCAAGTCCTCACCCACGATCACGGTACCCCAGGTTCTCTGCCATCTCGGTTATCTAAACGCATTTCTCGGCTACGAATGGCTCAGCCCGGTGTTTTGGACCCTGGCAATCGAGTTCCAGTACTACGTCCTGGTTGCACTCGCCTTCCCCTTATTTGCCAGCCGCATCGGGACGCATCGTCTGGTTGCGCTGGCGTTGCTGACGCTCTCCGGTGTCTTGCTGGATCAGGGGCAATTCGTCTTTCGATACGGCGGGCTTTTCAGTCTCGGCATCGTGACATTTCAGAAGCATCTGGGGCTTTGGTCGGTCCGCCAGTATCTGGGTCTCCTCGTCACGATCTCGTTCTTCACCATTCTCACCCTGGGTTTGCTCAACGGGGTGGTGGGAACAGCAACGGCTCTCCTGATTGCCTTCTACAACATCAGACGCAACAGAACGCTCGCACTTCTGGGTGCGATGTCGTACTCCCTTTACCTGATGCACTGGCCCATCGGAATGTTGGTCATCCACTCAACTGCTCAGTTCGCAACGAGCGATGAATCACGGGTCGCCATCCTCGGAGCCGCACTTGCTGCGTCGTTTCTGAGTTCCTACCTTCTGTTTCGATTGATCGAGCGGCCCGTGCAGCGCTGGTCGTCGTCGATCAGATACACTGGCGAGATGGCAAACACTTCGCGGAAGTTGAACCCCGACGAAGTGCTACCGGTAACGTTGCCGTCAAGTTCGGTGGTCATTCCCAAGCTCAGTGATCGAACCGACACGGCAACAACTGCTCGGCCCTGACGGGATCTACTTGCTCCGAGGAATTCCATGACAACGGAACCAGTTCGGCTGACCAAACTCGCGAAACGCGCCGGATGTGCGGCCAAACACCCTCCTGGTTTCCTGCTGCCGCTTCTGGGACTGCTACCACCGATCACCGATCCGAACGTGCTCGTCGGGAGTGCCACCGCGGACGACGCGGCGGTTTACAGGCTCTCCAGTGAACTGGCACTGGTGCTAACCACCGACTTCTTCACGCCGATCGTCGATGAACCGCGTGATTTCGGCAGGGTCGCAGCGGCCAACGCGCTCTCGGACATCTACGCCATGGGTGGGAAACCGCTTTCGGCCCTCAGCATCGTGGGATTTCCGGATAACCTACCGGCACAGATCCTGGCGGAGATTTTGCAGGGTGCTGCTGAGAAAGCAGCCGAGGCCGGATGTTCGATTGTGGGCGGCCACACGATCAAGAGCGAGGAGCCGATCTTCGGACTGGCGGTGGTTGGCACAATCCACCCCGATCGTGTGATGAGCAACGCGGGTGCGAAGCCCGGCGACGTCTTGATTCTCACGAAGCCCCTTGGCCTCGGCATCATCTCCACCGCCGCGAAGAACGACCTGGATACGCGTGGAGCGATCGTAGAAGCCATTCGCGTGATGACGACCCTGAACCGGACTGCGGCGGAGGTGCTCTCGCGGTTCGAGGTTCACGCGCTGACAGACGTGACCGGGTTCGGGTTGCTCGGCCACCTGCGGAACATGACGGTCGCCAGCGGCGTGACGGCGGAAGTGTGGGCCGCCGCGGTTCCAATCATTGATGCAGCCCGGGAGTATGTCGCGGGGTCGATTGCACCCGGGGGTACGCGGGCCAACATGAAGTTCCTCAACGACTGGGTGGACTGGGATTCGGAAACGTCGCCCGAGATGAAGTTGCTGCTCTGCGACGCCCAGACCTCCGGCGGCCTCCTCGCTGCAATTCCGCCGGCTCAGGCCCATGATGTCGTGACGGAATTGGCCGCAGCTGGCACCCTCGCGTCCGCCATTGTTGGTCGAATCGTGAGCACGGGAACCGGCCGCATCAGCGTGCTTCCGGGGAAAATGAACTCGTGACTTCGAGTAACTTCACGGCTTCAGCGCAAGCAATTGTTTCACGCACGGGTCGATCGCGTCCCAGATTGCCGGGTGGAACTCCTCGGAGACTTCGGCACGCCAGGCATCGTCGTCGCCCTTCCGGAAGTTGCTGCTCACGCGCCCCTGCTCCTCCCGCAACTGGAGGACTTCCTGTAACGCCGGGATGAACCGAGCCGCGCCACACGTCTGAAGAACTCGCCCCATGACCGGCTCGGGGGTTTCGGTCAACTCGCGGAAGAACACGAACCGCACAGAAAATCCTGCTTCTTTCGCCCGAACCCAGGTCGCAATCCAGTCTCCGAATTGCTTCACCTGATGCAGCAACCGTTCCCGGTCCTGCCGGGCTGCGGTGCTCACCCCGTCATACTCCGTCTGCATTCGCTCGTAACTCCAACTTGCCGCACGCGGGTCACGGATCAGGACGCAAATCTCGCCCAGCCCACCCTCGCGAAGCGCGGCCAGGTTGACTTCGGTTCCGGCGAAATGATCGTGCGTCACGGCTCCGCCCTGCAAAATCGACGAGACCCATTTGCTATGCACGGCACCCAGGAGAGGATACCCGACAGCCACTCGCATCACGGGAACCTTGAGCGTCTCCGCCAGGGTATACGACAGGAATTCGCTGGCGGACTTGGGAAGGGACGTGATCACGATTCCCGGAACACCCTCCGAACGAGCGCGAAGACGTTCTCGATGAAGCCTGGCCGCCGTCAGCAGGTAGCGGTCATACAGTTGCCCATCGTGATCGCCGGGTGGCGGCAACTCTTCGGGCGAGAGCAACGCCGCGACTTTCTTCGGATCGAAGGGTGCGATCAACGTGGCCAGGAGGTATCGTGCTTCGCGCTGCACGCCCTCGGCGTCAGCTCCGTGTCGAATAATCGGAGGAGCCGACGTGAGCAATGCATTCGCACCGCGAACATGGTGCCCGGCGTTGAGAAGTTGCTCCACCTTCACGAAATCGGCGAGTGGCGGCTCACCGATGTCCGGAACTGCCGAGGGTGGTGGTGCCTCCCACCAGTTTTGCCCAGGGAACTGTTTGGAATGCCGATGAGCGAACCCCAGGGTGTCGATGCGGAGCGGGTCTGCAAAACGGTCGAGAACCCAGCGACAGATCCCGATCGCGTGCAAGACATCGGGTTGCTGTTCACAACGTTTCGCGATGCCATCGAGCGCCGCCAACAATGCGGGCCAGGCGTGAATTTCGTTCCCACTGACGGCGAGTGCATAGTGATTCCGGGTCAGCGCGAGATTGAACTCAGGGATGTCGCTTCCGTCGATCGCACGCTCGCAGAGCGCAATCGCTTCGCGGTGCTGGCCTGCCGATTCCAGTTCGTTGACAAGACCCAGCAGTTCCACTTGCTCGGTGTAGGTCATCGGCGTCTTCCTTGATCCATGGGGAGAGATCGCAATCACTGGCATACCTTATCGCCAGTTGCTCCGGTAGCAAAACTGTTCAGCCGCGAGTGTGTCACATCTCGAATTCAGCCAAGAACGAGTGTGAGTTGCAGCCGGCATCGGCGTCTATTCTGCGAAGGCGTGCCAGCGACCGTTGGTCGCCGCGCGGGATGGCGTCCACTTCAGAGGGCTTGAACATGACAACGCGAAACTGGTTGCGGTTAACGGCCGCAATGCTTGGATTCATGTTCGGCGCAGCCGTGGTCACAGCCGGGCAGACCGAGAAGATCGAGAGAGAACTGCAACTCCAGTTATTGCAACTTCAGAAGACGCAACCGAAAGTTGTGCCCTACCCGCCCGTGAGATCCGCCCCGGTTGCCCGTGCGGCTCCCCCCGGGTCGATCGCAAGACTGGGGAACAGCAGACTCCGGCACGCCGCGAAGCCGCAGTGCGTCACATTCTCACCAGACAGCAAGCGAGTATACTCGGGCGGTGATGACGGAATGCTCCGAATCTGGGAGGTTGCTACGGGTGAGGCTCTGAACTCATTTCAATCGAAGGATAGCGCGATCAACCGGGCACGATTCACCAGCGACGGCACTCTCCTTGCGGCCCAGTTTGGCGACAGTCAGGTTCACTTCCTCAATCCAGAAACACTCAAAGAAACCGGGTCGTTCCCCGCACAAATCGGAAGCGAATTCGCGCTTTCCAGCGACGGTCAAATGATCGCCCACATCGCACCGAACGGTCTCCTCCGAGTGACCGAACTGCGGAGGAACCTGGAGAAACTCGAAGTTCCGCTCGGGTCGCCTTTTCAGTTCCACCCCAGGAACAAACTCATCGCGGTGGCCGATCCGAAGGGTGTGGTCACGCTGTTCATGCTCGCGGGCGGCAAGCCAGTCATCACCATCGAGAACGGCGGCAAGGTCACCGGCCTCGCGTTCAGCCCGGATGGCAAACGGGTCGCTTGCGGGGTTGGAACGGTCGCGAAAATCTGGGATATCTCGGACGGGAAAACCGCAACACCCGCAGAGGAAATCAAGGACACGGGGCGTGTCGGCATCTGGCTGAACAATGATCGCATCACTGTGGGGAACGCTGAGAGCGCCGGAGTGTACGACTTGAAGGCGAAGATGTGGGTCGGCCGTGCCGAGGGGATTTCAGGCGATTGGGCAATTTCTCCAGATGGAACCAAACTGGCTGCGACGGGTGCGGGCGGATTGCGGATTCGTCTGTGGGATCTCATCAGCGGGAAACAACTCCATGCCGAAAACGATACGTTCCCCGATACAGCCCTGCTCGCCCCGAACCCCGATGGAAAATCCGTGTTTCTCCTCGCGGGAGATCATGCCTTCCTGTGGCCGATCGACAAGACAACCGCAACACCTTTTGGGAAACTGCCAGGGAACGCGATCGTAGCTGCCATCGGGAAAGAACGGCTCGCAGTCGCCACGCAGGAGGGGGTATCCGTTTACGATGGGTTCGATCCCACCAAACCGCTCCCGGCGAGACCCAGTCGCACGATCACGGAGAACGCGGTCGGGTGCCGCTCGGTAGCGGTCTCACCTGACGGTAAGAAAATGGCGTTTTCAGGCGACGCGGCCCGAATCGTGATTGCTGATGCCGTCACTGGCAAAGCTGTGCGAACGCTGCCAACACAGACCATCGCGCTTTCGCTGGCGTTCGACCCAACCGGCGAGACACTCGCGGTGATCGGTCGTGATGGTTTCCTGCGACTCGCTCACGCTGGTGAGGGGAACGAAGCTGATCTCTGGAAGGTCCGCGTCCAGCGTGGTCAGCACGGCACGGTCGCATTCAGTGCCGATGGAAAGCTCATCGCCGCGTCGTCCTCGGGGTTGATCAAGGTTGTGAACGCGAGCGACGGTACAGAGGTCTTCACGGTCGGTGGGTTATTCGATAACGGGCTGATTGAGCAGCTCGAATTCAGCCCCGATGGTCGGCATCTGCTCGTCGCCTCGGAAGGAATGACGGGCGGCATTCGCATCTGGGAACTCGCCACGCAATCTCTGGTTCGACACTTCTCGACCGGGTTCGGCACCGTGTATCGTCTTGGCCTGTTCCCGGATGGCAAGCGACTGGTATCTGCGGGTGCGGAAGAAGCGATCACACTCTGGGACCTCACGGGGCGGCACGGGAAGGATGTTCCCAAGGCCGACGAATTACTCGCGGCGTGGCAGAACCTTGGCTCACTCGAAGGTGCCACCGGTTACCCGGCAACTCAGACGCTGATTGCCGCAAAGGCTCGTGGTGTGGAGACGGTGGCAACCGGGTTGGAGGAACTTCTCCAGACACAGAAGAACGTGAACCGATGGGTGAAAGAACTGGGTTCCGAGGACTTTGACGAACGCGAACTGGCGACCAAGGAATTGATCGCCCTGGGAATTCGGGCGTTACCTGCCGTGCAAGTGGCCGCGGCGAAATCCGAGTCGCCGGAAGGTCGGAAGCGTGCCAATGAGATCGTGGCTAAACTCACCGCCAAGGGGCTGCGCATCCCGGAGAGTGGACTTGCTGGTGATCCGCTCACGCTTTACCGGGCGGTCGAGGTGCTTGAGGCAGTAGCCACTCCTGATGCACGCAAGCTACTGAAGCGCATCGCGGAGGTAGGCGGTACATCTGGCGAAGCGGCGAAGGGCGCGCTGGCTCGACTCGCGAAACAGTGAGTGTGCTTTTAAAGCGCGGAGTCGATCAGCGCTTTCGACGCAATAACTCTGCGACTGCGACTTGCTTCTCGATCTCATTCTGGAGGTCCGCCAACATCGCGTCGCGAGCGCCGCCCTTATAGCGTACCGGGTCAATTGCAGTGCCGATCGCCACTCCGATTGAGCTATCTTCCGGTGGCAGGAGCAGCGGCGAGAACCGTGGGATCGTCGTGAACCGATTCCATGCGGCAAAGGCACCCGCGATCCCCACAGGCACCACCGGGCAGTTCAAACGCTTGATCAGGAGCGAGATTCCGGGCTTGAGCGGTTGGACGTCACCTGTGTGAGTGCGTTCCCCTTCCGGGAACACCAGAACCGCGTGGCCGTGGGTGAGACGATCGAGCACCGACTGGATGCCATCCTTGCCCATCCCGCGATCGATGGGAACAGAGCCGAGGCTCTTGATCGCGGGACCGATCACTGGCACAGAGAAGAGATTCTTGCGTGCGAGGAACGTCAGGTACCGGGGGCACGAAAGCCCCACCAGCATCGGGTCGAACATCGACTGGTGGTTGGAGACGATCAGCACGGGGCCGCGCTTCGGGATGTTCCCCCGCCCGGTACCGCGATAACTGAACCCGAAGTTGAACAGACCCCACATTGTCCAGTAAGCAGCGTCGTACCAAAGGCGGCCAATCACGCCCGGTCTGTCATGCATCTTCGGACAACCCCTTCCATCTCGTCTAATACGGCCTCGACCGTTCGGTGCGAGGTGTCGATCACATGGGCATCGGGTGGTTGGCAGAGGGGGCTATCAGCCCTGCCGCTGTCGCGCCGGTCCCGTTCGATCAGTTCCGCCAGTTCCCGTTCCACAGTCGTCTCGACGCCCCGTAGCGTGAGTTCTCTGTGTCGCCGTTCAGCCCGGACTCGCGCATCTGCGGTGACGAAAAATTTGACAGGTGCATCGGGGAAGACGACCGTTCCCTGATCACGACCTTCGGTGACCATATCCCGGCCTTCCCCGATGCGGCGCTGTTGCGGCACCAGGAACGCCCGCACGGCCGGCACGGCCGCGACTCTGCTCGCGCCCTGCGACACACGCGGCTCACGAATCGCGTCGGTCACATCGTCGTTGTTCAGCAAGATCCGCTCGGGGGGCATCTCGATGTGGATGTCGGACAGGAGTTGCTCGACAGCAGCGTTATCGTCGCACTCTATACCAGCTCGGAGCACTGCAAATGCCACGGCTCGGTACATTGCTCCGGTATCGAGATAAGCGAATCCGAGACGTGCAGCGATCCCTTTCGCCACGGTCCCCTTCCCTGACGCCGCAGGCCCGTCGATGGTGACAATCATGCCGCGCCCGGGAGATTGACAAATGGCTGTTCTTGAGCTGGGGGACGCACGTCCCCCAGCTCAAGAACAGCGGCCGAGGACACTACTTCTTGTTGGTCACTTTCAGTTCGACCTTGGTCTTCTTCTGCGCCTCGCGAACGACAATCCGGGTGGCTGTATTCTCCGGGACATCGGCCGTGAAGGTTTCGGCTTTGCCCTTCTTCTGAGCGATCGCCTTCTTCGGATCGGATTGGAGCAACCCTTCCTCACCCTTCGCGTCGGCTTCCTTGAAGACCAAAACCAGGACATCGCCGTCCGTGGACTTGAAGTCAACGGTCAACTTCTGAGCTTTGGGCTGTGGATCGAGTTCGATCGCTTGCGCCTCACCAGGACTGACATCGTAGGAACGGGTGACTTCCAGCTTTGCAGCGCGGGTACACCCGGCGATAGTCATGCACCCAGCGACGAGCAACACCGCGGACATCAGACGGACCGGCATGGGAGAAGCTCCTTCGATTAAGGTTTGGAACTCGCCCCGCGGGACGAGCGGGACAATCGTTCAGCGCTCGATCATTCAACCTTCTTGAATAGCGATTCCAGCATCTTGCCTGCAGTTTCGATTGAAGTCACGGGCACGAAGCCGGTGATCGTCGCAATCTCGCCCTTGAGAGTGACCGCCATTCCGACATACTCCGGGGGGCCGTCAACTTTCTTGACGATCCCCAACTGCGGGAATCCGGGAATCGCATCCGCTGCCGGTTTCATCGAGTTTACGAAGCCGTTAATCGCGGATTCGACCTCGGCGATGATGACCAGGTTGGCCTCTGCCGGGAGTTGATCCCGCACTCGCTTGAAGCCCGCGTTTGCACCGATGATTGCTTTGCCTGCGAGATACTGATCGAACAACTTCTTCGCCGCGTCCCAGTCCTTCGCCATCAAGCGAACGACGATCTTTCCATCGGTGCCGATCCACTGAATGGCCTTTTCCGGTATAGTTCGCTTGAACGTCTCCAGGGTTGCCTCGCGGACCATTTCGGGAAGTGCAGCCACCGTGGCGTCGAAGTCGAAGTTCAGGTTCACCGAAGCGAACGTGAATCCCGCGTGCTTTTCCGCATCGTCGCCGACTCGCGGGGCAGTCTTCACGACAATGCTATTCACACGCCCGCCCGCACCAATCGCCTTGAATGCTTTGGTCAGTCCGGTGGCAGCCTTCTTGGCATCCTTGTAGGCCGTCACGGTGATCAAGGCTCCTGGTGGGAGCGTGCCGCTGAACTCCACGCCCGGCCCCGCATCGGCGACATCCTTCAGATGCTTTTCGAGCAACTCCGCACCCCTTGCATCGTCATCGGTCGTGGCAAATTCCTGACCCACATCCCGCATCACTTCACTGATTGACTTTCCGAATCGCATCGCGGTGTACGTCCCTAGCCCAGCGGGTAACTTCGCGACATCGGCCATCGGCTCCGGCTTCTCAGAGGCGATCAATTTCGCGCTCGGCGAGTTTTCGGTGAACCGAACCTGGACCCGCACAAACGCGCCTTCTGGCCGCAGTTCCACACCTGCCACCAATCCACGGCTATCCTCAACGCCTTGCACCAACCCTTTGAGAATCACCTTCACGGCTTCGATCTGCTTCTTGTTCAGCGCGCCAAGTGCCCCCTGTTGTGCCGCCTGCTGTAGTGCGAAATCAACTAGCCCCTTGAAGCCGCGGATCTGGTCCCCGAACTGGTCGTTGATCGCGTCCATGTTCACGTACACGGCGAGATCGGCCTTGAGGAATGTCTCGGCGAGATCGCTGCCCAACTGATCCGAGGTCGCGGCCGTGTACTTGGCAGCGTGTGCGTCGGCAGTGGCACGATCGAGGGTGATCGCCGTGTATTCCTTCAGATCGACGAGGTACGCGGGTTGTTCTTCTCCGAACGCGGCCGTCTTAATGACATCAACGCCATCGCGACCGTTCTCGATTGTCTTGAATTCTTCCGGTGTCAGGAACGACTTCAGGAACTCCTTGTGCTTTGTGACCGGAACGAGCACACAAACTGCGGGACTGTCTTGAAGCAGCGATGCCAGATCGTTCAGGACCAGGAACCCCCGGGCATCCTTACGGACGCCATCGAGCTTTCGCCCCTTGAAGAGTTGGTCGAACTGCGCATCCAACAATTTGGTGATATTGCCAGCTTCCTTCGGCAACGCTGCCTTCAGCATCTTGTTCAGCCGATCGCGAGCGGTGTCGTACCCACTGATCGAGACAACGAGAGGCGCTTTCGCCGAGAACGGGAATGGCGTACCTTTTCCTGCCTCGGGTGGCACCGGAGCGGCGGTGATGGCCGGTCCGGCCAGGGTGAGTATGAGTGCCGCGAGTGCGAAGCGAAACATGGCGGACCCTCAGAATGTAGTGTCAGTGTTCATCGTGAGATGTTCAGGCGTGAGAGTCAATGGGCGGACTCCTTCTTGCAACGAATTGGTTGCAAAAGGAGGGCCAGCAAGAAACTGCTGATAAGCCAATTGAGCGGATTCGGCGAAGTGTCCTTCCGTGACAAACCAGCCCGCGAACTGGCAGCGTTAGTCGCGCTGCTCCCTGTGTCACTTCACCTGGCGATACAGTCGCCATCGATCGTCGGGCGCATTCCCCGCTGCGATCAGTTCCCACCCTGGAGCACCGCGACCATTCACGAATTCTCTCGCATCATCACACGTTGAGGCCTCAAGCCAACCCAGAGATCGTTCGTCGAGATATGCGTAATCCACGTTGTGTCTTGCGAGGAGCGTGGCAAACGTGTCACCGGCTGAAACCCTGGCAACCAGTTGTGGAAACTCCCGGGTTGCTTGCAATTTGCGATCGCGGCTCGCGGGGTGGATGTAGTATCCCACACTGGCACGATCGGGGACCAGTGTAACGATGCCCGGAGCCGTAATCGCGTCGCAGTACGGGAGTAACCGTTCCACTGAATTCGCGATTGGCCGCTTCGTGTGCTTCCCCAACACGAAATACCGAGGCACGAACAGCACCAACCCGACCATCACGAGTGGGGCCACGCTCCGAAGTTGGCCAGTGAGTCGCCAGCGAGTTGTCACCGCGTAGATGCACATCCCGGTAATCGCCATGAGGAGAACCGCGAACGTGAAGAGATAACTTGGCCGAGGTCGCTGCGTGAGGATTACGAGTGGAACGACTGTCGCCACAGCCAACATCGCTCCCCAACCAAGCGCACGGCCCGAGATCCAGTTCGGCCACCAGTCGCGGCGGCCACACCACAATAAACGCAACCCGACCGCCCAAAGAGCCAACAAACCGGCGGTTAATACCGTGGCCAGGCGACTGCTCAGTTGCGTCGTCACTCTTCCGTCATAGTCGGGCGTAACCGAGCCAGAGGCATGATGGAATAACAGCAATTGCAGGCCGGATGGAGTCAGAGCCGCATTCCAGGCGAAGTGTTCCGCCACGGCGTCCGGGTTTGCCGCGATCATCTCCCGAAGGGTCGGAGCGGTCGATCCAAATGTCTGCTCGATCAACGGGGTAGACTCGGTCCACGGACTGTGAGTCCATTCCGGGTGCCGCTGTTGATACCCATATGCATACACCTGCGCCATGTTGAGCGTGTGCTTTTCCTTGAGATAAGGAGCCAGGTCTGGGTACTTCGCGACTGACACCGCGTACATGATTCCACACAGACCCGCAGCAAGACACATAGCAGTCGCGTAAGCTGCAAGCGTACGCCAGAGATCCATCCCCTCTCCCCGTCGCAATCGCCGCAATTCGTGAATCGCCAACACGCTCCCCAGCACCCCTGTAGGGACCGAAAGCTCGTTCCGAACGAGCACAGCGGACGCGGCAAAGATTCCCAGGGCAGCGGCTCGCCGCCAGGGGCCAGTTGCGGTCAGCACCAGAAGCCACGCAGTTAGCACAGGGATCGTTGCGAAGAGGTGAACTTCGTACAGCGTGTTGAAGACAATCGGCAGCACTCCCCACCACGCAGCGCATAACCATGCGATACTCGCGGGAAGAAGTTGCCTGAACACTGCAAGCACGAGCATCGTCGCAGTCAACACGATCACAATTCGGTGTGCAAAGGTCGCCCAGATCGGGTCAGAATTGAGGAATAGAAACGACCCGTAGAAGCTCGTGTAAAGCGGAGACCAGGCGATATTCACCTCGCCTCCCGAGTACCACAGCCATGACTCTGTGAAGTAACAGGCCGTATCACCGAGAGGCACATCGCACACCGCCCAGATGCCCCACACAACCTTGAACTGCAGGATGAACAGCAGCGGATACGCGACCCATGACGATTCAAACGCCGCAATCACCCTCGGCCAGTCCACTCGAAACTGGCCGATCGGCGACGAGCGCAGGAGACCGACCGCTGGGGTTGTGTCTAACATCGGGGTGCATCCGGTTGTGTGATTGCTGACCTTATGCCGCGGGACGGAACACGCGAGGTTGAATCTCCTCGGCGGGAACTCCAACAGCCTTCGGACGTGCCACCAGCACGGTTTGATAACCCAACAACCCAGGGATCAGCCAGGTCATCACGGCCAGGGTGCGGTTGAGAGCGATCATGAGCGGGTTCTTCGGATCCAGACCGAATACCAGTTCGAGCGGCATCACTGTCGCCTTCTGCTCGATGACCTCAAAGCCGGAGGACTCCAGCAGTTGGCGAGCGGTCTTTCTGGTGAAGAATCGCAAGTGGGTTCGATCCAGGATCCCCCGCGGGCGGTAATCAAATCGCCCGAGCAACAGAGACATCCGCACCGTGATATTCGCCACGTTCGGGACCGACACAATCACCCGGCCGTGTGGTTTGCAGTATCGCTTGCAATCTTCCAGCATCTGCTCAGGAGATCTCAGATGCTCGAGGACATCCTGAAGAAGAATCAGGTCGAATGAACGATCACCAAGAGCTCGCTTCGCCCCGACCAATCCACCATCGAGATCGGCCGAAACGTACTGCTCCATCGCGCTGGCATGGGCCGCGTTTTCGAGGAGATCGATGCCGACAACCTTGTTCCCATTCTGGGCAACGAGAGCGGCAAAGTGCCCTTCCCCACAGCCGACATCAAGGATTTGGTGGCCCGTGCCAGATAGCCTCCGGAAGAAGTCGTGACTGGAGTACCGTGATTCCTTGAGTGGATAGTGCGGCGCGAACTCGGCGTACTCCTCAGCAGTGTTCCGACCCGAAAGCGTTCCTCGATATCGCCGCACCGCGTAGTACACGTCCTTCGCATACTTGAAGCCATTCACATAACAGATCTCATTCCCGTAGTAGGTTGGAATCGGGACTTCCTGAATCCGCAACCCCTGGTGATGGATCTTGATGATGATCTGCGTGTCGAAATGGAAATCGTGCGTCATCTTGGAGAAGTCGAGTTTCTTGAGCGCGTGCAGACTGTAAGCACGGTACCCGGAGTGAAACTCGGTCATGTTCATACCGAGGAAGTAGTTCGCATACTCGGTAAGGACCCGGTTCCCAGCGTACTTGTAGAGCGGCATCCCGCCGGCTCTTGGGCCCCCGTAGTCAGGCATCATGCGGGAGCCGAACACCGCATCCGCTTCACCAGACACAATCGGGGCGTACAGGTCGGCGAGCACTTCCGGTGCGTATTGCCCATCGCCGTGCAGCATCACGACCACATCGAACCCGCGTTCCGTGAAGTACTGGTAACCTCGCATCTGGTTACCGCCGTAGCCGAGGTTCTTCACGTTCCGGATGACGGTGAGTTTCTCGACGCCAAAGATCGTCTTGAACCCGACGGCAAGTTCGTAGGTCTCGTCCTTGCTCGCGTCATCGAAGACAGCGACTTCCTCGATGTTCTCCCAGACTTCCTTGGGGATGCGTTTCAGGGTTGCGGAGAGTGTGGTGACGGCGTTGTAAGCCACGACGAGGATGCCGATGCGCTTTCCCTTACAATCCGCGAGGGCCGGTGGACGTACAACCGCGAGCGGGGGGCGAGCCGGTTTTTTGCGCTTGAGTCGTCGCACAACTGCCACCAACAACGTGAGGGCAACCACAGTGGCGGCGGCATAATAAACGACCGGTTCCACGCATTACCCCCTCGTTCAAACAATCAACCTGAAAGACCCAGTACTCCTCGTCAGAGGAAGCCATACCCTGCCCAGAATTCCGACACAAGTCCAACCGGTGCTCTGGGAAGGTTCGGGCGATTTGGGCATTGGCGGGCCGCCGGGCGAAGTTGAGAGACGTCGCCGGAGTGCTGGGAAGTGGTAATTGCTGTCACCGTGCTCCGTACAAGGCCGTAGGAAACACCTCGACACGCAACCGCTGTGGGATCACTTCAAGAGCGACGTGCGTGATCCCATCCTCCGGAACGCAAACGAATTCGCCATCGGCATGAACGCACAGCGAAGCTTCGCTGCGAACCTCGATCCGCTTGGCTCGGCCAAGTTGAACCAGCCTGTGTTTCTCCGGCAATCGACCCGTGGCCATCGCAGGAAGGTAGCGGATCAGATGCCCACGCTTCAACCGTGTGGCGTGCATGTAGTCGAACAGGCCATCGTCGAGTTTCGCGGCGGGGCGTAGTGGGAAGTTCCCTTCACGCTGACCGTTCAGCACCGAGAGTGCGAGCGTGGGCGTCGTCACTTCGCGATCGTCGAAACTGATGGTCATGGTGGGCGTGGCGAAGTGCTTCACCATCGCCTTGAGGAACGCCCAGGCATACAGCGGCATACCCGCGAGCCAGTGCGTTTTGCGGGCCTCGATGGTGACCATGCCGTTGAACCCGACGCCCAGGCAACAGATCACGAACCGCTCGCGATCACCCGCGACAACGCGGCCCACATCAACGGTGAGGATTTCAGTCGGCAGCCGCTCGTGACGGCGCTTCCACCAGACATCCATGCCGAGGGAGTACGCGTAGTCGTTTGCCGAGCCGATGGGCCACACCGAGAAGACGATATCGCGCCGCTCGCTCTGCAGCACGCCGTTCGCGACCTCGTGAACCGTGCCGTCGCCGCCAGCCGCCACGACTCGTGCGAATCCCTCCTCTGCCGCCTCGCGAGCCAACTCGACGGCGTGGCCCGGCTCGCGTGACGGTCGTAACTCGATTTCACCCCCCAACTCGGCCCGAAGTTCGTTCAGGAGCTTTTCTGCCTTCCCGCGACCGGCCGCCGGGTTGTAGATCACACAAGTGGCGATACTCATCCCGACCTCTGGGTTGCGGCAATGTTCACAATTCGGCCGATGCTGGAGGCTGACATACCGGCAGCGCTCGCACTCTGGCAAGGGTTGCCGGGGATCGGGCTTCGTAATGCCGACACTCCGCCAGCGATTGCGAAGTATCTGGCCCGCAACCCCGGATGCAGTTTCGTGGCGTTGAATGATGCGAACGAGTTGGTTGGCGCGAGCCTCGCAGGCCACGATGGCAGGCGGGGTTACCTGCATCACGTGGCGGTGGCTCCGGCGACTCGCAAGCAGGGACTCGGGCGAAAATTGGTGGAGCATTGCCTCGCGGCGTTGAAGTGTGAAGGTATCGAGAAAGTTAACTTTTGGGTGAAGGCAGGCAATGCTGAGGCGATGGCGTTCTGGAATCGCGTGGGTGGGCGCGAACGCACCGACCTCGTGGTTGTGTCCATCGCGCTGACTGACAATCCGAACGCATGACTGTTGTCTTTCAGCGTAGCCGCGGCTCGAAGAGGAGCGCGGTCTTTGTCACACTCCTCCTCGAGTCGCGGCTACGCGAGATTGCGGTTCCAAACATGAACGGTCTTCTGGTAATCGACAAGCCAAGCGGCATGACCTCGCGTGACGTGGTGAACCGCGTCCAGAAGTGGTTCCCCCGCAAAACGAAGATCGGCCACACGGGCACGCTTGATCCGCTCGCAACGGGTGTACTCGTCGTGTGCATCGGAACCGCGACTCGACTCGCAGACTACGTGCAGGCGATGGGCAAGAGCTACACTTCGCGCTTCCGCTTTGGCGCGAGCAGCACCACCGACGACGCTGATGGCACCGTGACCGAAACGCCTGACGCGGTGTCCCCGACACGCGAACAAGTTGAAACCGCTCTCGCGTCCTTCGTTGGCACAATCGAGCAGATGCCGCCCGCGTACTCGGCCCTGAAATTGGACGGCGTGCGTGCTCACAAACTGGCTCGGGCTGGGAAGGACGTGCCCCTCGCGGCTCGCCGTGTCCGAATCGACGCGATTCGCCTCGTGGGTTACGAGTGGCCGTTCGCGGACGTGGAAGTGGATTGCGGGAAGGGAACGTACATTCGCTCGATCGCGCGAGACGCGGGCGAATGCCTCGGCGTCGGTGGCATGGTGCAGACGCTACGCCGCACACGCGTCGGGCCATTCACGGCCGAGCAAGGAGTAAGCATTGATGCCGACCCGGGGCACGTAAAACTGTTGCCGATGTCGCTGGCCGTTGCAGGGATGCCCCGTGTGGTGGTGGAGCCGGAGATCGTGGCTCGACTGCGGCACGGGCAGAGGGTTCGCTTCGAACTGCCTGTGGGAGAGGCCATCCGCCCCATCGCGGTGTTCCAACCGGACGGCGAGTTCGTGGGAACCGTGCTCCCGCATGAGAGTGGAACGATCAAGGCTGATGTGCTGTTCCGCGATTGAAATGTACCCATCGTTTAGCGGCCGCCCCAGCGGGGCGGGCCTTGGCCCGCCCCGCTGGGGCGGCCGCTAAACGAGTCGTCACGCTGTTTGTAAGTCGCGCATGTTCTCTTCCATCGCGGCGATTTGTTTTTCGAGATCGACCACCAATTCGCGTTGTTGCTGGACCACTTCGGGCGGCGCACCGGCGACGAACTTCTCATTCGACAGCTTCGCCTTGATGCCGTCGAGCGACTTCCGTTTGTCGCCGATCTGTTTCTCGAGTCGCTTGATCTCGGCCGCGGGATCGATCAACCCCACGAGCGACACATACGCCTCGAACTCGGGCCGCACGATGCCGCCCGCCTGTTTCGGCTTCGCCGCGTTCGGCCCTGACGTGAGGTTCGCAATCCCGGCCAGCGGCCCGATGAATGCCGCCAGCGCGTTGAAGTCGGTCGCCACTGCGTCGGAGCACTTCACCGACACGTCGAGCTTCGTCTTGTCTTCCACTTGGTAGCGGTTCCGCACTTCTCGCACGCTCCGCACGAGGTCTTGCATGCGGGCGAAGCGTGCTTCCACTGCTGCATCGATCCACGAATCGGGATACGTCGGCCACGCGGCGATCACCACGCTTTCCTCGGACTTCGTGGGCGTCGGCAATCCGCGTTCGGCGGCCACTTCCGCGAGTGCGTGCCACAGCGACTCGGCCACGAACGGCATCACTGGCTGCACCAGTCGCAAGATGCCATCGAGCACGCCCGTCAACACTCGCTGTGCCATCGGCCGCGATATTTCGTCTTTGAGTCGAGCCTTCGACATCTCGATGTACCAGTCGCAGAACTCGGACCACACGAAGTCGTAGACGAGCCGGGCCACTTCCGCGAAGTGGTAACCTTCAAGTGCTGCGGTCACGGCCTTCGTGGTGGTCGCGAGGCGTGACAGCAACCAGCGGTCTTCTGTGGGGAGCGCGGCCACATCCACGGGGCCGGGCGTGTACCCTTCGAGGTTCATCATGATAAACCGCGTGGCATTCCACATCTTGTTCGCGAAGTTGCGGCCCATGTCGAACCGCTCGGACGCTTGCTTCGCAGTGATGAGTTCCGGGTCTTCGCTCGTCCAAGGCCCACCCGGCCGGAACGGTTTCTTGCAGTTCGGGCACGCGAGCTTCTTGGTGCGCCCGCTGAGGTGCTCTTGCTTGATGGGTACGAGCGTGTCGCAGTGCGGGCACACGTTCGCCACCGGCATTCGGCTATCCTGCGTGTCGCCTGCGAGGGACACCATCTGATACCGCAGGGCGTCGGCACCGTAGCGTTCCACGATGTCGAGCGGGTCGATGCCGTTGCCTGTGGTCTTGCTCATCCGGTTGCCGAATGCGTCCTGCAATTGCGGGTGAATGACCACGTCGCTGAACGGAATCTCCCCCACGTTGTACAGGCCCGTGAGCACCATCCGCGCCACCCACAGCGAGATGATGTCGCGACTCGTCACCAGCGTGCTGGTGGAGTAGTACGACCGCATCGCTTCCCAGTCGGGAGCCGTGCGCTCAGCATTCTTTTCGGGGATGGATGGCCCCGGCCAGCCGAGTGTGCTGTGCGGCCACAACGCGGACGAGAACCACGTGTCGAGCACGTCGTCGGATTGCGTGAAGCCATCACCTTGAAGGGCTGCGATCAGGTCGGAATCGTCGTGGCTCAGGCACACGTGGATGGCCATGAGCTCGTCTTGTGTGGTCCACGCCACGTGTGAGACTGACGACCACCCGCCGGCTTCCAGAGCCAGAGTGTCCTCGTAAGTCTTGCGGTCCGTGAACGTGCGGCTCCACACGGCGATGCGGTGGCCCCACCACAGTTGCCGCGAGATGCACCAGTCACGCTTCTCGCCGAGCCACGCGAGATAGCCATCCTTGTATCGCTCGGGGTGGAACTTCACCTTGCCCGACGAGACCGCGTCCATCGCGATCTGTGCCAGACCGGGCTTTTTGTCATCGCGATCGGCCATCTTCACGAACCACTGATCCGACAGATACGGCTCAATCGGCGACTTGCTGCGATCGCTGTACTTCAGCGGAATCACGCGGTCTTCCTTGCCCTCGTAGAGACCGAGTTCCTCCATCCGCTTCGTCACGGCTTCGCGAGCCTTGTAGCGGTCGAGTCCCTTGTACTCGCCGCCGGAGTCGTTAATCGTGCCGTCCGGATTTAGGATGTTGATGATCCCGATCTCCGGATGGCGCACCCAGCACGCGTAGTCATTCGGATCGTGCGCCGGAGTTACCTTCACGCAGCCTGTGCCGAGCGTTGGGTCCGCGAGTTGGCCATCCGCGATGATCGGAATCTTGCGCCCAGTGTGCGGTTGCGTCACCAGCTTACCGATGAGCGCCTGATAGCGCTCGTCGCTGGGGTGTACGCACACCGCAGTGTCGCCGAGCATCGTTTCAGGGCGTGTCGTGCTGAAGCGAATAAACGTGTCGGCGAGACCATCCACAGCATACTTGAAAGTCCAGAAGCCACCCTTGGTGTCCTCGGTGTACGTCTCGTCGTCGGCCACAGACGTTTGCAACTGCGTGTCCCAGTTCACGAGACGCTTGCCGCGATAGATGTAGCCATCGCGGAACATGCGGAAGAAGGTCTCACGCACCGCCCGCGCGCACACCGGGTCGAGCGTGAAGCGAGTGCGCTTCCAGTCGCAACTCGCTCCCATCTCGCGGAGTTGCCCGAGGATGCGCGTCTCGTACTTGTCCTTCCAGTCCCAAATACGCCGCACCAATTCCTCGCGGCCGAGATCGTGGCGGGTCTTCTTTTCCTGCGCAAGAATGCCACGCTCCACCACGGATTGCGTGGCGATGCCGGCGTGGTCCGTGCCGGGCATCCACAGCGCGTTGTAGCCTTGCATTCGCCGCCAGCGAATGAGCACGTCTTGCAACGTGTTGTTGAGCGCGTGCCCCATGTGCAGCGCGCCCGTCACGTTGGGCGGCGGAATGACGATCGTGAACGGCTTCTTCCCTGCATCGGGCTTGCTGTGGAAGTAACCGCGTTCCTCCCAGAACGTGAGCCACTTCTCCTGTGCGGCCTTCGGATCGTAAGCCTTCGGAAGTTCAGTCGCCATGATCGTTAATTCCCCTGTTCTTCGTCCTTGAACAGTTTGTACTCAATGCTGTCCACCAGTGCGAGCCAGCTTGCCTCGATGACGTTCTCGCTCACGCCCACGGTGCCCCACACGTCGGTGCCGTCGCGAGATTCGATGACCACACGCACACGGGCCGCCGTGCCCGCACGGGGGTTCACGACGCGCACCTTGTAATCGACCAGTTGCATCTCGCTGAGCCGCGGGTAGAACCGCACGAGTGCTCTCCGCAGGGCCGCGTCGAGCGCGTTCACGGGGCCGTCGCCCTCGCTCGCGGTGTGCTCGATCTGACCCGCGACCTTGAGCCGGACCGTGGCCTCGGTGACCGGCGTGTTGTTCTCGCGTGCCTCAATGTTCACGCGATAGGTGACCCGTTCGAACCACGGCTTGTACAACTTGAACGACTTATCAACCTCCCACGGCTTGTGTTCCTTGGCGGTCTTGCGAACGAGCAGATCGAACGACGCCTCTGCGGCTTCGAACTCGTACCCCTGGTTTTCGAGGTCTTGAACGGCAGCCAGGATCTTCGTCATCAACGGCTTGTTGTTGCTCAACTGATATTTCGCGGTCTTCGCCAGAATCGTCGATTGCCCCGATAACTCCGAGACCAGGATGCGGCGTTCGTTCCCGACCTGTTCCGGCCGGATGTGCTCGTAGCTCGTGGGGTCCTTCGCAACGGCGTGAGTGTGCATCCCACCCTTGTGGGCGAACGCGCTCTGCCCCACGAACGGCTGACCGGGCCGGAAGTTCAGGTTGGCCAGTTCGTAGACGTAACGTGAAGTCTCGGTCAATCTCTTCAGACTCTCTGGCTTCAAGACCTCGTACCCGTACTTCAGCGCGAGATTGGCGATCGCGCTGACAAGATCGACATTCCCGCACCGCTCGCCGATGCCGTTCATGGTCCCCTGAACCTGCGTCGCTCCACCGCGCACCGCTGCAAGCGTGTTCGCGACAGCGAGTTCACAATCGTTGTGGCAATGGATGCCGATTTCGCAGGTTAACTCTCGCCGTGCGAGTTGCACCAGTTCCGAGACCCGTTCGGGCATCGTGCCGCCGTTCGTATCGCAGAGGATCACGACGTTCGCCCCCGCGCCCGCAGCGGCCTTGAGTGTTTGCAGCGCGTAATCGGGGTTGGCTCGATATCCGTCGAAGAAGTGTTCCGCATCGTAGAACACCTCGCGCCCCTGACTTTTGCAGAAGCTCACGGAGTCCGCGATCATCTTCAGGTTTTCTTCCAGCGTCGTGCCCAGCACATCCGTCACGTGGAAGTCCCACGTCTTCCCTACGATCGTCACCACCGGCGTCTGTGCGTCGAGCAACGCCTTCAGGCACGTGTCGGTTTCTGGCGGACTATTCTTGCGGCGGGTCATGCCGAAGGCACACACTTTCGTGTGCTTCAATGGCAACTCCCGCACGGCCTGGAAGTACTCGAAATCCTTGGGGTTCGAGAGCGGATAACCGCCCTCAACATAGTCCACGCCCAGTTCATCGAGGCGTCGCGTGAGGAGCAGTTTGTCTTGTAGAGAGAAGTTCACACCCTCGCCCTGACTGCCGTCGCGAAGGGTGGTGTCGTATACGGAAACGCGGCTCATTGGAATGCATCCAGTAGTGTTCGGTTCGGAAGAATGAAAAAACCCCGAAGCGTTGGCTCCGGGGTCGGCAAGGTTTATCACCCGCGAGGCGACCCCGTTCAACCGCTGGTAACCACCACGACAGTGACAGCTACGATGGTGCGCACTCCCTGCGCGGTGGTAATCGCGATGATGTTCGAGGTGTTGGATTTGAACGCATTCACGGCTTGTTCCCGGATACTGGCTCAGGTGAATCTTACATCGGGGCCCGCGTTCGTCAACTGACCATGCGAAACGACGTGTCTCGTGACAGAATACACCCTTTGACGCGGGATTCGTCACAGAGGTTCACAATGCCACACTTCGGTGCCCACATGTCGATCGCGGGCGGGTTGCACAACGCCGTCTCCAGTTCAACAAAGTACGGCTGCACCACTGTGCAAATTTTCACGAAGAACCCGAATGCCTGGGCTGCGAAGCCACTTGCTCCGGAGGATGTAGCTCAGTTCCGACGAGCGGTCAGCACGGCCGGGCTATGCTTCCCCACCGCCCATGACTCATACCTGATTAACCTCGCTTCTCCCGACGACAAGCTGTTCCAGAAGTCAATCGATGCGTTCATCATCGAAGTGGAGCGAGCCGAGACACTTGGTCTGAGTTACCTCGTCTCTCACCCCGGAGCACACAACGGCACCGGCGAAGATGCCGGTATCGCACGAGTCATCAGCGGACTGGATGCGGTTCGAGCACGCTGTTCGAATGTCAACGTGATGGTGTTGTTGGAAACCACTGCGGGCCAGGGAAGTTGCCTCGGCGCTCGCTTTGAGCACCTGCACCAAATTCTTGAAGGCGTCCATGACGCCAGCTGGTTGGGCGTGTGTCTCGATACCTGTCACATTTTCGCAGCAGGCTACCCGATCAGTGCGAAAGAAGATTACGAGGCGACGTTCAATGAGTTTGATCGTGTGATTGGGCTTGAGCACTTGAAGTTGTTTCACGTCAACGACAGCGTACCAGCGTTTGGAAGCCGGGTGGATCGACACGCGGGATTGGGGTTCGGGCAGATCGGACTCGACTTCTTCCGCCGTCTGGTGACCGATCCGCGCTTCGCCGAGTTGCCGATGATCCTCGAAACACCCAAGGAGGGCGAGGCCGACGAACCGATGGACCCCATCAACCTTGGGATTCTTCGGGGCTTCGTGACCGAGTAACGCGGCGGCTCCACAACTCTGTCACCCGACGCACCGAGATGAAGAACACGGGCGTCAGGAAGATGCCGAAGAGTGTCACTCCAAGCATCCCAGCGAACACGGCCGTTCCCAGCGCTCGCCGCATCTCGGCTCCCGCACCTTCTGCAAGAACCAACGGCACCACCCCGAATACGAACGCGAAGCTCGTCATCACAATTGGTCGAAACCGGAGCTTGCACGCTTCCAGTGCCGCACGGTAACGATCGGCTCCACTATCCCCACGTTGCTTCGCGAATTCGACAATCAGGATCGCGTTCTTACACGCCAGCCCCACGAGTACCACGAAACCGACCTGCGTGAAGATGTTGATGTCCAGCCCGGCGGCCCGCACTCCAACTGCAGCGCTGAGCAGACACATCGGCACCACGAGGATCACGGCCAGGGGCAATCCCCAGCTTTCGTACTGCGCTGCCAGCACCAGAAACACCAGGACGACACTCAACACAAATGCCTTGAGTGCCGTGTCCTTCGTCTGAAGCTGGAGCAATGCAAGCTCCGTCCACTCCGCCCGCATCGTCGATGGAAGCTCGGTCGCGGCTCGCTCCATTGCAGTAATCGCCTGCCCGGAACTCACGCCGGGTGCAGGTGTGGCATTGACCGAGAGCGCGGGGTAAAGGTTGTATCGTTGCACCATCACGGGCCCGGTCAATTCCTTCACCGAGATAAACCCGGCCACGGGGACCATGACTTCCTTTGGCACTGGGATAGGCTGGCCGGTCGCGCGTGCTCGCTCGGAGGCGATATGGTTCTCGGCCTCCACACGAGCGCTCTTCACCCGCAGCCGTTTCAGGTCCACAATCTGCCGACGGAATCGCTCGTCGCCCTGCACATTCACCTGCCATGTCCGGCCGAACAAGTTGAAATCGTTTACGTACAGCGAGCCGAAGTACACTTGCAGAGCGTTCACGATTTCGGACACGGAGATGCCCATGGTCTGAGCCGCGTCACGGTCGATGTTCAAACTCAGCCAGGGAGTGTCGGCCCGGAAGCCGGTGAAGACATCGCGAAGTTCCGGTTCTCGTCCAGCAGTCTCGACCAGTTGCCGACCGGCATCTTCGAGAGCTTGCGCACCCGTGGCATTCGGGTCTTCCACGATCAACTTGAACCCACCGGCATTCCCCAGGCCATCGACCGGCGGGGCACCGAGAACGGTGATCTCGGAACCTGGCACCGCGGTGCCGAGTTCTGATTGCAACTTCGCAGCGATCGCGTCGGCACTGAGATCATGCGAATGCCGGTTCGGGAATTCATCGAGCATCACGTACAGTGTGCCGAAGTTCGGGGCGTTCGTGCCCAGGAGGACCGATTGCCCCGAGACCGTCACAGTGTGCTTCACTCCGGGTGTTTTCCTCGCCACATCTTCGAGCAGCCGCATCTGGTTTTCCGTTCGACCCAGTGAAGCGGCGTCGGGGAGGACGACATTCACCAGGAGGTAGCCCTTGTCCTGCGGTGGGATGAACCCGGCCGGCGTTGTGGTAATCACAAAGTACGTGAGGTACAGCAAACCACCGTATGCCAGCAGCACAAGCAGCGATACCCGCAGAGCACCGGCGACCATCAGGATGTATCCACGAGTCACGCCCTCGAACACAGCATTGAACCCCGAGAACAGGTAGCCGAGCGTGCGGTTCAGAACGATCCGCAGGAGCCAGCCCGCAACCCCGCCACCGAGCGCTGCTACAACAGGAATCGTGCCCGGCGGGAGGGCGGCGAACATCGGCATCGCACCGAGATGTGCTGTCAGGAGCCAGTAAGCGAGACCCGCTCCCACGAGCGGAAACACGATTCGCGGAAGGGGTTCGCGTGCCTCGTGTGCCTGATTCGGCTTCATCAGCAAGGCACACAGCGCCGGGCTAAGGGTGAGCGAATTGAATGCGGAGAGCAATGTACTGACCGCGATCGTGACCGCGAACTGACGGTAGAACTCGCCGACAATCCCCGAGATGAACACGCACGGTACAAACACTGCGGTGAGCACCAAACCCACTGCGATCACCGGCCCGGCAACCGCGTCCATCGCTTTCGCCGTGGCATCGCGCGGGGAGTTCCCTTCCTCGATGTAGTGCTGGACCGCCTCAACCACGACGATCGCATCATCGACGACAATTCCGACTGCCAGCACCAACCCGAACAGAGTGAGGTTGTTCACCGAATACCCAAGCGCAGACATCGCCGCGAACGTCCCGATGATGGCGACGGGAACCGCCGCCAGCGGGATGATCGCCGCGCGCCAAGATTGCAGGAACACGAGCATCACGATGGCCACGAGAATCACGGCATCGCGAAGCGTCACGAACACTTCGTCGATCGACTCGCGGATAAACGGCGTCGTGTCGTAGACGATCGCGTACTCGACGTTCTCCGGGAACCGCGTGCGGAGTTCTTCCATCTTGGCTCGCACGCGGTCTGCCGTGTCAATCGCGTTGGTCCCCGGCAACTGATACACCGAGAGCGCGACGGAAGGCTTCCCGTTGAGGGTGCAACTCTGGTCGTAGTTCAGCGCGCCGAGTTCGACCTTCGCCACGTCTTTGAGCCTCACGACTCGCTCGCCTGATTCATCCGACTTGAGGATCATCTCCCGGAACTGCTCGACGGACGTAAGCCGACCGAGAGTGTTGATCGCGTACTGAAACGCTTGCTTCGACGGGGCGGGTGGCTGACCGATCTGCCCTGCGGCCACCTGGGCGTTCTGCTGTTCGATCGCATGCGTCACATCGGATGCGGCCAACCCTTTCGCGGCGAGTTTCTCCGGGTCGAGCCAGACTCGCATCGAGTAATCCCGCTGCCCCAAATACGTGATGTCGCCGACACCACCCAGTCGCGCGAGTTCATCTCGAAGCTGGATGGTCGCGTAGTTGCTCAGATAGAGCAAAACATTTGATCGCGTGGCGGGATCCGTGCTCTCGGCATCGGGGCCAGTCGCGTAAAGGTTGATGATCATCAACTGGCTCGGCGACTTCTTCTTGACCGTGACGCCCCGCCTTTTCACGAGATCGGGGAGAACAGGTTCCGCGAGGTTCACCCGATTCTGAACCAGCACCTGAGCGATGTTCAGGTCGATCCCGGGTTTGAAGGTGACGGTGAGCGTGTAGGTGCCATCGTTCGCACAGGTGGAGGACATGTACATCATGTCCTCAACGCCGTTCACCTGTTGCTCGATTGAAGCCGCCACGGTATCGGCGACGGTGCGTGCGTTCGCACCCGGGTAGACCGCCGAAACCTCGATCGTGGGTGGCGTGATATCTGGGTACTGCGCCACGGGGAGCGAGGTGAGCGCAACGCTTCCGGCGAGCACAACGATGATCGACAGCACCGAGGCGAAGATCGGCCGATCGATGAAGAAGCGCGTGAACATAGCTGGATTCAATTGTTAGCGGTGCCACGACGAAGCGTGCGTTATCTCGGCGTTCGGGGACGGACCCGGCGAACGGCAACCTGGACAGCGTTTCGAGCACTCATTGCCAAGGGGCGCACGAACTTCAGTCGTAGAACGTACATGAGGGCGGCACTCACACCCATCACCCACTGGTGTGACGCGATCCGTCCGTGCGTCACACGATCCACCACCGCGAAGAACACGGGTGTGAGGACGACGCCGAACATGGTGACGCCGAGCATTCCACCCAGCACTGCGATCCCGATTGCTTGCCGCATCTCGGAACCGGCACCTTCTGCCACAGCCAGCGGCAAGACGCCGAGCATGAACGCGACGGACGTCATCATGATCGGCCGATAGCGGAGTTGGCACGCATCGAGCACGGCCGTGCGGAGATCGGCCCCCTTGTCGCGGGCGACCTTCGCGAACTCGACAATCAGGATGGCGTTCTTACATGCCAGACCGATCAGAACGACGAAGCCGACCTGCGTGAACACGTTCACATCCTGTTTGGCGACACCGGCCTTTGCCAGCCATCCGCTCGCGGTGGCGATCGGGCCAGTATCCAGAGCAGTTGCCCGCTGCCCAGCCCAGTCGTTGAGCATGAGCCATCGTGGTGCGTTGATGCTCGCGAGCCACTTGTTCCATTCGACCACGGTTTGACCAGCAGACAGCGGATCGGTGAGCCACACAGCCGCGAGTGAACACGTCACGCAGACGGGAACAACCAGAATCACCGCGAGCGGGAACGCCCAGCTTTCGTAGAGCGCGGCGAGCACAAGGAACACGAACGCGACCGATAGCCCGAACACCATTGCACCGGTGTTTCGCGAAGACTTCTCGAGGAATGTCAACTCAGTCCACTCGTAGGACATGCGAGAGGGGAGTTCGCGATCCGCGATCTTCTCCAGCAGTGCGATCCCGTCACCTGTGCTCGTGCCGGGTGCCACGTTCCCATTCACCGCGGCCGCCGGGTACATGTTGTACCGTGTGATCACAAGTGGGGCGCTCTTCTCCTTGACCACCAGCACCGCTCCAAGCGGGACCATCCCGCCCGCCTTGTTTCGTACCTTCAGCTTCGTCACGTCTTCAAGCTGATTTCGGAACGGTGAATCGGACTGCACACTCACCTGCCATGTTCGCCCGAAACGATTGAAGTCGTTCGCGTATCGGCTGCCCATCGTCCCCTGGAGTGTGGCGTACACGTCTGAAAGCTCCAGACCACGAGCCGCGCATGCACCGGGATCGATATCCAAGTAAATCTGCGGAGAGTCTGTCTTGAACACCGTGAACAGCCCGACCAGTTGTGGTTGCCGGTTCGCCTCCTCGACGAGTTTCTGAGTCTGCGCCTGAAGAACCTCCGGCCCGACATCGCCGCGGTCCTCGATCATGATGCGGAAGCCCCCTGCCCGGCCCAGGCGTGGCACAGCAGGCGCACCAAACACGTTGATCTGTGCCTCGGGAGCGGACTTCGCGAACATGACCCGGAGTTTCGCCGCGACTGCATCTGCATTCAGAAGTGGCGAACGCCGGTGTTCAAAGTCGTCGAGGATCACGAACATCGAACCGAAATTGGACCCATACGCACTCAGAACGAAGGAATTGCCAGCGATCGCGTTCACATGCTTCACCGGCTTCACCTTTTGCCCATCAACCTCGACCTCCAGGCTTAAGGCGATCCGGCTGATGAGCGAGATCAATTCCTGCGTTCGTTCGCTACTTGCAGCGTCGGGTAGTTGAATGCTACATACCAAATACCCCTTGTCCTGCTGTGGGATGAAACCGGTCGGCATGGTTTGGAATGCGACAACCCCGCTGGCGACGATCGCGGCATAGCCAACAAGCACGAGCAGCGGAACACGCAGGAACACGCCAACGAGCTTCACGTATCCACGCCCGCTGAGGTTGAAGGCCCAGTTGAAGCTGTGACCAATCAGCGTGAATGGTAAGAACACGATGCGGGCCACCAGGGCAAACCATCCGCGTCGTGGTTCGCCCGTCGATTTTGGTCGCAGCAATAGTGCACACAGTGCTGGGCTGAGCGTGAGCGAATTGAACGTCGAGATCAGGGTGCTGGCCGCGATGGTCAGGGCGAACTGCTTGAAGAACGCACCGACGATTCCCGAGATGAAAATGCACGGGAAGAACACAAACGACAACACGACCCCGACAGCGATGATCGGGCCAGTCACCTCCTGCATCGCGCGGATGGTGGCCTCACGGGGCATGTACCCTTTATCGAGTTGGTGCTGCACTGCTTCTACGACCACGATCGCGTCATCGACCACGATACCCACCGCGAGGATCAGGCCAAACAAGGTGAGGAGGTTCACCGAGAAACCAACCGCTGCCATGGCCGCGAACGTGCCGATGATGGCAACCGGAACTGCAGCCAGGGGGATAATCGCGGCTCGCCACGATTGCAGAAAGAGCAGCACAACGATCGAGACAAGGATGATCGCGTCGCGGAGTGAGCGGAAGACTTCGGCGATCGACTCGCGAATGAATGGCGTGGTGTCATAGCCGATCTCGTAACTGATCCCCGGGGGGAAATCCTTGCTCAGCCGGGCGATTGTGCTCTCGATCGCATCGCGCGTTTCCAGGGCATTGCAATCCGGCAACACGAACGCCGCGAGGCCGACGGTGGGTTTGTCGTCGAACCGGTTCGCCACGTCCTGCACACGCGGCCCGAGTTCGACCCGTCGGCTCACGTCCTTGATCCGCACAAGTTGGCCCAGCGGCCCAACCTTCACGACGATGTTTCCGAACTCTTCGGGTTCCATTAACCGCCCCACCCCGCTGATCGTGAACTGGTGGGGTTGGTTACTCCCCGTGGGTGGTTGACCAATCTGCCCGGAGGCGAGCGGAAGATTCTGCTGGCGAATTGCGTTGACGACATCGGGAGCCGTGAGGTTCAGCCCGGCGAGCCGGTCGGGATCGAGCCACACCCGCATCGCGTAATCCCGAATTCCGAAGACCGTGATATCGCTGATCCCGGGCTGACGCTGGAGTTCTTCGCGGAGCTTCAACACCGCGTAGTTGCTGAGAAACAACTGATCATACCGACCGTTGGGATATCCCGGTTCCGGGGGCGATGTGATCCCAACTGTGAGCAGGAGGTCTGGCGATCGCTTGCGAGTGGTCACCCCGGTGGCGCGAACGACATCGGGAAGTTGCGGCATGGCGAGGTTGACGCGGTTCTGCACTCGCACCTGAGCCATGTTCAGATCGGTACCAGGCTCGAACGTGATCGTGCAGGTGTAACTCCCCTCGCTGGTGCACTGCGAGTTCATGTAGAGCATGTTCTCGACGCCATTCACCTGCTGCTCGATGGGCGAGGCGATGGATTGCGAAACAACGAGCGCACTGGCACCGGGGTAATTGCAGTCGATCTGGATCGTGGGAGGAGCGACTTCGGGATACGGAGAAACTGGGAGTGAAGTGAGCGCCACCGAACCCGCCAGGGTGATGAACACCGAGAGCACGGCAGCGAAGATCGGTCTATCGATGAAAAACCTGGGGATCATCGCTCAGCGAGGTTAAGGAAAGTGAATCGGGCAAGTCACCGCGACACGGGAGGCCATCACCCCATCAGTCAATCCACCACCTTGATATGGGGCGGAGGAGCAAGTTCCGGTCGCGCGATGAGTGTCGGCTCCGCCGCGAGATGGAATGGCTGGGCCAGTGTGGGAGTGACCTTGGAATCTGTGCGTACCCGGAGCAACCCCTCCACGACCAGCCGGTCCTCGGGCTTGATCCGATGCTCTGGCTTCATCAGGTGGTTCTCGACCACGCGGAATTCGCCATGCTGTGCGCCGATCTCCACGTCGCGCTGCTCGATCTTGTTTTCCGCGTTGACCACGAACACAAACTTCCTCCCCTGGTTGGAACCGAGAGCCTTTTCTGGCACCAGGGTTGCAAGTCGAGGGTTTCCGACTGGAAGCCGGATGCGAACAAACTGGCCTGGCGAGAGCATGAAGTGCGGCTGGCGTTCGATCACCGGGTTACTGAGAAGCGCGCGAACTCGGAGTGTCCCCGTGCCCGCATCAATCTGGTTATCCCGGAACACGATCTGCCCTGAAAGCGAAAATGTTTCTTCGTCACTTGCGAGGCCGATTTGAACGAGGCGAGTTGTCTCCCGCGACGATTTGATCTCGCCCTTCCTGATCAGGTTACGGAGCCGCATTACCGTTCGTTCATCGACATCGAACGCCACGTAGATCGGGTCCAGCGCGACAATCGTGGTGAGCAATGTGTCGTCCGCTTTCACAAGGTTCCCGGGATCGACCATCCGCTTGCTGACCCGCCCCGAGAACGGTGCCCCAATGCGTGTGAACTTCAGGTTCGTCTCGGCGAGTTCGAGCGCGGCCTCCGCATAGGCGATATCAGCCTCGGCTTCTTCGTACTGCCCCTCCGCAGTGTCCAGCGCATCCTTGCCAACGATTCCCTTGTCGTAACTGGCCTTCACCCGATCGTAGAGCAGGCCGGCTGTCTTGAAGTGTTTCTGAGCTTTGACGAGAGCAGCGTACCCGCGATCGTACTCGGCCTTGTAAACTCGGGGATCGATATCGAACAACGGTTCGCCCGACATGATGTCGGCACCGTCGGCGAAGTGAACTTTATCCAGGTATCCGGTGACCCGTGAGCGGAGTTCGACCATCTTGTATGGCTCGGTCCGCCCCGTGAAGTCCTCGTAGTCCGTAATCATCCGGACGACAGGAGTCGCGACGGCAACCGTTTGCGGTTTTGGCGGGGCGGGATCTGGTGTTTTGCGAGCACACCCGACAAGCGTGACCACGCTGGCGAATAAGATCGTTACGGCTCGGAGAGGAGTCGTCATGGTGTGTGCCGAAAGTAGCGGTAAGCAGTTTGGCAATAACTGATACCACCTTATGGCTATGGGCTTACATGAGCATCTGCTGTCACCCACGACCCGCCGAAGCGAGCACCTTGGGTGGTTGAGCTGTGGCGTGAAAATGGTTCCAGACGATATGCACACCCCTCTCTGGAACCATTTTACCTGTCTGGAAGAAAGATCGTGAGTGTAATCGCAAGTATCGATAAGAACTGCAGTTGGCGGCAAATTCGTGCCATAGATGAATCGGTTCCACGCCTGGAAAGTGCCCAGATTAACATCGCTGGAACCGATTCCGCATTTTGATGTGGCCACAAACAGGCCGATCAGGGCTTCTTGGCGAGTTCAGCCTCGATCAGCATCGCGAGCTTCTCATCATCCAGTTTGGGCTTCTCATCACTCGCCCACACTTTCTTGCCGGCGCGGTCAAACATCACCATGTACGGAATCGCCTGGAAGTCCCCGATGAGCTTCAGGAGGGCTTCCTCATCCTTCTTCGGTTCCGAGACGATGAAGTTCGGGAAGGTCGCACCCTTGTCGCTCAAGAACTTCACAACCTTCTCTTTCTTGTAGTCATCCTCGTCAACGAACTTGTCCATGCTCAGGCTCACACACACCAGGCCCTTCTCGGCATACTTCTTGTGCAGTTCGATGAGGTGCGGGAATTTCTTGATGCAGGGGGCACACCAGGTCGCCCAGCAATCAACCAGGATGACCTTTCCCTTCTGATCCGCGAACGCCTTCTGCAATTCCGCTGCCCGGACTTCCTTCACATCGACTCCCTTGGCTGGCTCATCAGCAGCGCAACCGATCAAAATGCCGACCGTGAACAGCGAGAGGATTGCCACAATTCGACCTGTCATCGAGGATCTCCAAGCGGGAAAAATTAATGAGTTCAGTCACTGGGTTTTGCTGAGTTCCGTCTCAATCATCTCTTCCAGTTCGGGCCTGCCGGGGTGCCCGGTCCAAACACGCTTTCCGGTCCGGTCGAACAGAGCCGCGTGTGGGATACTACCCTTGTAGCCGAGTCGCTTCTGAAGTCCTTCCTGCGATTCCGGGTCGAACTTCAGGTGGATGTTCGTGAACGTCGCGTTCTGCTTCTTGAGGAACGAATTCACCTCGTCCGCGTTCGACAGATCATCGACACAAACTGTGATGACCTCCAAACCCCTGGGGCCATACTTCTCGTGCTTGTGGACCAGTTGAGGGAAACTCGAGACACAGGGTCCGCACCAGGTTGCCCAGCAATCGACCAGGACAACTTTCCCCTTCGCATTGGAGATGGCTGATTCCACGCGTCCAAAATCGGAAGCGAGCACCGCGGGGTCCGCTGTGGGGCCGCCGTCTGGGTGATTTTTCTGCTGGATGAAGTACCCGATTCCCAAAACACCAAGAATGATCAGCGCCAGAAACGTCGTGGGTGAGCGATCCATGAGGAACCTCTTTTCGGAGCGAGACACCAGTCGGTGGGCATGTTCTACAAGCCCATCTTCGGGGATTCGTACACCGCGTCAATGTCGCGGTGCCCTATTCAGGGTTCGACGCGACTGCTAATATCTTGATGATGACGCGGGGGAATCCCGTTCGCCAGGTTAATGTGAGCCGCGACGATATGCCGACGCCGACTGCCAACATCCGAAACTTCTGCATCATCGCCCACATCGACCACGGGAAGAGCACCCTCGCAGACCAGTTCTTGCTGAAAACTGGGACCATTTCCGAACGCGACATCAAGGCCCAGACGCTCGACAGCATGGACCTCGAACGGGAACGGGGCATCACGATCCGGATGCACCCGGTCACGATCTACCACGAGTACAAGGGCACCCGCTACGAGTTGAACCTGATCGACACGCCGGGGCACGTGGACTTCAACTACGAAGTGTCGCGTTCCCTCGCGGCGTGTGAGGGCGCGATTCTCCTCGCGGATGCATTTCAGGGCGTCCAGGCGCAAACCGTCGCCAACGGCTTTCTCGCGATGGACGCCGGGCTAAAGATCATTCCGACGCTGAACAAGATCGACCTGCCGCACGCCCGACCGGACTTCGTCATCGGCGAAATGGAAACCGCCCTGATGACGGTTCCCGAAGAGGTCATGCGGGTCAGCGGCAGGACCGGCGAAGGTGTGGAAGACTTGCTCGCGGCTGTGATCGACCGTGTTCCGCAGCCGGCCGGTGATCCGACTGCCCCGACCAAGGCGCTGATCTACAACTCGCACTTCGACACCTACAAGGGCGTCGTGGTCTACATCCGCATGATCGACGGCAACATCAAGCCGGGGCAAAAGATCAAGTTCATGCGTGCGGGTCGTGAGTACGCCATCACCGAAATGGGCCAGTTCCGCCCGGACATGGTGAAGTGCGACGAACTGTCTGCCGGGCAGGTCGGCTACTTCACCGCGAACATCAAGAACATCGAGTACGTCGGTATCGGCGACACGGTCACTGATGCCGTGAACCCGACCGCCGAGCCGCTCGCAGGCTACAAGGAACCGAAGCCGATGGTGTACTCGGGGCTGTTCCCGGTGAACAACAACGAGTTCGAGGATCTCCGCGAAGCACTCGGCAAGTTGAAGCTTAACGATAGCTCGTTCACCTTCACGCCAGAAGTGTCGGACGGCCTCGGGTTCGGCTTCCGCTGCGGCTTCCTCGGGATGCTCCACCGCGAGATCATCCAGCAGCGGCTGGAGCGCGAAAGCGAGTTGAACCTCGTTCAGACGGCACCGAACGTCTCGTTCGAGGTGCTGAAGAAGAACGGGGAACTCGTCACGCTCCACGGTCCGCAGGACGTGCCCGACGGCGGCGTGATCGAGGAGTTCCGCGAGCCGATCGTTCGCATCAGTTTCCTGATTCCCGCCGCGAACATCGGCGCTTTGATGGGTATGTGTACGGACCGCCGCGGCACGTTTGTTCGCACCGAATACCTGAGCCAGTTGCGCGTGATTCTCGTGTATGAGATGCCGCTCGCGGAAGTGATCTACGACCTGTACGACAAGCTGAAGTCCGTCACGCACGGCTACGGCACGATGGATTACGAAGTGCTCGGCTATCGCGGGGCCGACCTCGTGAAGATGGACATCATGGTTCACGGGCAGAAGGTGGACGCGCTCTCCGTGATCGTCCACCGAACGAATGCCGAGCGTCGCGGCCGGGCGATCCTCAAGAAGCTCCGCGAGGAGATCGACCGGCACCTGTTCGAGGTGGCACTCCAGGCGGCCATCGGCGCGCGGATCATCGCCCGCGAGACGATCGCCGCGATGCGAAAGAACGTGACCGCGAAGTGCTACGGCGGCGACATCACCCGCAAGCGAAAGCTCTGGTCGAAGCAGGCCGAGGGCAAGAAGCGGATGAAGCAAATCGGGCAAGTCGAGGTGCCACAGGAAGCGTTCCTGGCGGTACTTGAACAGGACGAGTGAACACGATTGTTTAGCCGCGACGCGGAGTCTTCGGAGCGGAGCGCGATTTAAACTACGCTCCGCTCCGAAGACTCCGCGTCGCGGTTACGCAGGATCTCGCATCATGGATCGACCCGACACCCCTGCGACCACGGAAACAATACCCGATCCACCGTCGGACGAACTTCCACTGGCAGATGAGCTACCCCCGTCATCAATCGTTCAACCCACTTCTCCCGAACCACTCCCACTCGAAGACGCAACCCCGCTCCCCAAAGTGGAGGCTTCAGCCGCCAACGAAGAACCTGCGAAACACCACGATACCGCGGGGATCGGACCGTACCGCGTACTCGCGAACATCGCGGTCGTGTTCATCTCGCTATTCCTGTTCGTTCGGGTATTCGCGCTGGAACCATTCGGCGTCCCAACTGGCAGCATGGCACCGGCTTTGCTCGGGAATCATCGTGAAGGCCCCTGCCCTCGCTGCGGATTCCCCGTGCGAGTCGGTGCTCCATCCGCGGGTGGAAGCACGGCCGAACAGTACGACACCGTTGGGTGCCCGAACTGCGGACAGGCGTTCTCGCTCGCGAATGCCATTGACCTGAACGGGGACCGACTGCTCGTGGACAAGAACACATTCAACCTCCGCCGGCCTCGCCGCTGGGAGATGGGCGTATTCCACTGCCCGGACCCCGACCCCAAGGAGTATCGCAAGCCGTACGTGAAGCGAATCGTTGGCCTGCCCGGTGAAACGATCTCGATCCTCGAAGGCGAGGTCTACGCGAACGGGGAGTTGCTTCGCAAATCCCTCCCCGAACTCCGGGAAACGCGAATGCTCATCTTCGACATGGAGTCTGTCCCCGATCCCGGCGGATGGAACCTGCGCTGGCTCGCGGAACCAACCGAGAACGACCCCCGACTTCCCCCGGCCACGGACCGCCAGCCAGAACCCGCTTCCACAGCGGTCGTCAAGGGAGGCGAACTGATCCTCGACGCATCTCGTAACCCGCAGACGATCCGCTCGGTCACGTATCGCAACTGGAACCTCGACGACCGCGAAGAGCAGACAATCCGTGTCTGGAACAGCTACGATGGCCTGCGCTCCATCGGGCGGCTCCCCCTGACGAAGCGAGCGTTCGACCGACTGCCCCGTGCCAACGACTTCTCGTTCACCTGTGATCTGGAAGTGCTCAGCAGTGCCGAGGAGGGGAGTTTCGCCTGCCGGTTGATTGATGGTGCCGATGCTGTCAGTGCGGAAGTGTCTGTCGGTGCAAATCAAAGTGGCCTTGCGATTCTGACGCACGATGGAAAGGGAACCCTCGCATCAATCCCGGGCGTGGGTCTTGAGCCGGGCCGAACGTATCGGATTGAATTCAGTTTCGTGGATCGCCGGGCAATCCTCGCGATCGACGGAAAAGTCGTGATCCCTCCGACGGACCTGCCCGCGATGCCAACCCGGGGCGATGTGCGTCAGCCACTGCAACTCGGTGCCCGCGGTTCCCATCTTGCGATTCGCAACCTGAAACTGTATCGCGATGTCTATTACACCCAGTTCGGTGAGAACGGGACACAGCCACCGCATGGTGCCCCCGTCACACTGGGAGATGCCGAATACTTCATGCTGGGCGACAACAGCGGGAACTCGCAAGACAGCCGGAAATGGCCGAAGCCAGGCGTGCCGGAAACCGAGTTCATCGGTAAACCATTCCTGATCCATCAGCCGTTGCGGCCCGCCAGAACGACACTTGGTGGGCGTGAGCGGTTGTTTCAGACGGTAGACTGGTCGCGGCTACGATGGCTGCACTGACGTTCCGTGCTCGCCCGGATAATTCCGAACTGCTTCGCACGAATAACGGGTAACGGATTCCGTTCACCTGCCTGCCGAGGTTCGCATGCCAGATACTGCCGACGCCACGACTGCAGTTGATGAGAAGAAGAAGGTCGCTCCTCCACGCGACGCGGCACGTGAGATTGTCGAGACGATCGTGTTCGTCGTCGTGCTCGTCCTGCTGCTGAAACTCTTCGTCACCGAGGCGTTCGTCATCCCAACCGGGAGCATGGCCGAAACGCTCTACGGATACCAGAAGATCGTAACATGCCCGAAGTGCGAGCACGTCTTCCCCATTAACTCGCACGATGAGGTCGAAGGCCGCGACGGGAAGCGAACACCACTCGTGGGATACATCTGCCCAAACTGCCGACACAAGGGTCGGATCGAAGACCTCACTCCCATCCCTCAGAACAACACGGGCGACCGCGTGCTGGTACTGAAACCGCTCTATCACGTCCGCGAACCGCAACGCGGCGATGTGGTCGTCTTCAAGTTCCCCGAGAAGCCACAGGATAAGTACACCGCGCAGAACTACATCAAGCGGGCAATGGGGTTCGGGGGCGAATCCCTCGCGATTTACCGTGGCGACCTATTCGTCACCCGTTCGCTGGATTACCCACCTGATGCACTCGATGAACATGGCAGCCACCTCTACCCGAGGCCCGCGGACTCAATTGATCTGTGGAAGCCACAATACATGTACTCGACGGTCGCGCAGCCGAACCCGCTCGCAACGGGGTTGTTCGACGCCTCCCGTGGAGCTGGCTTCCCCGACGATCGCGAAGGGTTCAAGGTGATCCGGAAGGGTGAATCGCAACTCCTGGCAGATATGCGGCTCGTGTGGGATAACGATCGGCAGCCTGCGGAACTCGCAGGGAAAGTGCCACCCCGTTGGTACGCAGTGCCCACACCTGGAGCCAACCCGATGGCCCCGGCACCCGCGACCTGGACCGGCGACAACCGCGAACAACCCAAGGTCTTCGGTCACGAGCAGCCCGAACTGGACTGGATTCGCTACCGCCATCTCGCGATGCCGTGGCGTGATCCGGTTGTCGCTGATGATCCGCATTCGCCGCCTGACCTCGAAAGCCTGGCCAAGCAATCGCCGACCCCGATCGACAACTTCCTCGGCTACAACGCCGGCATGACGCGAGACGCAGCCGGGCAGATGGCCACCCGCGACTCGCAGGGCATGGACAGGATGTGGGTCGGCGATCTGGTCGTGGAATGCAAGGCCACGCTCTCTCCTGGTGCCGAGATCGTCCTCGAACTGTCACGCGGCGTGAACCGCTTCCAGGCCACGTTCGTTGAAGGGAAGGTCACGTTGTCACGCATCGGCCCCGACCCGAGCGCGACGCCGTTTGGCAATCCCACCCGGTCATGCAAGATCTCCGCAGGTTCGACGCCCACGCTTCGCTTTGGAAACGTGGATGCTCGCCTGTGGGTGTGGGTCGATGGCAGCCTGATCGACTTCGGAACGGAAGCGAACTACATGCCCGCCACCCCTGAACAGGAAGCGGCGTTCAAGGATCCGGAGGGGAAGCCAGACATCAACTCAGAAGGTTGGACACAAACGAACGACGTCAATGCCCCGGCTAGCATCGGAGCGAAAGGAAAGGTCACGGTCCAGAGCATCAAACTCCATCGCGATGTGTTCTACACCCGCCGAGGAACCCCGGACCATTCCAAGGCAAGCATCTATTACGTTCAACCGGGGCACTACATGTGCCTGGGCGACAACAGTGCTCACAGTTCCGATAGCCGTGACTGGGGCACCGTTCCACAGCGGTTAATGCTCGGCAAGGCCGTGTTCGTGTTCTGGCCATACAACCGGATTGGGTTCATCAAGTGACAATTAGCCCCCGGCTAGTCTGGGGTTTGAACCTGGCGCGAACGCCGGGCTAATTGTTGGAGTGGATATGCTCACCGGCGAGATTCAGATTCGAGTGCGTTACGCCGAAACCGATCGGATGGGCTTGCTCCATCACGCCAACTACCTCGTGTACTTCGAACAGGCCCGGACGGAACTGCTCCGCACCAGCGGCGTTGCCTACAAGGAACTGGAAGATCAGGGCTTTTTCCTGGTCATCGCGAAGATCGAAATCAAGTATAAAAGCCCAGCTCATTACGACGACCTCCTGACGATCCGGACGACCGTCGTCCGCACGACACCGGTTCGGCTGGAACACCAGTACGAGGTCTTTCGCGAGGGCGGCATTCGCGTGTGCGAGGGATCATCGACCCTGGCTTGCGTTGATCGAGCGGGGAAATTGCAGGCAATGCCGACCTGGCTGACCGAAGTCAAGTGATCTGATTAATGCAGCGTGAAATGATCTACCACGTTTGGGTTGGTTTTCCCCACCCCTTGTGGGGGAGGGTGGCGAGGCTCTGCGAGCCGGGTGGGGGGGTAAGGCCTTGATAGCTCGGTAGGCTCAACCCCCACCCGCTCCTCGAAGACTCGGAGCGTCTTTGCCCTCCCCCCTTGTGGGGGAGGGTGGCGAGGCTCTGCAAGCCGGGTGGGGGGTTAAGCCTGCCGAGATGGTCAGGCTCACCCCCCCACCCGCTCCTCGAAGACTCGGAGCGACCTCCCCCACAAGGGGGGAGGTTAAGAACAGACGGCCGCTCCACAGCGGGTATGCGTTTTGCTGCCGACAACCTAACCCTGTGCACAAGCGACGGGGTGTTTTGACCACACCCAACGAACGCGGAGAAACCAGTGCGACGGTTCTGGATTCACAACGTGTTGCCACTTGCGTTTGCCGCCGTTCCGGTGCTGGCCGCGCTCTTGCTGTTCGCGGCCATCCCTACTGATGCTCGCCAGGAATACTTCAACCGCGTGGTTGAGTCGCCCATCGACTGGATCATCATCAGCCTGGGGTTCACGCTGTTCACCGCGCAAATCGTGTTCGCATGGCGAGCGATGCGCTGGCGTGAAGTCCACGCCGACTTCGACCACCGAGCCGATCGCTGGGTGAACCATCTGTCGCAGGGCGCGGAATGGTTCCCGCTGCTCGGGTTGATTGGAACTGTCGTCGCCATCCTCCAGACGTTCAGTTCAATCACGCCAGGATCGCGACCCGAGCCTTCGGACATCATTCGGAAGTACGCTCCGGCCATCACGGCAACCGGTGGTGGTCTCTACATGGCGTTCATCAACATCCTCCCGGTGTGGGTCGTGGGCATGGGTCGCGATCTGATCCGCGCACTGGGCGGCTACGCTCCACCCCCCGAAGTGCCGCCGGGGGACAAGTCGTGATTCACTTGCCGCGGAAGTCTGTCACACGCTTCTTCATCCCCCTGATCGACGTCCTGATTCTGCTGTTCTGCATCTTCCTGCTCATGCCGTTTGTTAGCGGTCCGGACACACCCGAACCCGGTCCGAACACGAAGGATAAAAAGCCGGAAGACCCATTGCCCAACGACGCGGAGACGCTCCAAAAAATGCTCAAGGAGGAGCGGATCAAGGTCGCGCGCATGGAGAAAGAAAAGCTCGCGAAGCTCACGGACCGCCTGGCCGTCCGCGTACTCGAGATCGATCCTGCAAATGGCACGCTGTTCTACTACGACCCAGCCCGCGAAGAGGTGAAGACCGATGCCGATGCCGAGCGATTGATTCGCAAGCAGAAGGACGCGGCAAACATGGGTGGGGGTGTGAAGGATGTGTTTTTCCTGATACTCTACCCAAGGCGGATCCCAGGCCGGCCGCTCAGCCCCTACCCGACGGGGACTCAGGAAGAACAGATCAAGCGGTGGTTCAAGGACGTGCCCTTTGGGTTCGACATTCCCGCCCTGACGCCCTGACCACGAGGCCTCGCGATGAACGCACCTCTCTTCGGGTTCCTGACGGACGCCGAGAATGCGATCACTGAACTGATCCACAACTGCCTGCTCATCGCCGGGGGGTTCCTGATCGGTTACGTTCTCGGCGGCGTGATCGCATGGGCCATCGGGCGGTACATCTTCAAACAGAAAGACACCTCCAACTTCAAAGCGGTTGGCAAGCCCGTGTGCGGTGCCATACTTGCAGTCCTCATCGCAATGATTGTGCTCACCGGGAAAGGAAAACCCATCGGTGAGGGAGGCGACGGCAAGGGAACGACCAACAATGATGGCACCGGTAAGGGCGGCCTTCCCGCACCAGACCTGAAGTTGGATCCCAAAGCATCGCCACCGAAGATCGACATCAAGCCCGCCGATGTCACGCTGCGAGTGACGATCCTTGGCGGTGAAGATGTCGTGAACGGGCACTTTTACCTGCTCGACGACGACCGCGTGCCGAAGACCTTCGATCAACTGAAGAGTGCGATCACGGAACGCCGGGGACGCGAGAAAGGGAAGGTCGTGCTGGCCATGCTCTTCCCAACAAAGAACGCCCTACCCCGCGAGCACCCAGCCGTTACCCAGGTGGGGAGATGGGCCTCCGAAGATGCCGGGTTAGATGTCGTGTTCCCGGCCGCGAAATAATCGCAGCAACCGGTGATTTCTTCCAGTCCATGCAATTCCGATCGCTGATGTTCCCGGCTCGCTACAAACCATGTCCATCCCCATCCTACCGCCGTCGTCCGACACGCCACAGGTGCTCCTCTTTGGGCACTCTCATGCGGGTAAGTCCGCCATCCTCGGAGCACTGTTAAAGGCTGCCGAGACGCAGGGGCCAACGCTTCGAGGCGAGGTTCTGGAGACATCCGGTCGGCTTGCGACAATCCGCGATGCGGTCTACAGCGGAACGGAACTCGAACCCAGTTCCACGGAACTCACCAGCTACACAGTTCGACTTCGGCCCTGGCGTGAGGGCACGAAAGCTCTTAGTGAACCCATCACCCTGACTTTGAACGATTGTTCTGGACGCGCCGCGGAAAGTCTCATCTCTCACCCGGACGCGATCCACGATCCCATGACCCGCGCCCCAGTTGCGCGAGCGGTCATCGATGCCGACGCCATCGTCTTGATGGTGGATGGCGCTTCCGATGATGAAGAACTCCGAGAAGCGTTCGAGGAATTCGACACATTCCTGACCATCGTCGCGGAGGCCAAGGAGAATGCTCGCCAGGTCGGCGGCTTTCCCATTCTGCTTGTTCTCACGCAATGTGATCGCCTGGTCCAGTCAGGCGACACCTACTCCAGTTGGAAAGCGCGGGTCGATACTCGTGCAGAACAGGCGTGGACCAAGTTCGATGCCTTCCTCAAGGACGCCGATCCAGAGGACGGTATCCCATCGCCGTTCCTTCCGTTCGGCAGCGTTGATCTGAGTGTCTATGCAGTGGCCGTCCGCTACCCCAAAGTCTCCGACATCCCGGCGCAGCCGAACCTGCCGTTTGGTGTGGCTGAGTTATTCCGCGATTGTTTCGCGGTGGCCAAGCGGCACCGGGACCGCGTGGCCGCGTCCGATCAACGCCTCCGATGGACAGTACGATTCGCACTGAGTTTTGTGAGCTTCCTGCTCCTCGGAGTAGTCGGGGTGGTCGTGTTCCAGCCAACCCCAACCGGACCGGAATTGGCGGATCGGATTCGGGGGTATGAACAGCATGAACCCGAGGCCGCGATCCGGCTCGCCTATCCGGCCCTGACGCGGAATAAAGCACTCTTGATGGGGTTTCGTGACGAGCCGGGGTTCTCAACTGTGCCCGACGACCTGCGGAGGTTCGTCCTGGCGCGAATCAAGGAGATTGAGGATTACGAGGCATTCCGCGAACGACTCCTGACATTCCAGGCACCGGAAGATACTCGCACCCTGGACGATTTGAAGCGCGTCGAGGAAGCACTCAACGGCGAGCTATCGCTTCCCGTGCAGTACGCCTGGGGGAACACCTCGTCGGCGGAATTACGACGGAAGTGGCTCACTGATGCGACTGCGATTCGCAAAGCCGAGAGCGAGTTTCTGGAGAAGTACCGCGACTACATCCGACGTGGCCTGGTGTTAACGTACAGTCCGTCGCAGGCGGATAAGTGGCGAACTGAGGTAGGTACACTTCTTGATGAAGCCGCACAGCCACCGGCACCACTGAGGGAACCGCTGCCAGGGTCGCCTACGCTCGAACAACTCCGTGGGAAGCCGGTCCTCAACTGGGTGCCGTACAACTTTGAACGAGTCGATCAGGCCCGCAAGAACTGGGAGGTCGTTCGCGATCGGCTGACCCACTTACGAGATCTGGGTGATGCCCTCGGACTCACGGCTGGCCCCGATCGCCCCGAGACCGTGTTTGTGCTTCCCGAACCGGGCCCGACAGTCGATTCGTCAACTCTGCCGGGAGCACGACTCGCGGCGTTGCTGCGTCAATATCCGCGGGAGTCGACGGACTACAGTGAGTGGGAGTTACGAAACTTCCGCGATCCGACGATGCCAAGCCAACTCGCCGAACGGCTCGAAAACTCGATACGCATCGGCACCCGCCACGTTCACGGATTGCTCCGTGCCCGGATGGGGAATGATGTCGAACAGAAGGATACACCCGATTGGTGGCGCTCTACCGCAGACACTCTCGGCGATCCCGCCACGGCATACCCGGACTGGGGCCGATTCCTTCACCTCCTCGCACGATTGCGAACCGCGGGTGCTCCAAACCCCGTCGCGGAACTGGCGACGTTTCTCCGGCAAGACAACTTCACAATTAGCCTCCAGGGGCTTGATCTCTACCTTCCGCCGGATTTGGGCTTGGGTCGGGTCACCCCGGCTGGACCGTTCACACTCACGGTCACCCCCCGGGGCGGTGGCGCGGCCGTGACTCGCACGCTAAAGCAGGCGGGGCCTGGAATTCGCGAAGGATCAGGCACGATCTACCGATTCACCGCTGAAGGCGATGCGAAATTGACGTACCGGCCCGGAGACGGTTTCTCAGCGTCGCTCCCCGTCAAAGCGGGCACCCAGGAATCGAAACTCATCTGGGAATCGACCGCTTCGCACGTCTACCAGTTCGACAAGTTGACCCACGATCCGCGACTGGTAAAACCCAATGGCACCTCGGAGCCTGGCGCGGGCGTTCGCCTCACCCCAACACCAAGTTCAACGATCCCACGCTTGCCAGGGTTATTTCCAGATGTGAGAAACTGAGAACTGCACGTCCAAATCAATTATTCGCTCGCACGAAAGATCATCATTTCCACTTCTTCGCATTCCGGTAACCGCAATATCCATAAGGAGTTCGGCGTCTCCGTGTGGTAAAGTAGCTCGGACGGACCACTAACACGCATCCCGAGTCCTTCTAACTGGACAACCCGTTATTCGATTAATCAACGAGTCCAACCATGGGTACCTCTCCACCCGAACCGCCGAAAAAGGAATTGGTTCAGCACCAACTCAAAACGAAGCTGGATCGGCTGTGTCGTGTCAAGGCCGAACTGTGGGAGGAATGTCAGCCCGTTCCGAAAGAACTGGAAGAGAAGATCCGAGAGATCCGCAAAGAATTGGGGCTTGAATGACCTCGAAGTTCCTCTGTCCGATTGATCGCAACCGAGCACCAACTCTCCCAGTTTGAAGGTGCCACGATGATTCGCGAACTTCCCCCTGAGTTGTTCAAACCCGAGAAGGTGTGGTTCCTTGCCTCGGCTCCACTTGGTGAAGGACTTTCAATCATCATTCGTCAGGTGGTGCGCACCGGAACGGACGTGGAGTCGATTTACGTTCCGGCGTTCACGTCGCTGGAGAACGCCCGCCAGGGAATCGGCTGGCTTTCCCCCACAGAGCCGGAAGAGTTGGTCCCCTTCTCGATTGGAGAACTGGTCCGGTTCCGCGAACTGCTCAGTGCGCTCGCGGTGCTGGGCCATGCATATCTGGTGTTGAATCCCGATTCAGAGCATCGTGGCGAGAGAATCTCGATCCGCGAAGCTGCGAAGGCAGTCCAGCGCCACCTGACAGCAGCCAAAACCTCAGGATAAGTCGGATGTCGAGTGAGAAAGCCAGAATGCTCGCGGGGGAACTCTACGATGCATTCGATCCAGAGTTAGTTCGCGGTCGTGAACGTGCTCGCGATCTCTGCGGGGACTTGAATGCCACCCGGGAGAAGGATCAGGAGCTTCGCCGTCGCATTCTGCGGGAGTTATTCGGCAAAGGTGGTGATTCGGTCTGGATGCAACCACCGTTCTATTGCGATTACGGGACGAACATCGAACTCGGCGAGCGTGTCTACTTCAACTTCAACTGCGTCATTCTCGATGTGTGTACCGTCAAAATCGGTGACTTCACCCTGATCGGTCCCGCGGTTCAGATCTACACCGCAACACACCCCCTGAATGCCGAGCTTCGCCGAAAGCAAGAGTCTGGCAAGCCCATCGAGATCGGCTCGGATGTGTGGGTCGGCGGTGGAGCGATCATCTGCCCCGGGGTGAAGATCGGCTCGAAAACGGTGATCGGAGCCGGCAGCGTTGTCACTCGAGACATCCCCGCTGGTGTGGTCGCCGCCGGCAACCCGTGCAGAGTCATTCGCGACATCACGGACACGCCAACCTGAGTTCTACTGGTCGTCTGAGTCGCACGGGCACATCTGCAAGGGAACCATGAACGCGTGCCAAAACCGCACATGATCGTAACCGTTCCGCTCAGTCTGGCACATCAAGAAGATCGATTCCCCCAGCTGACCGCCGACCTTTGGGTATCTTCGCGGCACATTCAGCGGTTTGGTATTATGATTGCATTGTGGAACGTTCAGTTGTGTTCTGCCGTCGTCACTGGTGGCATTAGGTACGCAACAAAGTTTACTACCTGAAACCCCCGGCTCAGATGTACCCGTTACCCGCGGTTCTCGTGAACATCTCGTCACCGAGAATCGAAGCACTTCGTTCAGCGCTTGGAGACAACGGTGTCTCGATTGCTCATGAATTCCCAACGGCCGAAGCATTCCTCGCTCACTGGTCGTCGCCACCTGACACAAAACGGCGGCTGCTCATCATCCGGCTCCAGTCACTCGAAGACGTGCAGCGGATGGAACGCCTGGAAACTTGTTTCCCTGGCTGGCCGATTCTCGCCCTTGTTGAGGGTGATTACGATGCCACTGGCTTGTTTCAAGTCAGTCGGGCGGGGGCAGCTCAGATCCTGCCCCTCCCCTACGAACGGCTCGATCTCGACTCGGCCCTTGATCGGCTGCTGGTTCAGTTCGGCCTGCGCGAAACACCTTGCCGGATCATCGCGGTCAGTGGAGTAGTCGAAGGTTGTGGGGCGACAAGTATCGCGGTCAGCCTGGCTGCCGAACTTGCCGCGATCGGGGAAGTCCCCTGTATCCTGACCGAGATGTCCTTCGGAATTGGCCGGCTCGCCACGCAACTCAACCTCAATCCAACCATCACGACGCGGGATCTGTTGGGTAGCTCCACAGAGCCGAACCTGGGCACGGTCCAGTCTGCGCTGGTTCGTGCCGGCAAGCATCTCTCGGTGCTCGCTGGCCAGTCACGAACGCTCGAACCATTCAGCCCGCCTCCGGGGCGACTGTCCCGGCTGGTGCGACTCTTGCGACAAATGTCTTCATTCGTGATCGTGGACATGCCCTACACGTTCGACCCACACTATTTTGAGGCGATCGCCGCAGCGGACATTGTGTACATGGTCGGCCGCCAGGATGTGCCCGCGATCCAGGCCGCCAAGCTGATCAAACAGACTCTCGCGGAACGCGGCGTTCCCTCTCCAAGACTTGTCCTCAACCAGTACGACTCCGAGCACACTGCGTTTTCATGTGATGCGCTCAAAAAACTGCTCCAGATCGAGCACGTCTCACCGATCGCAGCAGATCCAGCGGGCTACCGTGCGGCGGCGAACGCCGGGCAACCATTGCGGCAAGTGGTTCCCAGCAGTAGTGCAGTCTCGGACATCCGCAAGATTGCGATCGCCTTACTGGAATCCACGGGCATCCATCCTCACCTGCCACGCGTCACATTGTGGGACCGGATCCGCACACTAATGACTCGAATGGGCACATGATCGGGCTGATAGACAGTCGCGTGGAACTGATCTACCAGAGTGTGCGGATGTTGTTTTTGTAGCGGGCCTCTGTGAGGCCGGTCTTGGTGTTGCGAAGGTGATCCGGGGTCACAGACCCCGGCTACAATTCGAATCTTCTTTGTAGACCTTGTTCACGCTGCTGCCTTAGAAATCTCGCAGCAACACACGTTCTTTGAAGAGTTCGGGTGGAAGCGGGCACCCAGCAACCGTAAAGCGGTTCGTAAATGTTGGTCGCACCCCAGGACACTGGAACATCCCGACGGCGTGTCCATTTGCAGAGACACCCGTCTGGTGATACTCGAAGAGAGTTTGCATCGTGATGATGTCCTGCTCCATCCCGACCAGTTCCGTGATCGCGGTCACGCGGCGAACACCACCTTGCAGACGATTTGTCTGGATGATGAGTTGAATTGCCCCTGCGATCTGCTGCCTGATCACCCGGACTGGTAGATCGTAACCCGCCATCATCACCATTGTTTCCAGCCGAGCTAGCACATCGCGTGGGTTGTTGGCGTGTAGTGTCGTCAGCGAGCCGTCGTGCCCGGTATTCATGGCCTGGAGCATGTCCAGGGTTTCCGCGCCGCGGCATTCGCCAATCACGATCCGGTCAGGCCTCATTCGAAGCGCGTTGCGGACCAGATCACGGACCGTGACCCCACCCTTCCCCTCAAGATTCGGCGGCCGTGATTCCAGCGGCAGAACATGGCGTTGCTGAAGTTGCAACTCGGCGGAATCCTCGATCGTGACGACTCGCTCCGTATCCGGGATTGAGTGTGAGAGAGCGTTCAGTAACGTCGTCTTCCCAGAGCCAGTGCCGCCGGCGATGACGATGTTTAGCCTGGCTTTCACTGCGGCCTGCAAAAAAGCAGACATCTCAGGAGAAAGCATAAACATCTGCGTGAGGTCATCCAACGTGCGGGCTTTCCCGCCGAACCTACGGATGCTGATCAACGGACCACGCAGACTGAGTGGCGGAATGATTGCATTGACGCGAGATCCGTCAGGTAACCTCGCATCAACCATGGGAGACGATTCATCCACGCGGCGATTGACCCGAACGACGATTCGGTCGATCACCTGACGGACATGCTCGTCATCCCGGAACCTCACGTCCGTTAGCTCCAGAACTCCCCGTCGTTCGACGTACACCTCGGAAGCACCGTTCACGAGAATGTCGGATACAGTTGGGTCGAGCAGAAGCGGTTCGAGCGGCCCAAAGCCCAGAATGTCGTTGAGCAATTCCGCGATGACTCTCGGATACTCTGTCCTCGCAACCGGCGGGGGTTCAATCTCAACCACCTTCGTCAGCATCGTCTGCAGTTCCGCCCGCTGGCGATCGACTGTCAAGCTCCGTAGATGGCCTCCATCAAGGGTCTTGATGAATTGATTGTGAATTTGGCGTTTATATCGATCGAGTGCCGTGCGCGGCTCCATTGTCATCGATACGGATGGCGCAACCTCAGGCGATGGCATTCGAACGGTTTGCTCTACAGATTGGGGTGGCGGTGTTGTCTTCCATCCCGTTACACGCGGGGTTGTCTCCGAAGGATCCATTCACGTCTCCAATCGAGATTGCCACTCACTTGTGTCGTTTGATACGGGAGACATTCTACTCTTCCTCGCGCTTGAGTGAACAAATTATCCCGGCCGAGACTTGCGAAAGAGCAATGCGCTGAAGCCGCAAAGCCAGGTCATCAGAACCATTCCCAGCCCGAGCATCGCAAGCGTTTCCACAGTTGATCCCCCCAGGTTTCGCCAGCATCACTGCTGATCGAGGACAACGGAATGTATTCAGACGCCACAATTATGCATATTAAGATCAATAAGTCCATAATTGCACGCCGAATTTTCGTAGACTTGAGGTTCCCGCTGTCAATCCAGGCCGGCACATGGTTTGCTTGGCAGTTGGCATCACCACCGATTGCACGTCCAATCGGTTCCTGAGGTTGCTACCCACTCGAGTGTCCCAGAACCCAGCTAGGGGCGGGGACGCCAAGGAGACCCGTCCAATGTTAACATCCCGCACACTTGCTCTTGCAGTCGTTGGCCTTCTCGCCCTTACGGCCACACATGGTCGCAGCGAGACCCCGAAAAAGGAGCAGCCACCAGCACTTCCGAATGAAGCTCAGGTGATGCAGGTGAAACTGAAGCGTTCACAAGCTCTCCTTGAGGCGCTGGCCCGTGAAGACTTCAAACAACTTGAAGAGGCCGCTGTTTCGCTGGTCCGCATCAGCAAGGCGACGGAATTTCTCCGTGCTTACAAGACAGAAGACTACGAGCTTCAAGCTCGCGTGTTTCAGCGTAGCGCGGAAACCTTGGCCGAGAAAGCCAAGGCCAAAAACCTGGACGGGGCCACGCTCGCATACATGGACATGACCATCAGTTGTGTCGCTTGCCACAGCCACTTCCGCGGCCGAAAGCGAGAGTGAGTGTGCCACCCATGCCTAGAAGAGGCGTGGATATCTCGCACGTTCTGAGCGGCTTTGCGCTGACCGCACCAATCAATTCACTGCTCAGATCCTGACTCTTCAAACAATCTCCCGGGATGCCGAGTCGCGCCTTCTCTTCTGAGAAGGCACTCGGCAGGATGAGCCGAACCGCACACTTCGTTGCCATCTCATGTGACACTAACGCACATCAGATCGGCGATCGGCAGTGATCTCTGACCGATCTACCTCATTTTCTCAGGCTTCGAGCCCATTCCGCTGGATTCCTGCGGAATGGTACACCTCTTGCTTCGCATCTATTACCGCGACTTTGATTCCCGCTCGGGAGGATGTGATGAGCAAGAAACCCCTGACGCTCCAAGAAATTCGAGAGTATCGACTCCAGCTTCAATCACTACTTGATCCGCTGAAGGAGAAGGTATCGGAACTCGAAGCGGAAGCGCTGAGACCCGTTGCGAGTTCACTCGCCCGTCATCCCGATCAGATACCTGCTCACGATGCCGATCCTGAAACCCGTGTTGCGGAAGATCAAGTTGCTCTCGCAATCCTGGGTTCCGAGGAGCACATGCTGGCGGAGGTCAAGGAGGCCCTTGCTCGCCTCGAGGCTGGAACTTTTGGGAACTGTACGCAGTGCGGCCACGCGATCACCCGGGCGCGACTCGATGTGGTCCCTTACGCTCGCCACTGCATTCGTTGTGCAAATGAGATCAAGAGCTGAGAAGAGCTGAGTGAGCATTCCTGGCGACAGCCTCAAGCCACCGAGGCATGTTACGCCGCGATTAATATTGGTGGCAGGAGAATGAAATGAACTTGTTGCCCGACATGGAGCACCTGGAGGTCATCCTCCTCTCCGGGATCATCGCGACAACTGTTTTTGTCACGGTATCGATCTCAGTCATGGTCACAGTCTACCTGGCAACTCGCGGGCCTGCTCACAAAGCACAACCTGTCGCAGGAGTTGAACCGGTCAGAGCTAAGCCAGCAACAACCGCTGCCGACGCTCGATCCCCATATGCTCATGCCTGACCGGATCTCGGTCCGTCTGGTGGGGCTTCGCTCTTCGGTGCCGAAGCCCCGCCGACTGTTGGGCTCTCTCCAAGTCCGTACTTCTCGATGAGTCGGTAGAGCGTGCGGCGGCTGATCCCCAGCGCCTTCGAGGCGTGAACCTTGTTCCCCTGATGTCGCTGCAAGACTGTAGCCACGTGATTGCGTTCAATACCTCCCAAATCATCCGGGCTAACAACGGGAGCGGCGACGCCCGCTGTGGACTTTGTGGTTTGGAGCAGGTTCTCGGGCAGGTCATCGAGGGTGATCGTTTGCTCCTCCCCCAGGATCTGTGCTCGCTCCAGTACGTTCGCTAACTCACGGATGTTGCCAGGCCAGTCATACCCATAGAACACCCGCATGGTATCCTGATCGACCGTGAACGGTGTCTTCCCCACTTGCCGCGTTCCCAGGAGATGGTCGACCAGTTCAGGGATGTCTTCACGACGGTCTTTCAACGCAGGAAGCGTGATGGTGATGACATTCAGTCGGAAGTACAGATCCTCGCGAAACCGGCCTGCCTTCACCTCTTCTTCCAGCGGTTTGTTTGTCGCTGCGACCACCCTCACATCGGCATTCCGTTCCTGTGTACTGCCGACCCGACGGTAGTGTCCATCTTCCAGCACACGCAGTAACTTCGCCTGGAGTGATGGCGTCATCTCGGCGACTTCATCGATAAACAGCGTTCCACCTTCTGCCACCTCGAAGAGTCCTGGTTTAGCTTTGTCGGCCCCGGTGAATGAGCCACGCTCGTGTCCGAACAGTTCGCTTTCAAGAAGGCTCTCTTGCAATGTCGCGCAGTTGACGGTTACCAGGGGATTCTCTCGCCGCGAGCTATTTCCGTGAAGCGCACGAGCGACGAGTTCCTTACCCGTTCCACTGGGGCCGCGGACGAGGACGGTCGCATCCGTCCCGGCGACTTTCTCAATCACCTGCCGGATCTTCCGGATCGATGGCGACGATCCGACGATGTGGTAGCGAGGAGACTCGAATGTCAGTTCCTTGACAATCTCCCGCAATCGCACGTTCTCGACGCGGAGCCGACGAACCTGCATGGCACGGTCGATGATGGGGAGTATATTCTGAATCCGGAATGGTTTGAGAATGTAGTCGAACGCACCGGTTTTCATGGCTTCCACGGCAGTCTGAATGGTCCCCTGCCCGGTCATGATGATCCCAACAAGGTTTGGGTCAATCTGTAGAACTGCCCGAAGCAACTGGATGCCATCGCTCCCTGGCATCATCAAGTCCGACAACAAGATGTCGAAGTTCCCTTCCCGAATCGCATCCGGTGCCGCAGCGGGATCGGATAGGCCCTGGACCTCAAACTCTTGCTCACCAAGCGACTCACACAAGGCGTGCATGAGTTCCACCTCGTCATCGACGACGAGCAATCGGCCGCGGCAAATGGGCTTTGTCATGATTTGCTCGATGGTGATGAGGAGAAACGCGACTCAGTTGATTCTGAATCGCCTGTGGGATATCACCGTTATTTTAATGCGGTGACATTCGTATCGGGGCGGATCGGCAGCGAAAGGCGTACGGTCGTTCCCTTGCCAACATCGCTCTCAACTTCCAACTTTCCTCGGTGCTGGTCGACAATTCGCCGGCAGATCGCCAGGCCCAGCCCGGTTCCTTTCCCCTCTTCCTTTGTAGTAAAGAACGGGTCGAATACTCTGGGCAGAAGATCCACGGGGATGCCCACTCCGGTATCTGCCACCTCAATCACGACAGCAGCCACATTCCCGGGTAGCGTGCCAGTGTGAACACGCGGC
>Ga0105047_10000872_pt1 | contig 53038 bp, 40 predicted proteins | sample MAT04_FD_78384 | JGI IMG/M metagenome (GOLD analysis project Ga0105047, IMG submission 78384) | Freshwater microbial communities from Lake Fryxell liftoff mats and glacier meltwater in Antarctica - MAT-04 (megahit assembly) | ecosystem: Environmental > Aquatic > Freshwater > Ice > Liftoff...
GTCGATCTCGGTCACTGATGGCTTCATGACGTTGGCTCTCTCATTCGGTGCTGGCGTCGATCTCGATGGTGCTGTCATGCGCTCCGGCAGGACGGTGTTCGTGGCCCGGGTGCCCTTTTGTTCGGCGGTCCTCTTTCATCCGGGCCTCGTGGACGTGGCGGTGACCACCGGTGTGCTGATGCTCGAGTGAACGAACCTCGTGCGAGACGGGCACGTAGTAGAGCTCATCGAACTCCTCGACGATCTGGAAACTCCAGCGTCCGTCGAGCACGTTTCGGCCGACGACGATCCGGTCGATGTCCTTCGACGACTCATCAAGGCCGGCGTCAGCCAAGCCGTCCACCGCTTCGCCGAAGACAAGATCGGCTCGTCCCATGAGCTGATGGAAGGAGTACAGGTGGCCGCGAGCGCGTTCGATGTACTCCAACGCCTCTGACGCCTTGCCGACGGCATCGGCGACCGCGTTGCTGATGATCTCGCCATGCGAGTTGCGAGCGGATTCCTGGAAGTCGGAGTCCGTGAGGCCGTCGCCATCCGCGGTCACGCCGACCTCACTCGGGTCAAGACGGCAGAGAACGAGCGTGAAGGCATGAACGCAGTAGTGCCCACCCGCCCGCGTCCCCAAACATGTCGAGGGACACATCGCCGAAGTGCAATGCGGACCCGACCCGCGTGGTCGGTCAGGGGTGGTTCGCGCTCTGGTCGTCGATCGCTCGGTTCACGAAGTTGGCCGCCTCGACCCGGTTGGTCAGGTTGAGCTTGGTATAGATCTGCGACAGGTGCCCTTTGACGGTCTCGGGGCTCAAGAACAGCTCTTGCGCGATCTCGCGGTTGGAAAGTCCGGTCGCCACCAAGCGGAGAACGTCGCTCTCGCGTCTCGTGATGCCGGCATCCTGACCTGGCCATCCCGTCCCGTGATCCACGCATTGTCCGTACCCGCCGCAGCGGTGATTCATCCTCATCATCGGCTCGCTCGAAGTACGACGTCCCTGAGAATCCCGGAAGGATCGCCTTCGACGCGCTGCTCGGCGAGGGACCGGGGGTTCTCCCCCGGATCGAGACACCAGCTCGCATCATGGTCACGCGACGCCCGCATCCTTATGTTGGAGAGCGTGATCGGAACTCTGCTGCGACCTGGGCGAACAAGCGCCACCTGGTGGGCCCTCGTCCATCTGTGTGTCGGCATCGTGCTCGGGCCGGTGAGTTTCGCGGTCATCATCGCGCTGGGCGCCACCACGCTGGGCTTGTTGGCGGTGTTCCCCCTGGCGATGGTTTCTTCCTGGCTGCTGTTCCTGGCGACACACGGGCTCGCCAACGTCGAGCGCTCGAGGTTCCGCGCGTTCACCGATGAACACCTTCCGACCCCGGCACCCCTCAGTGGAGCGACTCGCTGGAAGCGCTATCTCGAACGATTGAAGTCGAAGGCTCGTTGGAAGGAGCTGGCGTATCTTGCGGTTCGGTACCCCATCTCAGCGATCACTGGGGGCATCGCTCTCGGGTTCTGGTGTGGCGGAGTAGGACTGCTGTCGATGCCGCTGTGGATCGGCGCCGGCACACGGCAGGTTGCCGATTTCGGGGTGTTCGAGATCACCCAGGGCTGGGGGTCAGTTGCCAGCGTCGGGTTCGGTGCGGTGCTTGTTCTGTTGGTCGCCCCCTGGGTCACCCTGGGGATGATCCGGCTCGAGCTGATGGTCGCTCGCGGACTCCTCGGTCGCACCGACCGCGTGGTCTTCGAAGAGCGGGTCGTCAGCTTGCAGTCGAGCCGTATGGCCGCGGTGGATGCAGCTGAGAACGAACGGCGGCGGGTCGAACGAGACCTCCACGATGGAGCGCAACAACGACTCATTGCCGTGGCGATGAACCTCGGCATGGCTCGACAACGGCTGGCCGTCGACCCCGAGGCCGGGCAGGCACTGGTGGCTGACGCCCATGAAGAGGTGAAGGCCGCTCTCAAGGAACTTCGGGATCTCGTCCGGGGGATTCATCCCGTGATCCTCGAGGATCGAGGCATCGATCCGGCGCTGTCCGCCATCGTCGCCCGGTCCCCGATCCCGATCGAGCTGTCCGTTCATGTCACCCCGCGACCGGATCCCTCCGTCGAGAGTGCCGCCTACTTCATTGTGTCGGAGGCGTTGGCCAACGTCGCTCGTCATTCGCGCGCTCGGCACGCATCGGTCGACATCGTCCGTCGCGCTGATCGTCTCACGATCATCGTGACCGACGATGGGATCGGCGGTGCCGACGCCAGCTTGGGCACCGGTATTGCGGGGCTGGGCGAACGTGTCTCTGCCCTCGATGGGTGGATGCAGCTGATCAGCCCCGTCGGCGGACCGACGACGCTTTTGGTGGAGGTGCCATGCGGATCGTGATCGCAGAAGACAGCGTGTTGCTGCGAGCCGGATTGACTCGTTTGCTCACCGATGGTGGCCACGAGGTGGTCGCCGCGGTCGGTGACGCCGACAGCCTGCTCGAGGTGGTCGAGCGCCTCCGTCCGGACCTGGCGGTGGTCGACGTTCGGATGCCCCCGACCCACACCGACGACGGCCTCCGGGCCGCGGTCGCCATCCGCCGTGAGTGGCCCGAGACGGCGATCCTGGTGCTCTCGCAATACGTCGAGGAGCAGTACGCCTCGGAACTGCTGAGCGACGCCCCGGGGGGAATCGGGTACCTACTCAAGGATCGAATCGCTGACGTGACCGAGTTCGAAGACGCCATCAGGCGAGTTGGCTCGGGCGCAACGGTGCTCGACCCCGAGGTCGTGGCGCAGATCCTCGCCCGATCACGCCGACGGGATCCGTTGGCGCGGTTGTCGCCTCGCGAAACCGAGGTGCTCGGTCTGATGGCTGAGGGGCGTAGCAACAGCGCCATCGCGTCGGCGTTGGTGGTGAGTGACGGAGCCGTGGAGAAACACGTGACGAACATCTTCAGCAAACTCGATCTGCCGCCGACCGACGGCGATCATCGCCGTGTGCTCGCCGTGCTCCGGTGGTTGGAATCATGAGCGCCTTGCCTCCTGCGGAGACCCAGCGGCGTTCCCCGGCCGGCGCGGCTGGCAGCACTTCCCGTCGCTGGTGGCGGGTGGGCGGCTCGATCGTGGCAGGCGTTGTGCTACTTGGCGCGACAGCCTCGACCATTGGCTGGATGGCACGGGAGACGACAACGATCGATCGATCGTTCGACGCTGCGTCGATCAGGACCATTGACGTCGAAACCGACGGCAACATCGACGTCACCGGCGACGGCACCGATCAGGTCGACGTTCGTGCCACCATCAAGTCGTCGCTCATCGCCGGCAACGTGACCATGGAGCAGCGTGGAGATCGACTCGTCATTCGACAGGACTGTCCGGTGTGGGGCTTCGAGGAGTGCTCGGTCTCGGTGAGAATCGTTGCCCCACCCGACACGTCGCTCATCGTACGTTCGGACAACGGCGATGTCTCCGCCACACGGATGAGTGGGCGGTCCGATCTCGCCACTGACAACGGCGACATCGCCGTGGACGACGTGACGGGTGACATTGAGCTCGAGACATCGAACGGTGACATCGTGGGCCGTCGCCTCGAAGCCAGGACGATTCGTGCGGTCTCAGACAATGGTGACGTCGGGCTCGAGTTCGCGGACCCGCCGACCCGAGTCGATGCTCGTTCCGACAATGGCGATGTCGACGTGGCGGTGCCCAACGTCGAGGGTGCCTACGCCGTCGTCCTGCGGACGGAGAACGGCGACCAACGACTCACGATTCCTACCGATCCCGGGTCGGCGCGCCGCGTGTCGGCGGTCACCAGCAATGGTGACGTCTCGGTACGCCCCGCTGCCCGCTGATCCCCGGGGCGGGGGTTGTCCCCCTATCGGAGACGCCAGCCTGCCGGATTCTGTTGGTCGAGCGATTTTCGTACCGTCGATCCATGAGCTCCGACACCCTGTCCCCATCCGTCGTTCCACGCCGCGAGAGCGTCCGGTCACCCGCCGCTCGGGCGGTTGGTGCCACGAAGATCTATGGCGCTGGCGATACCGAGGTGACCGCCCTCGACAACGTATCGATCGAGTTCCCGGCCGGCCGCTTCACCTCGATCATGGGCCCGTCCGGCTCGGGCAAGTCGACCTTGATGCACTGCCTGGCCGGACTCGATTCCCTCACCCACGGCAGCGTCTTCATCGGCGACAACGACCTCACCGCTCTGAATGACAAGGCCCTCACTGTCCTCCGCCGCCGCAGCATCGGGTTCGTGTTCCAGTCCTTCAATCTGGTTCCAACGCTCAGTGCCGCGGAGAACATTGCCCTCCCGTTGACATTGGCGGGTGAGCGTCCGGATCGTGACTGGATGGAACTGGTCGTGACCACGGTCGGTCTTCAGGATCGACTCTCCCATCGACCGTCAGAATTGTCCGGCGGGCAGCAGCAGCGCGTGGCGGTGGCCCGAGCCCTCGTCAGCCGACCAGAGGTGGTGTTCGCTGATGAGCCGACGGGCAACCTCGACTCGAGAACCGGCAACGAAATTCTCGAGTTCATGCGGACCGCTACCTCCGAATTCGGACAGACCATCGTCATGGTGACCCACGACCCAGCGGCAGCGTCGCATTCCGATGAAGTCGTGTTCTTGGCCGATGGCCGCATCGTGGATCACTTGTCCGACCCAACAGCGACGTCGGTGCTGGATCGCATCTCGTCGATCGAACGCTGAGGAGTTGTCACATGTGGAGGATTCATTTCAAGAACCTGGTGGCTCATCGTCGTCGTATGGCGTCGACCGTGGTGGCCATCATCCTCGGCGTCGCCTTTCTGACCGGGACCATGGTGCTCGGTGACACGATGAGCGGAGGCTTCGACCGAGTGTTCACCGCTGCGAATCAAGGCATCGACGTGGTGGTCCGCAATTCAACGGTTGTCGGCACCGACGACTCTGAACAACGCGGCCGCGTTGACGCAACACTCGCCACGGACCTCGAGAAGATCGACGGCGTCGATCGAGCGGGGGCCCAGCTCCTCGGAACAGCACAGATCATCGGATCCGACGGACAGCCGCTCGGGGGCGACGGACCACCGACGCTGTCGTCAGGCTGGATCTCCGACACTGCGCTCAACCCGTATCGCCTGACCGAGGGTCGCGAACCACAGGCGTCCGGCGAGGTCGTCATCGACGCCGGTGCCGCAACAACTGCGAAGTTGGCGCTCGGCGCATCCACGTCGGTGCTGACTCCTGACCGTGTCTCCGTGACCGTGGTCGGCATCGCGACGTTCAGCGGCGGAAGTGGCACAGGTGGGCTGACCTTCGTGTGGTTCACGCCAGACCAAGCACAGGAACTCCTCGGACAAGGGCTCGACGGCGTGTCGTCGGTGCTCATTGTCGGTGATGGCACCGTGTCGGCTGATGTATTGGCAGAGCGGGTGTCAGCAGCGCTGCCGGCGGGTGTCGAGGCCATCACCGGCACCGAGCTGACACAACAACAGATTCAAGGAATCAACGGCGACTTTCTGGACTTTCTGCGGATCTTCCTCGTGATGTTCAGCGTGGTCGCGATGTTGGTGGCCACGTTCAGCATCTACAACACCTTCTCCATGCTCACCGCGCAGCGAACGCGCGAAGCCGCGCTGCTCCGGGCGATCGGATCCACCCGGGCGCAGGTGCTGCGGTCGGTGATGGCTGAAACAACTGCCATTGCCGTGATCGCATCCGGGCTGGGAGTGCTTGCTGGATTGGGGTTGGCGACGGGGTTGAAGGCGCTGCTGCTCGCGCTTGGATCGGAGCTCCCGACATCGGGTCTCGACGTCACGGCAACGACGCTGATCATCGCCTTCAGCGCCGGAATGATCTCGACCCTCGTGGCCGGAGCCGTGCCAGCGCTTTCGGCATCACGGATCCCGCCGCTGGCTGCCATCAGAGATGTCGCCATCGAACGGGTGAGCGCCGGGCGGTTCCGCTCCATCGCAGGAAGTGTGCTCATGGGCAGTGGGCTCGCAGCGCTCGTCATTCCCACGGTCGCCGGATGGACCTCACAACTGTGGTGGGTCGGCGGCGGTTCAGGCGCCCTCATCGTCGCCATGGTCCTGCTGGGACCGGTCGTTGCGCGACCGATCTCATCGTTGATCGGTCGACCGATCGAATCCTTCGCCAGGATCTCTGGTCATCTCGCTCGCAACAACGCGACGCGATCACCGAGACGAACGGCATCAACCGCCGCCGCGCTGATGGTCGGCGTGGGCGTCGTCACCGTGTTCATGGTGCTCGGATCATCGATCGCGTCATCGATCGACAACGCAGTCACCGGTTCCTTGCGGGCGGACCTCATCATCGGGGGCGATGGTACGAGCAGCGCCGGTTTGAGCGCCGAGCTCGAGGGTCGGGTGGGCTCCATCTCCGGGGTTCAGCAGTCGACCTCGCTGGGACGGGGAGCGGTCAACGTGGGCAACGAATCGGTTGACCTCACGGTGTTCGCGGTAGCTGGTGTTGATCGGTTGATCGACTTCGGGGCGACTCAGGGCAGCGTTGGAGAGCTGCGCCAGAACCAGATCGCTGTGTCGAAAGAGTTCGCCGCTGACCGACAGCTCTCCATCGGGTCGACTCTGCCAGCGACCTTTGCCGATAGCTCGACGACCACCGCCGAGGTAGGAGCGATCTACTCGAACGGTGAACTCGTCGGCGATGTCCTGATGCCCGACGGTACGTGGGCGGGCCACGGAAGTGCTGCCACCATGACCACGTTGTTGGTCAGGATCGAAGACGGATCTGATCTCGACGCCGTTCAAGCCCAAGTGAATTCGGTTGCGACTGAGTTGGGGGCACCGGCGTCAAAGACTCGCGGACAGTTCGCTGATGACGTCGCCGGCGAACTCAGCCAGGTCATGAACACCGTGTACGTGTTGTTGGCACTGTCGGTCGTGATCGCCCTGATGGGGATCGCCAATACGCTGGCACTTTCAGTGCGAGAACGCACCCGTGAGATCGGATTGTTGCGAGCTGTCGGCATGACCCGATCGCAGACCCGAGCAATGGTCCGCTGGGAGTCGGTGATCATCGCCATCTTCGGCACCCTGGGAGGTATCGGACTCGGGATCGGTTGTGGCTGGGCGCTTGTTCGGGCGGCCGCAGCGGATCAGGGCATCGGATCCTTTTCGGCGCCGTACGGACAGCTCGCGATCGTGATCATTGCTGGGGCATTGGCGGGAATCCTCGCCGCTCGCCGCCCAGCACGGCAAGCTGCTCGTCTTGACGTGCTGTCAGCCATCTCGGGCGGGTAGCCGTTCCCTGACGTTGCCAACCGACGAGTTCTCAATCGACGAGTCCGGGGCGCCGATCATGTGACCATGTCGGCCGCCCTGGATTCGTTCGAGCCCATCGATTCGGTGTTGTCCGAGACGCTCACCCCGACCCGGGCGGTCGATCAACCGCCGGCACTCGACCCGCCATCTCCGGATTCGAAGATGCTCGAGCGAGTCGGGCGATCCTTCTCACGGGCGTACGGCCACTTCAGCGTGATGATGGACCCGTCGTTCACCATCATCTGGGCGTCTGACACGCTGGAGCCGATCTTCGGTTGGTCAGATGCCGTCGGACGCAATGTGATCAATCTCGTCCATCCCGATGATGTCGAACTAGCGCTGGCGGGCGTCGAATACCACGCCAAGGCCGCCACGGCCTATGCCGATTTCGACCCCACATGGCTTCCGGAATACTCGACCATCCGGCTCGCCCACGCCGACGGTTCGTGGGTGTTGACCGAGGTCGCGATCTTCAATCAGATGGAAGATCCCCAGCTCGGTACGTTGCTCGGAATCGGTCGCCGAGGACAGGATCGCACCGACCTTGCCCGGTCGATCGACTTGCTCGGCAGCGGCGCTTCGATCGAACAGGTCCTGCCCGTCATTGCCCGGCTGATGGATTGCACGTTCGACGGTTGCCGTACCCAGATCATGTGGTGGGACAACGGCAGGGAGGTCATCGAGATCGCCCCTGAGGCCTCGCCACTGCCGGTTGCGCCCGAGGACCTGATCTCAACGGCGCGGCTCACGGGTGAGATTCAGCAACTCACCGATCGACGCGACAACGATGGTTTTCAGGCAGTCTGGGCGGTACCTGTCACTGCGCCCGGTCGCGGCGATGTCGTTGGATGCCTCGTGATCTGGTGTCGAGCCGATCTGGAACTCATCATCGGACCGCAGCAACCAGTACATCAGGCAGTGCGGTTGGCCTCGCTAGCGATCGTGGATCATCACTCGAAGGCAGCGCTTCGTTGGGAGGCGACCCACGACCCCCTGACCACGCTGCACAACCGGGCCGGCTTCGCCGCGCAGGTCACAGGTTCCAACGCGGCCAGCGCGTTGCTGTTCATCGACCTCGACGACTTCAAGCCGATCAATGATCGTCTCGGTCACGAGGCCGGCGACGCCGTGCTGGTCGAGGTGGGCCGACGAATCGTGTCAGCGGTTCGGCCCATCGATCGTGTGGCTCGTCTCGGCGGCGACGAGTTCGCGGTGTTGTGTCCGGAGCTGGCGGATGAACGAACAGCGGTTGGGATTGCCCGTCGTGTCATTGACGTGGTGTCCCGTCCGATCAGCATCGGCGGTGAGCCCGTCTCCGTCGGCGCCAGCATCGGCGTTGCGTTGGGGTCCGGGCCGTCAGATCGATCGTCGCTGGTACGTCGAGCCGACGAGGCGATGTACCGCGCCAAGGCAGCGGGCACGTGCCAGGTCGCGGTGGCGGTCGCACCGACCGTCGCCAACTACTGAGGATCTGACAAGCTGCGGCATGCCCGCTCTGTCCTCGAACACTGGAGCCCACGCCACACCGCGTGTCGGTTCAACGCCGAAGGTCGTCCGAAAAGATCGTGCGCCAACTCCGAGCGGCGCCCACCGGTGGCGCATCATCACCGCAGGGATGCTCGCGGCGTCGATGGCACTCTCCGGATGCGCCAGCGACGACACCGCCACGGCCACCCTCGATTCCGCCGCTCTCACCACCAGCACGGTGATTGATGGGATCGCCGTCGGTGAGTTGACTCCTGGAAGCGCCGGTCCGGATGGTCCAACCTCCACGACAACCGAAGCGACTCCTGCGGCGGGTTTGTATCCCGGATACGACAGCACCCAGTATGCGGGGAGCGCCAACTGGTTGTGCCGGCCGGACACCACCGACATCTGCGATTCAGGCCTCGACGTGTCGACCGTGGCGGCCGATGGCACCGTGACGGTGCAGACGTGGTCGTCAACGCCCGATCCGAAGATCGACTGCTTCTACGTGTACCCGACGATCTCCACCGATCCGACGCCCAACTCCGACTTGACCCCGTCGCCGGGCCAGGAAGGCGCAGCAGTGCTTGGACAGGCCGCTCGGCTCGGGTCGCTCTGTCGTGTTTTCGCTCCGATGTACCGCCAGCGGACATTGGCCGGAATGACGGCCGCGCTCGGTGGCGCTGCGCAGGATCCATCAGTTGGCGAGACGGCCTATGGCGATGTGCTCGACGCCTTCAAGCAGTACATGTCTCACGACAACAACGGCCGCGGGGTCGTCCTCATCGGGCATTCGCAAGGCTCGTATCAGCTGAGCCGTCTGATCAAGGAGGAGATCGACCCCGTTCCCGCGGCGCGCGCACTGCTGATCTCGGCGTATCTCGCCGGGGCCGCGATCAGCGTGCCCGAGGGCAAAGACGTCGGCGGCGAGTTCGCGAACGTCCAGCTCTGTCGGGCTCGGGACCAACTGTCGTGCGTGATCGCGTGGGAATCGTTCCGGGCATCCTCGCCGCCACCGCCGAACTCGCTGTTCGGACGCGTCAAGGATGGGGGAGTCGCGGCCTGCAACATTCCATCGTCGCTGGCTGGGGGACAATCTGAGCTCGGCTCGGTGTTCGTGAGCGGTCGGGCGTGGACGTCTGCAGCGACGATCACGACCCCGTTCGTCGCGACCCCGGGCTTGGTCAGCGGCGAATGCGTGTTGAAAAACGGCTTCGGGTACCTCGAGATCACCGTCAATGGCGATCCGGCTGATCCTCGGGCTGATGACATCGGTGGCGACCTGACCCCGCCGTGGGGACTCCATCTTCAGGACGTCTTCCTGGTGATGCAGGACATCGTGGATCTGGCCACCGAGCAGTCGGCGGCATTCCTTGCAGCGCGGTGACTGAAGTCGCCGTTGCGTGAGCCCTTGGGAGCCAGCGGGTAACGGCTGAGCGAACAGTCGCTGAACAAGCCCGCTGGGGCTTGGTGGACCCCATTGGGGAGCTGCGAGAGTCAGATCAGCACGATCGGCACTTCCGGAGACGCCTCGATGATTCGAACCAATCAGTGGATCGCGGCGCCTCGTCGGCGAACGTGGCCACGGGTCGCGACTGCCATAGCGTTGGTTGCCGCGCTGAGCATGTTTGCCTCGTTCAACAACGGCGTAGGCGCGGACGATGAGGGGCGTATTCTTGCGAATGACCGTCCGATTCCTGCTGGCTTCGCTCCGACGATGACCGTCACTCCTCCGGATGGTGGAGCGATCTACGGCCAAGAGGTCACCGTCCAATGGACGGGGATGCCTCCTGGCCCGGCGTTTCTTCAGGAATGCCCGGTACCGGCTGTGGTGGCCAGCCGAGGCGAGTCGACCTACTCCACCTGTGACTCTCGAACCAATATTGACGCGTTCACGGGGGCCGACGGGAGGGGAACCGCGAAGTTCGTTCTGTTCCCCAGGTTGAATTTCATGACTCCAGGTGGTCAGGTCACTCAGCCGTGCACGATTGCGGGTACTTGTGAGATTCGCGTTTCTTCGTGCTCACTTGACTACGGCGATAACGTCGCGGCGCACGCTCCGGCGCCCGCTGCGGTTGCGGGCGACCTCGTGCAGGACGACGGTGATCTGATTCCCGCGACGCCGAAGACTTATCTGCCCCCGGCGCCGAAACCACTGAACGTCATCTCCATTCCGCAGCCCAAGGCCACGAACCGCGCAACCATTTTTGGTGCAGGAGGGACCGGGCCCGGGCTGGCATTCGAGGCATTGAGTGGGCAAAGCCTCGCCGTTGCCAACGGCGTCGACGTGTCCTACGCAGCACGGACCATTGTCAATGGTTACGAGGCGCTGATCGAGGACAAAAATGACTTCGCCGTCGCTGCGCTTCCGCTCATTCCGGAGTCCTTCTTTCCGACGCCGGCCGGAGCCGACGCTGAAGACTCCGCAGCGCTCGCCAAAAGGCGGGAGTTGGCGGCACTGACCAACGCCAACCTCGTGTACGTCCCGATCGTTGCAGGATCACTCGACGCTGCGTACGACATCAATGTCAACGGGCTTCAGCAGAACGAGCTTCGCATCAGCCAGGACGCCTTGGCGCTGATGACGTTCACCAAGTCCGGGTTGGACCTTGGAACTGGACAACTCACCAGAAACTACTTCACCAAGTTCGCTTTCTCCGGGTGGGACCAGCAGCAGCGCTGCCGAGTGCCGGAGAGAACCATCGCTAGCCAAGGGAATGCTGCGCAGTCGCTCTGGCTGAACTATGCGGGTCGGAGCGAGCCCTCCAGCACCAACTGGAAGCTCAGCGAGTTCGTCCGAGCGACCCGCCCGACGCTGACCGATCGGCCAGCAAACGACCCCGACTTCTATCAAAGCGCCACGGCTCAAGGCGACAAGGCCGAGCGGACAGGATCCAACGCCCTCGCTCTGTCCCTATCCGACCTTGGCCTGAACCTCTCGCCGCTTGCCGATCCGCTCTCCGTGCAACTCAACAAAGGCTCAGGTCGCGTCGGTTTCATCGATCACGCATACTCGCTGCGGTACAGCAATCGGGTGGCCGCAGTGCAAAACCCGGCCGGTGCGTACGTCCTGCCGTCACAGGCGGGCGTCACCGCCACCCTGAAACAGGCGACGATTGATCGAGCCGCAGGGTTGGTCAACGTCGGCTTTGGCGGATCGGATCCTTCTGCCTACCCGCTGGCGATGCTGTATTACGCGGCTGTTCCGAAAACGCTCACGGCATCATTGACGGCCGAGAACGCGAAGGATCTCAAGGAGTTCCTCACGTATGCGGTATCACCCGCTGGTCAAGCAAAGGTGGGATCCATCGGGTACACCCCATTGACCCCAGAGCTCGCAGCCTTCGCCACCGAGCAGATCGCCAAGATCGGCCAACCGGCTGCCGAGACTCCGACCACGACGGTTCCCGATGCGCCAGCAGACGCCGACTCGACCCCGGACTCGACCGTGCTCGTCCCATCTGGCGGGACTGGCAGCGGCGGTTACAGCGGATCAAGTGGTTCGTCTGTCTACTCCGGCGGTGCGGGCACCAGCAGCGTCGACGGTCTCGAGTCGTCGGCCCCTGAGCTGTCCGCTGACAGCGCCACTCCGGCCGATCCCAACGTCACGGTATCCGGTGAGGACTCCGGCCCGCTCGCCGCCATCGCTCGCGTCGCGGGCGATCTCCTCGGCATGCCAGGAATCTCGCCCGGGCTGGTACTCCTCGGCATCATCGGATCTATTGCGTGTATCGCCGGTCCGGTCATGGGCCGCATCAGTGGGCGGAGACGAGCGTCGTGAGTGCGGGCCGACCATGAGCGTGGATATCGAATCGGAACTGCCGATGGCCGATTACGTCTCGGCAGTGAGAATTGCGGATGCCCAGTTGAACCCAGAGTTCGCCCCGCCTCCGAAGCCACCGCGTCCACCCGCGCCGACGTGGCGCCGCACCGTAGGTTCCCTCGTGAGCCTGCTGGGCGTGGCCATCTGCGGTTTTCTGGTGTTCGAGCTGGTGTTTTCCGACGTTGTCGAGCAACGCGCCCAGACGCTGCTGCGCCCGGCCCTTGCCGATCGGATGAAGGCGGAGCGGGTCGTTTCGTCAACGGGCACGGCCGCTGGCGAGGGCCAGGTCCAGGACAGCCTCTCGGCGCTCGGGACGGGCAACGGCGCGGCGGATCCCACTGCAACACCGTCCGAACCGGTCGCGGCCGCAGAGACCGACCAGCAACGAGCATTTCGTAAACCGCTGCTCGGGACACCGTTGGCGCTCATCTCGATCCCATCGCTCGATGTTGAGCGCGTCGTGATCGAAGGTTCCGGCCAGACGCAACTCACCGATGGACCGGGCCACTACCGAGGGAGCGCGCTTCCCGGTCGGGTCGGCAACATCGTGATCGCCGGTCGCCGAGCGACCTACGGGGCGCCATTCCAGCGGATCGGCGAACTCCGTCGAGGCGACACGATCAACCTGACAACCGGCGTTGGCGTCTACAAGTACACCGTCGCCGAGACCTTTGTGGTGACCCCGGGCGAACGCGACGTGCTCGGCGAGGACGGCACCAACCGGCTCACGCTCATCACAGCCAACTCCTCATATTCGGCGCGCGGCCGGCTCGTCGTAGTGGCTCGTCTTGCAGGATCCGAAGATGCGGCGCCCCCGGTACTGCAACCAGCCCTCGTCGGACAGATCCCCATCTCGGAGTTGGGTCTGGATCGCGACACGACGGCGTGGGCTCCAGTCATCATTTTCAGCCAAGCGCTCCTGTTGTTGTGGTGGCTTCGGCGCCGTCTCGCTCGTTCGTGGTCGCCAGCAAGCACATGGATCGTGGTCGCCCCGATCTCGCTCGCCGTTGGACTGTTGTTGATGGAGAGCCTCAGCCGGCTCCTGCCATCGACCCTGTGAGCGCTGTTGTGAAAGATGCTGAGAGCAGTGTGCGAATGAACGAGGTCGAACCTAGAAGCGTGGGGAAATCATGACCGTCGAACTCGCCGAATGGGCTTCGTCCGAGCAGGGGGAGGACACCCCCCGCTCGATTCATCAGGAATTGTTACCCGCCGATCGCTTGTACCAACGGATCACCCGAGGGGCGGGGAGCCTCTCGTTGTTTCTGATATCAGCGATCGGTCTCTTCTTGCTCGTCAAGAGCTGGGACGCGATATCGACCGGCGGTTTGAAGCTGCTCACCGACAGGAATTGGGCTCCTATGGCGCCGGTGAAGGAACTCGGCGTGGCGTCGCTGCTCTTCGGCACCGTCCTCGTCGCGGTTGTCGGGCTCATCGTCGCGGTACCCGTCAGCATTGGCGCGGCGCTGTTCCTCACCGAGATCGTGCCGAGGCGAGCCAAGGGGCTGTTCGTGTCACTCGTCGATCTGCTCGCCGCCGTGCCCAGTCTGTTGTTCGGCCTGTGGGGTGTGTACTTCATGGCGCCCCGGGTGATCGGGCTCTCGAGCTTTCTCAACAAGCATGTGAGCTGGGTGCCATTCTTCGGAGGGAAGCAATCCCAGTTCGAAGCGTCGGTTTTCATCGCTGGACTGATCATCGCTCTGATGGTCATTCCCATCTGCACCTCGATCATGCGCGAGGTCTTTGCCCAGGCTCCACCCGCTGAACGCGAGGCGGCACTTGCGCTTGGTGGCACACGGTGGGGCATGATCCGAACGGTCGTGCTGCCCTTCGGCCGGGGGGGCATCATCGGCGGCACCATGCTCGGTCTTGGTCGAGCGCTCGGTGAGACGATCGCAGTGGCCTTGATCCTGGGCAACGTGAGTCCTGCGACGTGGCGAATTCTCGGTGGAGGCGGATCGACAGTTTCCTCGGCGATCGCACTGACGTTTCCTGACTCTGACGAGTTCGGGATCTCAGCGTTGATGGCGGCCGGAGTGGCGCTGTTCATCCTCACACTCGTCGTGAATCTCGTGGCCTCCGCCATTGTGTCCCGATCGCGATCCGGTCAAGGAGTGGAACTGTGAGCGTGCTCGATCGCCCGTCATCGACGCCCCGGGAGTCGCCACCTGTCGATGTCGACATCGACGACGCTCCACGCCAGTTACGTCGCATCGAGCGCGAGCACATAGCCGAGCTGCTCGGATCAGCCTTCGCGGCGCTGGCCGTCCAGTGGTTGTTGCTGGCTCGGTTGCTCCCCATGGAGGGAGCGCCCGCGGCAGTGCTGATCTGGTACATCTCCTTTCTGGTCATCTACCGGTTCGTGGCAGCGCAACAGCACGGAAAGCTCGCTGGCAAAGATCGATTGGCAACCGTGGTGCTCTGGTCATTCGGGTTGATCGTCATCGGGGCGTTGCTGCTCATCATCGGCTACATCGTGTATCGAGGTGCCGGCAACCTCCGTCTCAACTTCTTCACCGATACGCTCAAAACCACGGGACCTCTCGCCCCTGCGACCGAAGGTGGTGGACTGCACTCGATCGTCGGGACCGTCATGCAGGTGGGGATCGGTTTGGTGATCGCCGTACCGCTGGCGCTCATCACTGCCATCTACCTGTCCGAAGTCGGCGGTCGTCTCGAACGTCCGGTCCGGTTCGTGATCGATGCCATGTCGGGCATTCCCTCCATCGTTGCTGGTCTGTTCGTCTTTGTGGTGTGGATCTCAGCGGCGAAGACCGGATACTCCGGCTTTGCCGCAGGGTTGGCACTCTCGATCCTCATGCTCCCGACGATCGCCCGCACGTCGATGGAGATGTTGCGTCTCGTCGCGGATGGGTATCGCGAGGCGGCGCTCGCCCTCGGGGCACCGCGTTGGAGGGTGACGTGGAACATTGTGATTCCCACCGCGAGATCGGGTCTCGTGACAGCTCTCATCTTGGGGGTGGCCCGGGCCGTTGGCGAAACGGCCCCGGTGTTGCTGACAGCATTCGGCGCCTCGGTAATGAACACCAACCCGTTCAGTGGAGCGCAAGACGACCTCCCTCTCTTCATTTACAAACAGGTTCGGCTGTTCAAAGACGCACCCGTTGACAGAGCGTTTACTGGCGCCTTCGTGTTACTGGTCTTCGTGCTGATTGCGTTCGTGTCCGCCCGACTGATCGGTGGTCGGGCCCGTGCCCGCCGCTGATCGACCCCCCTGTCGCTGCCCATCTCCCCAATTGCCCATGAGGACTCCCCGATGACTCAGAAAATCTGCCGCCATCTACTGGTAATCCTGCTGCTCGTTCCAGCGCTGCTGTTCGGAGCGGCGACCGGTGCGTCTGCGGCGAGCCCAGTGCTCGGCCAGGGATCGAGCTTTGCGTTCATCGCCATCGACCAGTGGCGAGCTGACGTCGCTCGCAAACTGGGCCTTGATCTGAACTATTCATCCACCGGTTCGCCGGCGGGCCAACTCGCGTTCAAGAACGGCCAGGCCGACTTCGCCAGTTCCGACATTCCGTTTCTTCCGGCGAACATTCCGTCGTTCCAGTACGCATACCTCCCGATCGTGGCCGGAGGGACGGCGGTCATGTACAACTGCTCTGATGATGCAGGCCAGCCCATCACGACGCTGAAGCTGTCGGCTCGTCTGATCGCCAGGATGTTCATGGAGCCGGGGCTCATGAGGGCCAATGATCCTGAGATCGTGGCGGAGAACCCGTCGCTGGCAAATCGACTTCCCGATAAGGGACTGATTCGAGTCGCCCGAGGTACACCCGCAGGTACCACCGCCGTGTTCTTCACGTATCTCGCCCAGTCGGCCCCCGACCTGTGGGCGAAATTCAAGACGAGCGAGGAGGTCTTCTCTAATCCGTCAGGCGAGTTCATCACCTCCTACTCGGACACTTTTCAGACAAGGCTGGCTGTAAAGGAGGGGTGGGCCTTCAAGGGTGGTTCGGATTTGCTGGCCGACACCGTAACGGCGCAGGGCGGCCAAGCGAAGGTCAACTGCTTCATCGGCTACGCCGAGGCCGCCTACGCCGTGCAGAAGAGGCTGCCGGTTGCGTACGTCAAGAACACCTCGGGCAACTACGTGCTCCCGACCGCTCGCGCGGTCGCGGTGGCGTTGCTGTCGGCAACTCGCTCTCCCGACGGCACCCAGAACTTGTCGCGGGTCGCGGACAGCCCAGATCCGCAGGCGTACCCGATCTCGTCGTACAACTACCTGATCGTCAACACATCGGCGCAGAGCGACAGGGGCAAGAACGACACTATTGGGCAGTACACCATCTACAGCATCACGGAGGGTCAGCGGCTGTCGGCCGATCTCGGCTATTCGCCCCTGCCTCCCAACTTGGTCCAGCAGGGGTTGGACGCTGTGGGCACCGTGCCGGGGGCCCCGGTTCCGCCACCGTTGGGAGAATGGGGCAAGTACTACCTGCAACTCGGGGTGCAAGCGGCTGTTGGCGCCGACAGGGCGACGGCGGCAGCGAAGAAGTCGGCCGCGGCCAAGGCTGCTGCAGCCGCTGGTGGGGCCGGTACCGCGGCGGGCGGCACCAAGAACGGAACGAAGAAGCCCGGCTCGACCAGTGCTGGCACCGCGGGTGCGACGGCTCCAGATGGCACGCCGATCGACCCCGCGGCAGCTGCAGCTGATGGTTCCGGCATCGCGGCGGATGGGTCGGTGGCCCCCGATGGCTCAGCATCAGGCCAGATCACCAACTCTTCGAATCAACTCCAACCCGATGATCCGCAGCTCGTCGCGATTGCTCAGCCCGCACCGATCAGTCGCCTACCCTTCGGGCTCGCGATGCTGGTCCTGGTGTTCGTCCCACCGGCCGTATTGGCGTTCAGCCGTCGCAAGAAGGCGACTGCCTGAACGAACCCGCTGGGTTGCGCGGGCCGGAATTCCTCAGCGACGACCGCGTTGCCGATTCCGTCCGAAGAGTGCCCTGACCGCCTCATCTGAGGAACGTGCTAGTACTTTTCCGTCCAGCATCCCGAGTCGATCACCTGACACTGAGAGCTCGGCGATGACGGCGCAGCGTGACGTGACAAGTTCTGGATGGTCGGGTTCGGCGATGGCGAGGTTGTTGGTCTCATTGGGATCCGCGGCCAGATCGAAGAGTCGCTCTCGGCCAGCCGCTACCGAATATGACCACCGCCACCGAGTCGTCAGGCGCGAAACGACGCCCAACGGCCCGGCAGCGTACGTGCCGGTCAGACCCGATGGCGGAGGTGACTCCACGGCGCTGAGAAGGTCGCGGCCGGGTAGGTGCGGAGGGATGGGACATCCAGCGGCCGCCAGGATTGTCGGTGCGAGATCGCATTGGCTGGCGATCTGATCAGCGATGGGATCGGATGAGGCCCGTGTGGGGTCGCAAATGATCAGCGGGATCTCACATGAGCCGCGGAGATATGACCGCTTGCCCCACAGTCCATGATCGCCCAGGAGTTCGCCGTGATCCGACAGAAAGACGATGACCGTTCGCTCGGCCAGGCCGAGTGAGTCGACGGCCTCGAGGATGCGGCCGATCTGAACATCGACCTGGGTGACCGACCCGAGATAGTGAGCGCGGAGGGTCTGAGCGAGCGCCGGGCTGGTCTCCTCTCGCCACTTCATGAACCGCTGAGCAACTTCCACAGGGAACGGGTCGAGTTGACCACCGGCATCGATGGGGGGAGGCACAATTTCTGGGTCGTAGAGGCGGGCGAACGGCACCGTGGGATCGAATGGGGGGTGAGGTTTGAGGAACCCCACCATGCCGAGGAACGGCGCATTGGCCGGGGCTGATTCGCCGAGCAACGCTATCGTTCGGTCGCCCGTCCAGGTCGTGATGTGATGCGAGTCGGGGAGTTGTGAGGGCTGGGGAATGTAGTAGCTGTCGGATCGGACCCCCCATGGTTCATCGACCCAGCCGAACCCGTGCTCGTCGAGGAAATCGAGGTAGTCGTCGTCCTGAGTTGCTTTTGGTTCGCCGAGGACAAGTCGATCGAACCCGTGATCAGCTCGGTGCGGACGGAAGTGTTGTTTGCCGATCGCCCAGGTGCGGTAGCCGGCGTCGCGAAGTGCACGGGGAAAGGTCCATTCGCCCGATCGAAGCGTTGTTGAGTTGCTGTGAACTCCGCTGAGGTGGGGCGGAAGACCGGTGAGAATCGTGGCACGGGCGGGCACGCATTCGGGAGATTCGCACACTGCGCCGGTGAAATGGACACCCGATGCGGCGAGGCGGTCGAGATGCGGGGTCTTGATTCCCGTCCAGCCGACTGAACCGAGCGAGTCACTTCGTTGTTGGTCGGTGAGAATCACCAGAATGTTGGGATGCGCCGTCATCAGGGGCTCTGATTTCTCGCCGAATCGAGGCTCAATGCAAACTCGACATCGCAGTCATCGAGGTCATCGATGTTCTGTGCGCGCCAGCGTCCAGCTGACGCCGGCGGTGAGATCGATTCGACGACCATCTCCAGATCTTGGCTCTCGACTTGCTCCAGTCCAGTGAAGCGGAACAACGATTCAATGCCGTTCCGGGGGTCGCTGCACAACCTGTCGTAGTTGACGAGCAGCACACGCCCATCGAATCGGCGGGCGAGTTCCAGTGCGGCCTGCGTCGCGTGGCGCCAATACCGAAGGTGATATCTCGGTGACGCCTCGTAGGGGTCACCCAAGAGGATCGGGCCCCACAACTGGGCCTGCTTCTGGTTGTCGGCGTACGCCATGTCGAGACCATTTCTCGTCACGTGCACGTAACGCAAGTCCGGCAGAGCTTCGAGAAACGGCCCTGCGAGAAGATGTGTGTTCGGTTCCTTCCACCCCCACGGGCGTGCCCAGGACTGACCGACCCCCGAGAGGAACGTGTCCGCCCTCGCGTTCAACCACCCGGCGCTGTGTTGGGGTCGAGGAGTGTTCGCCAGAGTCAGAACCCGGCGTTCGAGGTCCCCATCGATGACGAGAGTTCCTTGAAGTCGGTCCGTGAAGATCCGCATCCATTCTCGCAACTCCTCTTGTGGGAGCCTCAGAATCTCCGGTCGTTTGAACAGCAGCGTGAACCACAGGTTGTCCTCCGCCCCGTTGAGGTCCTTGCCCATGAAGTATCCGGTGGCGCGAAGTGATGAGGCAACGACTCTGGTTCCGCTGCCTCCGAGGCCCCCGATGGCGATTGGTGCCGGTCTGTCGTTCATCGCGCCCTCAATCCTGGCCCGCCGAGATGAACAAACGATGACATTCAGCTAAGCCGCTGGAGAATCTTCTTCCACGCCATCGTTGCGCGCAGGCGCGTCCTGCGAAATCAGGTTTGGGGGGAGCGATGGCCGGGTACCGATGTGTTGCTCGACGAACCCCCGAGAGCACATTCCGACTGCGTAAGGAGTCTCACCATGGGTGATCAAATGGACCAGGCAAAAGGTAAGGCCAAGGAAGCCGTCGGCGACCTGACCGGCAATTCCGAACTCAAGCACGAAGGCCAAGCCGACCGAGTCGGCGGCGAGGTCAAGGAGAAGGCCGGCGATTTCGTGGAGAAGGTCAAGGACGCCGTCGAAGACGTCAAGGACAAGGTCAGCGACGCGCTCCACCGCGACAAGCACTGACCCCACAACCTCCCCCTTTCGGCCCCGTGATCATGGAGATCACGGGGCCGAATCGCGCAACCGGACGCGAAACGGCTCCGGTGCCGAAGCACCGGAACCGTTCCTGGCGGGTGATCTCACGATCACACCTTGGTGACCCTGATCGACACGGGGGTATCGATCAGGGCCAGTACTGGTGAACCTCGATCAGATCTGGGTCTGTTCCGATCAGATCGGGGTCTGTGCGGCGGCATCCACTCGGAAGTCCGAGAAGGTGCAGCGGGGCTGCGTGACGTCGGTGGTCAGCGGGAAGAATCCGCCGGCACGGAGGGTGGTGTCGAGCTCGGCGCCGTGGTTCTTGGTGGCGCCAGCTGTGGCAACACCAACACCGGGATCGTTGAGATCCTTGGAGTGGCTGTTGAGCGGCTTGCAGAGGTAGCCCAACTTGTCGTTGTCAGCTGGTCCTGCCCAGTTACGCATCAATGCGAAACGACGGGTCGCCTCGGATGCGATGGGGCTGGGACCTGAGTTGATGATCACGTTGAAGAGTGAACGTGCGAACGGGAAGGTGCCCGCAACGATGTTCGCCTCGGTGGGCGTCAAACCGTTCACCAGGCCGAGGATGGAGTTGCTCCGAGCGGCAGAGTTCGTCGCATGGATGCCAGTCGAGAACGGGAAAATGCTGTCGCCCTCGTCGGCCGCGGCTGGATCGTTGGTCGCATTCTCCACCGGCTGAGCGGTGTTCTCGAAGATGACGCGCTCGCCGTTGGCGATGGTGCCGTCCTTGAATGCGGCCGGGATGCAGGTGGTGGTGTTGCCGCCCATGAAGCTGTCCCAGACGGCACGGCTACCCGATGCTGACTGGATGCTGAACACGACGATGGGCTTGTTGATTCCGCCGGGGACCTGGTTCCAGTTGGTGATGGTGCAGTTGACGAAGATGTCCTTGAGGTTCTGCACGGTCAGGTCGGTGACGGCGTCGCCGCCACCGGTTCCGGTGGTCCAGTGAACCCAGTCAATGGCGTCCTTGGCGAAGGCGATGAATCGGAGGACACGAGCTCCGACCGCACTCGCCGGAGCGCCGTTGTTCCCGGTGCACTGAAAGGATGATGCGCCAGCAGCGGACGATCGAGCGATGTCGATGTACTGAAGGCCCGGCGAGCGCAGCGGATCGGTCACGTTCAACTGTGCGCACAGCTGGGTGCGACCCGAGCCGGAGCCCAACGGGAACAAGTTCGTGATCGTGTCGTGGTCGTAGTTCTCCGTCTTCACAGAGCTTGCCTGGAGTGCGCCAGAGGGTCCCTCGACTGGGGTTGCTCCCTGGCATTGGCTCTGCTGGGGAATCGTCGTCGATGTGGTGGTCGACGTGGGCAGCTGGATGATCCTTGCCGGGTTCAGGAGGCAGCCGTCGGACTCCATGTACGTCTTCGCCAACGCACCCATGACGAAGTACGTGGTGTCTGACCCCGCGAGCTTCACATTGGTGAGGTTGTCGTCGGTGTTCACCACGTCGGTCGCGGCACCGGCATTGTTCACGGTGGCCAAACTGGCCACGGCAGTCAGCGCTACCAGCGCTGTCAGAGTACGTTTCATTGAGCCCTCCCAGGCTTGAGTGTGGGGTGATGTTCGAGCGCCGCTCACGAACGAGAGAATTCAACCCCAGCGAGGTGAACGGGGAGCCCCCCATGGGGTGAACACTGGCGGAACGATCACGCGATTCGTGGTGATGGCGGGATCGGTCGGTCTGGTGTTCGAGAACTTCCCTCGTCGTTCACCTGGTGGCCAGGTTCCGCTCACACCTCCGACGGATTGGCACTCCAAGATGCTCTGCATGCATCGCCAACGACGCTGGGCTCTCGGGTGCTGTGCGCTCGTCCTCGCCCTCGCACCAGTCTCCGGTTGTTCCAACGATTCCAAGGCAGGCACTGTCGCCACCGCCGAGTCGACCGCACCACCCACCACCGATCCGACCGATACCGATTCGGGTGCCGGTTTCAAACTGACGAACGACATCATCATCAAGGATGGCTCCGTCGTTCCGAAACAGGCGATGGCGGAGGTGATCAAGGAACTCGTCTTCAAGAACGAGACAGCGGTGCCCCAAGAGGTTCGCTTCACCAACGTTGCGAAGGACGACCCCAACCAAGGGACGGGCGTCATTGCCCCCGGCGGCGAGGTGCGGATCAGCCAATCGACGCCGGTGTCCCTCACGTTCGAGGTGGTGACCCAACCCGGGGTCACCGGCGCCATCCAGGTCCAGAACGTTGAGTAGGGGGCGACCCCAGCGATTCGTGGCCGTGGTGGTAGCCGGGATGTCGATCGTGGGGCTCAGCGCGGCGTGTGAGTCGGCTCCGTCGATGACGGCCGGGGAGCGTGCCGTCTGCGATGCCGTGCAGTCGTTGATGGACAACATCTCGAAGGGCGCCGGGTTCGACTCACTGGGCGATCTCGATCGCATCAATGCCGCCGGCAAGGACGCTGGCGACGGCGTGATCGGGCGCCAGGCCCGGGAACTCATCGCCAGTCAGGATCAGCGTATTGACGAATCCAAGGTCACGGTTGAACAGGTCCAACAGCTCGCCCAGGCGGCGCTCGATCGTGGGGCGTCGTCGCTGCAGCAGGTCATCGACGGCTGTCGGGCGGGCGGACGACCGATCGTGAATCTCCCCAAACCGCCACCGTCAACGACGGTCCCTGCGGTGACAACCTCGATCCCACCCGGCGGTGCCAAGTGACCGACGCCATGCGAGACGTGAGCCCGGAGATCCGGAGTGACCTGGTCCGATCCCCCATCGGCGCGCATTTCGAGCCGCGCGGCTCCCACCCGGCGGGCACGACACTTGATCCGCATGTCGTCGATCGCTCGACAGCGGCGGCCGGTATTCAGGGTCGGGTGCGGCTCGACGGCAAGCAGTTCGCCGTGGAGGATCAACGCTTTCTCTTCCGAGGCGTGACGTACGGGACGTTCGCTGCTCGCGCCGACGGCGCGCTCTTTCCGGAACGAGATCGGATCCACGCCGACTTCGCAGCCATTGCCCGGGCCGGTTTCACGGTGGCCCGTACCTATACCGCTCCATCCGAGGATGTACTCGACATCGCAGCGAGCCACGGAGTGCGGCTGTTCGCGGGTGCCTTCTCCATGGACTGGCGCTATCTCATCGGGTCGTCCCGTCGCGAGCGGGCACGATCAGCACGTCAGGCTCGAGCCGAGATCCGGGCTGCCGTCGAGCGCCTGGCCGGCCGCGACGAGGTGGCAGCGATCTGCGTCGGCAACGAGATCCCCGCCGACGTCATCCGGTGGCATGGTGCCGCCGCGGTCGCCGGACTCTTGGAGTCCTTCGCCGACGTGGTTCGAGATGTCGATCCCGATCTGCTCGTCTCGTACGCCAACTATCCGACGTCGGAGTATCTGTCCCTCGACTCCATGGATTTCCTGACTTTCAACGTCTATCTGGAGGACCGGACCGACTTCCGCCGCTATCTCACTCGCCTCCACAATCTCGCCGGTGATCGACCGTTGGTGCTCGGCGAGCTCGGCGTGTCTGCCGGGCCGAGCCCCCGCGGGGAACGCGAGCAGGCCGAGATCCTCGACTGGCAGCTCGAAACCGCCACCGAACGTGGCGTGGCCGGAACCTGCGTCTTTTCGTGGACCGACGACTGGTGGGTCGGCGGTACCCAGGTCGAGGGATGGCGCTTCGGACTGACCGACGCCGATCGCCAAGCCCGTCCGTCGCTGGCTGTTGCCCAGAAATGGAACGGCCTCGGTGTCCGTGATCTCGATCACGACTGGCCGTCGATGTCGGTGGTGGTGTGCGGTTACAACGCCTCTGACACGCTTGATGAGTGCCTGGCGCACACCGCGGCGCTCGACTATCCCGGCCTCGAGGTCATCATGGTCGACGACGGCTCGACCGATGACACTGCCGACATTGCCCGGCGTCATCCGACCGTCCGGCTGTTGCAGATACCGCACGCGGGGTTGTCGGTGGCACGCAACGAGGGTGCTCGCGCGGCGAACAATGATCTGGTCGTCTATCTCGACGCCGATGCGTATCCCTCGCCGGAGTGGCCGTACTACTTGGCGCTCGGTCTCGACGGTCCCAAGGTCGGCGGGGTCGGCGGACCGAATGTGCCACCGGCCGACGATGGGCTCGGCGCCGAGCGCGTCGCCCGCGCCCCGGGCGGCCCAGTGCACGTGCTGACCGGCGATGACCGCGCTGAACACATCCCCGGTTGCAACATGGCGTTCTGGCGGTCGGTGTTGTTCGAGGTCGGCGGCTTCGATCCGATCTACACCTCGGCTGGCGACGATGTGGATCTGTGTTGGAAAGTGCTCGACCGTGGATGGGACATCGGCTTCCATCCAGCGGCGTTGGTCTGGCATCACCGTCGAGGGAATACTCGCACCTACCTTCGACAGCAGCGCGGGTACGGCCGAGCGGAAGCACTCGTCGAAGCTCGCCATCCTGATCGCTTCGGGCCGCTCGGCTCAGCTCGTTGGCGGGGACACATCTACTCCTCCATGACGCCGTCATCCGGTGGCGACCGGATTTACCGGGGTCTCTATGGCGTGGCGGCCTACCAGTCGATCTATCAAGGTGCCAGCCACACCATCGACGTCGTTCATCAGGTTGGCGTCGTACCTGCTCTTGCTCTCATGGTCACCGCCCCGCTCGGCGCGATCCACTTCACGTGGGCCATCCCTGCGCTCATTGCATCGATAGTGCTGGTGGCACTCTGGATGATCGACACCACCCGAGTCGTGGCGCCCCGTCATCTCCGGTCCGGTCGACTGCGGTTCCGAGCCAGCACAGCATTGCTCCATCTCGTGCAACCGGTAGCTCGCACGTGGGGTCGGCGCCGTCACCGAAGCAGCGCACGACGCGATCGCCCCATGACGGTCACACTGCCCGAACGTGTCCCGAGTTCGAATCGCACCGCCCTCGTGTATCCCGAGGATAGGCCTCGCGAAGAGTTCGCGATCGCGGTGATCGATTGCCTGCGATCGCGTGGGCTCAGCGCCTGGTCGGCCACCGGATGGGAAGACCACGACGCCCGGTTGTCGTGTTCGTTCCTCGTCGATGGTCGACTTGTCACGTCAGCCCATCCGCCAGGCTGGTTCCAGCTGAAAGTTCGGCCTGGTCTGCGGCGCACCCGTCTGATCGGTGTTGCCTTCACGATCGCGACGGCCGCCGCGCTGCTGTCGCCCGCTGCGGGCATGATGATGTTCGGGCTCGCCGTGCTGGATGTGGCATTCGGACTCCTTCGGAGCGGACCAGCGGTCAGCCGAGCCTTGCGGAGCGTCGAGCGATGACCGAGAAAGGACCCCGTGGAGGAGCAGGCTTCGTGTCTCCGATTCTGATTTGCGGGATGCATCGCAGCGGCACGTCCATGGTGGCCCACGCGCTGGCGCAACGCGGAGTCCAACTCGGTCGGGACGATGAGCTGCTCTCGCCGGCGGCGGACAACCCTCGAGGGTTCTTCGAACGAGTCGACGTCGTGTCGATCAACGAAGCACTCCTCGGCGATCTCGGCGGGGCGTGGGATACACCACCGAAGTTGCACGACCAGTGGTGGACCGATGATCGACTCGGCCATCTCCGAGCCGAAGCCGCGGCGGTCATCTCACGATTCGACGGGGCTCCGGCGTGGGCCATCAAGGATCCGCGCATGTCGATTCTGATGGACTTCTGGTTGTCGTTGGCGGGAGCGGCGCCGACGCTCGTCTGTGTTCGCAATCCGTTGGAGGTGGCGTTGTCCTTGCACCGCCGAAACGGGGTTTCCTACGCACTGGGACTGCAGCTGTGGTCGCACTATCACCGCGCCATCGATGCGGCGACGATCGACCGCGATCGTGTTGTCACGCACTATTCAGCGTGGTTGCCAGATGATTCTCAGGAACTCGATCGCGTGGCGACGGCGTTCGGCCTCGACGTGGTCGCTGGCGAAGCGAATGCTGCCCCAGTGGTGGATCGACAGCTCCGGCACGGTCGAATGAACTTTACAGATCTCGAAGATGCCGGGGTATCGGAGTTGATCTTGGAGCAGTACCGAGCGCTCTGCGAAGAATCGGGATGGACCGAACCCGATGCCCCCTGGTATCGGATCGCCCGCCCTGCTTCGACTTCGACCGTCGCCGAGGCATCCCCCGGCGATCCAGAATCGCTGGACGCTGGCTCGATTGACGTTGGTCGCATCGACACTGCCGCCATCGATCATGCCGATCTCCTCCATCAGTTCCATGTCCGCGGGGGCTACATCGCCATTCTCGAACGGCGACTGTCGGAGGCTGATGCCACGATCTCGTTTCAGGACCACGAGTTGTCCAGGTTGCGTGTCGAGGTCGAGGGCCTCCGGGCGCGTCCAGCAGTGGACCCCGCAACCCTGGTTCAGCTTCTCGAAAGCTTGGCTCTCGACGTGGCCGCCACCCGGCCCATCGATGAGGACCCCCTCGTGGTCATCCGCCGCGCCACGGCGGATCGTTGGCGACGAGTGTTGTATCCGGTACTTCCGGCCGATTCGGCGTCGATCGTGGTGGGCCAGGCCGACATCCTCGGCGTGATTCCTGGCCGATCGTTGGTGCCACATGTGCGAGCCGACAACGCGGTCGGCGTCGAACTCGACCGGCTGGCGGGAGCTCGATGTGTGGTGATCGCGGGAGGATGGAGCGCGATCGACGAACGACCTGGGCTTACCGAGGCGCTGCGTCACTTCCACGCGATGGTCGATGGCGACGACCTGGTGGTGTTGTCACTCGACCGACGAATCACATCGATTCCACGCCGGGTGGCAGATGTGCTCGACGCCGCAGAGCTGCGACTCGGTCACGGCGCCTCGGTCCTCGACCTCACGTCCTGGGTCTCGCAGGTTCCGATGCTGGCGGATCGTCGAACCTTCCAGCCGATGCCGCCGGGATCGGAGCAACACCTGCTCGACGGAGCTGTCGATGTTGTTCTGACGGACCTGCCCGCAAACGAGCCAGGCGATGTCTCCGGTGAGACCACCGACTCCGGTCAGTTGGATCGCTTGGCACTCGACACGATCCTGGCGGTCACTCCGGGACACTTCGAGGAGCGCGCCGCCGAACATCGGACTGGGCGGATACCGACGGTATCGGTGGTCCTCACCACCGAACTCCCGACGAACGCGCTCGATGTGATGCGCGACAGCCTGCCCGCCTGGTCCGATGCTGAGCTGATCATGCCCGGCGCCGTCAGCGGATCAGACGAGTCGCACGGCGTTCGTCGTCGTTGGATTGATGTCGCAGGGGTCGAGGGTGCCGCCCGCACCAACCAGTTGATGGCCGCCGCCGACGGAGAAATCCTGGTGGTGGTTGATGTGCCGATGGTCCCCGAGCGAGGCTGGCTCGCACCACTCGTCGACGCGCTGACCCACCCATCCGTCTTCGACGTCGCTGCCTCTGTCGCCGTTCCCTCGGTGTTCCAACCGAATGGAACCTTGGTGGGCTTCGGCCATCGAGACGAAGAACTGGTCGGCGCCGGGCTCGACCGATCATCGGTTGACGTGGTGGCCCACCGCCAGGTCCTCGACGCGGTGATCGGACCCGTCGTCGCTATCACCCGGGCCGCCTTTGCCTCCAGCGGCGGACTGGATTCGTCCGTGGCGACCGGGTCGAGCGCATGGAGTTCGCTGACCGAGAACCTGAGAGATCGGGGCCATGTGGCGATGGCTGTCCCCGAGTCCGTCATGGTGCTCGAGCTGCCGGTGAGCGTTCCCAGCCCGGTGGCGGACACGGAGCGTGCGTTCAGCGTTCGGGTGCCGAGCCGATGACGAAGCGCACTCAACGCCCCCGGGTGCTCGTCGCCCAACACCGACTTCCCGAGCCGGATCGCGAACGCGGCTCCCAACGTGTCATGGACGTCATCGATGCGCTCGCCGCAGCTGGCAACGAGGTGGTGGTCGGCGCCACCGAGCTCGCCGGCGGCGAACGGTATGTGCGGTGGTTGCGGCGACGCGGATTCCAGGTCGCCATTGGACCTGACGGAATCGCCGCTGCGTCCGCCTCGGGTCTCGACGCCGCCGTGATTGCCTTCTGGCATGCGGCCGCAGTGCTGATGCCCATCGTTCGGGCACAGGCGCCCAACGCTCCGATCATCGTCGACTCCATCGACCTTCACTTCGTGCGAGAGTCGCGCCGACGCGCGAATCGGGGCGAGCCGATCGACGAGGAGTACACGGCTGCCATGGCCGCCGAGGTGGCGGTTTACGGTTCGGCCGATTCGGTGTGGTGTGTGTCGCAGACCGAAGCCGATCTCGTGGATCAGATGCTCGGACGTCGCGTGGCAGTTCACGTGCCGCTTGGCGAAGATGTCGGCGGGGCGCCGTCGGAGGAACATGAACGTCGCGGGCTGTTGTTCGTCGGGAACTTTCGACATCTCCCCAATATCGAGGCCGTCGAATGGTTGTCCCAGGACGTCGTTTCGTACCTCTCACCAGAGTTGCTGAGGCGCGACCCGATCCGCATCGTCGGTCACGCTGTCGATGAGCGGGTGATCGACGCAGTCGGCGGTTCACCCGAGGTCGAGATCGTGGGTTGGGTGCCGTCGATCGAGCCCGAACTCCATCGGGCTCGCGTGGCGATGGTGCCGCTGCGACATGGGGCTGGCGTCAAAGGAAAGTTGCTCCAAGCAATGATGGCGGGAACTCCAGTCGTCACTACCTCGGTAGGCATCGAGGGGATCGATCCCACCGTGATCGACCACGTGCTCGTCGCTGATTCACCCCAGGAGTTCGCTGCCCATCTGGCGCTCATCGTCGAGTCAGCCGAATCGCCCATCGATGTTGCTGGCGCTCGCTCATGGGCGCTCGAGCATCACGACGCGCGCTCGGTCGCGCCACAGATCTCCGCCGCCGTGGCGGAACTCATTCGGTCTCACGCGCAGGGCTGGTCGATCCCAGCGCACGTGGACCCACAGATCGTCACTGCGTCGTTGGATCACGACGCCGCCGTCGCCAACGACGCGGTGACGAACCCCTTGGCTGTCGACCACTCCGATCGCGATTTGTTGGCGCGTGATCAGGAGAGCATCGAGATCTCGGTGGTGGTCGCCACCCATGAGCGGGCGGAACTTCTCGACGGGTGTCTCGCATCCTTTGCGTTGCAGACGATCGATCCGACCACCTTCGAGGTGGTGGTCATCGATGACGGCAGTATCGACGACACCACCGCAGTGGTCGACAAATGGCGCCCCCATCTGCCGTTGGTGCACGAACGGATCGAGCACGGAGGTCGCGCTATCGCCAAGAACCGCGGCATCGAGTTGTCCGCCGGACCGATCGTGCTGCTGTTCGATGATGACGATCGTGCGGCCCCGGATCTCTTGGCGGTGCACCTGGCCACTCATGCCGAACACCCTGATGAGCGTCTCGCGGTGCTCGGACACACCGCCTGGGCGTCGGAACTCGACGTCAACGATGCAATGCGCCACGCGACCGACGTGGGAATGCGGCTGTTCGCTTACCCCTCGCTGACCGAGCACCAGCGTGGTGATTGGAAGCTCTTCTGGGAGGGTCGGATCTCAGCCAAGCGATCGTTGCTGGTCGGTGTGGGCGGCCACGATCCGTGTCTGGCGTACTCGATCGACATCGAGATGGCTTGGCGAATTCACCAGTCCGGTGGCCTGACGGTGTTGTACGAGCCAGCGGCGCGGAGCGTCATGGCTCGACCGATCGACCTCGATCAGCTGTTGGAGCGGTGCCGCGAGAAAGGTCGCGCCGCGTGGCGACTCTGGATGCTCCACGTGGCCGACCCCGTGGCCGACGACGCCTTGGCGGTCTACGGCTCGGTCCATCGCTGGCGCGAGTGGCCGGCGCTGCGAGGCCGGATCGACGGGTGGCGCGAGGATCTTGCGCTCGCCGAACCCGATGAGATCGACTCGATCCTGCATCAGCTCTGCGACGCCTTTGTGGTAGCTGGGCTGTGGGCTGAGGCCCGCGCCGATGGCCTGGTCACCCAGCCGGTATTGTCGGTGGTGATTCCCGTCTGGAGTGTCACCGACGAGCTCCGTGATCTCGCCGTGAACATCATCGGTCGTGTCGTGGAACTGGCAACGGTTCCCACCGAGATCATCGTGGTCGACAACGCGTCGCCGTTCCGTCGTGAGTTCCCCGCTGACGTGGTGATTCGCAACTCGGTCAACGTCGGCGTCGGACCGGCATGGAACCAGGGCATTGCTGCGGCTCAGGGCGAGGTTGTCGTGGTGCTCAACAGCGATTGTGAAGTCACGTCCGGTTGGGATCGGGCGCTGTGTCACGCCGCCCTTGATGGCCGCAGGATCGCATTCCCTCACACGGATCACGGCGACGGAATCGGCCCGGTCGCACCTGATCAGGCGGGCACCGCCGGTTGGTGTTTTGCCGCCTCGGCGACGCTTTTGGACGAGCTCGGCGTGTTCGATGAGCAGTTCGCTCCAGCCTTCTTCGAGGACACCGACTACTGGCACCGAGCGTGGCTGGCCGACGTCGACCTGAGCCCGGTCGCCGCTGCGGTGGTCCGTCACGAGCGTCGAACGAGTGCCCGCCATCTTGGTGGTGTGGACGAGATCTTCGCGGAGAACCGGCGCCGCTACGAGGCCAAATGGGACCTCGGGTTCGATGCCCCACCGCCCTACTATGCCCGCGAGATCGTGCCCTATCCGGTGCCGGGTCGGGTGCAGCTGCGTCGACTGGCGCCCGGCTCGGCAGTCGATCAGCATCGACCCAGGATCTTCGGGATCGGACTGACCAAGACGGCGACGTCGAGTCTGCACTCTGCGATATCGCATCTCGGATTTCGCTCGATTCATCACGGCGACGAGGTGTTCCGCGAAAGCATCGAGGAAGCAATCGCCATTGATTTCCCTTCGTTGCACCGGGCCGAGGATCTCGACGCGTTCTTCGATGTGCCAGCGGTGGTGGATCGCTTCGACCGCTTCGACCTGGAGTACCCCGGAAGTCGCTTCATCCTGAGCACCCGCCCGCTCGAGCCGTGGATCGAATCGCGTCGTCGACACGTCGAGACCAACCAGCGCCTGCGGGACCAAGGCGACATTCACGGCGCCGCATTGGACATCGATGTCGACGGCTGGATCGAGGAATGGCACCGCCATCACGAACGGGTGCTCTCGTACTTCGCCGATCGGCCGGGGGACCTGCTGGTGATCGATGTCTGCTCCGGTGAGGGCTGGGAAGTCCTGGCGCCATTTGTCGGATGGCAACGATTGCCCGAGCGAACCTTCCCCTGGGAGAACGCTGCCGACAGTGTCGCTGACGCAGCAGGAACGGCTGACGATGCGATCGGGGGTGTCCATGTGGCGGCATCGTGAGGTCCTCAAAGCGGGCTGGCCCTATACGAAAGGTCACCGAGGGAAACTGTTTCTGGTGGCCTTGCTCACCGTTGTGCTGTTCGTACTGTCGCTAGCGCAGCCGCTGCCATTGGCGTACTTCCTCGATGAGGTGATCGGCGGCCGCACACCGACCGGCGCCTTTGCATTCACCGGCGGCTGGTCGCTGGTAGCGCGCATTGCGGTGGGTGTGGGCTTCATGATTCTGCTGGCCGTGCTCACGAGTGGATTCACCGCCTGGAGCGAAACGCTGCAGGCGAAGTTCGAGCAACGGACGGTGCTGGATTTCCGGAGCAAGCTCTTCCGTCACAGTCAGCGACTGTCATTGCCCTACCTGGATCAGCAACGCGCAGGGACGTTCATCTTCCAGATCAATTATCACGCCCACTACATGGGCAGTCTCATCACGGCGTTCATTCCGCTGGCGTCGAGCGTGCTGACGATCGTCGGCATGACCATCATCATCTTCGCCTTCAACGTGACCCTCGGACTCATGACTATTTCTGTCATGCCGCTCATCATCTTCTCGACGACCTATTACACCCGCAACATCGAACCGGTCATCACCCGAACCCGCGAGATCGAGGGCGCTTCGATGTCGATCGTCCACGAGTCGATGTCGATGATCAAAGTGGTGGTCTCGTTCTGTCGCGAGAAGTTCGAGCATGCGGTGTTCCGCCACAACGGTCAAATGGCAGTCGATGCCCGAGTCAGCCTCACCATCCGACAGGTGACCTTCATGCTGGCCGTCAATCTGGTGACCGTGTGTGGCAACGCTGCGGTGTTGGGCTACGGCGTGTACTTGGTCGTGAATCAGAAACTCAGCACCGGTCAACTGACCATCGTGTTGTCGTACCTGCACTCGATCTATCAACCACTCGAGTCGATCAGCCATCAGATCGCCCATCTTCAGGAAGCATTCATCAACCTGAAGTCGACGCTGAAGTTGCTCGCCACTCCCATCGACATCGAGGAGAAGGCCGATGCCCTGGACCTTCCGCTGTCGAAGGGGCGGATCTCGTTTCGCGATGTGACCTTCGCCTACGTCGGGCGAGCGCCGGCGGTCCGCAATGTCACGTTCGAGGTGAGCCCCGGTGATGTAGTGGCAGTGGTCGGTCCCACCGGCGCCGGGAAGTCCACCCTCGTCAGCTTGATCAGCCGGATCGTTGACCCCGCTGAGGGTTCGGTACATCTCGACGGACACGACCTGCGAGATCTGACGCTGTTCTCCATCCGCAGCCAGATCTCGACAGTGCTCCAGGAACCGCTGCTCTGGGGACGGTCGATCGCCGACAACATCCGCTACGGGAATCTTGACGCCACCGATGAGGAGATGATCGGTGCTGCCCGTGCCGCGAATGCACATGAGTTCATCGAGGCTCAGCCCCAGGGATACGGAACCATCCTCGGGGAGCGCGGCTCGGGCATCTCGGGTGGTGAACGTCAGCGGATCTCGATCGCACGGGCGTTTCTGAAGAACGCGCCCATCCTGATTCTCGACGAGCCGACATCGTCGATCGACAGTCGCACCGAGGGCGTCATCCTGGAGGCGTTGGAGCGCTTGATGATCGGCCGAACCACTATTCTGATCGCCCATCGCATGGCGACGATCCGATCCGCCAACAAGATCCTGGTGATGGACCACGGCCAAGTCGTCGAGGCCGGAACTCACGAGCGGCTGGTCCGCGCGGGGGGCCTCTACAGCGAACTCTGGGCGGCGCAGATGACTGATCTCCGCAGCGCAGAACTCCAGGAAATGGTCGCCTCGGAGGCCAACGGCAGCCTCCACCACGCCTGATCTGTCGGGCTGTCGAGAACTTCTCCCGCCGTTCACCTGGCGGACAGGTTCCGCTCACATCGTCGACTGATTGACGATCCACACTCGCGACATGCAACGCCACGACCGCTGGCAGGGGGCTCCCCGTTGAAGGCTCCCCGCGTGGTGGTGCTGGGCATGATGACCAAGATCCCGGTCGCGGGCGTGGTGTGGCAGACGCTCCACTACCTCCGTGGCCTCGAGCGGCTCGGCTGCGACGTCGTCTATGTCGAGAGCCACGCCAGAACACCCTCGATGTTCATGAACCACGAGTCTGACGACGGATCAGGCCGGGCAGCTGCCTTTCTCGACGATTGCGCCTGCCGCTTCGGGTTCCGCTGGGCGTTCCGTGCGCTGCACGACGACGGCGCCATCCACGGGATGTCCGAGATGGAGCTGACAGCGGTTCTGGCCGATGCCGACGCGGTGATCAATCTCCACGGGGGGACGGACCCCGCGCTCGTTCCTGAAGCGGCTGGTCGATTGATCTATCTGGAGACCGACCCGGTTCAGCTCCAGATCGAGTTGCACGACGGCGTCGCCGCAACGACCGAGTTCCTCGATGCGCACGAGGTGTTCTTCACCTTCGGCGAGTGTTGGGGTCGGCCAGGGTGTGGACTGCCTCGAACCGACCGGTACACCTTCTGGCCCACCCGCCAGCCAGTGGTATCGGAGTGGTGGGTGCCGGCGGCGCCGCAGCCCAGCGCAGGTTTCACGACCGTCGCCAACTGGCGCCAACCCTGGCGCGACGTCTGGGTGGACGGCGAGTGTTACGGATGGTCGAAGCAACAGGAGTTCTCGAAGTTCCTCGATCTCGCCTCGCTGGTCGATTGTTCGTTCGAGTTGGCGCTCAGCGGGGCGGAGCCAGCCGACTTCGATGCCCTCACGGCTGCTGGTTGGGGGGTGCGTGACGGGTTGGTGGTGTCGTCGAACATCGATACCTACCGCGACTACGTCACGGGTTCGCGCGGGGAGTTCACGTCGGCGAAGGACCAGAACGTCCGATTGCAGAGCGGTTGGTTCAGTGATCGGAGCGCCACGTACCTGGCGGCGGGTCGACCCGTGATCACCCAGTCGACGGGCTTCGAAGCGGTGTTACCGACCGGGATCGGGCTGCTGTCGTTCCGGACGCTCGACGACGCGCACTCAGCGGTCGAGTCGGTGTTGGCGCATCCCGTGACGCACGAACAGGCGGCTCGGGAGATCGCGCTGGAGTTCTTCGACAGTGATCGTGTCCTTCGGCCAATGTTGGATCGGATCGGCCTCACCCCAACCGGACGCTCTCGTGCGGCCCGACTCGGCCTACCAACAGCGCCGGTCTCCCGTCGCCCGTTGCGTCTGGATGACGGGGTGATCGAGCACCTGCTCGATGCGCCCACACCGGACACCCTGCCTACCCTCGCGTCGACAAGACCTGTTGCCTCGGTCGTCGTCGTCACCTGGAATCACCTGGCCCTGACCAGATGGTGCCTCGAGTCGCTCATCGACGACCCTGATACTCGCGATCTCGAGATCATCGTGGTGGACAATGGATCGACCGACGCAACCCTCGAGTACCTGAAGGATCTCGCGTCCACCACGCCCTCGATGGCGGTCGTGAGCAACCGCGACAATCTCGGTTTCGCGCCAGCGGTGAACCAGGGATTCGCACTGGCCACGGCTCCGGTACTCATCAGCCTCAACAACGATTGCGTTGTACCGCCGGGTTGGGCGCGTCGTTTGGCGTCACATCTGGACGATCCCACGATCGGCATGGTGTGCCCCCGAACCAATTCGGCGCCGACGTCAGCGCGGATCCCGACGTCCTACGTGGATGAGAACGGACTGCGCGAGCTCGATACTCAACTGGCTCGGTCGACACCGGGCGCCGGACATGACACGGACGACCTCACGATGTTCTGCGTCGCCCTCAGCGCCGAGACCTGGTCGACCCTTGGGCCACTCGACGAGCAGTTCGACATCGGCATGTTCGAGGACGACGACTACGCCGTGCGAGTCGGTCGAGCCGGACTGCGGCTACGGGTCGCTCACGACGTGATCGTGCACCATCACGGCGAAGGAAGCTTCGGTGATCTGTACGCCGAGGGTCACCACGGAGCACTCTTCCGTGCCAATCGGGCGCGTTTCGAAGCGAAATGGGGCGAAGGTTGGTCCGGGCACTCACGTCCGGTCGACTCGGCCTACGCGGAGATGGTCGTCGCGCTCCGCGCCGCGCTGGTGGCACAGGTCGACCCGATGGTCGAGGTGGCGATCGTGAGTAAAGGCGACGCCGAACTTGTTGCCATGGCTCCGCTCTCGGTTCGACATTTCCCGATCGGTCCCAACGGTGTGCCGATGGGTCATCACCCGGCCAACTCCGACGCGGCGATCCGCCTGCTCGACGACGCAGTTCACGATGGGGTCGGCTGCTTCGTCGTGCCCAAGACGTCGCGTTGGTGGCTGGACCACTACCGGGGACTCACGGAACATCTGGGCGAGCACTTCCCGACCCGAATCGATGTCGACGCCGGCACCATTTTCCTGGTGGCCACATGAGTATCGATCACGTGATCATCGATCTTGCGAGCCTCGATGGCCGTCGACTGGTGGTGCTGCTCGCCCACGCGCGCATGGGGCGCCGCCAACGGGCTGGGAAGCTTGCGAAAGGCGGCTCCGCGGGCCCTGTACAACAGTCGACACTGGAACTGACAGATGATGACGGCCTCTCGGGCAACGGTCTGGCAGCGGTGGAGGAACGTGCTCGTGACCGCCACGCGATGTACACGGAACAGGTCCGATTGTTCAGGGATCTGATCGGCGCCGCACTGCCAGCCGGCAGCTCGATCTCCGTGATCTCCCGCGGCGATAATGCGTTCGGCTCCGGTGTCGACGCGTTCCGGCACTTCCCGTCCGATGTAACCGGTCGCTGGATCGGACATCACCCGTCGGACTCCAACGATGCCATCCGCTACCTGGACGAGGCGATCGATCGGGGGGCGACCCACGTCGGGGTGCCCGAGCCGTCCCGTTGGTGGCTGGATCACTATTCGGACTTTGCGTCCCGTCTGGCGGGTGGATCGCTCGTGGTTGACGTGGAGGGTGTCGGCGTGATCTGGGCGTTGGCACCGTCCTCTTCGATGTCATCAGGCGATGGGGCGTCGGTCATGGACGCGTCGGGGGTGAGTCGATCGACGACGGTTGCCAGCTCGGTCGTCGACGCCCAGACCGGCTACGACGAATCGGTCCGCGAGCTCAGGTGCTGGGCCGATGCGATCCTCGGGTCCCATCGACGGGTGATCGTGATCTCTCGTGGCGATCCGGAACTCACGAGCAGTCGGTACGACCACTTCCCGGTGAATGCCCACGGGACCTACGACGGCCATCCCGCCGACGACGCTGACGCGCTCGGTCGGCTCTGTGCGGCATACGAACGCGGCGCCGAGTTCGTCCTCGTCCCCGAGGCCATGTCGTGGTGGGCCGAGACCTACCCGACCTTCTGGGCCATCGTCCGCTCAGGGTGCACCGTCGAACGCCCTGGCTCAGGCTGGCTCTGCGACCTGTCACGAACTGCCCTCACGACGCCCACACCTGCTTTCGACGAGGAGTCGACATGACCCGCCGCGTGCTGTTCATCAGCCACAACTATCCGACGACCAGACCTGGCGGTGCCGAGAACTACGCGTTGGAACTCCGCCGGGCGATGGAAGCCGACGGCGGGGATGCGCTGCTCCTGGCCAAGGGTGGCGCCCCGCTCAATCGTTCGGGAAGCGTGCATCTCTCGACGTACGTCGCGCCGGTCGACCGCCAACCGAATGAGTACCTCTTGTTCACTGATGGCTACTCCTACGACTGGGTCGATCACACCATCACCGACAAGGACTTCTATACCGGCCACCTTCGCAAGTTCCTCCAAGCGGTTCGCCCCGACGTCGTCCATCTGCAACACACGATGTTCATCGGATACGACGTGCTGCGCGAGATCCGCACGACCCTTCCGGACGCCGTCATCGTCTACACGCTGCACGAGTTCTCGGCGATCTGTCATCACCAGGGCCAGATGGTCCGCACGTTCGGCGATGACGAACTGTGCGATCACGCCAGCCCTCGCCGCTGTCACGAGTGCTTCCTGGACATCACGCCCCAACAATTCTTTCTGCGTGAGCGGTTCATCAAGGCCCAGTTCGAGTTGGTCGACGCCTTCGTCACACCCAGCGAGTTCCTGCGGGACCGCTTCATCGACTGGGGAATCGACCCGGCGCGTATCCATCACGAACCGAACGGTCGTCCTACTCCCGCCGTGATCGCGGCGCGGACCGATCGACCCACCCGGAATCGCTTCGCCTTCTTCGGACAGATCACCCGCTTCAAGGGGCTCGATGTGCTTCTGGAAGCGATGGCGTTGCTCGTTGGGGAGACGTCAGGTGTCGATGACGATCTGAGCGAGCTCATTGCGGCACTGGGACTCGTCACTCCCGCCGCACCCCGGGTGAACCCGCCGCACCTCTGGGTCCACGGCGCCAACCTCGACATCCAGAGACACGACTATCGGGAGCGGATCGGTGATCTCCTGTTGGCGACCGGTCCCGACGTGACCATGGTGGGTCCCTACCGTCCCGAGGAGTTGCCGGAACTCATGGCGGAGGTCGATTGGGTCGTGGTGCCGTCGATCTGGTGGGAGAACGCCCCATTGGTCATACAGGAGGCGTTCACTCACGGCCGTCCGGTGATCTGTTCCGACATCGGGGGCATGGCAGAGAAGGTGACCGACGGTGTCGACGGCCTCCATTTCCGGGCGCGGGATACGCGATCGCTCGCGCGCACCATCGAGCGCGCTTCGACCGAGCCGGGGCTGTGGGATCGGCTGGTCGACGGGATCTCTCCCACTCACGGTATGGCTGAACACATCGATTGGCTGACTCAGCTCTATGACGAGCTCGACAAACGGCCACGGGCCGGCACCCAGATGGATGTCCCCGCGCAGGTTCGACGTCGCTCGACGCGGGGTCGGGTGACCCGATGACCGTCATCGAGCCGTCGGCACCGGCGCCGATAGCGCTCACCTGGCTGAGCGACGATGTCCTGTTGGTCGTCGGGCCGTACGGCGGATGGCCCGAGCTCTCAGTATCGCTCGACGATTCCGATTCCGAGGCCATCGGCATGGCGCAGTTCTCGCCGAGCAGCATTCGCGATTCGCTGAGCGTCGTGGTCCTGCGATTGGGAACGGCGAGGCCGTCACGATTGATCGGGTTGACGCTCCGCTTCGTTGGTCAGATGGGCGAGTTCGCGCTCGACGACGACGACCTCGGCGAGCGCACCGTTCACCTCAGCGACCTCATCCTCGAACATCTCGCACCCATGACGGCCGTGGAGCGCACCGAGACCCTGTCCTTCCTCGTTGAGGCAACGCTGATTGGTGCAGCGCCCGGGGAATCGCTGACCGAGTCGATGGCCACCATCCGGGCGGCGTTGCGAACGCCACTTCCGGCGGTCCGAGTTCGCACCAGGCACCGCGGCGGCTTCCATATCGAAACCGTCGTGGCGGGCGACGAGCACACGGTGTACCTCCGAGGCTGGATCGGAGTGCCCGACGACCAGATCGAACGTGTCGTGGCCGTGTCACCAGAGGGAGAGCGGGTCGAGCTGTCGTCATGGCATCGGCCTCGCCGCCCCGATGTCGAGGAGTTTCTCGGCTATCCGACAGGCGCCGCCGGCAACCTGGGGTTCGCCGCTCATCTCACCACGGTGGCGCCCAGTTGTCGGAGCACCGGCTGGATCGTCGAAGTGCATCAGTGCAACGGCATCGCTGCCGAAGTCGAGGCACCGACCGTGGTGATCGACATCGTCGAGGGACGACGGATTCTCCTCGGGGACCTCGGAATGGAACCGTCCGACGACGATCGCCTCGTCGGAGCTCACCTGTCACCAACTATTGCCGCCATGCAGCGGCGGCGGCGTCGCACCGCCGTGGTCACGGCGGTCGATGAGTGGGGGGTGGCCCCTCGTCGCGTCGCGGTCTCGGTGGTGATCCCGCTCTACGGGCGAACCGATTTCGTCGAACATCAGATGGCGCAATTCGCGCTCGACATGACGTTGTCCGAAGTCGAACTGATCTACGTCCTCGATGATCCCCGGTTGGCGGACGCGTTCCGGGCGGAGGCTGGGCGACTGTTCCGTCTCTACGGCATTCCTTTTCGTCTGGTGGTGCTCGACGAGAACCTCGGGTTCGCAGGAGCGAACAACGCCGGGGTGGCGCTGGCCCGCGGTCGACATCTGTTGTTGTGCAACAGCGATGTCTTTCCGGAGAAGCCCGGCTGGATCACGGCGCTCTCGTCCACTCTCTACTCGCGGCCCAAGGTGGCTGCGGTGGCCCCGATGCTCGTGTACGAGGACGAGTCGCTGCAACACGCTGGGATGTACTTCGACCGGCCACCCGGCGTGACGCACTGGCGCAACGAGCACTACTTCAAGGGGCTGCACCGGTCCTTCGAGCCCGCCAACTTAGCCCGAGTCGTTCCGGCGGCCAGCGCAGCGTGCCTCATGATGGAAACCGACCGGTACCTTCGGCTGGGCGGGCTGTCCGGCGGCTATCTTCAAGGCGACTACGAGGATTCCGATCTGTGTCTACGGATCAGGGCCGACGGTGGCGATATCTGGTACGAGCCGTCGATCGCAGCCTTCCACCTCGAGGGAATGAGCTACCCCACACCCGAGCGGGTGCTGTTCGGGCGCTACAACGCGTGGCTCCACCAGTCCTTGTGGGACGAACAGATCACGGAGATCATGTCGGACCCCGCGGTCCGACCAGCGAACGTCGCCGCGCGAAAACGGCCAGTCGGATGAGCCACATCCCCCATGCGAACTCGCGGATCCCCGATCGGGTCGTCGTGTCGGGCGCGCTGGCGCATCGAGTGAAACGTCCGGGCCACGCCTTCGTCTTTCTCCATCTGCTCGAAGGTTTCGCTCGCCTGGGATGTGACGTCACGTTCGTCGATCGCTGGGATGACCACATGCGCATCGACGATCTCGGTCAACGCGTCGACGTCGCCGACGCAGTGAGCTGGCTCGGCGGCAGTCTCGACACGATCGGTCTCGGCGATCGGTTCTCGTTGCTCATGCCCGGTGGATCCTGCGTGGGGATCGGGCGGAGCGAGCTGTCCGACCGGGTGCGCGGCGCCGTGCTCATCGATGTGATGGGATTCCTCGACGACCCTGATCTGATGGCGCTCGCCGAACGCCGGGTCTTCTGGGACCTTGATCCGGGCTTCGGCCAGCTCTGGGATGCGCAGGGACTCGCCCATCCGTTCGACGCTCACGACGATCACGTGACGGTCGGCCTCAACATCGGCACCCTCGACTGTGACGTCCCGACCGGTGGTCGCCGCTGGATCACGACCCTGCCGCCGGTCGTCATTGATCGCTGGCCGGTGACCGATCACGACCGGCGAACCGTGACCTCGGTGGCTACCTGGCGCGGGCCGTTTGCTCCTCTCGAAATCGACGGTCGCCGGCTCGGACTCCGGGCTCATGCCTTCCGCCCGTTCGCTGACGTACCGAACCGTGCGGGACAACGATCCACTGTGGCGATGCACTTCCCGGACTCGGATCGAGCGGACCGCGAGCTCCTTCGCGCCGGAGGTTGGGACATCGTCGATCCGATTGTGGTGGCCGGTGATCTGTCCTCCTATCAGGAATTCGTTGCTCGATCAGGCCTCGAGCTGTGCGTTGCGAAGGAGCTGTACGTGAAGTTGCGGACGGGCTGGTTCAGCGATCGCAGCGCCACGTATCTGGCGTCGGGTCGACCGGTTGTTGCACTCGACACCGGGTTCTCATCGATGCTTCCCAGCGAGGAAGGACTGATTGCGATCGAGAGCCCCGATGAGGCGGTCGAGGCCGTGAGGGACGTGACCGCCAACATGTCGCGCCATCGCAAAGCGGCCAGGGCGTTGGCCGAGGAACACTTCGACAGCGATCGGGTCCTCACCTCGGTGTTGGAGAGGTTGGGGTCATGACTCCCGACGAACGCGCCGGCCAGGCCGACGGACTGCGACGGATGAACTGGGGCGCCGGCCGAGCGGAAATCGGGTGGTGGAACTCGGACCTCCGTGACGAGGCCGACATGGACCACGTCGGCGACATTGCCGAGGGTCTCCCCGTCGGGGACGGCACCTTCGACTACATCGCCAGCGTCCATGCCCTCCCGATGATCCGTTACCCCGAACTGGTGTCCACGCTGATCGAGTTGCGGCGGACTCTCGTGCCCGGCGGGGTGCTGCGACTGGTGTTGCCGGACCTCGAAAAGGGTGTTGCGGCATGGCGACGAGGCGACGCCGACTACTTTGCCGTGCCCGACTCCGATGAGACGACCATGAGCGGCAAGCTCATCTGCCAACTCCTCTGGTATGGGTGGTCGTCGACGTTGTTCACCCGTGAGTGGATCGAGGACCTGCTGATTCGTGCAGGGTTCGTTGCCGTCCATCACGCAACCATCGGCCACTCGCCGACTGGTCGCGCTGGTATCTGTGATCTTGACAATCGCGAGGCCGAGTCGCTCTTCGTCGAGGCCGTCGCACCGTGAACGTCGTCGTGTCGGGGGCCGTCGCGAATCGCGCCCACAACGCCGGGGAAGCCTGGGTGCGTGCCAGCTGGATCGAAGGCTTCATCGCCTTGGGCCACGACGTCTCGTTTGTTGAACATCTCCCAGCGCCGCCCGCCGATCCGTCACACCAGCGTGCCATCGCCTGGTTCGATCTCGTCGTTTCGTGGTTCGGGTTGACGGATCGTTCTCATCTCGTCGTCGGATCCGAGATGACCGAACCTGTCCGAGATCTCCTGACCCGGGCGGATGTGCTCATCGACATTTCGGGGACCCTGCCAGCAATGTGGCTCGATGATGTCGGCGGTGAGCGGGTCTACGTGGATCTCGATCCCGGGTTCACGCAGATCTGGTCCGAACGTGGCCTGATCGATCTCAGTCGACACGATCGCCATGCCACCGTCGGACTCCGGATCGGATCGCCGGATTGTGTGGTGCCGACCGGCGGCCTCGGGTGGATTCCTGTTCGCCAACCGGTGAATCTCGATCGATGGCCGGTGGGCCCAGTTCCCGATGATCCGTTCCGATGCACAACGGTGGCCTCGTGGCGCCCGACCTACGGGCCGCTCGACTGGGGTGGATCGCATCACGGCGTGAAGGTCCACGAGTTCCGGCGTCACCTGGCGCTTCCCGGCCAGACGCTGGCGCAGATGGAGCTGGCGTTGTCCATCGATCCGGCCGACGCGTCCGACCGGGAGTCGCTCGTCCAAGCGAACTGGGTGCTCACCGACCCAGCCGTGCCATCGGCCTCTCCCGCCGCATTCCGCGACTTCGTCACTCTGTCGTCGACCGAGTGGTCGGTCGCTCAGGGCGCCTACGTCGGACTGGCGACTGGTTGGTTCAGTGATCGAACCGTTCGCTATCTCGCCGCTGGTCGCCCAGCCGTCGTACAGGAGACCGGCTGGTCGCGCGACCTTCCATCCGGCATGGGACTGCTGTCGTTCGACGGGGTCGAGTCGGCTGCCCGCTCCATCGCCGAAGTGATGGACGATCCCCAGTCCCACGGTGCCGCCGCCCGAGCGATCGCTGAGGAATGGTTCTGTCCGGCCCGCGCGCTGGCGCCGCTGCTGGATCGGCTGGGCGTACCCGCATGACGCGCATTGTCGTCGGCGGACGAGTGGCATCCGCGTGGGGTCAGGGCGGAGCGATCTGGGCGGTCGCGAATTGGCTGCTCGGTTTCGAGGCGCTCGGACACGACGTCACGCTGGTCGAACCCGTGGATTCCATCGAGATCGCCGCGCTGGCCGGCACGCTCTCCGCCACGCGATCAACGCTGTGTGACATGGGCGTAGCGGCCGATTTCCTGCCCGTGCGTCGAAACGGACCTCTCGGCGCCATGACCGATGCCCGAGCGGCGATCGGCCGCTCCGACGTGGTGTTCGACCTGTCGGGCGTGCTCGGTGCATCTGGGCTGCTCGGTGCCGGGCGATTGGGCGAAGGTTCGCATCGCCGGGTGTTCGTCGACATCGATCCGGGGTTCACCCAGTGTTGGGCCCGCGACGGCCTCATCGACCTCATTCCGTACGACGCCCACATCACGGTGGGCACGCGGATCGGCACCCTGGGCTGCCCAATTCCGACCAACGGCATCGACTGGATCACCACCGTCCCCCCGGTGTGGCTCGCAGCGTGGGCGTCGGTGCCGCCGCCGGTCAGCGGGAGCTGGACGACGGTGGCGAACTGGCGCAGTTATGGCTCGCCTCAGCTCGACGGCCAACGCCTGGGACAGAAGGCGCACGCCGTGCGTCAGCTGCTCAAGCTTCCCGAACTCACCGAACAGCGAGTCATCGTCGCCCTCGACATTCACCCGGACGAACGCTCCGATATCGAGGCAATGGCGACCCATCGATGGGAGCTGGTCGACCCGGGGGTCGCCTCCACCCCACTCGGGTTCGGGCAGTTCATTGCGGATTCCACCGGCGAGATCGGCATCGCCAAGGAGGGCTACGTGGTCGGGGCGACCGGCTGGATCAGCGATCGAACGTTGGCGTACCTGGCGGCCGGTCGCCCAGCAGTTGTGGCCGACACCGGCGTGGCGCCTGAGCTCATGTCGGGAGCGGGTCTCCTGGTGTTCGCCGATGCACATGGCGCGGCTGATGCGATCGCCACCGTCGAGAGCGAGCTCGCGGATCACAGTCGCGCTGCGCGGAGTTGGGCGTCGCAACACGCTGACTCGATGAAGGTCTGCAGCTCGCTGCTGGACACCGTGTCATGAACGCTTCGCTCCCGGCGGATTCATGATGGACACCGGTGCGTCGACCGTTGCGATGGCCGTTGAGCTGACCGAGGAGTCACGGCCCTACCGCGCTGCCACCACGCACCCCATCGAAGAACTCCGTGATGCCGCCGGTCGCTCGGTGCTCCACAAAGACCTGAACCCGGAGCGACTCACGGCCGCCGCGCGCCTGGCTCGCCCGAACTGGATCAACGACCCGATGCGGGAGATCCTGGTGTATCAGCGACTCCTGGTGGGCGCCCCGGCTGGGCCACCGAAATTGATCGCCGCCGGCACCGGTCGTGGAACCGAACACGGCGGTGGTCCTGCGGCTGAGGGGTGGTGGATCCGACTCGAGCACGTCGATGGTATGCCGCTGACCGAGGTCGGTGACCTGGATCGCTGGCTTGATGCGGCGCGTTGGATCGGCCGCTTCCACGCCTGGACGGACACGCTCGACCATGTGCCCGATGTCCATCCGGTTCGCTGGACCCGTGGCGCGCTCGCGGGTGTCTACTGCGATGCAGTGGCGGTCGCGCCGAATGGGTCGATGGCGCCGATCCTGAGCCATGGGGCGCGCGCCGATGAACTCGTGGATCTGCTCTGCTCGGAGCCAAGCGGGGTGATCCACGGCGAACTCACGGCGTCCAACGTGGTGATTCCGACCAACCCGGATCGACCGGTGTGTGTCGTGGATTGGGAGCTGTGCGGCACGGGCCCCCGGCTGTTGGATTTGGCGTCGCTGGTCGTTGGTTGGCCCGATGACACCGTCGAACAATTCCTCGACGTCTACGTCACTGCCGCCGGCCGTCATGGCGACGATGATCCGCGTCGTCAACTCGATGCTGCACGTCTCCATCTGGCGTTGCGTTGGTTAGCGGCGGAGGGCCGCGGATGGCGGTCTCCGATTGAACATCGCACCGACTGGGCAGCCGAGGCGAGGGGTTCGGCCGATCGTCTCGGATGGTGAGAGGCTTGACCCATGGCGATGATCACGGTCACGGCTGATGACCTCGGACTGAGTCCGGGGGTCAACGCCGGGATCATCGAGGCGCATCGTTCGGGCCCGGTGGCGAACGCGTCGTTGATGGTTCACGGCAGAGCGGTGGACGGTATCGATGAAGTCATGATGACGTGTCCCGGTCTGGCGATCGGGCTGCATATCGATCTTGGAGAGTGGGAATACCGCGACGACGGGTGGGTGGCGTCCTACGAGCGCGTCGATACCGACAATCCGGATGCGGTGGCCCGGGAGGTGGCTGACCAGCTGCTGCGGTTCGAGCGGCTCGTCGGGGGACCGCCCACCCATCTCGATTCTCATCAGCACATCCATCGTGATGGTGCAGCTGCCGGGATCATCGCAGCGACGGCAGCGCAGCTCGCCGTGCCGTTGCGTGAGGTGACCCACGCCTATCTCGGCGGGTTCTACGGTCAGGATCAGAAGTCCAGGCCGGTTCCCGAGGCACTCACCGCGGTGGCGTGGGCCAAGTTGTTGTCGGAGTGCGCTGCCCCCTTGACGGAGTTGAGCTGTCACCCGTCGATTCTGGCCGACACCGGATCGATCTACGACGTCGAGCGCATCGTCGAGATGGAGGTGTTGACGTCGGCCGAGGTTGCGGATGCGTGCGCTGCGTCGGGGCATCAGTTCGTCCGTCTCGATGGCCTACCGACTCGAGCCGGCGCCGCCGTCACGAGGATGAGGGATCATTGATCCAGGGAGTGTCTGGCGAACCCGAACCCGGCGGAGAAACTTATGGCGCGGTATCGATCTCGGGTGTCGATACTTCACTTTCAGTTCATTTTTGCGCCACGCTCTGTCCGCCGATGATTCGCTGCTCAGTCGTAGCGTCCGGGGATGAACGGCAACGACGTCTGGAATGAGAATCTCGGGGACGAGCTCGACTTCTGGCGAATGGTGCTGAGTGACCCAAGCCCCTCGGGCCAGGTGCAGCGGGACCGAGCGCAAGAACGGGCCGTGTGGGACGAATTCAGAAGCCGGATCGCAGATGATGTCGATCCGGTTCGGATCCTGGATGTGGGTTCAGGCCCGCTCACCACCTTGGGGACGGTTTGGCCAGATCACAACGTCGAGGTGGTGGCGATCGATCCGCTCGCAGACGAGTACAACTCAGTGCTCGACGAGTTGGGCATCGTTGGTCCCGTCCGGGCGATACCGATGATGGGCGAAGAACTCTCACGCCACCTCCCAGTGCGGCACTTCCACTTGGCTCATGCCGCCAACTCGTTGGACCACTCGTCAGACCCGGCCAAGACAATCACCGAGATGGTCGCCGTGACCGTGCCGGGTGGGACTGTCTGCCTACTGCATCACGTGAACGTCGGGGAGATGGAGCTCTATCACGGTTTGCATCAGTGGAATCTGTGTCCGGCGGGCGGCGCCGACGTTCGAATCTGGAGCCGGAACAGCGAGGTGATGCTCTCAGCGCTCGCTCCCGGTGCAACCATCGAGGTCGTTGAGGAACCCGGGGACCTGTTCCGGGTCTGGCTCACGACTCAGACGTCAGACTGACCGGCAACGCCCCTGGGGCATGTTCAGTCCTGGTAGGCCCAGCCTCAGCCGAATCGACCCGACACGTAGTCGAGGGTGCGGGGATCGGTCGGGTTGCGGAACATGTCGTCGGTCGGGCCGGCCTCAACGATGTGTCCCGGCGTGTTCTCGGCGGCCAGGAAAAAGGCGCACGTCTCGGACACTCGCTGTGCCTGCTGCATGTTGTGGGTCACGATGACAATCGTGACGTCGTGGCTGATCTCGGCGATGGTCTCCTCGATTCGACGAGTCGATGTCGGGTCGAGTGCCGAGCAGGGCTCGTCCATCAGCAACACGTTCGGCTCGACGGCGAGCGAGCGTGCAATGCACAGACGCTGCTGCTGCCCGCCCGACAGCGCGCCACCATTCTCGGACAAGCGACTCTTGACCTCGTTCCAGAGTCCCGCTCGAACCAGACACCGCTCGACGATCTCGTCGCCGTTGCGGATCTTGGTTCCCGACAGCTTCAACCCGGACAACACGTTTTCCGAGATGGACATGGCGGGGAACGGGTTGGGCTTCTGGAACACCATGCCGATGCGGCGACGGGTCTCTGTGATCCGGAGCTCCGGTCCGTAGATGTCCATCCCGTCCAGCAGGACCTCGCCGCCCAGCTGGGCCGAGGGAATGAGCTCGTGCATTCGATTGAGGATCCGGAGAAATGTCGACTTGCCGCAGCCCGACGGGCCGATCAGCGCCGTCACGCTTCGAGCGGGCATCTCGAGCGACACGCGGTCGAGCACCTTGTGCTTGCCGAACCATGCGCTCACGCCGCGCGCGCTCAACGAGGAGGCAGCGGTCCCGAAGGCGTGGGCGGTGTGATCCATGGGTCGGAGATCCACGACGTCGTTGACAACAGCACTCACGAATTCATCCTCCGACTGGGGGTACTGATTCAGCTTCTCCAACGCATCGGAACCCGACATGTCGAGTCGTCCCCTGGCAGGCAAATGGTGGGTGAACAGTGGGTGACAAGCCTTGAGTGGCGGGCTGGTGGCGGCCAAGTTTGCACATGGCGGGTCAGGTGGATGCGTCGAGACTCAAGGAGACACACATGTTGCTCAACAATGCTCGCCGCGCCGCGGTGGCAGTCGGTGCGGTGACCGCCATGGTGACCATGGTTGGCAACGCTGCCGGCGCGACGACCACGACCTCGCCCACGTCGGGTGTTCACACGTCGGAGTGGGCGAGCGCCCAGTTCAATATGCACGATCGCCGCAACACCGAGATCATCATCTCGATCGGCGACGACTCCCCAGTGGGTTCCGCACGAACCCGATCCGTCGAAGTCGATGTGACCCAGTCGTACTGCAAGAAGAGCACCCTCGTCACGGTCTCCATGTCGAACCGCTCGTTCGTCGGCGCCGGCGACATCCGCGTGTCCACGACCAGAGGACGCGCCACCATCGACGATGACGTGGCGCTGACCGGCACTGTCACCGAGACACCCGCCGGCAAGGGCTGCACCGCACCGGTTCCAGCCAGCGCGGTCACCACGTCGAAGTCGGCGAAGTTCGAGGCGACCGCCCGTTGGCGTGCCACCGGCTCTCCGCTGCTCTACTCCGACGACAAGCCCGCCAACTACTCGTACTCAGACGCCATGGCCAAGGGCGAATTCACCATCCGTGGCCTCGGCGTCGACGATTACGTGACGGCCGAAGCCGGCGCCTGGATCTGGCAGGGGCTGTACACCGTCACCGCTGGGTTGCCCTACCCCGAGGTCACCCCCGCCACCTGATCTCACCCGGTCGGGACGAGCCCCCCGGCCCCGTTCCGCGAGTCGAGCACCTCTCGATGCCGCGGAACGGGGCATGTACCCTTCGAATCGGCGAAGCAGTCGAGTGGGGGGAGATCGTCGTGGATCGCAGAGCATTCCTGAAGGCGAGCGCGGCGTCCGCGGGCGGAGCGCTGATCCTGCCGACTCTTGGAGGGTGCACCAACTCGGCGCCGATCTATGCCGCGCCTGGCAACGGCACGCCGTTCACACTGGGTGTGCTGTCGGGTCTCCACAGCCCCACAGAAGTGGTGCTGTGGACCCGCATCGAGCCCGCGCTCGTACCCGGGATAGCGACCTTGGACTGGACAATCTCGTCGTCGCCGGCGATGTCCGATGTCGTGGCAACCGGCTCCGTCGCGGTTGGCCCGGGCGCAGATCACACCGCAAAGGTTCTGGTTGGCGGGCTGGAAGCAGACCGTTCGTACTGGTATCGGTTTGCCGCCATCGGGAGTGGTCAGCCTGAGAGTCCGGTCGGCCGGGCACGGACGCTTCCGCCCGAGAGCTCCGATCCGACATCGCTGAAGCTGGTCTACGCGAGCTGTCAGAACTGGCAGACCGGCTGGTACAACGCGTGGTCATCGATCGCGACCGAAGACGTCGATGCGGTGCTGTGGCTCGGCGACTACATCTATGAGAGCGGCGGATTCTCACTTCGTGATGTTCGCCGCGACACGGTCGGCTCGAGTAGCGACCTCGCCAGCTACCGAGCCAAGTACCGCCTGTACCGCAGTGACCCTGCACTGCAACGAGCGCATTCGGCGCACCCGTTCGTTCCTGTCTGGGACGACCACGAGTTCCGCGACAACTACTCGACACGCGACATGGCGCTCGAACCAGCGCGGACGGCCGCGGCCTATCAGGCATGGTTCGACTACATGCCGGTGTGGCCGATCGCTGGGACACGGATCCACCGGAATCTTCGCTGGGGTCGTCTGGCGGAGATGTTCATGTTGGACACCCGCCAATACCGCGATCCTCAGGCGGGGGCACCACGTGGTCCGTTCGTCGGTGCCGGAGGTGACATCGCCGAGGCGGCGCGGCCAGGACGGTCGATCCTCGGAGCGTCGCAGCGACGTTGGCTCCTCGATGGCCTCACGGGCGCACAGACCGATGCAGTCCGCTGGAAGCTGCTCGGTAACCAGGTGATGATCTCCCCGGTTCGGCCGTTCGATCTCGACACGCCCGAGCTGCGACGGCTCAACTCGCAGATCACACGACATGATGGCGTCTATCTCAATCTCGACAGCTGGGACTCATACTTCGACGAGCGGGATCACGTGTTGGCGCACCTGGCGGATCAACGAATCTCCGATGTGGCGTTCCTGACCGGCGACATCCACACCTTCTGGCAGTCGACCCTCCGGGCGGACTACGACGATGACCGGTCACCGTTGGTCGCCAACGAGTTCGTCGGCGGGTCGATCACGTCTTCGGGACCCAACGTCTTGGGCGCCGGTCCGGCGGCGCAGATCGAGCAGGCCGTGACGGGCCAATGGAGTCCAGCATTCCGATACGTCGATTTCCGTCGAAATGGCTACGGGATGGTGGAATGCACCGATGCCACTTTGACGGTCTCGTACCGAACCACCGAAGTGTTCTTTCCGGGCACGCCGACGGCGACATCCACGAGATTCGTTGTGACGAGCGGCACACCAACGCCTACCATGCAACCAATCAATCCCTAGGTGAACAAAGTTCATGGCTACTGACAACGCGATCCTCACGGTGGAGTTCTGCGGAGAACGCCAGTCGCTCGCGTCCGAGGACACATTGACCTTCGGTCGATGCGGGGATCTCGTCATCGACGACAACCCGTACCTGCACCGGGTGGTGGGCCGATTCGTTCACCGCCAGGGCCATTGGTGGTTGCAGAACCAGGGAACCAAGATCACCGTCGGTCTCAGAGATCTCCGCTCGGCGACGCGATTGTCGGTGGCTCCGGGCGAGCAGGTGGCGTTGCTGGCATCGGAGTTCACCATCAACTTCATCGCCGGCCCGACGTCGTATGAGTTGAGCGGGACGCGAGTCTGCCTGGCGGCCGAGGATCCGATGGAGGCGTTCGATGCCATCGGCACCGCAACCATCGACTTCGGGGTCGTTCCGTTGTCATCGGAGCAGCACCTACTGCTGGTCGCGTTGTGCGAGATGCGGCTGATGGATTCTGACTCGATCCCAACCAACCAATCACTGGCTTCTCGACTCGGGTGGACGATCACCAAGTTCAACCGGAAACTCGATCACCTCTGCGCCAAGCTCAGCCGTGAGGGGGTCCGCGGACTGCGCGGTGGACCTGATGGTTTGGCACTCGATCGTCGCCACGCGCTGATCGATCACGCATTGTCGGTTCGCCTGGTGACCATCGATGACCTCGGACTCTTGGCCCGACAAGCGAGCTGAACACCCGACGCTGACTCAGGCGTCGGTCCTGTGTGCAGCGGTCACCGCTGCTCGACGAGTTGGCGATAGAGAGCAGGGATGTCCTCGACCGAGATGATTTCTGCGTCGGTCGGAACCTCGATGGTCCGTGGCCCGAAGTTGGTGAACACGAACGAAGCAGTGGACTTGGTTGCTTCGAGTTCGGCGTCGATCCGATGCGTTCGACGGTCGTCATCTCCCAACCAGATCGTCGTTCGGCCTCGATCGAAACGGTGACATGCCACGTCGCCGACGCGGTCTGGGCCGATCGACGTCACCCCGTCCTGCTGCAACAACACGGGGTTGTCGCGGGTGGTCGATGCGGCAGTTTCGATCAACCGGAGTGGAAGGTGCAGCGGGCTGGTTGCGGGGTCCAAAGGGCGGGCGACCCATGCGATTCCGGGCCGGCCCTGCGCCGCCATCGCCTCGGTCAATCCGGGGACCGATTCGAAGGTGACGTTGGGATTGAACACGATCTCGAACGGCGGACTCGGTAGCTCACCGGTCACAGTGGAGGTCACGGAGAGCCGGCCGACGTGGCTGACCCAGTCGATCTCGCCGTCCATCTCGAAGGTGGCAGCGCCGTACGGGATGGTCGCACGGACGTGGGCACCACCAGCATCGTGATTGCTCACGAGTGCGTCCGCCAGCTGGGATGCCTCGTCTGCGGTGATCGGGGTTCCGTTGGAACCTGACCCCTGCCCTACAGACGCTGTGGTCGTGGCCGTGCCGGCCGACGCACTGGCAGAACCCGAGTCGGGTTCGCCTTTCGACGAACTGCACCCAACCAAGCTCACAACACAAACCGTCACCATCAAAGCGATTCGAGGGATGTCGCGCGTTCTCCGAGTCATGTTTGCGGGATCAGATGTCGGAGTCACGTCGGGGCGGCCGGCGTGGTGATCGAAGAGAGGTCGGGAGGGTTCGGTGATCCGGCTGGGCTGGCCGGGCGGGCTCCGGGGTCGGGCATCGTCTCCTGTGGCCCAGGCAGCGCGATGTCCTGGTACGGCACCGGGCCGGGAGCAGCGGCAGCCGGGGCCTGGCCCTGTCCGCCGCGTGACTCGGGAGCGCAGGCGTAACGCGATTCGATGTCGACCGGTGCCGAGGTCGTGAAGATGTTCGTTGCGAAGCAGTTGTTCCGTGTCGCGCCATCGGCGGTCGAGATGACCAGGTCAGTTCGATTTCCCGACAACGTGTTGGCGATCACCCGATTGCCATCGGCGAGAAATCCGTCCTGATCGATGATGGCGACCCCGGCCGATGCGTGGCCCGTGATCAGGTTCCGCTCGATGCGATTCGAGCTGCCACCGCCCACCGCAACGCCGACCCCGAATGCCTCGGTTGCTTTGGGGGCGCGTGGCTCGGAGTTGTCAACGATGACATTGCCGACGATGTCGGTGTCAGCCTGTGGCGCGAGCTTTTCTTTGGCCGAGGAGTTCGGTTCGACGCCGACGCGATTGTGGCGCCACACGTTGGAGACGATCACCAGCTGTCCGCCGGCGTTGGTTCCCTGGAATCCGGCAGCGTTGAATTCGGCGACGGAGTCGCGGATCACGGCATCGCACGGCTGGCATTGCCCGATGTAGATCCCGGCATCAGGGTGACCCGAGGCGTAGATGTGATCGATCGTTCCGCCCCGAGCATTGAAGGCGTAGATACCGTAGAGCCCATTGTTCGCGGCGGTGACATAGCTCGCGCGATAGCCAGACAGCGTTCGTCCCTTGGCATAGTCGCCCGTGAACAGCACACCGTTGGATCGAAATCGTCGGGCCGTGAGGTTTTCGACCGCCACCCCGTCCGACAGCACCATCACCCCGTTTTCCAGACGATTGTCGCCATCAAGAATCGTGGTGTTGCGATCGGCGCCCCGAAGAGTGATGTCGTTGGTCTCGACGGTGATCGCCTCTGTGTACGTGCCTGGATCGATCAACACCATGTCGCCGGGCCGAGCATCGTCGACAGCCGCTTGGATGCTCCCGAAGGTTCCGGGAGCGACGATCGTCCGTGCTGGCGGCGCAGCCGTGGTCGACGTCGTATCTGCTGGAGTGGACCCGTTGCCCCCACAGGCGGACATCGTGATCGCCATCGTGATGACGATGCCGATGGACCCAGCGATTCGCCAGCGGACGGACATTCGCGGGTGGACCGACCTCGAGCGGTAGGACCTCGAGCGGTAGGACCTCGAGCGGTAGGACCTCGAGCGGTAGGACCTCGAGCGGTAGGA
>Ga0105047_10000873_pt1 | contig 53022 bp, 55 predicted proteins | sample MAT04_FD_78384 | JGI IMG/M metagenome (GOLD analysis project Ga0105047, IMG submission 78384) | Freshwater microbial communities from Lake Fryxell liftoff mats and glacier meltwater in Antarctica - MAT-04 (megahit assembly) | ecosystem: Environmental > Aquatic > Freshwater > Ice > Liftoff...
CCGGTGCCTGGCTCTGCGGCGGCCCATCCCTCGACTTCTCTCGGGATGAACGGGGTTCACCCACTCCCGGTGCCTGGCTCTGCGGCGGCCCTTCCCTCGACTTCTCTCGGGATGAACGGGGTTCACCCACTCCCGGTGCCTGGCTCTGCGGCGGCCCATCCCTCGACTTCTCTCGGGATGAACGGGGTTCGATTTGACCACCGCGTACCTCTTTCCCGGGCAGGGGTCGGAAGGGCCGGACATGGCGGGCGACGCGTTGTCGCGCGCAGGCCCGGTGCGCACGTTGATCGAGCGTGCCTCGCGCGCCCTCGAGCTGGACCTCGAGTCGATCATCCGCCGCGCCGACCCACAGCTTGCGCGCACCGAGGTGGGCCAGCCGGCGTTGATCGCGATCAGCCTGGGCCTGGCGCTCGAGACGAACGCGACGCCCGCAGCCACCGCCGGCCACAGCGTGGGAGAGCTCGCCGCGTTCTGCCTCGCCGGGTGCCTGAGCCCCGAAGACGCGATCGACTGCGTCGTCGAACGTTCGCGGCTGATGGCCGAGGCCGCGCGCAAATTCCCGGGCACGATGGCCGCCGTCCGCGCGCGCAACGAAGAAGAGGTCGAGCAGGCAATTGCGCTCGGCTCGCAGGCTGGCACCGTCGAGCTCGCCGCGCACAACGCTCCGGAAGAGTGGGTGCTCACCGGCGACCGCGCCGCCCTCGCCGCCATCACCTCGCGCTTCGCCACCGTGCAGCTGCCCGTCACCGGCCCCTGGCACAGCCGCGCAATGGCAGACGCCGCGACGAAATGGCGCCTCTGCCTCGAGCGGCTCTCGTGGAGCCCGCCGCGAATTCCCGTCGTCGCGAACGCCACCGGCCGCTTCATTCGCGAAGGCGACGACCCCATTGGGCTGCTCGTGGGCCAGCTCACCCAGCCCGTTCGCTGGGCGGCCACGCTGCAGACGTTGGCCGCAGCCGGCATCACCACCTGGAAAATCTTCGGCCCGGGCCGCGTGCTGCGTGGCCTCTGCCGCGCGAACCTCGGCACCACCGCGCACGTGGAGCTCAACCCATGATCGACCCGACCCGCTTTCAGCCGATGGCGCTCGACGCCGCTGCCGTGCGCGGCCTCATCCCCCACCGCCCACCGCTGCTGCTCGTCGATGGCGTCGACGGCCTCTGTCTCGACCCGCCCGCACTTCGCGCGCACAAGCTCCTCACCCCCAAAGAGCCTGTGTTCGCCGGCCACTTTCCGCAGCGCGCCGTCTGGCCCGGCATCTACACCGTCGAAGGCCTCGCCCAGACCTGCGCCGTCCTCGGAGCCCTTCAGGCCAAAGACAAGACCGCCCCCATGACCGCCGCGCTCGCTGCCGCGAACGTGAAGTTCACCTCACCTGCCGTACCGGGCGATCGTCTCGACTACCTCGTTCTGTGGACGTTTCGGCTCGACGCGCTTCACCGCTTCGACGTCGAGGCGACGGTCGCCGGCCGGCCGATCGCGAAGGGCACGCTGACCCTGGTGGTCGGGCCCTGATGCGTTTCACCGCGCTGCTCATGCTGCTCGCCGGCTGCGCCACCCCGCGGGTGGTTTGGGTCGGCCGAGATCCCGAACGGCACGTGCGCGTCGAGCTTGTCTCCACCGGCAAGGCGCAGTGGCTTCGCATCGGCGACGCAGAAGGTGAGCGCTTCGATTCCATCGGCGCCGAAGGCCTGGTCTTCGCGGCCGACGGCGCCACCCTCGCCTACCCCGCGATGCGCGGCGGCCAGTGGTTCATGGTGCGCGCGAAGAACGTGCTCGGCCCGTACGAGTCGATCTCTGAGCCGCGCTTCTCGCCCACCGGCACCCGGCTCGCCTTCATTGCGCAGCTGCCCGGCGGCTTTTATGCCGTCGTCGACGGCGAGCTCAGCAAGGCGTTCGAGCGCATCCAGCCCGGCACCCTCACCTTCAGCGCCAACGCCGACCACTTCGGCTTCGTCGCCTCGAACGGCGCCTGCGCCCTGACCGTGATCGATGGAAAGGAAAGCGGCTGCCGCCAACGCATCCGCGCCCTTCGCCTCGCCGACGACGGCACGCCCGTGGTGCTCGTGCGCGAAGACGGAAAAGATCGGCTGATCCACAAGGAGCTGAGCCCGCCATACGACGAAATCACCGAGTGGCGCCTCGCCGAGAACGGCCGCCTCGCCTACGCCGCGCGCACGGGCTCGCGGTGGACGGTGGTCGGCGCCGAGCCCAACGACTGCGCCCGCGCCCAGCACCTGCGCTTCGGCAACCAGGGCGCCCGCTTCGCTTTCGTCTGCTGGGACGATGGCGCGGCGTCCGTCATCGCCGACGGCGCGAAGGGGAAGCCGTTTCCATCGATCTCCGCTCCGATTCTGGCGTCGAACGCGACCGACCTGGGCTACCTGGCGCGCGACGAGCGCGGCGCCTGGGCCGTGATCAACGACGTCATCCGCGGCCCGTACTCGCAGGCCGTCGACCTCGTGCTCGCGAAGAACGGCAACGGCTCGGCCTTCATCGAACGCAGCGGCGGCATCACCCGCATCGTCCACAACGGCGCGTCCCAACCCTTCGAGGCGATCGTCGAAGGCACCCTGGTCATCTCGGACGACGGTTCGCACTGGGCCGCGATCACCGGCCTCGACGCCGACCAGTCGCTGTGGATCACCATCGACGGCAAGCGCACCCGCCGGCTCGTCGCGGCCGAGGTCTTCGGAAACACCACTGTTTCTTTCGAGCCCTGGCTCGAGCGCGAGCTGCGGCAGGCAAGAGGAGAACCGAAATGATCGATGCCCGGGCGTGTATCCGGTGCGCGGCGTGCGCGACGGTCGCTCCGGCGCACTTCGTCGTGGGCGCCGGCGTGGCGAAGGTGGTGCGGCCCCCCGCGACTCCCGGCGAGACGCGCCTCTGTGAAGCGGCCGCCGCGCTGTGCCCGACCCGGGCGATCAGCGTCGAGCCCATCACCGGCACCGACCTGGCTCCAAAGTCGCCTGAGCTGTACCCGTCACTGGTCGAGGTCTCGGAAGGTGTGCGGTGGAAGATTAGCGACCTGCCGTGGGCCCGCTTCACCCTCGCCTCCGCGACGCCGGCGCTGCGCTCGGTCGTCCGCGAGATGGCGTACTCCGAGCAGACGACCTTCTCGGCCACGCAGCGCTTCATGCAGGCGTTCGGTGACAACGCCGACTTCTCGCAGTGGATCTCGGTCTGGTTCTACGAAGAGACGCGCCACCCGATGGTGCTGATGAAGTGGATGGCGCTCGCGAACGAGACGCTCGAAGCGGACTTCGTGAGCCGCGGCCGCGTGTCGGCGCCCTTCATGAAGTCGTTGATGGGCACGCTGGTGACCAACGTCATCAGCGAGATGTTCGCCGCCGAAGCGTACCTGGGCATGGCGCAGACTTCTCCTGAGCCGCTGCTGGGAGCGATCGCCCAACGCATCTGCGCCGACGAAGCGCGCCACGGCGCCGGCTTCTTTACCTACGCGCGGCAGATCCTCGCCCGCTCGCCCAACCCGGATCGCGAGCGGCTCGACGCGCTGAAGGTGCTGCACTTCTGGTTCAACGAGAACCACGCCGTGGCCCACCCCGTGAACGAGACGATGGACAAGGTGAAGACGCTGCTGCCCGAAGGCGGCCCGATGGCCTCATTCCACCCGCCGCTGGAAAGGGTCGCGATCGCGATCGGCCGGCTCACCGACCTGCCGATCGACAAGCCCGAAGACCTGCCCGCCCAGCTCATCGATTTCACCCGGCGCGTGCACGCGGCGGCGAACGTATGACCGAGAAGCGCGCGTGGGGCCCGAAGGCTGCCGACGGCAAGTGGGACGTGATCGTGATCGGCGCTGGCATTGGCGGCCTCACCACGGCGAACGTGCTCGCCCAGCTTGGCAGGCGCGTTTTGGTGCTCGAGCAGCACACGATTCCCGGCGGCTTCACCCAGTCCTTCCGCCGCGGGAAGTGGGCGTGGGACGTGGGCCTCCATGTCGTCGGTGAGATGGGGCCGGCCGGCATGCTGGGCCGCGTGCTCGCCGCGCTCTCGGGCGATCGCCTGCGGTGGACCACCATCGAGGGCGCGTACGACGAGGTCGAGCTCCCCACCGGCCAGCGCGTGCCGATTCCCGGCCGGCTCTCGCAGCTGCGCGACAGCTACAACGCCGCGTTTCCGCGCGAGCGGGCCGGCATCGACAAGTACTTCCAGAAGCTGCGCGAAGGCGCCGCGGGGATGCGCGACTTCTTCGTCGCCCGGTCTCTCACCCCGTGGACGCACCGCGCCGCTGTCGGCCCGAACCGCGCGCTCGCGCTGAGCCGCACCGCCGAAGTGCTCGACTCCGTCACCGAGGACCCGATGCTGCGCGCCGTGATGGGCGTGCACTGGGGCTTCTACGGCACCCCGCCCAGCCGTTCGGCCTTCGGCGTTCATGCGCTGCTCGCCCGCCACTACCGCCACGGCGCCTACTACCCGGTCGGTGGAGCGATGAGCATCCCCCGCGCCCTCTCTTCCAGCCTCGCCGACCACGCTGGCTGGGTGCAGACGAGCACCGACGTCGCGCAGATCACCGTGAAGCACGGCCACGCGACAGGCGTGCGGTTGAAGTCGGGCGAAGAGCTGCGCGCGAACGCGATCGTCAGCGGCGCCGGCATTCTCAACACCCTGCGCATGCTGCCCGTCGAAGAGCAGCGCGAAGAATGGGTCGAGCCCGTCGCCGCGCTGCCCAGCTCGTGCTCGAACGTCTGCCTGCACGTCGGCTTCGACGGCGACATTCGATCTGCCGGTGCGTCGCAGACGAACGCGTGGTTGATGTCCGGAACGCCAGAAGAGGTCTGGTCGACCGAAGGAACGCCACTGGCCTGCTACGTCAGCTTCCCGTCGCTGAAAGACGGCGAGGCGCACGGCGGCGCGCACACGGCGGAAGTGGTGGTGCTCACCGGCTGGGAGCCCTTCGAGCGCTTCAACGGCCTGCGCTGGCGCCAGCGCGGCGAAGAGTACGAGGCGCTGAAGCAGCGCATCACCGCGACCCTTCGTGGCCTGATGCTGAAGCGCTTCCCGGCGCTGGCGGCGATGATTGTCTACGAAGAGCTGTCGACGCCCGTCTCGGCCGCCCACTTCGTTCGGGCAGATCGCGGCGCTGCCTACGGCCTCGAGGCCAGCCGCGGCCGCTTCGAGAACCGCTGGCTGCGCCCGCGCACGCCGGTGAAGGGCCTACACCTGGCCGGCTGTGACGTGTCGATGGTCGGCATCGGCGGCGCCCTCGTCGGAGGTCTCGCCGCCGCCGTGTCACTGGAGCCCGAGCCGAGTGCGAGGTGGCTACGGCGTGCTGTCCGCCGGTAGCGACGGCTTTCGCAGCTGACCTTCCGCGGCGCGCAGCGTCTCGAGCAAATCGATGCGCGTCTCGATGCGCGATTTGATTGGCACCTCGAACGGCGGCATCTGGACGATCACCTCTTCCTTCAGGTGCACCGGCAGGCCCGCGGACTTGACCCGAATCTTCCCGACGATGGGCAGCACGAGGTCGATCGGCAGCTGCGCCCGAATCGGAATCTTGATTGTCCCGAGCCCGAACACCGACGTCTCGATGTCCGTGTCCAGCGGCAGCACGACCCGAATCGGCACCGAGGTCTCGATGTCGATCAGCTCGTCCACCGCCATCTTCGTGTGCAGCTCGACCGGCACCTTCAGCGCATGCTCGATCACCACCGGCACCCGCACGTCGACGTCGACGAGCACCGGAATCTGCCGGTTCTGCAGCAGCGTCGCGACCAGCTCGCGCACCCGCTGAACCTCGACGCCCGCCCGCGCCGCGCGCTGCCACGTCACCACCGCGATCACCGGCACCGCCCAGATGACGACCGACGGCACCAGCAGCGCGTAGCGCCAGTCGAGCTCGACGAGGCGATCAAGGCCGTTGGCGCCGATGGTGATTGGCGGCGCGAGGATGATCCCCGCGATCAACCCCAGGCCCGCGATCACATGGACGGCGAAGACGACCCACAGCACGCGGCGAACTCGGCTCATCCCGCCCGTGTACCCCCCCGCCCCAGACCAGACAATTCTCCACTGTGGCGACCGCGCGCACGGCCCTCTGACCCTGCGCAATTGCTGTGTTTCCCCCGGGGCACAGCGCTTGAAGAACCTGGGCTCGCGTAGCACCCATCAAGGAGCTGTCATGCATCTCGATGCGAACGACACCGTCCCCGCCCTGCGAAGCAACCTGCTCTTCAGCCACTCGCCGCACGGGCTTGGCACGGATTCCCTCACCCTGAAGAACGTCGACAACGGCGACGAGCTGCGCCTTCACGGCTTCGAAGTCTCGCTTGCGCGCATGCTCGACGGGCACCGCACCGCTGGCGAGTTGTTGAAGTCGGCGAACCAGCTGGGCATGCCGGTGACGCCGGAAGACCTCGACGGCTTCGTGACCCGCCTCGAAGACCGCAAGCTTATCAACGCCGGCGACGTCGAACCCGATGCGGGTGACCTCCAGGTTTTTCCGAAGCGCCAGGTCTGGGAAGAGAAGTCGCGCGACCTCTACCGCCTCGCGCTTCGCGAGGGCCGCCTCGGCAACCTGAACAGCGCGCTCGTCACCCTCGACTGCCTGCTTCACGACAGGCCCGACCTCGACGAGGCCTACCTGCTGCGCGAGCGCCTCGAGAAGCTGAAGCGCGAGCCGGCACTGGCCGAGCAGCGGTTTGATCGCGTCTTCGCCGATGCCGAGCAGCAGTGGAAGCCCGAGCCCGTCGAGAAGGTAGGCCTCAGCTGGAAGACTTCGAAGATCGCCGCCGCCGCTTTGATCGCGGTCGGATCCATTGCGCTGGCCGCAGCCTTCGTGCCGCTGCCGCACACGGTGACGAAGGACGCGATGCTGGTGCCGGCGGCGTCGGCGAAGCTGGTCGCGGCCCGGTCTGGTGTCGTCGCAGCCGTCGACGTCAAGCAGGGCCAGTGGGTCGACCAGGACGCCGTGCTCTACCAGTACGACGTGACGGAACAGCAGGCCCAGCTGGCTGATGCGGTGAAGGTGCTCGAGCGCGCGAACCGCGGGCAATACGACCGCCTGCCGAAGACGCCCGAAGCGCAGGCCGCGCGTACCCGCTACGACGTGGCCGGAGCGATGCTCGGCGCCGCCCAGGCCGACCTCGAACACCAGCGCGAGCTCGAAAGCGACTCTGTCTACCAGGCCGAAGACACGCTGAACTACGCGCTCAATGAAGTGACCGCTGCGCGCATCGAGCTGGACGAGATGGTGCCGGAAGAAGATCGCGAAGAGCTGCTGGCCGCCAAGTCCGAGGTGCAGATGCTCGAGCTTGCGATGCTCGAGAGTGAAGTGCGCGCGCCGCTGGCCGGCATCGTCACCCACGTCGGCATCGAGCCCGGGCAGGCACTGACCCAGGGTGCCACCGCGATGCAGATCGACGACAGCCGCCAACTGAAGGCAGTGGCCACGCTGACCCCGCGCGAGCGCAAAGGTCTTCACGTCGGTCAGCCGGTGCTGGTCCTCTCGAACGGCCGTGCGCTGAACACCACCATCGAGAACACCTCTGCGGGCTCGGTCGAGATGCGGTTCGAGAACCAGGATCTCGCTTTCGCCCCTGGCGTGGCCGAGGTGCAGATCCGCGGGAACCCGGTGCCGCTGATTCGCTAACTTCGTGGGCGATGGGCAAGGCTCCCCGCCTCGGCGATGTGTTCTGGGTTCAGCCCGAAAGGCTGAGCCCTTTCGTCGTAGGGGAGCCCCACCCGCACGTCGTGGTGCAGGCCGACGTCTTCAACGAGAGCCGGATTCCCGCCGTCGTCGTCTGCGGGCTCACGACGCAGCCCGGCAAGGCGACCGAGCCGGGAAACGTGCTGCTCGACGACGGTGAAGGCGGGCTGCCGAAGCGCAGCGTCGTCATTGCGTCACAAATCTGCACCGTCGAGAAACTGCACCTCGGCGAGCACCTCGGCACCTTGTCCGACGCGCGGGTTCGCCAGCTGCTCGACGGGCTCGAGTTTCTGCAGCGGTCCTTTCAGCGCCAGCCTCCGACTTGATGAATTTTCTGCGTTCGTGCGCCCAGCAAAACGCGAGGCGGAAGTCACCGCTCTTCGCCGTCGACTGGCCGCATCACCAAGCCCGGTGCCAGCGAAGCCCGCGAGGGCCGTCTTGCCTGCTGCGGCATTACCGTCTTCGGCGATGGAGAAGTAGACGGCCTACCAGGTGGAGAGCTGCCACATCGTCCAGCTGTTCTTCGACGCGCTTCCCTCAGTGAGGACTTCCCAACGCGTCTCATCGAAGGCGACCACGGCCTGCGCGACGATGTGGGCCCGCAGGCCCTCCCACGCGGGCTTCAGCTTCGCGGCCAGCGCATTGACCTCGTCCCACAGCGTCTGGCTCGTCATCACCAGCCCTTCGCTGCCCATCTTTCGCGCTGCCGGCCCAGCGGCAGATGGTTGATGTACTTGTCGGCGGCCGTCTCGATGGCGAAGTCGTTCGAGTAGCGGCCACCCGGAATGATGCGCGGCTCGAGCAGCGGCATCTCGATGCAGCCGCACTGACAGCGGTACTTCTGCCGCAGGTGCTTCTTGATGACGAAGTGGCGCTCGATGACTTCGACTTCTTCGCTCTCGTCGGCATGTTCGGGCCCACAGCTCATCTCGCTGCCATCAGTCTCCCTGCCGCCGTAAATTTTCGCGGCCCTTCTTCGTTGGTGGGTTCCCCAAACTCAGCCAGCACCTCTTCAAGCGTTGGTTCGTTCATCCCTCTCAAGTCTCATGACTGGGAAACTGGGTCAGGAGGGACGCGGCGAGCATTCACGATCAAGCCTGACGCCGCCAGGGCGAACAGGTCGAGCACCTCGTCCTGCGTCCTCTCTTGCGCGTCGTTCCAATGCGCGACGGCGGTGGGCGCGTGGCGCGACCCCAGCCGGCAATCGAGGTGCTCCACCATCGCGTTGGTCATCCTGCGCATCGCGGCGTCGTAGAGCTGCTGGGCGGGACCTTCGAACCGCAGGCTCCCCACCATCGCCTGCGCTTCGACCCGGAGCGCCCCCAGACAGTCCCAGTGGCGCGCCCTGCTCGAGCGGGGATGGGTGTCCTCCCCTCCTTCGGTTTCTGACTGCGCGTGCTGCATCCAGGCATCCGGCGGCCGAAGGCGAATCGCGCTGCGCTTCAACAGCTCCCGGACCTTCTCGAGCGACGGCGGCGGAGGAGGGGTCTTCATGGTTGGTTTCTCGTCGAGTCCAGTGGGAACGGCGCCTTTCAGAAGCCGAAGAGGCCGCCGATGAACTTCAGCGGCGCGCTGAGGCTTTCCTCGAGGCCCCGCTTCACCAGCTCGGCCGCCGAGGCGATCATCTTTTCGAAGTCGTCGCCCTTCGGCGCCTCCGTCGGCCCGGGCGGCGGCAACTGGGTGGTCGCTCCCGGAGTCTGCGCGTCGGCCACTTCGTCATCGCCGTCATCGGCGTCGTCGACGCCGTCGACGCCGTCGACGTCATCGCAGTCATCGGCGCCGTCGACGCCGTCCATCGCCTCGCCATTGGCTTCCGCCACTTCGGCGTCGCTCATCGCTTCGAGCTCCTTCATGTATGCGGCGAGCTGGTTGTCGACGCGCGACTTCACTTCGGTGTGGCAGGCCTCCAGCTTCTTCTTCGCATCGGCAAGACCCGCCTTGTCGCCGCGGAACTCGGCAATCGCCGCGCGGGTCGACTGCAGGCTCCACTCTTTGTTGAGGGCTTCGTTCGACATCTTCTTCACCGCGCCGCCGTACTTCGTGGCGGCGGTGAGGTCGGTGGGCTCGTTCGGCACGCCACGGCCCTTGAGCGTCTCGCCAATCTGATGGAGCTTCATCATCAGCTTGGCGACCTGGCTCCCGTCGCCGCGGAGGATGGCGACGGTCAGCTTCTTTCCGAGCTCCTGCGCTTCGCTGCGGAGCGAGGCGGTAGACTGGCCCATCCGGTCCCACTGCGCCCGCACCTCCGGCGCCTGCATCTGGTAGCGCTGGCCCGGCGCGGACGGGGTGAAGGTGCTGGTGCAGACCTGCTGGCTGGTGGCGCGCTTCGGGGCGGCGCCCCCGCGGGACTGCTGCATCTCACGGGCGTAGCGTTCGAGCTGCGCCGGCGTGGGGATCATCGCGCGGCCGTCGTCGACGCGGACCACGATGTCGGTGCCGGCAGGCGGACGGGGCGCGCAGCCGTTGGCGGGAACCGGGGTCGCGCGGTGGGTCAGCTGGGGGCTGATCGCGCGGAAGATTGGGCCAGAAGTGAGAATCGACATTGGGTGACTCCGATGGGCTGCGTTGTTTGTTTCGACGCAGCCCTACAGAGCAGGGCGGATGCCGTTGTTCCGGCGAGTTGTTTCAGTGGGTTGGGTGGGTGGCGCCGTCCGGATTCGCGGACTGGGTCGTGGGGTGGAGACCACCGACATGTGGGTGGCGGTACTCGTATCGTCGAGGGGTCGGAAGCTGGCGCCGGATGACAAGCGCGCTCGACCGCGGGGTAAGAGCTCATCGTCCGGCGACACCTGGCCGTAAGTAGCTGCGAGTCCATCGCGGCGGCCCGTGGTCGACACGCCAATCTACGCATCGAAGATGAACGTCGTCAGGGCGGCGTGAAGAAGTTCCCACTCACGTCGGTCGCCGAGTACATGCGGTCGACGTGGAAGATGCGGGTGCCCGCGCAGCACGCTGAGGTTTGCGCGATGACGTGGCGATAGCTCGTCAATAGTTGGTGCCCTCGGGCTCGGTCGTCTACCTTCTGGAAATGGCCCAGACAATTCGCGCCCTTCCCCTGTTGTGTACCGCTCTCGCCTCCCTCGCCCTTGCTGGCTGCACCGTCGAGGACACCACGCCGCTCAGCTGCCGGGCACTGTTTGACTGCATCGATGCCTGCTCAGACTCGAGCTGCGAGGACGCCTGCATCGCGCGCGCGACGCCGGCAGGGCGGACGCTCGCGATCGCGCTCGCGGCGTGCTCGAACAAGAACAGCTGCACCACCGAGCAGTGCCTCCTCACGTCGTGTGACGGCGAGCTGCGCGCGTGCGCTGCCGTGGGGCCGGCGGACGGCGGAGCGGGCGGTGGAGCCGGTGGAGGCGCGGGCGGTGGCGCTGGCGGTGGCGGTGGCGGTGGCGGTGGCGGTGGGGGCGGCGGTGTCGACGCTGGCTGCGCCTTCAACACGGGCATGCCGCAGCTCACCGCGGGCCTTGGTGGCATCGCGGCGTCGTACGCCAAGGGCGGTCAGATGATGGTCAGCGTTCCGGTCGACGCCGACACCCGCAGGGCGACGATCACCATCTACGACTACAACTCAACGCTGCAGCTCGGGAGCAGCGCCCTCGAGGTCTCCCCCTCGAGCACCGCGACCATCCCCATCCTTGCGGGCAATGCCGGCTCGGCACCCACCGGGACCTATTACATCTCGGTGGAGCTCTGCTCGACGAGCCTGTGCACGACTCCGCTTCAGAAGAACCTGCACGAGCGGAAAGCGGCGGGCGCCACCGTGTACACAGAAACCCGGACGATCACTGGGATGGGGGTCGTCGAGACGTGCTCGACCGGCATTCCGATTCAGACCTTCCAGATTCAGTGAATCCTCGGTGCCTCGAAGATCTGCAAGGTCGAGGAATGCGCGCGCGGGCCGCTTAGAGCTCACTTCTCGACTGGGAGCTCGTCGATCGCCTTCTGCAATTCGTGCCGCCGCTGCCTCCTCCCACTTCCACTCGACCTCGGGGAACGGAAGGCTACCGCACTGCATGACCAGCTGGACGTGGAGCTGGCCCACGAGCGCTGATAGCTGGGTGGCGGTGATCGCGGAGCCGAGGCTGCGCTCCTTCAGCGCGTTCATCATCAGCTCCGCCATCGCGCGCACGACCGGCTCGGGTTTGCTGCCCAGCACGATGAAGAAGATCTTCCCTCCGGCCGAGCCGAGGTCCGAATGGCTGGCGTCGTCGACGAACGGCTCGACCATCGCCTCGGCGGGGTCGACCCACTCCAGCGTCAGCGTCGTAGGCATCGCGAGGTCGAAGGGTTGCAGTGGAGAGCAGGAGCCCTCCGTCCAGCACACCTTCCTGCCCAACCAGTACTTTCTCGTCTTCTCCCGGCCGTAGGCCAGCTCGCCCTCGAGAGCTAGAGGCTGTGAATGGCGACGGCCATCGCGGCGGGCTCGGAAGTCAGCGAGCCGTCGGACACTTCGAACCGGAACTCGGTGCGTGAGTTGGTCGAGCCATCGGTGGCGAACTCGAAGTCGCCCGTGCGCTCGTTGAGCAGCCTCACCCGGCCAAACTGCGGCTGCTCGACGATGCGGTAGGTGACCTGCTTGCTCTCGCGATCGAACCCGTGCAGCCGGCCCGTCACGGTGCCGCGGAACGGGGCCGTGATGCCATCGGCCGCCGCCACCGGCGTGTCATCCACCGGCGTCACGTTGATCCGCACCGGCGCCTGGCTCGACGCCTTCGACGCATCCGACACCGCGAACTCGAACTCGTCCTCGCCGTAGTAGTCGGGCGCCGGCTGGTACACGTAGAGGCCCGCCCTCGCGTCGGTGACCGTCACGGTGCCGTGCCTCGGCTGACTCACCACCGTGAAGGTCATCGGGTCTCCGTCGACGTCGCCCGCCTGCAGAGCGCCCATCAGCGCAATGTCCTCGGCGGTCGAGACGCGCATCGCCCCGGCCAGCGGCGCATCGTTCTGCGCGGCGATCGCCACCAACACCTTCACCGGCGCAGACTTGAGCTTGCCGTCGCTGACCGTGACCATGAACTCGGTCGACCCGTTCTGGTCGCGCGCCGGCTCGAACCGCACCACGCCCTTCGTCGCGTCGACCACCTTTGCCGTGCCCTTCGCCGCCTTCCCAACCACCGTGTACGTCAGCACGTCGCCGTCGATGTCCTTGCCCAAGAGCTGACCTTCGACGCCCACGTCTTCCAGCGTCGACAACGACAGCCCGACCAGCGTCGGCGCATCGTTGACCGCGGCGACGAGAATCTTCACCGCGCCCTGCACCGTCGTCGTCCCGTCGCTGACGTCGAACCGCAGCTCGTCTTCACCGTTCAGGTCGGCGCCCGGCGTCAGCTTCCACGCGCCCGTCGCCGCATCGACCAGCACCGCCGCGCCCAGCCTGGGCTGCGAGAGAAGTCTAAAGGTCAGCCTGTCGCCGTCGGGGTCCATGCCTGGCAGCATTCCCGTCGCTGCGCTGTCTTCCAGCGTCTCGAGCACCGCCGCGCGCACGCGGGGGATGTCTGGAACCGCCGCGACCGACACGCTCACCTGCGACGTCGCCGCCAGCGCGCCGTCTCGCACCTCGACCACGAAAGCATCCGGCCCGTTGTAGTCGGCCGAAGGCACATAGCTGACGGCGCCCGTGCGCGGCTCCACGCTCGCCTCGCCGTGCTTCGCCGGCACCTTCACCGCGTACTGCAGCGCTGCATCGTCGACGTCGCTGGCCAGCACCGCGCCCTTCACTGCCGTGTCTTCTGCCGTCGCGAGCACCAGCGCCTTCGCCGTCGGCGCGTCGTTGACTGCCTTCACGTCGAGGGCGATCGGCACTTCCGTCTTCAGCTTCCCGTCTGACACCTCGAGCGCAAACGCATCGGCCCCGAAGTAGTTCTTCACCGGCATGAACACGAAGGCGCCCGTCGCGGCATCGAGCTCGAAAGCGCCATGCGCCGGCTTCCGCACGAGGCGGTAGGTGAGGGCGTCGCCATCGACATCCATCGCCGTCGCCTTGCCGATGAGCTTTGAGTCTTCGTCGAACGAGAAGCTGCCCGCCGCCACCCGCGGAGCGTCATTCACCGCCGCGACCGCCACCGACACTTCGGACACTGCGGTCGCCGCTGCGTCTCCAACCACCACGGTGAAAATGTCCGCCCCGTTGTAGTCGGCCGCGGGCAGGTAGCTGACCTTGCCGCTGCGCTTGTCGACCGAGGCCGTGCCGTGCGCCGCCGCCTTTCCGATTTCGTACCCCAGCGTGTCGCCGTCGACGTCGGAAGCGAGCACGAGGCCCGAGACCGCCACGTCTTCCAGCGTCGACATCGACAGCGCCCGCGTCACCGGCGCGTCGTTGACCGCCTCGACCTTCACCGCCATCGCCGCGCTCGCCTTCTTCTTCCCGTCGGTCACCTCGAGCACGAAGGCGTCTTCGCCGTGAAAGTCTTTCGCCGGCACGTAGGTGAAGGCGCCCGTCGCTGCGTCGGCCACGAGGTCTCCGTGCTTCGGCAGCTTCGAAATCCGGTACGTGAGGGCGTCGCCGTCGACGTCAGTCACCGAGGCCTTGCCAGCAAGCTTCGCGTCTTCCTTCACCGACAGCGCCGCGTTCGCCGCGACGGGCCCGTCGTTCACCGGCGTCACCAGCACCGAGACCTCGGCCATCGCGGTCAGCCGACCGTCGGTGACTTCGATCGAGAAGCCGTCCGCTCCGAAGTAGTCGGCGGCGGGCTGGTAGCTGACGGCGCCCGTGCGCGCATCGACCATCGCCTGCCCGTGCTGCGGCTCGCGGCCCACCATGAAGGCGACCGTGTCCTTGTCGGCGTCCGTCACCTTCACGTTGCCGCGCACCGCGGTGTCTTCCGCCGTCTTCAGGCTCAGCGCAGCAGCAACCGGAGCATCGTTCTCGCCCTCGACGTCGATGCGCACCGCCGCCTTCGCCTTGCGCTTGCCCTTGGTCACCTCGACCGCGAACGTGTCATCGCCGCTGAAGTCCCTATCGGGCGTGTACGTGAAAGCGCCGGTGACCGCGTCAAGCACCGCCTCACCGTGCCGCGGAGCCGACTTCAGCTTGAACACCGACGCCGCTTCTGTCGCCACCACCTGGCCCTGCACCTGGCCGTCTTCCTTCACCTTCAGGTCGACGTCTTTCGCGCCGAAAGCCAACGCGGGCGTCGTCAGCAGCAGCGCCAGCAGGCCGAAGGCGCCGGGTCGCAACGCACCCGGGATGTAGAAGTTGACCGCGCGCCGCGAACGTCGTTCAGAGGGAAAGTGGGTCATACCCACCGCTCTGTGCAGTTAGCGTGCGAGCGCGCGGTACAGCTTGCGCACATTGCCCTGCCGCGACGTGATGAAGAGCGTCTCGAGCAAGGGGTACTCGGGCAGCGTCACCAGCGCCGCCGTTTCGTCTTCCGATTTTCCCGCCGCGCGCGCCGCCCGAACCGCCGCTTCGAGTGCGACAAGGTAGTCGGCCAGGCGCTGCACCTCGGCGCGCGGCATCACCTCGCCGTGCCCCGGCACCGCAAAGTCGAAGTCGAGCTGCATCAGCCGCGGCACCGTCTGCGCCATCTGCAGCAGGTCACCGCCGTACCTTTCGTCCGCGTACGGCTCGAGCCCCTGGTTCACCAGGTCGCCGGCGATGAGCAGCTTGCGCCGCGGAATCAGCGCCACCAGGGCTCCATTCGTGTGGCCGCTGCCCAGGTTCAGCACGCGCACCTCTTCCCCCCCCCAGCGTCAGGCGAAGCTCTTGTCTCACTTCGACGAAGGGCGCGTCGATCGCGAGCCGCTGCCGAGCATTGGGGTGAACGAGCACCACGTCTGCGCCACGCCAGAGGCCGAGGCCACCGGTGTGATCGCCATGTGCGTGGGTGAGAAGAATGCGGCGGACTTTCGGAATCGTGCCGATGGTCTACGCGAAGAACCTCTTCGAGGTGTTTCGCACGCACGGCATCGACGTCACCCTCACCACCGTGCCGGGCGGCCACATCGCCCACCAGGCCCAGGCGCCCGCCGTGAATGCGCGGCTGGTCGAGGCGATCATTCCGTTCATCCCGCGAGCAGCCGAAGGGTGAGCCTCCTCGCTGCCTACTGAAGCGGCGAATCGAAGCTGATGAGCTGGCTCAAGTCGTTGGTGTCTTTCGCGCCGCTGATCGTCACCGTGCCGCGCCCATCGAGCCCTGCGGGCACGGTGATGATGACGTTGCCGCGGTTGGCGGTGCTCCACGCAAAGACGGCCGAGGTCGCCGGGTTGGGCAACACGACCTGGGGCAGCACCTCGGTCGCCATCGGCTCGCTGAAGGTCACCTGCAGCACGACCGTCGCCGCCGACGCCCCGTTGACGTTGAAGGCGCTGCCGCTGAGCTGGGTCAGGTTCGACACCGTCGGCGGTACGGTGTCCGCGAGCTCGAGCGTAGAAGTGGTGGCGAACGAAGTCTCATTGCCGACGCGATCCACCGCGACGATCGACAGGCTCACCTTGTTCTTGTGCCCCATCGGCGTCAGGAAAGGGTCCCCTGAGATCGAATCGAAGAGCGAGATGTTCATCGAGGCCTGCGTGGTGAGCCCTGACTGCACCGACGACACCAGCAGGTAAGCGCTCGCCGTGGTCGAATCCCTTCCATAGACCCGGTACCCACCCGCGTTCGCCAGGGCATCCCACGCGAGCGTCACCGTCACCGAGGTCGAGTCGGCCGCCACCGGGCTCGTCATCCGGAAGCCCTTCACCGTGCCCAGCGGAGGCAGCCCCCCCGGCGGCCGCACCACGAAGGTCAGCTGCGAGTTGGTCGCCGCGCCATTCGTCGCCCGCACGTTGTAGTTCACGAGGTACGCCTGCCCTTCGACCAGCGGCCCGCCCACCGGAGTGAGCGTCGCGGTGGTCTTCGTCTCGTCCCACTTCACCGTCGTGCCCACCTGTACGTTGCCCACGTTTCGGGTGAGCGTGATCGTCGACTGGTTCGTTCGCGCCGCGCCGCTGAAGGTCAGCGTGATCGCCTCGTTTGGCAACAGGTCGTTGTCAGAGACGTTGCTGGTCACCAGCTGCAGGCCGAGCGCGAACAGGGTGATCGTGCTGTACGTGGTCGCCCCCGGGAACAGCGAGAAGGACCGCTGCTGGCTGTTGTAGTCGGGCGAGCCATCGTCGTTCTCGTCGTACGGTGCGATGAACATCGTGACGAACTGGCCGAACGCCGCGCCTGGCAATCCGGAAATCTTGAACTTGCCGTTCTCGTCTGTCTTCGCGGTGACCACGAGCTCGAAGCCCGACTCTCGCAGGTCGATGAAGAGCTGCGCGCCCTTCGCGATTGCTCCGGTGTTGGTGAGCACCTGGCCTTCGATGGTCGCGTCGGGCCGCGCCATGTCGACGTCCTGGGTGACGACCGCGTTGCCCACCGGGAACTCCCTGGCGCCGTTGGTGCCTCCGATGGTGACGTTGAACGAACGCTTCAGGTACCCGCCCGCCTGGTAGAGCACCCGAAAGCTGCCCGCAGGAATCGGCCCCATGCGGTAGCCACCATTCGCATCAGAGATGACCGTCACGGCCGTCGCGTCCTGCACGGTGATGGTCGCGCCCACCACCGGCTTTCCGTCGGCCGCGTCGAGGATGCGCCCCACGATGAAGCCGGTCGGCTTCGAGTTTTCCTGGATGTTGGTGACCGTGTAGTCCGACTTCCCTTCGGGTCCACCGCAGGCGGCAAGCACCAAGAGGCCCAGCGACATCAGTGAGCGGCGCATCGGTTTTTCGACTCCTTACTGCTGTGAGTACACATACGCGGCGCCGCTGTTGAGCGCCGCGTTGTCGGCCTGAGACCCATTGACTGTGCGCGCTGCGCTGTCTTCGCCCGCTGCGCCGGCGGCGATCGTCGCGCCATCACCCGAGATCGCCACGCTGTACCCGAAGCCGTCACCTTCGTCGGTGTTGGTCGCCTTCAGGTACGCCTCCTGCGCCCACGCCATCGTGCGGCGAAAGAGGAACATCGCGCCGCTGTCGGGAGCGTTGCTGTTGAAGGGGTGGCCATCCACGCCCGTCGACCCGCTGTTCTCCCCGAACGCGCCCACCGTCAGCGCTTTCCCATCGGCCGACAGCGCGACCGCAAACCCGAAGCTGTCTCCCACCTGGGTGTTCGACGCCTTCACGTACGCCTCTTGCGCCCACGCGACGCCGCGGCGGTAGACGTAGACGGCGCCGCTCTGCGAGGCGAGGTTGTCCGTCTGGGTGTGGTTGATGCCCGTGTCGCTGCTGTCTTCGCCGTACGCGCCGACCGCGAGGCTCGCGCCGTCGCCCGAGAGCGAGACGCTGATTCCGAAGGCGTCGCCGGCGCCCGTGTTCGACGCCTTCACGAAGACGTCTTCGACGAAGGCCGCGCCGGTGAAGACGCGCACAGCGCCGCTCTGGGTCGCGCTGTTGTCGCTCGCGTCACCTCCGATTCCCGTCGCCCGGCTGTCTTCTCCCGGAATGCCGACCGCGAGCACCGCCCCGTTGCCCGAGAGCGCCAGCGAGAAACCGAATTGATCCCCCGCTTCGGCCACCGAAGAGCGCAGCACACCGTCGGCCGCCCAGCCGTTGCCGGTGTCGGCGAACAGGTAGACGGCGCCCGAGTCGTCTTTGCTGTTGGCCGCTCCGTCTTCGCTGGGTGCACCCACCGCGACCTTCTTCCCATCGCCGCTGATCGCCACGCTGGTGCCGAAGTAGTCGTTCTGCTCGGTGTTCGTCGCCTTCAGGTACGCGTCCTGGGTCCACGTGTTGCCGCTGCGATGAAAGACGTAGGCCGCGCCGCTGTCGTGGGCCGCGTTGTTCTCGCCGTTGCCGTCGATGCCCGTCGCGTTGCTGTCTTCCAGGTGCGCGCCGACCACCAGGGTGTTGCCGTCGGAAGAGATCGCAATCGCGTAACCAAACGAGTCACCCGAGCCCGCGTTCGACGCCTTGAGGTAGACCTCTTGTTGCCAGCTGCCTCCGACCCGGCGGAAGACGTAGACCGCGCCGACCTGGCTGCCGAGGTTGTTCTGCTGGTTCGCGCCGACGCCGCGGCTGGTGCTGTTCTCGACGAAGCTGCCCACCGCCAGCGTGTTGCCATCGGCCGAGAGCGCAAGCTTGCTGCCGAAGCCATCGCTGCTCTGCCCATTCGACGCCTTGAGGTAGCCGAAGAGGTTGAGGCACTCGTTCGTCGGCAGCGCGCGCTCGACGCAGGTGGCCGCGATGCACACGTGGGTCGTCTTCGCCTGGCAGCTGCGCGGGCCGCACGGCGTTCCGTCGATCGCTTCGGTCAGCTGGCACCCCTTCTTCGGGTCGCACGACGGCACCCCGCACTTGTTCCCCGGCGGCGACGGGCAGACCTTCGCCGCGTGCGTGCAGCCCGTCTCTTCCCGGCAGCCATCGTCCGTGCAGAGGTCGTCGTCGCTGCACTCGGCAAAGGCGCCCAGGCACGCTCCCGCTGCACACGCGCCCTGCTTGATGCAAGCGGTCGCGCACGCTTCGCCGTTCGGCTTCGGCGCCGTCACGCACTGGCCGGCGCCCGGGTCGAAAGCCGTCGCGCGGCAGGCCTCCGCCGGCGCCAGGCACATCGGCACCACCACCCCATTTCCCTTCAGCGCGACTTTGCGCCCGCCCACTTCCAGGCTCGCCTCGGCCGAACCTTCGAGCGCGGGCACGAAGTCCACGCTCACCGCCGCGCTCGAGCCGCCCGCCAGCGACATCGCCCGCACCGTCTCGAAGGGCACCGCTGGCGCCAGCGCCACCTGGACGTCGAGCTTCCCGGTGTTCGTCACCTGCAGCGAGAGCGACGCGCGCTGCCCGAGGTAGACGTCGCCAAAGTCGAGCACTTCGGGCAGCACCCGCAGCTCGCTGTCACCGGTGCTGAAGAGGCCCCTTTCTCCGCAGGCGGCCACCAGCACTCCAAATGTCAGCAGCAGCCCCCTTCGCATCCCCCATTGAATAGTCCGCCCGCGGGCTTCGACGCCAACCTCGGAAAACTGAGGGTGAAAAGACGAAGACCGGCCGATCCACCCACGGATCAGGCCGGCCCCCGCAAAGTCAAAGCTCAGGTTGGACCCGTTACTGCTGAAGGTGCAGGTGCGGCCCGCTCCAGGCAGCGTTGCCGCCGCGGCGTTCGTCGATGACGGTGTAGCCGGCGGCGCGTGCCTGGCGCATGAACGCGTCGACCTGCGCGGGGGTGTGGTCGCGGGTGCGGACGTCGACCGCACGGCCTTCACGGTGGGCGCGACCGAGGTGGCGGCCGCCGGTCGTCGAGGTCACTGCGAAGCCGCGCTCGCTCGCGAACCGCGCCATCGCCTGGTACGGACGCTCACCGCGGCGCGCGCCCGTCGTCCTCGCCGCCGGAGCAGGCTCGAAGGAGTCGCGGTTTCGCGCGGCGGTCAGGGCAGCTTGCGTCTTCGTGCCGACCTGCGCGTCCACCGACAGGCCGCTGGCCCGCTGGAACTCACGAACCGCGTTGGCCGTACGGGCACCAAAGACGCCGTCTGCGGCACCTGGGTTGAAGCCCTTGGAGCGAAGCTGGGTCTGGAGCGAACGAACTGCCGCGCCGCGGTCACCGGTCTTGATTGTCGACATGGTTAGGTTATCGACCACTCGTGAATAAGAGTTGTCATTCCGCGATGTTGCGCATGAAGCGCAACCGAGTTGTCCGAACTTTAGTCACTGAAGGCTATAGGCCGACCATGGATCTGGGACTAACGGGCAAGACGGTCTTCATTTCGGGGTCGACGGCCGGAATCGGGTACGCGACGGCCCTGCAGTTCGTCAAAGAAGGGGCGCTGGTCGTGGTCAACGGGCGCAACGAGGCCCGGGTCAGCAAGGCGGTCGCTTCTTTGAAATCCGAGGTGCCGTCGGCAAACGTCCGCGGCGTCGCTGCCGACATCTCTTCGGCGCCCGGCATCCAGAAGATTGCTGCCGCGGTTCCTGCGGTCGACGTGCTGGTGAACAACGCGGGCATCTTCGAGCCGAAGTCCTTCGAGCGGATCTCCGACCCCGAGTGGATCCGCTTCTTCGAGACCAACGTGATGAGCGGTGTTCGCCTCTCGCGCCAGTACCTGCCCGGGATGCTGAAGAAGAACTGGGGCCGGATCCTCTTCATCTCCAGCGAGTCGGCGATTCAGATTCCGGTCGAGATGATCCACTACGGCGTCACCAAGACCGCGCAGCTCGCCCTCGCGCGCGGCCTCGCCGAGTCGACGCGTGGTACGGGCGTCACGGTGAACAGCATCCTGCCCGGCCCGACGCGCTCAGAAGGCGTCGCCGAGTTCGTCGCGTCGCTGGCGAAGCAGAAGGGCATCGGCCTCGCGCAGATGGAAAAGGAGTTCTTCGCCACCGCGCGCCCGTCGAACCTGCTCGAGCGGTTCGCGACGCCTTCGGAAGTCGCCAACCTCGTCGTCTATGCGGCGAGCGCCGCGGCCAGCGCGACCAACGGCTCGTCGCTGCGCGTCGACGGCGGCACGATTCGCAGCATCGCTTGAGTATGCGGCTCGACCTTCACCGGCACCTCGAAGGCTCTCACCCGCCTGCCGCTCTCGCCGCGGTGGCGCAGCAGTTCGGCCTCACCGACCCGTTCTTCTACGACGCAGGGGCGAAGCGGTACCGAACGCCAGGCGAGCTCACCTCGGCGCTCACCTTGTCCGCGCCTTCCGACGACGCGCGGCTGTTCTACGAGTGCATCGTGAAGGCGCGCGCGACGTACGTGAGTGAAGAGGCGATCGGCGAGCTGTCGCGCCTCACGTTCCTCGAGGCCGCCGCCGACACCGATGGCTTCGAGATGCGGGTCAGCTTGTTCTCGATGACGCGCACGCTGCTCGAGAACGAGAAGAAGGTGTGGCGCGACGTGCCGCCGCTGCAGTTCGCCGAGCGCGCACGGAGGCTGTTGCGCGTCGTGCTCGCGGCGCGCGATGCGGCTTCGGCCGAGGCGAAGAAGCCGATGCTGGTGCGGGTCGGGTTCTCACGCACCTTCGAATCCGAGCCGCACTACCGCGCGCTGGCCGACCTCCTTCCCGAGCATAAGAGAGAGGTGTGCGGCCTCGATGTGCTGGGCATCGTCACCGGCGCCGACACCGAGCCGATGCCGGTGGCATTGCGCGAAATCCTCGTGGGGCTTCGCGCGCACCTGCCCGACCTCACGATTCACGCGGGCGAGTTTGCCGATCACCGCTCGGTCGATCGCATGCTCGAGCTGCGGCCTGATGCGATTGGCCACGGCGTTCATTCCGTCGAGAGCGACGAGACGATGAAGCGCCTTCACGACGACGGCGTCACGCTCGAGGTCTGCCCCACCAGCAACCGCCTGCTGATTCCCACCGCGCTCGCCCGCCTCGAGGCGCTGCGGGGGTGCACGCCGCTGGTCGCTCTGCAGAAGGCGCACGTGCACTGCGTGCTCGGCAGTGATGACCCGACGCCGATGGGCACGGGCTTCTCGAAAGAGTGGCAACTGGCCAGAGAACTGGGCGTGGATCTCGCCCGGCTCGAGAGCGATACGCAGCGCCGTTGGGCGCAGCTCAATCCTTCTCGGCGATCGCCTTGATCTGCTTCAGCAGGTCCTGCCAACCCGCTTCGCCGCCTTCGAAGTGCTTTGCGCCCTGGCCATCTGCGCGCGTCGCGAAGTTTCCCTGCGTCACGGCCAGCGCCACGCCATCGCCCTTCGGCGTCAGCGCGTACGTCACGGTCATGTAGTTGGCAGGGATGTCTTCCAGCCCTTCGATCGGGCCGAAGGTCGTGTAGTGCAGCACGTGGGGCGCTGACGAACCGCGTGGTGCCGGTGTCGAGGGTGTTTGGCAAAGCGGGCACTGCGTTCGCGCGCAATGCCGACCTGCCATCGGCGTCAGCGTTCTTTCGTGATCTGCTGCCACAGCGAGACCTGCGCCGCGAGTCGCTGCGAGACCTGGTCGAACGGATGGCGCGCGATCGGTCGATCATCCGGCTGCAAGACGTGGTCACCGCCTCGGGCCTTTCGCTTCGCCTCCTGCAACGGCATTTCCTTCAGTACGTGGGCGTGAATCCGAAGTGGGTGATTCAACGCTACCGCCTGCACGAAGCCGCCGAGCGCCTCAAGGCCGGCCCAGTCGACCTCACCGCCCTCGCGCTCGGCTACTTCGACCAGGCCCACTTCACCCGCGACTTCCGCGCCATCGTCGGCAAGCCCCCCGGCGCCTGGTCCCGCCAGTTCAGCCACCCCTCCCGGCCGCCGCCAGCCTGAGCGATTCGAGCGAAGGTGTTTGGCGCCCATCGCGAGCATCACCGCGGTCGCAGGGTGCCCAGCCCGCCGTCGATTCCGAAGACCTGGCCGGTGATCCACGCGTGGGTGGCCTCGAGGAGCCAGTCGATCAGACTCGCGACGTCGTCTGGCTCGCCGATTCGTCCGAGGGCGTGCATTGCCTGACTGGCCTTCAGCGCCCCCTCATTGCTCACGATGCGGTCGGCGAGCGGTGTTCGCACCAGCCCCGGAGACACCACGTTGATGCGGACGTTGCGAGGGGCGTAGGTCGCAGCAGCCGAGAGCGCGAGGCCCGCGACGCCCGCCTTCGCCGCTGCGATGGCGTCGTGGTTCGCCAGCCCGACCCGGGCCGCGGCCGACGACACCAGCACCAGCGAGCCTCCCCCAGACCTGCCGATCGCCGGAGCGGCGGCGCGCACCAACGCAAACGCCGTTCGCAGGTTCGTCGACAACACGTCGTCCCACTCCTCCGCCGACGTCAGGTGCGCCGGCTTGAGCAGAATCGAGCCCGCCAGGTTGACGGCGCCATCGAGACGTCCGTGTCGCTCGACGGTGCGGGCGATGGCTTCGTCCACCGCGCCGAAGTCGCGCGCGTCGAGAGGGCTGACCTCCCCGTGCACCTCTTCGGCGAGGGCCGCCAGTCGCCCGGCATCACGACCAGCGAGCACCAGGGTCGCGCCACGCTTCTGAAGCCGGCGGCACAACGCTGAACCAATGCCACCGGCTGCACCGATGACGAAGACGACAGGAGACAGCGACGCCGAGGGTTCCATGGGTCGCCCTCAAATGCACTCGACCTCGCTGCCCTGCACGAGATTCGGAGGAACTGCTCGGCGAGCACGCCGTACGCCTTCCGGTCGACGCGGCCCAGAAGCGCACCGACTCGACGACGCGCGGCCACCTTGGGCCACCACCTCTTCAACCACCACCGCACTAGCAAACCCACAGCATGTCCATCGCCCCAGCCTAATCCGGGCGACTATCTGCGGCTTTGGAGGTGGAGGTCGGCGCCACTTCCGGTCGCCTTCACGGTGCCGTGAGTCGTTTCTTAGGCTTGCTCGAGGGGTCGATGCGCTGCTGCATCCGCGCGACGAAGTCGGACATCCGCTCTTCACGGCCGCTCACTTTCCACGAGGTCCCCAGGTCGGTCGGCTCGAGCATGGGGATGCGGTCGTACCCGTTCTTCGGTTTTAGCAGTGCGAGCTGCACGCGGGCTTGCTTCAGATCGGATGCTTTGAGCGCGCGGAGCAGACGCCACTGCACGACGCGGTGGATCAGGACCTTGCCCGTGTCGTGCTTCTGAACGCCGCACGCCTTCTCGGCGAGCGCGAGCAGCTCGACCACCGATTGCGGCGCCGCGTGCTCGGCCCATGCGACGAGCTCCAGGTAGATGAGCGGAGTCGAGTACTCGGTGGGCTCCAGCCGCAGGCCGCGCTGGATCGCCGCCGCGACGGTGGCGTGACGGGTGGCATCGGAGGCGTCGCCCAGGCAGCGGCTGATGGCATTCTGGTAGTGGTCGACCAGACGCGTGTGCGCCCACTTGTTGCCAGGCACCATCGTCGGCCGGGCGAGCTCCGTCGCGAGGACGGCGAGCACATCGTTCAGAAGCGGCTCGGTGCACTTGGCGCGAGCCACGCTGTCGCCGGCGGTGTCGCGCACCTCAGGATCCGGATCCGTGAGCGCGGCCTTGAGCATCGGCCCATAGCCGCTGCTGCCGTCGCCCGTTCCCACGCGCACGGCCGTCGCGCGCGCGCGTCCCGACCTCGTGGGGTCTTTGAAGACGCGCTCAGCCAGAGATCGCCTCGGCTCACCGTCCGGCAGGTCCCACAGCAGCGGCGCTTCCCAGCCGGGCCGCGCCAGGATCACTTCGACGAGCTCCCCGGCTTCTGCGGGAGGCACGGCGCCGACGAGCCGAGCAGCGGTGTCGAGCTCGGGTGGGGTTGCGTCCGCCGTCGCGAAGACACGGCGAATGAAGGGCGAGAGCTTCGCGGCCTGCGCCCGGCCAGTCTCGGTCGAGCTCAAGCGCGCGATGCCTGCAGCGAGGTCTGCGCGCGCGGGCGAGGCAGGGCCTTTCCATTGGTCGGCGAGCTTGATCACATCGACCTCGAGCACCGGCGTCCTTGAGCGGCGCCGGAGAGCAGGGCCAGGCGATCGACCCGAGAAGAACCGTCACGAGGCAGGCAGCGCGGGTGAGCATCCGCGGACAGTAGCCGTTCAGCAAGATCTCCCGCTGCGCGCGTGGGATAACCGAACCCATGGCTCCAACGCTTCTGTCTGTCAGCCTTCCGCGCGTCGTCCTCTGTCTGTTCTTCACGTGTATGGGACTCGGCGGCGCGTCCTGCGGGGCGCTGGTTCCGAGCGCTGACGGGGGACCTTCGACTTCTGACGGCGGACCCTCGACCTCCGACGGCGGACCCTCGACCTCCGACGGCGGACCCTCGACCTCCGACGGCGGCCCTTCGACTTCCGACGGCGGCCCTTCGACTTCCGACGGCGGCCCTTCGACTTCCGACGGGGGCCCGCCTCAGCTGACGACCGTGGCGCGCACCACGACGATCCCGACCTGCACTGTGTACGTCGACCCCACTGGCACCGGCACGCCAGGGGGAACCGTGACCAATCCCTATCGAACCATCGCAGCCGCGATCGCCGCCGCAACCAACGGCGCAGTCATCTGTGTCGCAGAAGGCACCTACGCCGAGTCGCTTGCGCCGGGTGAAAAGTACTTCACGCTGGCCGGCGGGTTTCAGTCGCAGAAGGGCTTCGCGGTGCGCGACTCGGCGCTCTACGTCAGCAAGGGCAAGGGCAACGGCACTGGCTCGTTTCTTCTCGTGGTCGACCCGGGGCCGATGGGGGATCAGCTGATCGCCGTCGACGGCTTCGAGCTGACCGGGTACTCGCAGGCGATCTCGCGCGACATCTACTACTCCGCGCGCTTCGACCTGACGAACAACAACATCCACGACAACACCTGCAGCACAGCTGGGTTGACGGGCGCGGGCTTCTCGCTCAACAACGTGTCCGGCACGATCCGCGGGAACGTGATCGCGAAGAATCGCTGTTCGCGTGGCGGAGCGGGTGCCCTCGGCGACAGCACCAACGCCAACGCGATGACGATTGAGAACAACCTGATCGACAGCAACACGGGCGACGAGCCCCAGGCTTCGCACGGCGGTGGCCTCTACCTCTTCAGCCACACGCTCACGATCACGGCCAACACCTTCCTCAACAACTCGGTGACGGGCTGGGGCGCGGGGCTCTACGTCGGCGCATACACCGGCGGCGGCCAGACGACGAAGGCGACCCTCTCGTGGAACGTGTATCGAGGCAATCGAGCGGGGAACATGGGCGGCGGGCTCTTCTGCGACGACTCGGCCAACTGCAGCAGCGATCACGAAATCTACGAGCGCAACTGCGGCGGCAACATCTTCCTCGACTGCGGCCCCGACGGGTCCGCCCCCACGCTGGCGAGCTTCGACCACCTGACGAACACCTACGCGCTCGACGAGACGTGCAACGCGCCGGGGCCGGGCGTGATCATCAACAAGGCGAACACTGCGAGCGACGCGTACACGTTCAAGAACGCGATCTTCTGGGGCAACGCGACGGGCGCAGACTTCAACGCCTCGTGCAGCTCGGGCTGCGCCAAGGTCTCGGTCTCGGTCACGTACTCTGACGTGCAGACCACCTACGTGAACGGCGGCGTCACGATCTCGTTCGGCGCGGGCAACGTCGCCTCGGTGGATCCGCTGTTCGTGAACGTTGCCCAGCACGACTTCCACCTGCGCTCGACGAAGGGTCATTTCACGGCGACGGGCTACGTGAACGACGCGGTCGACAGCCCGGTGCTGCGCTCGGGTACGGGTGGCATCGAGCTCGGCGCCTATGGGAGCAGCGCCGAAGCGTCGCGCTGACGACTACCCCTCGTAGCGCGCCATGATGTTGCGCACGTAGTTCTGGGTCTCGCGGAATGGAGGAATCCCGTTGTGGCGGCGCACATTGCCGGCGCCCGCGTTGTACGCGGCGAGCGCAAGGCGGGGATCTCCGTTGAAGGTGCGCAGCTGCTGCGCCAGGTAGCGGGCGCCGCCGTCGATCGCCTCGGTCGGGTTGAACGGGTTGCGCACCCCCAGCTCGGCCGCAGTACCCGGCATCAGCTGTGTCAGCCCCTGGGCGCCAGCGGACGAACGGGCATTCGGGTCGAACCGCGACTCCTGCTCGATCAGCGCCTTGAGCAGCCGGGGCGGAACGCCGTAGCGCGCGGCGGCCGCGTTGATCTGCGCGTCGTAGCGGTCGGTGCTGAAGCCCGACAGATCAGCGGCGCGCGTGCCAGCCACCGGCTGCTGGCCCACTGGAGGCTCGGCGCCCGCGGGTGCTGGAGCAGCAGGAGCTTCGCCGGCAGGAGCCTCGGCGCCAGCCGTCGCGGGCGTGGCGGCCGCCAGCAGCGTCTGCAGCTGCTGCTTCGTCGCGTCATCAAGCGTGTTGCTGTTCAGCAGCGTCTGCATCGCGGCCTGCGTCTTCGGCCCGAGCATCCCGTCGGCCGCCAACGGGGGGTTCGCGCCGAGCGCATTGAGCTGGGTCTGCAGCTGCGACACCTCGGGGCCCTTGTGACCCAGGTGCAGCGCCTCGCCCGCAGCGGGCGCCACGTAGCGGCCGTTGAACTCCGCGGGCGCGGCGGCGGGAGCAGTCGCGCCCGGAGCGGTCGCGGGCGGATCGTACCGGTCGCCCGCCGCGCTGCTGCCTCCGGTGAACGTCCGCGCCGGGCCCGCGCTCTGGTAGGCGGCGCGGCCGGGCGGAGGATTCTGTTCGACCAGCCGACCGTTCTGCTCGCGCAGGGTGATCTGCCTTCCGCCATTCGGATCATTGGCGGTGTAGACGCTGTTCCCCTGCGCATCACGCGTCCGGCCGGTGAGGGTGATCCAGTGATCGGTGCCGTTCGCGCCACCGCGGCTGCCCGGCTTGTAGTCGACGCCGAGCACCACCGGCCGACCCGCGTCGAGCTGCGCGTTCACCGCGGTCATCCCCGCCGGGTTGCGAATGTCCTGCTGCTGCACGCCCAGCCCGTACTGCGCCGCGGCGCGATCCCAGTTGAGCGAGTTGCGGGTGTAGCCGCCGTTGCGATCGAGCGCGGCGTCGAGCTGGCCGGGGTCAATCTGCCGCCCGGAGATCTGCGAGGCAGCCATCGCCGTTGCCGTCATCGCGCAGCCCGCCGCACCAATCGACGAGCTGGTGCCGAGGGTCCGGCTGGCCCAGCGGGCATCTCCCTGGCTCCAAAGCGGGGTCGTCGCTGCAGCGCCACCAGAGCGCCGATCGAACGTCGAGGCGTCGGCGAACCCCGGTCGGCGCTGCTCTTGTTGGGCCCTCGCCCGCGAAGCCGGGCTGGAGCCCTGGCGCATCGAAGGGAGGATTGTCGACGGGTTGCGGCGGGCGGCAGTGCGCTGGATGACCAAGGGTGACTCCGAGAGTGTTGATGACTTCGATTCTCAAAGGACGAGAGGCCGGGCGAGATCGTGCGGGGCAAGAGAGTCCTCTTTCTTTTCAGTCGGTTACGGTGTCGACGGGGCGCGCCCAGCGCGCGCGCTTGACGTGCGCCGCTTTGGCAACGCCCTTCTTCTGCGTGCGCAGCTGGGCGAAGAGGCTCAGCCGGTTCTGCCGCAGAGGGGCGGGACTGGAAGAGGGCGCTCTTGTCTTCCGTCTTCCGTCTTCCGTCTTCCGGACGACACGCGTCGAACTCGCCCGGGTCGTGGCCAGGCGGAGGCCTCGCACGGGGCACTGTCGTCCGCCGATGAACGCCCTGCGAGCTTTCCGAGTTTCAAACGGCTGCGATGGCCCTGGGTGCTTTCGGGGACCTTGCGTCGCAGGCTGCTGACGGGCCGTTGTGGAACATGGCGAAGAACAATATAATCATCATATGCAGACCATCGCGATCACGATTGAAGAAGACCTGCTTCGGGGGCTCGACAAGCTTCATCAAGGCCGAGGCCGCGCCAATCGATCAGAGCTGATCCGGCGCGCCGTCCGCCTGTTTCTCGAACTGACCGCCCGACAGGCGCGCGAAGAGAAGGAGCGCCCGATTGTCCGCCGGAACAAGAAGCGCCTGAATGCTGAAGCTGCTGCACTGATCACCGATCAGGCTGAGCCATGAATCGCGGTGAGATCTATCGAACCCGCGAAGAGGGGCCCGAGAGAGGCCACAAGCCCGGTTACTATCTCGTGGTCTCGCGAGGCTTCGTCGCAGGAAACGAGGATCTGGCGACTGTGATCTGTGCACCAGTCTACAGCCGAAGGCTGGGCCTCGACACGGAGGTCGAGCTTGGCCGCGCGGATGGGCTCGATCACGACAGCGCCGTACGCTGCGATTTCCTCACCCTGATCTTTAAAGAACGCTTGCGGCACCTCGTCGGAGCGTTGCGGCCGTCGAAGATCCACGAGTTGGATCGCGCACTTTCGGTCGCCCTCGAGCTGCCTTCGCTGAGGCGCTGACAACGTGCTGCTTCAATTGTCTGCGACCGAGCTCTCTGCGTTTCACAAACTCGAGCATCGTCACCTGCTGCGGCTCGCGCTGTTCGTCGTCCTCTACCTGTGCGCCGCGACGCTGGCGGTCGAAGCGCCGTCCTTCCTGCTGCGACTGCCGCTGTACCTGCTGGCCGCGGCTTCGCTTCACGCGATCAGCCTCTTCACCCACGAAGGCGTGCACGGGACGCTGCTGCCAAACCCGTTCTTGAATCGCGCGCTCGCGGCGCTGTGCGCGTGGCCGGTGCTGCAGAACTTCTCGGCGTACCGCGTGCTGCACCTGAAGCACCACGCGGATCTCGGCGGGCCCAGTGACCCCGACCACTACCCGAACTACTCGCGCCGCTGGGTGTTGGCGATGCACTGGGGCCGGTTGATCGCCGGCTACCCTGCCTACGTCACCGCGATTCCGCTGCTCGCGCTGCGGAAGGCGACTGCGCGCGAACGCCTCGCGATCCTCTTCGAAGTCTTTGCGGTGATGGGCATCGCCGTGGCGCTGATCTCAGCTCCTGCGCTGCGCCCCTGGCTGTTCCACGGCTGGCTGTTTCCAATGCTGATCGTGAACACGCTGGTGAACGTGCGCGGCATGAGCCAACACACGCTGCTGCCGAACGAACGCGACGCGGTGCTGGGCACGCGCAGCATTCTCGCGTCGCCGGTGGTCGCGTTCTTCATGTGCAACGAGAACCTGCACCTCGAGCACCACCTGTATCCGCGGGTGCCCTGGTACCACCTGCCCAAGCTGCACCAGCGCCTGGCTGACGAGCTTCGGGCGCAGCACGCCGTGTTCATTCCCTCGTACCGCAGCTTCGTCTTCGGCTTCGCCCGCGCGTGGTGGAAGGGCGATGCGTAGGCCGTACTGGCACGAGCTGTCGCTGGGCGGGTTCGCGCTCGCCACCGGGCTCGCGCTGCTGCTGAAAGACTCGGTGCCGCTGGCGCTGCTGCTGCTCGGAGGAACCGCCGCGTTCACCGTCGCCGCCGCGCTCAGCCCACCGCGGGTGAGGTTGGCGCTCGCGTACTTATTCGCCCTCGGCCTTTATCAATCGGTGCGCTTCGTGGTGCCCGCACTCTCGCGCACCGTCATCGACGCCCAGCTGGCGGAGGCCGACCTTTGGATCTTCGGGTCGGCGCCATCGACGTGGATCTCACCAGGGCCGGTGCTCACCGAGCTGCTCAGCGCCGCGTACCTCTCGTACCAGCTGTACCTGCACGGCGCGCTCGCGCACGCGCTGACCCGCCCGATCGCCGAAGCGACGCACCTGTTCGAAACCGTCTTCGCCGCGATGGGCGTAGGCTTCGCCGGCTACGTGCTGTTTCCCGCGCTGGGCCCGGCCCACGCCCACTTCGACGGCGGGCCGCTGACGGCGATCAACGCGTGGGTGGTGTCGAACGGCAGCTCGGTGTTCGACGCTTTCCCGAGCCTGCACGTCGCGATCACCGCGATGCTGCTCGCGCACGACGCGAAGTACGTGCGGCGCAGGTTCCTGGTGATGCTGCCCATCGCGGTGGGCCTGGTCGTCTCGACCCTCTATCTGCGCTACCACCACGCGGTCGATCTGCTCGCGGGAGCGGCGCTCGCCACCGCTGTCGTTCTTGCGCTGCGGGCTCAGGGGCCGCGCAGCAGCCCGGCGTAGAGCTCGGCCATCAAGCTGACTCCTTTCACCAACCCCTTCACGACCTGCGGCGAAGCGGCATCGTCGAGCGCATCGAGCTCACGGTACAGGGCGTCGGCGTGGGCGCGATCCAGCGTCTCGTGCACGTTGTAGTGAACGACCTCTTCCCGCCCGAGCCAGCCGCGGTTGACGATCGCGTTGCCGAGCTCGCGCGAGATCGAAGTGAACAGATCTTCGATCGCCGCCACCGTCGCCAGGCCAGATTCTTCAGGCGCGGCGCCGCACGCTTCCTTCACGCCCGCGTTGAACACGTCGACACACGGCCAGTGCGGCGTCGCGTCGGTCTCGGCCGCGGTGACGCCCAGCTTCTCGAGCAGGCCGCGGAAGGTCTGCGCGTGCGAGTGGGCCGCGTGGCCTGCGCCCTGTTCATCTCTCACGTTCTCTTCGAGCGTCTTGCGCGCGCCCGGCGCTCTTGACCGCGCCGCCAGCGTCGCGAGGTGGCTGGGATACGCCTCGACCGCGAAGAAGAACTGCAGCTGGGTCTGAACGAAGTCGTGCTGAGACACGGCGCCGTCGACGACGCCGCGCACGTACGGAATCTCTGGGTGGGTCGCGCGCTGCTTCATGCCGGTGCGCACCTTGCCACTAGATTTCAGAGGTCGCGAGGTGGGCGAGGCCCGAACCCAGACGCGTGAGCGCCAGGCCATAGACGGTGCAGCCGGCTCCGGGCCTGATGCCGTGGTCGCGCAGCCAGCGGTGATGCTCGAGCAGCCGGACATCAAGCGCGAAGCAGCCGAGCTCACCGGGCTTCAAAGCCGCACGCAGCGAGCTGGCCCACGACGCGTTCCACGGAGCGTCCGTCAGGTGAACCAGCGGCCACGGCGACCCCGAAGAGCCGAGCCGCAGCTCTTTGGCGCCTGTCGTGCGAACCGGGCCTGCGTCCGACCCACTCAAGCAAAGCCTCGCGCCCGGCGGAAAAGTCGGACCTTCGCCCGAGAGCGCGGCGAGCTTTTCCGCAGGCACGAAGTAGAGCTGAAACGACGCGAGCGTGCCGGCGAGCCGCAGCGGGTTCGAGCCTCGCGCAGAGCGCATCACATCGCCGGCCGAGCCGCGCATCGCCGCTCCGTAGAGCAAGCGGGCCTTTCGTCCGCGCGGGTGCTTGAGGATCTCGAGCAGCCCCCGCTGCAACATGCGCCGCGCGAGCCCCTGCCCTCGCAGCGTCGCGGCGACCTTCAAGTCACACAGGTAGAGCGCCGCGACGCTGCGGCCGCCGGCGTCGATGGGCCGCAGCACCCCGGCGATGGAGCCCACGACCTCGTCGCCCTGCAGCGCGAGCAGGAAGTGCGCTTCGCCCAGCTGCGAAAAGAAGGGGTGGTACGCGGGCCCGTGATCGATGGTGAAGAAGTCCGCGCCGTCGGCGATGGGGTAGCGAATTCCGCCCTCGAGCGCGCGCAGCGACTTCAAGTAGGGGCCGAGCCCGTCGCTCGTCACGTGGACGAACTTCACACCCGCACCGCGATCTGCAGACGTTCGTAGAAGAAGCTGCGGTCGGAAAGAAGCAGGCGCTTGGCCAGGCCGTCGTCGAAGGCGAACGCGGGCTCGAAGAATTTTCGCAGGGGCCGGCGGTTGTTCAGCTGCCGAATCACGACGTGCGTGCCCGGCCGCGTCTGCGCGATCAACCGCTGCGCCCACTGCGCGACGAGCGCGTCGGACGACCAGTCGAAGATGTTCGACAACGAGATCACCTCGAACCGCGACAGCGCCGGCACGTCGAGCAGCGTGCCTTCGATCAGCTGCGGCGCGTGGGTTGACGGGGCAGAGATCCACGCCGGAGCGTCGGCGCGCAGGTAGTGCCCGAGCAGGATGTGCTGCAGGAATGGGTTCCTTCGCGCGTCGGGCTTCGTCAGCGCCGCCTCGAACGCAGCCTGAAAGTAGCCGGCGTAGGAGCCGGGCACCGCGTGCTGGGTCGCGTCGGGGCCGAACATCGCGTTCAACAGCTGCGGGCTGAACGCCGTCGAGAACGCCACCGGCCAGTACGCAGAGTCGAAGTGGGGAGTGAAGACGTCGGGCGTGACGAGCTGGACGATCATCGACCGCAAGACGCGAAAGAGCCGTTCGAACTCGCCGCACTGGCTCAGGCCGTCTTCGCGCGCGTCCTCGACATTGAGCAGGGAGGTTTCGCCTCTCAACGCGGCGGCGTGGCGCGCGCGCACGTGGGCCAGCTGCACTGGGTTGAAGTCGAACGCGCTGACCTCGAGCGCCGGAAACTGCGCGGCCAGCCCCAGCGCAGTGCAGCCCCCCGACGCCACCACCAGCGCCTGGCGCGCGCCGGTGATCTTTACGAGCTCGGCTTCGATGCCCGCGTCTTCGCGAACGACTGCGAACTTGAGTAGGCGCCCCATCGGCGGGTGGAGCGTAGGTCGAGTTGTGGCCTGCGCGGCGACATCTGCCGAAAACGACTCAGTCTTTCGGCGAATTCGAGAAACCTCGCGAGCATGGTGCGGATAACCCGACCATGACTTCCATCCTCGGCGGATTCCTCGGGCAGGTTCGCGCAGCAGCCACCACGGTCGCCGAGGCGGTCGAGGAGAAGGTTCCGGAGCAGCTCAAGGCCCCGGTCGCGAAGGCCGCGGCCTCCGTCGACGCGTTCGTCTCGAACAAGCAGGTCCTCAACCAGCTCGGCGTCCCCACGCCCGCCGCGCTGCCGAAGCTCGAGAATGAGCAGCAGGTGAAGGCCGCGTACGTGAAGGGCGCCAAGCGCGACCTCACCGACCCGGCGACCCTGAAGCAGCTCAACCAGGAGCTGAAGGCGCGCGACCCCGAGGCCAAGCCGCTGACCGCCGCGGAAGTGAACTCGATCATCGACAAGACCGACGTGCGCTCGTTGACCCCTGCGCAGTACGCCACGCTGAAGGCGGCGACGGGCGGAAGCCGCGAGAACCCGGCGACGTCGATCGATGCCGAGAACCGGGGCAAGATTCAGGAGTCGGGCCCCGAGAACCTGGCGCGCTCGCGCCTCCGTTCGACGGGCTCGGCCGCTGAGCCGACCGCCGAGCAGATCGCCACGGCGAAGGAAGATCTGCGCGCGATCGACCCGGGAATCTTCGCCAAGCCGCCGAAGGACGTCGTCTACGTGAACCAGAAGCACATCGAGGGGCATGGCGACCCGCGCCAGACCAAGGTCGCGAGCCACGAGCTCCTCCACACCGTGCTCAACCACCGCGGCGTGCCCGAGAAGGACGCCAACGGCACCGACCCCCAGCACGCGATCATCGGGCGGCTCGGCTGGAACCAGAAGCTCGGCACCTCGGGGACCATCATCCCCGGCGAGACCTCGAACTGGGCCACCCCGCCTGGCTCGGGCCTGCCGCCGAAATAGCCGCAGGCCGCTGGGCTGAACTCTTGAGCAGCTAGCTGACCGCCTGTACAGTCCGCGCGGTGCAGACCAGCGACGGGGAATTCGAGGGGAAGCGGGCAACTCCGTGGCAGCGCAACGGCGGCCTTTCGCAGCAGGTCGCGCGTTGGCGCAGTGACCGCACGGTCTGGCCGAACATCGTGCTCGACGCGTCGCTTGACGCCCGCGACGCGAAGTTCGCCGACATTCCTGAGGCGTTGCATCCCAACGTTCGCGCTGCGCTGACCGCCCGCGGCATCCACTCGCTCTACACCCACCAGGCCGAGGCCTTCACCCTCGCCTCTTCTGGCCGCGACGTCGTCGTCGCCACGCCGACCGCGTCCGGCAAGAGCCTCTGCTTCAACCTCCCCGTGATGGATCGCCTGGCCCGCGAACCCCACGCGTGCGCGCTCTACCTCTTTCCCACCAAGGCGCTCTCGCGCGACCAGGAAGAATCGCTGCGCGGCCTGATGCGCGCTGCCGAGCTTCCCCACGGCGCGATCACCTTCGACGGAGACACCCCGGCCGATGCCCGCAAGCTCGCGCGCGAACGCAGCGGCGTCATCTTGAGCAACCCCGACATGCTCCACAGCGGCGTGCTGCCCCACCACGCCAACTGGGCCCGCCTCTTCGCAAACCTTCGCTACGTCGTGCTCGACGAGCTGCACACCTACCGCGGCGTCTTCGGCTCGCACCTGGCCAACGTCCTTCGCCGGCTCGATCGCGTCGCCCGCTTTCACGGCAGCACCCCGCAGTTCATCTTCGCTTCCGCCACCATCGGCAACCCGCGCGAGCACGCCAGCAAGATGCTCGGCCGCGACGTCGCGCTCGTCGGCGAATCCGGAGCCCCCACCGGTCAACGCCAGGTCCTCGTCTACAACCCGCCCGTCGTGAACCCCGAGCTCGGCATTCGCCAGAGCTACATCAAGGCGACCGCGCGCCTCGCCGCCGACCTGGTGCGCGCCGAGGTGCCGACGCTGGTCTTCGGCCAGTCGCGAAACACCGTCGAGGTCATCCTCAAGTACCTGCGCGATCACCTCACCGAAGAACGCATTCCCGCCGACACGCTGCTCGCCTATCGCGGCGGCTACCTGCCGAACATGCGCCGCGACATCGAGCGCCGTCTGCGCGCCGGCGAAATCCGCTGCGTCGTCGCCACCAACGCGCTCGAGCTCGGCATCGACATCGGCGCCCTCGATGCAGTCGTCTGCGCGGGCTACCCCGGAAACCTCGCTGCTCTCTGGCAGCGCTTCGGCCGCGCGGGCCGCCGGCAAGACCTAAGCCTCGCGTTGATGGTCGCGTCCAGCGCGCCACTCGACCAGTACGTCGCCGGCGACGAAGGCTTCTTGCTGCGCTCACCCGTCGAGCAGGCGCGCATCGACCCCGACAACATCGAGATCCTCGTGCAGCACCTCAAGTGCGCCGCGTTCGAGCTGCCCTTCGAAGCGGGTGAGGGCTTCCGCGAAGTGAGCGCGCAGACCACGACCGAGACGCTCGACTTCCTCACCGAGCATCGCGTCCTGCACCCTGGCGCCGGACCTTCGGGCGCGCGCACCTGGCACTGGGCCGCCGACGCCTACCCCGCGAACCACGTCTCTCTGCGCAGCGTCGGCTGGGACAACATCGTCATCATCGAGCAGCCGATGGATCGCACGCTGGCCGAGATGGATTGGCGATCGGCCCACACGATGCTGCACGAGCAGGCCATCTACCAACACGACGGAGACCAGTACCAGGTCGAGAAGCTCGACCTCCAGAACCGCAAAGCCTTCATCCGCAAGGTCGCGCCCGACTACTTCACCGACGCGATGAAGCACACCCGGGTCGAGGTCATCTCGGAAGCGAACGCAGAGGTCCGCCCGAAGGTCGTCTTCGGCAGCGGCGAGGTGTCGATTGTCGAGAAGGTGGTCGGCTTCAAGAAGATCAAGTTCCACACGCACGAGAACGTCGGCTACGGCGAGGTCGCGCTGCCCGAGCTGCAGATGCACAGCACGTCTTTCTGGCTCACGGTGCCGGAAGAGGTGGTCGAGCAGATCGCCGCTCCGCGCGTCGAGGTCGTCGATGCGGTGCGCGCGCTGGGCGTCGCGATGCATGCGGTCGCCTGCGTCGGCTTGATGATCGACCCCCGAGACCTGGGCCGCGCGCTCGGTTCCCGATCCGTTCCGGGCACTCCTCCGCGCACGGGGCCCATCATCGACCCCACCCTCTTTCTCTACGACGAGATTCCCGGCGGCATCGGCCTCGCGCCGCGGCTCTTCGAGGAAAAGGTCGAGCTCGTCGCCCGCGCGCGCCGCCTCGTCGAAGGCTGCGGCTGTGAAGACGGCTGCCCCGGCTGCATCGGCCTTCAGATGGGGGTCGGCCTGCCCCGCCAGAAGTCCCGCCGCCAGCTCGTGCTCACCACGCTCACTTGTCTGGGGCTGTGAGGAGCCTTCGCGAGAGACTCTCGCAGCTGACCGGCATCGGCCCCGCGCCCGCTGCCGAACCGCCGCGCGCCGAGTCGGGCTTCCTTCCTGCGACGCAGACCCCGCACGGCCCGGTGCAGTTTCTTCAGCAGGTCCACGGCCCCGATTGCGTGCAGGGCAAAGTTCGCGTCGCTGGCGCCCGCGTCGCGCAGTCGGCGACCGTCGCGGCGCTGGCTCTCGACGAGACGCTGGCCGACGTCGACCTCACGCAGATGTTGATGATGGACACCGAGACCACGGGGCTTCACGGCGGGTCGGGCACGCTGCCCTGGGTGGTCGGCGTCTCGTGGTTCGAGCAGGAAGATCTCATTGTTCGCCAGCTGTTCCTCGGCCGCCCGGGGGCCGAACGCCCGCTGCTGAAGATGCTCGCCGAGAAGATGGACGCGTGCAGCGTGCTGGTGACCTTCAATGGCAAGTGCTTCGACTGGCCGCTGCTGCGCACGCGCTTCATCATGAACCGCATCACCCCGCCGGCGCCGAAGCCGCACCTCGACCTGCTTCACTGCTCGCGGCGCATCTTCAAGCGCCGGCTGGGCGGCACGCGGCTGCAGGACCTCGAGGTGGCGGTGCTGGGCTTTCAGCGCGTCGGCGACATCGCCGGGGCCGACATTCCGGCTGTCTATTTCGACTGGCTGCGTTCGGGCGTCTCGTCCGAGGTCGAGCGCGTGCTCGAGCACAACGCACAAGACCTCGTCAGCATGGCCGCGATTCTGGCCGAGCTGTGCCGCCGCTTCGAGGGGCTCTCGCCGGACGACGCCGCCGAAGACTGCCTTTCGCTCGCCCGCATCGCGCTGCGCTGCGCCCAGCCGGATCGCGCCGACGCTTTCGCGCGCGCCGCGGTGGAACGCTCGATTCACCCCCAGGTGGCCTTCGAGGCCCTCGTGTTGCTCGCGCAGCAAGCGGCCCGCGCGCGGGACTCCATCGAAGCCGCCAGCCTGCTCGAGAAGGCCGCCGCGCTGCCCGGCCTCGGCCGCGCATCACAGGCCGAAGTGCACCTGCTGTTGGCGAAGGTCTACGAGCACGGGCTCAAGCGGCCCGACCGGGCGCTGCACCACGCGCGGCTGGGCTCGATGGCCGAAGACGCGCTGGCGAACGTCAAACGCATTGAACGCGTGCGCCTGAAAATCGCCACTGCCGAAAGGCGTGGCATCCTCCCTGGCTGAAATGGAGAGCCACGACGATCGGCGAACACATCAGCGGCTGACGGTGCCGCATGTCCTGGTGAAGATTTCGACCCCCGAGCGGATGCGGGTCGCGTACCTGAAGGACCTCTCGCGAGGCGGCCTCTTCATCAAGACCTCCAGCCCGCTCGCCCTCGAACGGCTCGTCGACGTCGACCTGCTTCCTCCCGGGCGCGCCAGCCCCATCCGCGTGCGCTGCAAAGTCGTGAGGGTGAAGAACGACGCCGCCGCGATTCAGAGCAACAGCCAGGGCATGGGGCTGCAGTTCGTCGACGTCGACGCCGAGATGATGTCGCAGCTCGACGCACTGCTCGACGAGTACAAGGCGCAGCCGCCGGCGGTCGCCGAGCCTGCTCCGAAAGAAGAGACGGTGCAGCTGAAGCAGGCGCTGGAAGACCTCGCCGCGCTGACGACTGTGCTCGCCCAACGCGACCGCGAGCTGGCAGAGGCTCGCGACCGCCGCAGTGAAATCGAAGCGCGCGTGATGTCCGACGCCAGCCCTGCCGATGAGCTGCAGCGAGAGCTCGAGACGGCGCGGGCAGAGATTGGGGATCTGCAGACGCGACTCTCTGAAGCGCTGGGCGACGCCGAGGCGTACCGCCACGAGCTGGCGGTGATGGAACAGGATGACGCCGGGCAGCGCCGCCTGGTCGAGTCGCTGGAAGAAAAAGTCGAAGCCGAGCGCAGCCGGCGGCTCGACGTCGAAGGCCGCGAAGCCAATGCCGCGGGTTCGCAGGTTCACCTCACTTCCCGCATCAGCGAGCTCGAGGCGCTGGTCACCGAAGCGCAGGGCCCCCTGGCGGAAGCGATGAGCGAGGTCGAGGTGATGAAGGCGCAACTCGAGGCAAGCCGCGCGCAGATCGGCAAGCTCGAACGTTCTTCGAAGAGCAATGCCTCGCTGGTCGAGACGTCGAACACGCAGATCGTCAGGCTCGAGCAGACGGCGCGCGAGGCGCTTCACGAGCTCGCGTCGGCGAACGAGGAAATCGAGAAGCTGACCCGAGACGGCAGAGACCTCGCCTCACAGCTCGACTCGGCGCGAACGCGGCTGGCGGTGCTCGAGATGCCTGCGGCTCAACCCCCGAGGCCCAGCGCTCCGGCAGGCCCCGCGGGCGAGCAGTTCCTTCGCCGCCTGCGCGAAAACGAGACGCTGGTTCGGCTGCCCCGCTTCAACACCTTTACGCCGTCGGATCCCCGCGAAGGCTCGGTGATGGGCCTGCTCGAAGGGTGCGATCGATTCTCGGACCTCTGCGTGCTCGCCCGATCGATCGCCTCACCGGCGCAGCTCGAGAAGATGCTCGCCGGCTTTCAGCAGCTGAATCTGATCGGATTCGAGAAGAACTAGAAACAGACGTTCATGCCTGCGTCGAGCTTGCAGGTGTTCGGTGCGTTGCAGTCGTTGAAGGGCAGCGTCGTCGACGGGTTCGTCGCGAGCCGGCAATCGATCGCGCAGGTGAAGGTCGTGCGGTTGCAGTAACCCTTCGCCGCCGAGCCGGCCGGCAGCGCGCACTCGACGTCATCCATGCACAGCCCGGCGCCGCGGCAGCGCATCAGCGAGACGCCCGCATCGGTGAGCTCGGCCGCGCACTTGAGCGAAGCACCTCCGAAGGGGTTCGCCGCCGTTGCCACGTCGCAGTCGCTGTTGCCGACGCACGCAGGGCGGCAACGGCCGAGGCCATAGATCGAAGAGCCGGCCGCCAGGTTCGCGTTGTCGACCCAGCACACCTGGCCCGCGGGGCAGCCCGGCGCGTCTTCCCGGCCCGTCAGGAAGTTCCACCGGCACTGCGGCTCGCACGCGCAGACGGGCACCGGCCGGCACGACAGGTCGCCCGGGCACTGCAGGTCGTTGTCACACGGGGCCGTGGCGCAGCTGCCAGTCGTCGGCACGCAGAACCCGGCCGCGTTTTCCGTCGTGTTGCAAGGGCACATCACTGCTTTCGTCTGCACGCAGACCTTCGCCGCTCCGCCGTCGAGCGAGAAGCACGCACCCAGCGGCGAGAAGCCCGCGTCGGCGCCACAGTCGAAGTCCGTGCTGCACGGGTCGCACGGCCCCAGGCGGCGGCGGCAAACGCCGGCGAGGCCCGCGTCGTTCGGCCCCGGCACGCAGAGGCAGCCCTTGCCGCCCGTGAAGCAGTAGTCGGTGGTCGCCGCCGAGCTGCAGTCGGCATTCACCGAGCAGTTCCGCGCCGCGACGCACAGCCCGCTGCCTTCGGCGCACCGCTGGGCCGAGCCCACGCAGTCGCTGTCGCGGTGGCAGAAGAGGCCAGCGTCGGAAAACCCGGCATCGATGCCTGCGTCGACTCCGGCGTCCATTCCCGCGTCCACGCCCGCGTCCACGCCCGCGTCGAACCCGGCATCGAACCCGGCATCGAACCCGGCATCGAACCCGGCATCGATCCCTGCATCGAACCCGGCGTCCGTGCCTGCATCGAACCCGGCATCCGTGCCTGCATCAAACCCGGCATCCGTGCCTGCATCGAACCCGGCGTCTTCGCCTGCATCCACGCCCGCGTCTTCCTTTCCACCATCGGGCGGGTCGATGCCGCCGCACACGCCGTTCACGCACGACAGCGTGCTGCCGCAGTCACTGTCGGTGACGCACGCATATTTGTGCTCGTCGATGGGAAGCGGGTCGCACGTACAGGCCCCGGCGACGACCACGAAGGCCAGGGTCACTGCGCCAAGCCGGAAAGTCATCGCGCTGCCTCGTCAGGCCCGAAGAGGGCGATCGCGAGGCCGGTGATGACGAGGGCTCCCGCGGAGATCCACAGCGTGTTGGCGATGGTGCCGCCGTTGCGCGCCTGGCTGTCGAGCTCGAGGGCGCGCTGCCGGGTGAGCCCGAGAACCACGCTGCTGTTGCTGGCTCCGACCCCGCGAGAGAACTCGCTGCGGGCGCTCGATGACTGGAGGCCGAAGTAGGTGCCGACGCCAGCGGCCGCGACGCCTGCTCCGATGAGGAGGATCGACGCCGGCATCACCCAGCCCGCGCGCTTGCGGCCCGACTCGACGACTTCGAGATCGTTCGGCTTGTCCTCAGGCAGAAGCTTCACCTCGTCGCGCCGCGGAGCGTCCAGCGTCTCGACGGGCGTCGGCCCCGGCGACGGCGCCACCACCTCGGCAACAGGCGCCTGGTACGTGTGGCTGATCGGGGTGTTGATGCTGCGGATGCGAACCATCTCGGCGTCGTTCGCGCCGAGCACCGTCGCGTACCACTCGACCTTCTCGGCTGCGTCGACCTTCGCCGCCACGCGCCCCATCGCTGCCGGCACTGCGCGGACCTTCCACTTCGCGCCGCCGACGCGGTAGTTGAAGATGACGGTGCGCGCGAGCTTCAGTGCATCCGACTTCACCTCGACTGCAATCTCACTGATGCGCCCGGTGCTCATGTCGGGAGCGGCGGGGATGATGGTCAGCGGCTCCGCGCCCGCCCGCGCTTCGGCGAAAGCCTTCAACACCGCGGGAGGCCCCTTGCGGTTCATCGGGTACGCGGGAGCCAGGCTCAACAGCTTCTGGAATGCGGCCTTCGCCGGGCCCGCCTTCTTTAAGCCCGCCTGACAGGTGCCCTGCAGCTCGAGCAGCTCGAGCGTGGTGTCGAGGTCATTGCCCGCTTCGGCGATCGCCTTCTCGACCAGCTTGAGGCCCGGCGCGAACTTGTTCTGCCCGACCAGGGTGCGCGCCTTCTTCAGGTTCTCCTGCGCGCTCTGCGCCGAAGCGGCAGTGGCCAGGAGCAGCAGACAGAGGGTCACGCTTCGAAGAACCGGCCCCTTCAGTCCTGACATAGGCTGCGCAGCCTACTGCGGCGGTTGCCCAGGCAACGACAAACCCACCGCCTTTTCAGCACCGCGCGAAAGATGAACCCCCCCATGACCACCCGACACGTCGCCATCACCGGAGCCAATCGCGGAATCGGCCGCGCCATCGCCGATCGTTTTCTTCAGGAAGGCTGGGATGTGTGGGGCCTGGTGCGCTCGCCCGATTCGTTGCCAAAGCACGAGCGGCTGCACGCGGTGGAGTTCGACGCGGCCGACGAGGCGAGCGTGCTGAAGGCGGCGGCGGCGCTGCCCGTGCTCTACGCGCTGGTGAACAACGCAGGCATCTCGCTGTCGGCGCCGCTGGCGAAGACGGACCTCAAAGAGCTTTCGCGGATGATGGCGATCAACTTCACGGCCCCTTTCATTCTGTGCCAGCAGCTCTTGCCCGCGATGGTGAACGCGGGCGGTGGGCGGGTGGTGAACATTGCGTCGTCGGCGGCGCTGAAGGGCTTCCGGTACACCTCGGGCTACTGCGCGTCGAAGCACGCGATGCTGGGGATGACGCGATCTCTCGCGCTCGAGTTCGCGACCAAGAACGTGACCGTCAACGCGGTGTGCCCGGGGTGGACCGAGACCGACATGCTCTCGGCTTCCGTCGACAAAATCGTCAAGACGTCAGGCCGCAGCAGCGAGGACGCGCGCAGCACGCTTGAGAAGATGAACCCGCAGAACAGGTTCGTCAGCGCCACCGAGGTGGCCGACGTCGTCTGGTTTCTCACCACTGCGCCGGGAGCAAGGGCAGTCACCGGCGCGTCGTACGTCGTCGACGGAGGCGAGACGCTTTGAGCTCAAAGCAGCTTCTGCCCGAAGGCTGGGCGCGGCCGAAGGGCTACAGCAACGGCATCGCGGCCGAAGGAAAGATGATCTTCGTCGCGGGGCAGATTGGTTGGGATCCGACCAGCGCGACGCCGAAGTTTCCGCCGACCTTCGCGGGCCAGTTCGACCAGGCGCTGGCAAATGTGATCGCGGTCGTCAAAGCCGGAGGCGGCGGCGCGGAGCACGTCGTTCGGCTCACCGTCTACGTCACCGACAAGAAGGAATACCTCGCGGCCTTGAAAGAAGTCGGCGCCGCATGGCGCACCCACATGGGGAAGAACTTCCCGGCGATGGCGCTGGTGCAGGTCGCGGCGCTGGTCGAGGACGAAGCAAGGGTCGAGATCGAAGCGACGGCCGTGCTGTGAAACGCGTCGCGCTCGCGGTCGTCCTCTTCACGCTCTTCGGCCTCGCAGGCCTCGTGCTCAGCCGGCCTCCTTTCTACGTGGTCGAGCGCACCGTCACTGTCTCGGCTTCGCCCGCCGTCGCCTTCGAGAAGCTCGACCACGTGCATGGCTGGCCGGCGTGGAGCAAGTGGGGGCAAGACCGCGTGCCCGGCTCTGACGCGCTGTCGGGGCCATCATCCGGCGTCGGGTCCACCTGGTCTTGGCAGTCGAAGCACCAGCAGGCGCGGTTCGGAATGGAGCTGTTGGAGTCGGCAGCACCCCAGCGCCTGGTGTTCAAAGTATTGGGCGACTCGCCGGCCAAGCCGGTGATGACCTTCGACCTCGAGCCCGATGGCGCCGGCACAAAGGTCGTCGCGCGCTTTCGCGGTGACCTGGGCCTGAAGGGGAAGTTCTTCAGCTTCATCCGTTCGCCCGAGGCGATCATCGGCCCGTCGTTGGAGCGCGAGCTGATGCTGTTCTCGTCGAGTCCTTTTCCCTGATTGCGCCGGGTGCTATCCGCGCGCCCATGCAACAGCCCACGTCTTTTCGGTTCGAAGTGCAGGGGTCGGTTGGCGTCATCACCTTCACGCGCCCCGAGATGCTCAACGCGCTGACCTTCGACGTCTACCGCGAGCTGACAGACCTGTTCTTCGCGCTCGAGAGAGAGCCGGCGGTGAAGTCGGTGGTCATCACCGGCGAGGGCAAGGGGTTCTGCTCGGGCGGCGATGTCAACAGCATCATCGGAGAGCTCTTCGCACGCGACATGCCTGGCCTCGTCGACTTCACCCGGATGACGTGCGACCTGATCAAGAACATGCGCGCGCTGCGCAAGCCGATCATCGCGGCGCTCAACGGAACTGCGGCCGGAGCAGGCTCAGTCATCGCGCTCGCCGCCGACCTTCGTGTCGCCAGCGAGAAGGCGAAGATTGCCTTCCTCTTCGTGAAGGTGGGCCTCGCCGGCGCAGACATGGGCGCGGCATACCTGTTGCCGAAGATTGTCGGCCTCTCGCGCGCCACCGAGCTCTTGTACTTCGGCGACGCGATCGACGCGCCAACGGCCGAACGGTACGGGCTGTTCAACAAGGTCGTCGCGCCGGAAAAGGTGCTGCCCGAGGCGATGGCGTGGGCGACGCGGCTGGCCGAGGGGCCGACGTTTGCGCTGGGGATGACGAAAGAGCTGCTGAATGGCGAGCTCAACTCAGACCTCTACGGTGCGCTGGACAACGAGGCGCGCGCGCAGGCGGTCTGCATGCAGACGAAGGACTTCCGCGAGGCGTACGAGGCCTTCGTCGCCAAGCGCCCGGCGAAGTTCATCGGCCGATGAAGCCGTCGCTGCTCGAGCCGTCGCACCACGCGCTGGCAGTCGAGGCCAGGGCGGCGTTCGCAAAGATGGAAGTCGCGGGGCCGATGGACGACCCGACGCTTTCCTGCAAGGTCGCGGGGCTCGGCTACTACGGGTACCTGGTGCCCGAGGCGCACGGCGGAAAGTTGCCGAAGGTCGACGTGCGGAGCATCTGCGTGCTGCGCGAAGAGCTCGCGTACCGCAACGCCGCGGCCGACTCGGTCTTCGCGGTGCAGGGGCTGGGCAGCCACCCGGTGTTGCTCGCCGGCTCGGTGCTGCAGAAGACCGAGCTGCTGCCGAAGGTGGCCGACGGCAGTGCGCTGTTCGCCTTCGCGTTGACGGAGCCCGAAGCGGGCAGCGACGTGGCGGCGATCTCGACGACGGCGCGGAAAGACGGCGATGGGTACGTGCTCGACGGGAAGAAGCGGTTCATCTCGAACGCGGGCGTCGCGACGCACTACACGGTGTTCGCGCGCACGGGCGAAGGGCCGAGGGGGTTGTCGGCGTTTCTCGTGCGGGCGAAGGCGCCAGGCTTCTCTTTCACGAAGATGGAGATGATGGGCGATCACCCCATCGGCGAGCTGCAGTTCGACGGGTGCCGGGTGCCACTCGATGCCCGGGTCGGTGACGAGGGCGCGGGGATGAAGCTGGCGCTGTCGACGCTGGACGTCTTCCGCAGCACCGTCGGGGCCGCGGCCGTCGGGCTCGCGCGCCGGGCGCTGGAAGAGGCGATTTCCTACGCAAAGACGCGGAAGCAGTTCGGGAAGCCGCTGGCGGAAATTTCGGCCGTGCAGGCGTTGATCGCCGACTCGGCGGTGGAGCTCGAGGCATCGCGGCTGCTCGTGCACCTCGCCGCGGCGACGAAAGACGGCGGGCAGGAACGCGTCACCTACGAGGCCGCCGTCGGGAAGCTCTTCGCGACCGAGGCGGCGCAGCGCATCATCGACCGGTGTCTGCAGGTGCACGGCGGCAACGGCGTGGTGAAAGGAGCCGTCGTCGAAAGGCTGTACCGCGACATCCGCGCACTGCGAATCTACGAGGGCGCCAGCGAAGTGCAGCGCCTCGTCATCGCCAGACACCTGCTCGCCTGACTACGCGTGGGTGTCCTCGGCCCACTTCCCCTTGCGGTCGTACGCCTTCGACAGCTGCTCCTCGAGCGCGGCGATCATCCGCTTGTTGCCGTCCTGCTCGTAGCTTTTGAGCGCCTCGGCGCACTTCGGCACGCGCGACAGGAACTCATCGAGCACGGGGCGATCGAGCTTCGTTGCGTACATGCCGTAGCCGAGCTGCTCGAGGTACAGCGCGTTGATTTCCTGCTCGAACTGCCCGACGACGGGCACCGACAGCAGCGGCTTATGCAGGTAGACGGCCTCGCTCATCAGCGTGAAGCCCCCCCCCGCAATCACCGCGCGCGCCGTGCGCAGATCATCGATGAACCCCTTCTCTGAGAAGGGCATGAACGTCAGGTTCCCCTCGACCTCGGGCGCCTTCAGCTCGCGGCGCATGCCGTAGATTTTGCACGGCAGCCCGCCGGCCTTCAGCCCGTCGAGCAGCGCGGTGTTGGTGGTGCTCGTCTGGTACACGAGCAGGTGCTCACCCGGCTCGCTCTTCGCTTCGAGAATCTCGGGCCTCAGAATCGAAGGCAGCAGGGTCGTCCGTTCTTTGCGCAGCTGCGGGTAGAAGAACGTGGTGATCAGGTAGTGATACGCGCCCGGCAGCTTCGTCTTCACGATGCTGCGGGTCATCTCGAACGCGTCTTCGTGCCCCGCGAGCAGCGCCGGCTCGTGCTTGCACCGGTTGATGATCTGCATGTTGTCGACGCTGATCACCGGGATCATGTGGTTGCGCGCAAACAGGTAACTGAAGGTCTCGAAGTCACTGACCACCACGTCGGGCTCGAACGACTCGACGAGCTCGAAGTACTTCTTGATGTTCTGCGGCCAGCCCGTGAAGGCGCCCTTCAAGTTCTGCAGCAGGGTGTTCCACTTGCTGACCGAGTTGCCCTCGTAGTTGATGGTCAGGCCCCAGATGTTGTGAACGTTCTCGAAGCGCTTGCTCAAGAAGTCCCGCGCGCGGCCGGACACGACGATGTGCACGTCGTGCTTCTTCGTCAGGTGCTCGAGCAACACGGTCGACCGGGTTGCGTGCCCCATGCCCTCACCGACCACGCCGTAGAGGATCTTCATGAGGGGCAGGTTAGCCCGGCGCCTTGATATAGGGACGCCGGATGTCGACCCGCCCTGCCCTCGCGAAGCCTGCCCTGCTCGGCCTGTCGGGCGGCTTGCTGATCGGCGCCCTCTACCTCGCCGTTCGCGCGGTGATGATGTCGCGCTTCGAGTGCGACCCGTCGTTCTCCTCCGAAGAGTGCAGCCTCGAGGCCGACGTCGCCGCCGAACTGAGCAAGCTCTTCTATTTCTCGGCGATCGGCATGCTGCTGGTTGGCCTCGGCGTCTTCATTCTCTTCCGACCCCGCAAAGAGGCGGCTCGATGATCAACCCGCAGAACATCCCTGAGCAGCTGAACCTCGCCGAGTTCTTCCTCTACGCCCAGGCCCGACAGCACCCCGACCGGGCCGCCATCTTCTACGGCGACGAGACCATCACTTATGGCCAGCTCGTCGACCGCACCGACCGCGCGACAGCGGTCTACAAGTCGCTGGGCCTCGAGCCCGAACAGCGCGTGTTGCTGATGCTGCCCGACGTGCCGCAGTTCGCCTCTGCCTGGCTCGCCACCGTCAAGATGGGCGGCGTCGTCAGCGCGGTGAACCCCGACCTCAAGGCCGACGAGGTTCGCTACTACCTGAACTACACGCGCGCGAAGCTTCTCGTCTGCGACGCCATCACCCTGCCCACGCTCGACGAGGTCCGCGCCAGCTGCCCGCACCTGAAGCACGTGCTGGTTGTACGTGGCACCGAGGGTGCTCATCCCTCGACTTCTCTCGGGATGAACGGGACGGATGCTCTCGGGATGAACGGGACGGATGCTCTCGGGATGAACGGGACGGATGCTCTCGGGATGAACGGGACGGATGCTCTCGGGATGAACGGGACGGATGCTCTCGGGATGAACGGAGCGGGCCTCGACTACGACGCCGAGCTCGCGCGCGCCACGCCGGATGAAGCGTTCGCCGACACCCACCGCGACGACGCTTGCGTCTGGCTCTACACCTCGGGCTCCACCGGCTTTCCGAAAGCGGCGGTGCACAAACACCGCGACTTCGTCTTCAACGCGCTCACCTATGCGCTGCCTGTGGTCGGCTACTGCGCCACCGACATCTGCGTCTCGGTGCCCCGCCTCGCCTTCGGCTACGCGCTCGGCACCAACCTTCTGTTCCCGCTGCTGGCCGGCGCAGCGACCGCTCTGTTCCGCGAGAAGCCCACTGCCGAAAAGCTCTTCGAGGTGATGAAGAAGCACCGGCCGACGGTGTTCACGGGCGTGCCGACGGCGCTCAATCAAATCGTCAACGCAGCCGGCGTCGACGGGGTCGACTTCTCGAGCCTGCGCGTCGCCGTGTCTGCTGGCGAGGCGCTGCCCGCCGAGCTGTACAGCAAGTGGAAAGAACGCACCGGCGTCGAGGTGCTCGACGGCATCGGCTCGGCAGAGATGTTCCACATCTTCATCACCAACCACCGCGGCGACGTGAAGCTCGGCTCGCTGGGCCGCGTCGTCGAAGGCTACGAAGCGAAGGTCTGCGACGACGACGGGGCCACGCTTCCCGACGGCGACATCGGCACCCTGTGGATCAAAGGCGACTCGATGGCGCTCGAGTACTGGCAGCAGCGCGAGAAGAGCCAGGACACTTTCCGCGGCCGCTGGTGCGTCTCGGCCGACAAGTTCCGCCGCGACCCCGATGGCTACTTCTATTTTTGCGGCCGCGGCGACGACATGCTCAAGGTCAGCGGCAAGTGGCTCTCTCCGCTCGAGGTCGAGAACGAGCTGCTCAAGCACCCGTCGGTGCGCGAGGCGGCCGTCATCTCTTTCCAGGACAAAGACGGGCTCGACAAGCCCAAGGCCTTCGTCGCCCTGCACCCGGGCCAGACGGGTACCGAGGAGCTGGGCGAGGCCTTGAAGAAGCAGGTGCGCGACGCGCTCGCTCCGTACAAGGCGCCCCGGCTCGTGGTGTTCGTCGACGCTCTGCCGCGAAGCGATCGCGGCAAGGTCTTGAAAGGAGCGTTGCGCGGATGACCACCTTTCGCGCCGCCACGCTCACCTGGCCAAAGACGAAAGCGTTGGCCTCCTCGGGAGCCACCGCGCTGTTGCCGATCGGCAGCACCGAAGCGCACGGCCCTCACCTGCCGCTGTCGGTCGACGTCGTGATCGCCGAAGAAGTCTGCCGCCGCGTCGCCGAACGGCTGAACGCGCGCGGCCTCGACTCGGTCGTCTTTCCTCCCGTCGCCTACACCCTCACCGATTTCGCCGCCGCTTTCGCAGGCACGGTCAGCCTGCACGCTGACACCGCGCGGGCGCTGATGCGCGGCGTGATGGAAGGCATCGCGCGCGCGGGCTTCAGCAAGGTGCTCGTCATCAACCACCACCTCGAGCCGGCGCACTTCAAGCTGGTGCACGAGGCAGCGAAAGAGGCGCGCGCCACGACGGGAGCGAAGATTCTCGTCGCCGATCACCGCCGCAAGCCGCACGGCCCGCGCCTGGGCGACGAGTTCATGCACGGCGGCAGTCACGCGGGCGGATACGAGACGTCGCTGATGATGGCGGCTGCTCCGCAGCTGGTCGACGAGGCGACGCGCGTTGCCTTGCCCGACCTCGAGGTCGACTTGCCCGGTCGCATCAAGGCAGGAGCCAAAGACTTCCTCGAGTGCGGCGGCGTCGACGCGTACTTCGGCACCCCCGCCCGTGCCACCGTGGAAGAGGGCCACCGGCTATTCGAGATTCTGGCCGAAGTGGGTGAGGCCGCGCTGGAGGGCGAGTGAAGGCGTTCGCGGTCGCGCCCGACGAGCTCACGGAAGAAGAGGTGCAGGCCGTTGGCGCGCTGAGCCTCTGCTGCTGCGCGGTGGTGATGCTCGCGATCGCCGGCGTCGTCGTCTGGATCGTGCGCCGTAAGAAGCCGGCGACCTCGCGCTCGTCGCAGCTGACCGTCTTCGCGATCGCGCTCGAGCCCCAGGCCCGGGAGATCATCGAAGACCAACTGCAGGCCGCTGGCGTCTCACCCGTGCCGACGACGCCTGGTGCCCGTGCGCGGCTGGTGCGAGAGACGGCGCGGTTGCTGCTCACAGTGCAGCCCAGCTGGCGGCAGTTCGGCTACGGCGAGAAGCCGGGCCTTCAGAATCTCGCCGCCGCCGAACAGGCGTACCGCACCGCGTCCGATGATTTCCGCGGCCGCTCGCAAGCGGTGACCCCGGGCGACGATGGCCTGGTGGTGCTGTCGCTGCTCATCTGTTCCACACGAACGCTGGCCGGGGTGTCCCGCCTCGATGATCCGAGCCAGGTGCGACGAGCACTGGAAGATCGCCTTCGCGTCACCGAGGGCGAGCTGCTCGGAGCCGAGCTATTGTGGGCGCCTTCCGCACGGGCCGGCGGTGTGACAGAGGCGGAAATTGCCTTGCGGTTTCCCGAGATGCTTCCGCTTAACCGCCCGGGCAATTAACTCCCCTCTTCGCGCGGGCCGCTGCAAGATGCGTGGCTCGATGCGACGACCACTGGTGTTACTTGCCTTCGGAGCTCTGCTTTCCGGCTGTCCCGGAGCTCTCGCGAATCCCGAACGTTTTCTTGTCGCCACCGATGCAGGCATGGACGGCGGCATGCTGTGCGGGGACGTCGAGAAGACAATTCTGCTTCCGTCCTGTGGAGGCGCCGGCTCGTGTCACGAGAACCCGGGCGCAGCCAGCAACCTCGACCTCGTCGGCGCCGGCATTCCCGCGCGCATCCGGGCCCAGACCAGCACCTGCCAGAGCAAGTCGATGACGGCCTTCATCCTCGAAAAGGTGAAGCCGAGCCCCAGCTGCGGTGGCCCGATGCCGCTGGCCGCTGACCCGCTCAGTGACTTCGCGATCTCCTGTCTCGAGAAGTACCTCGCCGACGTGGTCGACGGAGGCATCTGATGAAGGCCACGGTGGTTGCGGTGGTGTTGCTGGCGACGGCGGCGATTGCCGCGCCGAAGCCGAAAGTGATTCTCGATGCGCCCGGCCCGATGAAGGCGGTGCTGACCAAGGTGCTGAAGAAGAAGTTCACCCCCGTGCCGCCGAAGGGAAAGCTTCCCAACGACCCCGGCGCGAACGCGGTGCGCGAAGCGGTGCGTGCGGCGGGTGCAGTGGCGATCGTCACCGCCCGCCTCGAGGCCGGCGTCTGGTCGGTGATGGCGCTCAACGGCGCCGACGGCACCCCACTGGAGCAGTTCAAGTTCAAGGCGCCCGCCGGCAAGAAGCCGCTGAAGGCGCTGCCGAAGGGCACCGACAAGCGGCTCGAGAAGGCGCTGGGTGATGCGAAGGCGCCTGCTAAGGAAGATGTGAAGAAGGACGAGCCGCCCCCGGTGAAGAAGGACGAGCCGGTAAAGGATGAGCCGGTGGCGACCGCGCCACCTCCGAAGAAGGGGAAGACCACGCCTCCGCCTCCGTCCGAGCCGCCTCCGCCCACCGAGCCACCACCGCCCGCCGAGAAGCCGAAGCCGCCCCCGCCGGCCGCTGCTGACGACTCCGAGTCGCCGCAGGCGTTGAACCTGGGCGTCGGGATGAAGTGGGCGAGCCGCCGTCTCTTTTACACGGACGACATTTTCAAGGCCCTGAGCAAGTACTCGCTGCCTGTCGGCCCCTCCATTCAGGCTGAGCTGGATGTCTTCCCGGCGGCGTTCTTCACCAAGGGCGTGCCGGCGCACATCGGCCTGTCGCTGGGCTTCAGCTACATGCTGGGCGTCAGCTCGGTGGCCAGCGATGGCTCGCGCTACAGCACGTCGGCGCTTCGTTTCCGTGCAGCGTTGATGGGCCGCATTCCTTTCGGCCCGCTCGAGCTGCGGCCCCACTTCGGGTGGTCGTTGCAGAACTTCAACATCGCGAACGGTGCGGCAGGCGCGGCGAAGCCGAACATCCCCAACGTCTCGTACAGCAACCTCCGCGCGGGCCTTGGCGTGAAGGTGAACCTCATCGGGCCATTGGCGGTGAACTTCGGGTTCGCGTACCAGGCGCCGCTGTCCGTGGGAGAGATCAGCTCGACCCGTTACTTCCCGCGGCTCAAGGCGGGCGGCCTCGACGCCAACGGCGGCATCAGCTTGAGCTTCTTCAAGCGCGTCGAGCTGCGGCTGGGCGTCGAGTACATCCGGTACTGGTACTCGATGAACCCCGAGCCGGGAGATCAGTCGGTCGCAGGTGGCGCGCTCGACGACTCCTTCGGCGGCGGGTTCATTCTGGCCTTTACGCTCTAATTCTTGTTGTCGAAGGCGATGCCCTTCTCGACCTGCTCGATCGCCTTGTTCACGGCCTCGAGCGCCTTCACGCGGTGGCCCCCCTTGTCGGGGGTGGCCTTCTCGAGCTGCTCTTTCGCCTGACGCAGGCTCTCGAGCGCCGCCTTCATGTGGGGCTGGGGCTCTGCGATGGCGACGGAAGAAAAGGACATCGAGAAAGCGAGAACCGCGGCTGCCAGGGTCTTGGTCATGCCGGCATTCTACAGCGAAGCGAGCATCGACCTCCGAAGCGTCTCGACCGCCTCGCGTTCGCGGCGCAGCGTCGACAGCTCGTCTTCCAGCTTCAGCAGCCGTTGGCCCAGCGCGTCAGCAGCGTCGCGCGCATTCCCCTTCCCCGCCGCGGCCAGATTTTCCCGGGTCCGCGCCAGGTCCGCTTCGATTTCCCGCATCCGCGCGTCGACCTTCACCTGCCGCGCCTGCGCCTCTTCGAGCTTCACCAGCTCGCCCCGCAGCGCGACCAGCACCGGCTTCACTTCCGCCGGCAGCGCGGTGGCGAGCAGGCGATCGAGCCGCGCCGAGCTGAGGCTGTCGACGCGGACGCGTTCGACGATCGCTCCTTCTTCCACGACGTCGAGCTCCTTCACTTCGCGCGGCTTCAGCTTCAACCGCGCGTAGCGCGCCTGCCCCGGCGACCGGACGTCTTCCTCGCCACCCGCGACCACGCGATAGCCCTCGTGCGGCAGTTGCACCAACAGCGTGCGCGGCTTCAGCGAACGGCTCGTCAGCTTGAGCCCGTGCAGCTGCTTGTCGATGCGGTGCAGCTCGAGCATCGCGGTGCCGTTCAGCTTCGTGCGGCGCACCTTCTTCACCACACCCTCTTCGCGGCGCGTGAGCCGGCTGACCTCGAGATCGAGATCTTCGCCGTGCACGACGATGCGCACCTCGCCCGGCTTCACGCGATCCAGCTGCGCCTCACCTGCGTACGTACCGCCTTCGAAGATCGATACGGTTCCGCCCTCGAGCGTGAGGCCCGTGTCGTTCGAGAACCGCATCGCCAGCGTCGCGCTGCCGTTGGCGTCGATGACCGTGACCGCTTCCACGCCCGCGCGGGAATCGATGATCGGAAGCAGCGCGCTCTTCCGCGCGCCGAGGAACACCGGCTCTTTCACCGTGTAGAGGAACAGCTCGCCCGCTTCGCTGACTGCCGCAGCTTCGAGCGGTGAAGGGCCGTCCTCCAGCAGCTCGGAAGGCGCCGTGCTCGGGACGTTGAGGTGCGCGCCGGCCCGCCCCACCATGCCACCGACCACCGCGCCGTAGCC